>Ga0163153_10001703_pt1 | contig 34250 bp, 24 predicted proteins | sample OliLakLV19MP6IB1_FD_148629 | JGI IMG/M metagenome (GOLD analysis project Ga0163153, IMG submission 148629) | Freshwater microbial mat bacterial communities from Lake Vanda, McMurdo Dry Valleys, Antarctica - Oligotrophic Lake LV.19.MP6.IB-1 | ecosystem: Environmental > Aquatic > Freshwater >... | reverse complement strand
CCCCGTCCCCCTATTTTCCCCCCATGCCAACACCAGCGACCGTCCCGACGGTGCTCGGGCTCGTCCAGATGCGGATGTCCGTTGATCCGGAGGAGAACCTCACCCGGGCCATTGCGCGGATCCGTGACGCCGCCGGCCGCGGCGCGAATGTGATCTGCCTGCCCGAGCTGTTTCGCAGCCGGTATTTCTGCCAGACCGAGGACCACGGCTTCTTCGCGCTGGCCGAGCCGATTCCCGGCCCCACGACCGAACGGCTGGCCACCCTGGCCGGTGAACTGGGCGTCGTGATCATCGCCTCGCTGTTCGAGAAGCGGGCGGAGGGGCTGTATCACAACACCACCGCCATCCTCGACGCGGACGGGCAGTACCTCGGCAAGTACCGGAAGATGCACATCCCGGACGATCCGAATTACTACGAGAAGTTCTATTTCGCGCCGGGCGACCTCGGCTATCGTTCGTGGGCGACACGCCACGCCAAGGCCGGCGTGCTGATCTGCTGGGACCAGTGGTATCCCGAAGCCGCGCGGCTGACTGCCCTCACCGGCGCCCAGATCCTGTTCTATCCCACGGCCATCGGCTGGCTGGTGCCGGAGAAGGCGGAGTACGGCGCGGCACAACAGCAGTCGTGGGAGACGATCCAGCGCAGTCACGCGATCGCCAACGGGGTCTTCGTCGCAGCGGTCAACCGGGTGGGCGTCGAGGCCGGCCCCAATGAGGGGATCGAGTTCTGGGGCGGCAGCTTTGTCTGCGCACCCAACGGCGAGATCCTCGCAAAGGCGGGTACCGCCGAGGAAACGCTGCTCGTGCCGATCGACCTGAGCCGGGTGGACTTTGCCCGGACCCACTGGCCGTTCCTCCGCGACCGGCGAGTGGACAGCTATGGCGAGATCACGAAGCGGTATATCGATTGAGTTGTGAGCAGGTGGCAGGGGGCAGGTGGCAGCAGGCGGAGGGAGGTGGGAGGTGGGAGGTGGTGGGCGATTGAACACCGGGGAATAGGGAGAAGTGTAACAACACCTGAAGTCCGTTGTCCCAGTGATTGCTCCCGAGTTGTGTTTCCCTTTCTCAGCCTACGCTCCGTCTCACCATGCCCCAACCCACACCAGCTTCCCTCGGTTACTCCATGCCCGCCGAGTGGGCGCCGCATCGCGGCACCTGGCTGAGCTGGCCCCACCGCGAATCGTCGTGGCCGGAGCGGTTCGCGCCGGTGCCGGGTGTCTTTGTAGAGATTGTCAGGCAGCTGAGCGCGGTGGAGGAGGTGCACATCAACGTCACCGGCCCGGAGATGGCCGCGGGCGTTTCGGCGCTGCTCGCGATCGCGGGCATCCCCTCCATCGACCTCGGCCGTGCCTGGGCGACTTCGGGTCGCGTCTTCCTGCATCACAATCCCACCAACGATGCCTGGTGCCGCGATCATGGACCGTGCTTCGTGCAGCGCACCGTTGGCGGACGAACCGAAGAGGCGATCATCGACTGGGGCTACAACGCCTGGGGCGGGAAGTATCCGCCGTTCGACGCCGACGACGTCATCCCGAGCCGAATCGGCGCGGAGTACGGGATTCCGGTGTTTCACCCCGGTGTGATCATGGAAGGCGGCAGTCTCGACGTGAACGGGCGCGGGACGCTGCTCACCACCGAGAGCTGTCTGCTCCACGCCAATCGCAATCCCTCGCTGACCCGGGCGCAGATCGAGCAGGCGCTGCGGGACTACCTCGGTGTGCGACACATCCTCTGGCTGGGCGATGGCATCGAAGGCGACGACACCGACGGGCATATCGACGACCTCACCCGGTTCACCGATGCGGAGACGGTCGTGACGGTCGTCGAGGACGATCCTGCCGACCCCAACTACGCGCCGCTCAAGGAGAACCTGCGGCGCCTCGCCATGATGCGCGACCAGGACGGCGCGCCCTTCCGCATCGTCACGCTCCCGATGCCGCCCGCCAGCTACGTCGGGGAGCAGCGGCTTCCCGCCAGCTACGCCAATTTCTATATCGCCAACGAACTGGTCCTCCTGCCCGCCTACCATCCGCCGACCGATGCCGTGGCGCGCGACGTTCTGCAGCGCTGCTTCCCGTCCCGGCGGGTCGTGCTGGTGGATTCCCGCGACCTGGTCTGGGGCCTCGGCTCCTTCCACTGTGTCACCCAGCAATGGCCTGAGAGCTGACCCATGACCGTTCCCGTCTTTTCCGATGCCTGGGCCCGCAGCTGCGGCGAGGCCCTCAACCTGAACTCCGCCTACCGCTCCGCCGCGGCGACATGGGAAGGCGCGATTCTGCTGCGCATGCTGCCCGCCGTGCCGGCCGACGGCGAACGGCTGGTCTTCCTCGACCTGTGGCACGGCGACTGCCGGGCTGCCCGCGCCGCGAGTCCGAACGATGAGGCCGCCGCGCGGTACGTCCTGGCCGGGACCACGGCCGCCTGGCAGCAGGTCCTCACTGGGGCAGTTCCGCCGCTGCTCGCGATCATGACCGGCAAGCTCAAGCTCACCAAGGGCGCGCTGGCCGAGCTGCTTCCCTACGTGAACGCGGCAAAGGAGCTGGTATTGACCGCGGCGTCCGTGCCGGGGGTGTTTGGGGGGAGGGAGTAGGGAGTAGACTCCAGGGAGCAACTGTCATTCCGAGCGCAGCGAGGAATCCCTTCAGGTCGGAGCCGATGTCTGGCCCTGGCTTCAGCCTCAAGAGATTCCTCGTCCCTGCGGTCCTCGGAATGACAACAGAGGTGGACGGCTAATGGCTAACGGCCATTGTCTACTTGAGGAACAACAGCTGCCGGTACGTCGGCATCGGCCAGAGATCCGCGCCTACCGTCGCCTCGAGCTGGTCGGCGTAGGTGCGCAGGGTGTTCATGGCGGGACGGACCTTGTCCCGGATCCACGTCGCGTGCTTGACCGGATCGCTCTCGGTGTGACTGATCACCTTTTCCAGCGCGGCCAGCGACTCACGGAAGCGGGAGACGAGGTTCACGAATTCGCCGAGGGCGGCGAGGGTGTCATTGCACTTGACCCCGGCCGCTTCGGTGCTGCTGACCGCCTGCGCCACGACCGCCTGGGACTTGAGCGCCGCTGGCAGGATCATGGTGCGGGCGATCGAGACCATCGTCTCGGCCTCGATCTCAAGCTGCTTGACGTACTTCTCGTAGGCGATCGCCACACGGGATTCGAGTTCCGGCCTGGTCAGCACGGCGTACTTCCGGAACAGATCGACATTTGTCTTCGATTTCAGCACCGCGAGCGCATCGACCGAGTTGCGCAGGTGCGGCAGGCCGCGCTTCTCCGCCTCGGTGTGCCACTCGGCGGAGTACCCGTCGCCACCGAAGAGCACCCGCTTGTGCTGCTTCACGATCTTCTTGAGCAGCGCCATCGCGGCGGCCTGGACCCTGGCGGGGGTCGGGTTGGCGCCGACCGCCTTCTCGAGCTCCGTCGCCATGACATCGAGCGATTCCGCGACGATCGTGTTGAGCACGGTGTTGGGCCAGGCGATGGTCTGCGCCGACCCGACCGCGCGGAATTCGAACTTGTTGCCGGTAAAGGCGAACGGGCTGGTCCGGTTGCGGTCACCGGAATGGCGCGGCAGCATCGGCAGCGTGCGGGCGCCCAGATCGATCACCCCGCCCTTGAGGGTCCGCTTGAGCTGGCCCCGTTCCACCTGGTCCAGAATGTCCTGCAGCATGTCGCCGAGGAAGATCGAGATGATCGCCGGGGGAGCCTCGTTGGCGCCGAGCCGGTGATCGTTGCCCGCCGAGGCGATCGAGGCCCGCAGCAGGTCCGCATGCAGGTCCACTGCGCGGATCACGGCGCAGAGGAAGACCAGGAACTGCATGTTGGCGTGGGTGTCGTCCTGCGGATCCAGCAGGTTGTGACCCTGGTCCGTCGCCATCGACCAGTTGTTGTGCTTGCCGGAACCGTTCACGCCGGCGAAGGGCTTCTCGTGCAGGATGCACATCAGTCCATGCCGCTGCGCCACCCGCTTGAGGGTCTCCATGGTCAACATCTGGTGATCGCTGGCCAGCTGGCTCATCTCGAACAGCGGCGCGATCTCGTACTGGCCCGGTGCCACTTCGTTGTGCCGGGTCTTGACCGGAACCCCGAGGCGGTACAGCTCCCGCTCCGCGTCCGCCATACAGGCCAGGACTCGCTGCGGGATGACACCGAAGTACTGGTCCTCGAGCTGCTGACCCTTGGGCGGCTTGGCGCCGAACAGGGTACGGTCGCAGGTGACGAGGTCGGGACGCTGGAAGAAGAGCTCGCGGTCGACCAGGAAGTATTCCTGCTCGGGTCCGACGGTAGTGATGATCCGGGTCACGCCGCGGTCGGTGCCGAACAGCTTGAGAATGCGGAGCGCCTGCTTGGAGAGCGCTTCAACGGAGCGGAGCAGCGGGATCTTGGTGTCGAGCGCCTCACCGGTCCAGGAGACGAACGCCGTTGGAATTACCAGCGTGACGGCGTTGTCGCTCCGCATGAGGAAGGCAGGGCTGGTTGCGTCCCAGGCGGTGTAGCCGCGGGCCTCGAAGGTGGCGCGCAGGCCGCCGGAGGGAAAGCTGGAGGCATCCGGTTCGCCCTGCACCAGATCCGAGCCGGAGAAGTCGAACAGCACCCCGCCCTGCCCGTCCGGGGAAATCAGGCTGTCGTGCTTCTCGGCGGTGAGCCCGGTGAGCGGCTGGAACCAGTGGGTGAAGTGGCTGGCCCCGTTCTCGATGGCCCAGTCCTTCATGGCGCTGGCGACGACATTGGCCACGGAGTGGTCCAGCGGTTCACCGAGGTCGATCGTCCGGATCAGCTTTTTGAACACATCCTTGGGGAGCCGTTGCCGCATCACCGCCCGCGAAAAGACGTCGCGGTTGTAGATCGCGTTCACCGGTTCGATCGCACCGGTCACTGCAGGGGTCGTCACTGGGGGAGGCCCTCGGTCTGGATTGTTGCGCGCTGGGTGCCGTGCTGGCGGGTCGAAATTAATCGGGCGCCCGGCGGGGGGAAGGGCCATGCGGGGCCAGCGGGTCTCCACCCGGGCCCGGGCTGGCGTCGGGGCTAGCGGAGCGGTATAGGGGCCGCCGTCCCGGGGCCGAGGAGGGCCGGATCAAGGCCCAGGAGGGACAAAATTGTCGGCGCCACCTGGGCCTGGGTGGCGTTCCCCGTCATCCCCGCCCGGACCCCGGGGCCCCACGCCGCCAGCCACATCTGGGCCGAGGCCTTCACGTCGTCGCCATGGTCGCTCCAGTCCTGGGGTGACGGGCCACGTCCATGATCGGTGGTCAGGATGATCGTGGTCTGGTTCCGGTAGCCCGGGGTGGACTGCACCGTCTGCCACAGCTCGCGGAGGAAATCGTCGAGGCCATGGAGCGCATCGAGGAGGCGGTCGTAGCGCCGGGAATGGGCCAGATCGTCGGTGTCGTCGAAGGAGACAAAGAGCAGCCTGGGGCGATGGACTTTCAGGTACTCGATCGCCATGGCCCCGGTGAAGACATCGAGCCGGGCGCCTTCCCACAGCGGCGGCGCCCTCCGCTCCAGCCGTTCCAGCTCCCGCAGCCGCGGGGTGGCAACGCGGGTGGGCAGGGTGTCAAATCCGGCGTTGACGAGAACGGCATCCTCCCGGCTGGCCGCGTAGGTGCGGAAATTTTCCCAGCTGCCGAACAGCGCCACACCGGACTGGGGCAGGCGCAGCTGCTCCCGCACGATCTCCAGCACGGTCCGATGGGCATAGCGCACCGGATCGTTGCTGGTGACATCGGGCTGGGCCTGCCCGGTCAGCATTTCGAGGTACCCCGGCGCCGAGAAGCCGTGCGGGTTGGTGATGGTGACCCGGCTGCCGACAGCGGTGTCGCCGAGGACCAGAGCTCGGGGCGCGAGCGAGTCCCAGAAGAAGGGCATGACGGCGTGGCGCCGCGCCTCGCGGGTCAGGCGGCCGTATCGTGCCGTCAGGTTGGTGCTGTCGTCAATCCCGGAGAGCGCCTTGTCAGCGTGGGTGATGTTGGTATCGAGGCCGCCAAAGAATTCCTGCGGCCGGACCCCATCGAAGGTGACGAGGATGACGTGCGTGGTCCGCGGCGCCTGGGCTGGCAGGGCGGCGGGCGACAGTGCGAGGAGGAGGGCGAGTCGGCGTGAGAGGCGGAGCATTGATTCCTCGACGGGGAAACAGGGCGGGAGGAATGTAGGGAATTCTGGGGGTGGAAGTGGTGATCCGAGGCTGGATCTTGACAATCTCAGGGAAAATGTAAACGTTTACATGCCGACGCTGGCCGTGTCGGCAATCTTTCGCCGCGAGAATGTAAACGATTACAAACCGATGCCCTCCGCATCGGTCTCCAGTCTAGCACCACGCAAAGTCGCAAGCAGAATCGTCGTTCCAACCCGGGCGCCCCCCTCAGGGCACCGGCTGCTTCCGCCACCCAGCGGCCACGATGATCACCATCAAGGATGTCGCCCGCCAGGCCGGGGTCTCGGTCGCCACCGTCTCACGGGTCTACAATGACAGCGCCAACGTCCGCCCGCATACCCGCGCGCGGGTGCAGGCCATGGCCCGGGAGTTGGGCTACAGTCCGCATGGCGCCGCCCGCAGCCTGATCACCAGCCGAACCCATACGCTGGGGCTGCTGTTGCCGGACCTCTATGGCGAATTCTTTTCCGAAGTCATCCGGGGTGTGGACCAGGCGGCTCAGCGCGAGGGCTTTCATCTGCTGGTCTCCAGCGCGCGCGCCGGTGGTCCGTCGCTGGAAGACGCTCTCCGTTCCATGCGCGGCCGGGTCGACGGGCTGATCGTGATGTCGCCCGACCTCGATGCCGGCGCCTCGCGTCGCAGCCTGCCGCACGGCTTTCCCGTCGTGATGCTCAACTGCCCGCCGAGCGACGCCGGCTATGACAGCATCGGGATCGCGAACTATGAGGGCGCGGTCGCGATGACCCGGCATCTGGCCGGCCTGGGACATACCCGGATCGCGATCATCAAGGGAGCGGAGGGGAATTTCGACGCGGCGGAGCGGTTGCGCGGCTATCGCGCGGTCGTGCGGGACCTCGGCCTCGATCCCAGCCCCGCACTCGAGCTTTCCGGTGATTTCAGCGAGGCGAGTGGCCATGCCGCCGCCCTGCGCCTCCACGCCCTTGTGCCCCGCCCGACTGCCGTCTTTGCCGCCAACGACGGCATGGCGGTCGGCGCCCTCAGCGCCCTTCGCGAGGCGGGGCTCCGCCTTCCCCACGACATCGCGCTCGGCGGGTTCGACGATATCCCGCTGGCCCGCTACCTCGAGCCGGCGCTGACCTCGGTTCATGTGCCCATCGGCGTGCTGGGCGAGCACGCCACGGCCTGCCTGTTCGCCGGGCTGCGGGCCACGGAACCAACAGAGTCCCGTCGCGAAGTGCTGGCCACGACGCTGGTCGTGCGGCGCTCCTGCGGCGCGCAGGGTGGACCGGGCTGATCCCTGCCCGGTCCCGCAGTCAACATCCCACGGAGGGAAGAGTCATGGTATATCGAAATTGTGTATGCATCCTGCGCACCGCCCTGCTGGTTCTGGGCCTGGGCTTCCTCGTGAGCCCGGTGGCGCAGGCGCAATCAAGCACCGGCAGCATTCGCGGCACCGTAAACAGTGCGGATGGCGGTCCGATCGCCAACGCCGACGTCGTCGTCCGCAATCCCATGAACGGGACCACACGGGCCACGACGACGAACGTACGCGGCTTCTACTCGCTCCCCGGGCTTCCTCCCGCGACATACGAGCTCTCCGTCCGGCTGATTGGTCACAGACCGGCGGCGCGACAACTCCCCCTCGGCATCGGACAGGTGCTCACGATTGATTTTGTGCTGGAAACGTCTGTGATCGAGATCGAGGAACTGACGGTGGTGGCGGAGAACGTCGCGGAGATGCGCACATCGGAAATCGCCACCAACGTGACGCAGGAGCAGATCAACGAGCTGCCCACGTCGAGCAGAAACTTCCTCGATCTGGTGGTACTCGCACCAGGAACGACGATCAGCAACGACCGGATCGACGGCACCGCCCGAAGCTTTTCCGCCGGGGCGCAATCCGCGGACCAGGTCAACGTCTTCATCGACGGCGCGAGCTACAAGAACGACCTCCTTCGCGGCGGCGTGGTAGGCCAGGACCGCAGTCGAGGCAATCCATTCCCGCGCAACGCCGTGCAGGAATTCCGGGTCCTGACTCAGAACTACAAGGCCGAGTACCAGAAGTCCTCCAGCGCCATCATCACGGCGGTCACCAAGTCCGGCGGGAACGTGTGGCATGGCAACGCCTTCTTCGGCTATCAGAACCAGGGGCTCGTGGCGCTGGATACCTTCGCCCGCGCGAACAAGGCGAACAATCCCACCACCTTCCGGGAACCGGACTACAAGCGCTGGCTGGTCGGGCTCTCGGGCGGCGGCCCGATCATCCGGGACAAGCTTCACGTCTTCGGATCGTATGAAGGCAACTACCAGGACCGGTCCAACTTGGTGAATGTGACGCCCCCAACCGGGTTCCCGGCGCTCGACTCGATCAACTTCGCTTCCCGCAACGGCTTCTTCGGATCTCCCTTCCGTTCGTCGTTGTTCTTTGGCAAGCTGACCTACGCGGCGGGCAGCAACTCCACGCTCGAGTTAAGCGCCAACACCAGAAACGAGAAGGACACCCGCGAATTCGGCGGTGATCGTCCGTTCGAGTCAGGGGTTCGATTCAACAACAGCGTGGTCAACGTCGGCTTGAAGCACAGCTACTTCCGCGGGCAGTGGCTCAACGAAGCCATGGTGAACTACCAGCGCGCCACTGACAACCCGACCCCCGTGCCCACCAATCAGGCGGTGAATCGATTCTACGGTGGGGCATTCTGCTGTGCCCAGATTGGTCCGGACCTGACAATCCAGGACTTTACCCAGAAGCGGCTCGCCCTGCGCAACGACCTCACCTACTCCGGCCTCCGCTGGGCTGGGTCGCACGTGATCAAGGGCGGCGTGACCCTCGACTTCCTCAACTATCGTATTCTCAAGAAAAATGGCGTGGTCCCGCGGTTCGTCTATGAGGAAATCGGGCACGATGCCACCCTGCCCGACAGCTTCAAGTACCCGGACCGGGTCGAATTCCGCGCCGGGAATCCGAACTTCCTGACCGACAACACCCAGTTCGGAGTGTACGCCCAGGACGACTGGAGCGTGAATCAGCGCCTGACCGTCAACGCCGGCATCCGGTGGGACTACGAGTCCCACATGCTCAACTATGACTATCAGACGCCACAGGGAATTGTCGACTCGCTGACCAAGTACTCCAGTCTGCTCGCGATCCCGATCGATCCCAAGCGCTACTTCACCGACGGAACTCAACGACCGCGCTTCACCGGTGCGATCCAGCCACGGCTTGGCTTCTCGTACGCGCTCGACAAGGACGCAAAGACCACGATTTTCGGCGGCTTCGGCATCTTCTACGATCGCACCCTCTTCGACCAGGCGATCGAGGAGCGGTTCGCACAGCAGAACCCGCTCTACATCATCCGGTTCCGCCAGCCGGGGGATACAACTCCGGGGCGAATCGACTGGAACGACGGCTACCTTGCCGGCCGGCCCTGGACTCGCTCCGCCTGACCAACCCAGCGGCCGGTGTGCCCGAGGTGAAGCTGATCCCCAATGACCTTCGGCCGCCCAAGTCCACCCAATTCTCGCTCGGTGCACGTCGCCGGATTGGGGACTTCACTGTCGAGGCTGCCTACACCGGGGTCCGCAGCTTCAATGTCTTCACATTCTATTTCGCGGACAGGAATTTCACCTGCCCCGAGCGGTCGTTCGGCGTGCCGGGCTGCTTTGTGCAGAACAATATTCCCGGTTACGGAACCATCCTTGTGGCCACGAACAACGGCAAGACCTGGTACAATGCGCTCCAGGTAAAGATTGACCGGCCGTATCGCCGCTCGGCTTCCAGCCGCTGGAATTGGGGCGCCGGACTCGCGTACACCTTCGCGAAGCGGGAGACCCAGGGCTTCAATGACGACTTCTCTTTCCCGAATCCAGTGGACTATCCGAGGCAGGTCAGGAACGATGAGCGCCACCGTGTGGTCATCAACGGATTGGTCGATGTACCGTACCTCTTCGGTATCCAGGCCGGCGCACTGGTGACGATCGCCAGCGGACAGCGGCTGGACATCGGCGATCGCTTCGACAATGAGCAGGATCCCAATAGTCCGAACTTTGTTCCTGGCGGGTTCAAGAGTCCGACCTTCAAGAACGTCGATCTTCGCTTCCGCAAGGATCTGCCCGGTTTCCGCGGCACCACCCTCTCCATCACCGCGGATATCTTCAACGTATTCAACACCCAGAACCTGGGTGGCTATGAAACCTTCAATCCAGCCGACACCGCCAATTTTGGAAAGGCGCGTCAGGTCATCAGCGATCCTCGGCGGTTGCAGCTCGGCATGGAGTACACCTTCTAGTCTCTCTTCCTACGCCCCGTCGCACCGATCCGGTGCGCCGGGGCCGCAGTCCCCGCCGGCGGGGGCGGTCGATCGATGCCATCCATCCGAAGCCTGTTCGCTCTCCCCGCCTGTGGTCTCCTCCTCACCCTCGCGTGTACCAATCCGCAGGCGGTCACACCGGGCAGTCCACCGGCTCCGACACCACGCGCACTCGCCCTGCTCGACACCCTCGAACAGCGCACCTTCAATTTCTTCTGGGAACGCACCGATCCGACCACCGGGCTGACCCCCGATCGCTGGCCCACCCCCAGCTTCTCGAGCATTGCGGCCGTAGGCTACGCGCTCACCGCCTACCCGATCGGCGCGGATCGTGGCTATGTGAGCCGAGCCGATGCCGCGACCCGCGCCCTGGCCACGCTGCGCTGGTTCTGGCAGGCGCCGCAGGGACCGGCGGCCGCTGGTATGAGCGGGTACCAGGGCTTCTTCTATCATTTTCTCGACCAGGCGGATGGCACCCGATTCCGCGATGTCGAGCTCTCCACCGTCGACACCGCCCTGCTCTTGGGCGGTGTCCTCTTCTGCCAGCAGTATTTCGACGGCGCCGATGCCACCGAAACCGCTATCCGCGCGACCGCTGATTCGCTCTACCGCCGAGTTGACTGGCAGTGGGCCCAGCGGACCCCGCCGCTGGTGAACATGGGGTGGAAACCGGAAAACGGCTGGCAGCCGCTGGACTGGATGGGCTACAACGAGGCGATGCTGGTCTATCTGCTTGCCCTCGGCTCGCCGACGCACCCGATCGACGCGACGGCCTGGGACCAGTGGAGCGCCACGTATGTGTGGGGCAGCTATTACGGGCAGGCGCATCTCGGCTTCGCGCCGCTGTTCGGGCATCATTACAGCCATGTCTGGATCGATTTCCGCGGCATCCAGGACAGCTACATGCGCGGCCACGGCATCGACTACTTCGAGAACTCCCGGCGGGCGACGCTGGCGCAGCGCGCCTACGCCCACGACAATCCGGTCGGCTGGCTCGACTACAGCGACAGCATCTGGGGGCTCTCGGCCTCGGATGGTCCGGCCGACATCACCCTGCCCTACAACGGCACCGCCCGGCGCTTCTTCACCTATGCCGCGCGGGGCGCCTCCTTCAATGAGGTGCGGGACGACGGCACCCTCGCCCCCACCGCGGCGGCGGGATCGCTCCCCTTCGCACCCGAGATCGTGCTGCCGGCGCTGGTCGCGATGCGGGAGCGATATGGCGACAACATTTTCGGACAGTACGGCTTCCTCGACGCCTTCAATCCCAGCTTCCAGTTCGCCATGCCGGTCTCGCAGGGGCGCATCGTACCGGGCCAGGGCTGGTTTGACACCGACTACCTCGGCATCGACCAGGGGCCGATCATCGCCATGATCGCGAACTACCGCCGTGACTTCGTCTGGAAGTACATGCGGAAGAGCCCCTACATCATCCAGGGACTGCGGCGGGCGGGCTTCCGCGGGGGATGGCTGGACGGGGCACCGTGACGCACGGCGGGCGAGGAAGCGCACGCTGGTCCGGGCGGAGGATGGCCGATGGCGCGGGGCGCGGGGCGGTCGCCCTGCTGACCGCCGCCATGCTCGCCTGCGCCCCCACCTCCGGCACCGACACCGACCTGCGCTTCTGGGCCTTCGGCCGAGAGGGTGAGGTGGTGATCGAGCTGGTGCGGGACTTCGAGCGGGAGAATCCCGATATCCATGTGCGGGTGCAGCAGATCCCGTGGAGCGCAGCGCACGAGAAGCTGCTGACCGCGCATGTCGGCGATGCGAGCCCGGATCTGGCCCAGCTCGGCAACACCTGGATCCCCGAGCTTGTCACCCTCGGCGCGCTGGCCCCGCTCGACTCGCTGCAGCGGGCGTCGGCGGAGATCAGGCCGGAGGAACAGTTTCCCGGGATCTGGGCGACGAATATTGTCGACGGCGTCCTGTATGGCGTGCCATGGTATGTCGATACGCGGGTGATCTTCTATCGGAAGGACATCCTGGCGCGGGCCGGCTACGCGACCATGCCGGAGCGGTGGGACGAGTGGCGCGAGGCGATGCGCGCTGTCCGCCGGATCCAGGGGCCAGGAAAGTACGCCATCTTCCTGCCGGTCAACGAGTGGCCGCCGCAGGCGATTCTGGGGCTGCAGCAGCAGTCGCCGCTCATCGATGCGAACGGGCATGGGACGTTCGCGCAGCCCGCCTTTGCCAAGGCGTTCGACTTCCTCCTCTCGCTCTATCGCGACAGCCTGGCGCCGCCGGTCAGCAACAGCGAGATCGCGAATCTGTACCAGGAATTCGCTCGCGGTACGTTCAGCATGTACATCTCCGGCCCATGGAACCTCGGCGAATTCCGCCGCCGGCTCCCGCCGGAACTGCAGCAGAGCTGGGCGACGGCACCGCTGCCCGGACCGACCGGCGCCGAATCCGGCGTATCGCTCGCCGGCGGATCGAGCCTGGTGATCCTGCGCTCTTCGCGGCACAAGGATGCCGCCTGGAAGCTGATCGAGTTCCTCTCCCGCCCGGAGCAACAGCTCCGATTCTACCAGCTCACCGGCGATCTCCCCGCCCGGCGCGAGGCGTGGAACGACTCGCTCCTGGCCACCGACCGCGAGGCCGCCGCCTTCCGCATCCAGCTCAACCGCACCATGCCGACCCCGATGGTACCTGAGTGGGAGCAGGTGACCACGAAGCTGATGGACCAGACCGAAGCGGCGGTCCGTGGCGGCCAGTCGCCGGGAGAGGCACTGGCGGCGCTGGATCGGGACGTCGACCGGCTGCTCGAGCGGCGCCGTTACCTCCTGGCCCGCCGACTGGTGGAGGCACCGTGAGCCGGAACGATCGCGAGACCGTCGCGGGCTGGGCCTTCGTGACGCCGGCGCTGGCGCTCATCACCGTCTTCTTCGCGATCCCGGTGCTGGGCGCCTTCGTCCTATCATTCACCGACTTCGACCTCTACTCCATTGCCGATCCGGCGAGCACCCGGTTCATCGGGCTCAAGAATTATCACGACCTCTTCGCCAGCCCGCTGTTCTGGACCGCGCTCCGCAACACCAGTCTGTTCGTGATCGTCGGGGGCCCGCTCTCGGTACTGACTTCGCTTGGCGCGGCGCTGCTGGTCAACGGGAAACTGGTGCGCTTCAAGCCTTTCTTCCGCAGCGCCTTCTTCGCGCCCTGGGTGACGACGCTCGTCGCCGTCGCCCTCGTCTGGCGCTACATCTACCACCCGCAATACGGTCCCCTCAACGCCGCCCTTTCCACCCTCGGCGTCGCGCCGATCGACTGGCTGGGCAATCCGCGCTGGGCGATGCCGGCCATCATCCTCCTGTCAGTGTGGAAGAACTTCGGCTACAACATGCTGGTCTTTCTGGCCGGGCTGCAGAGCATTCCGGAAGAGCTGTACGAGGCGGCTGCGCTCGACGGCGCCGGCGCCTGGCACCGCCTCCGCCACATCACCCTGCCGATGCTCGGTCCGACGTTCATCTTCGTCGGCGTCGTCACGATGATCGCCAGCTTCCAGATCTTCAGCGAGCCGTACGTGATGACCGCGGGGGGCCCGCTGAAGAGCACGCTGACGCTGGTGCTCTTCATGTACGAGGAAGGCTTCCGCTGGTGGCGGCTGGGCTACGCGGCGTCGATCGCGGTCGTGCTCTGCCTCCTGACCCTGGCGGGGACGCTGATCCAGCTCCGTCTGCGGCGCGAGCCGGGCTGATGCCGCGCACGCTCCGCTCCGTCCTGCTGCACGGCGTGCTGCTCGTCGCCGCCATTCTCGCGGCGAGCCCGCTGCTCTGGATGATCTCCGCCTCCTTCATGGCGCCCGGTGAGGCGAACACCTCGCCTCCCCCGCTCCTGCCCAGCCACCCGACGTTGGAGCACTACCGGGTGCTGTTCACCAGCCTGAGCCTGGGCCGGTACTTCGTCAACAGCCTGATCATCTCCGTGGGTGGCACGCTCCTCGGGGTCAGCATCACCGCGATGGCGGGCTACTCCTTCGCCAAGCTGCGCTTCACCGGCCGCACCAGCGTGTTCCGGGTGCTGCTCGGTGGAATGGTCGTGCCCGGCCAGGTCGCCATGCTGCCGATGTTCCTGCTGCTGCGCGAGCTGGGCCTCATCAACACGCTGTTCGGAGCGATGATCCCGGTGCTGGCGCCGATCTACGGCATCTTCCTGGTGCGGCAGTACAGCCTGTCGATTCCGGATGATCTGCTCGATGCCGCGCGACTCGATGGCGCCGGCGAGTGGCTGATCTTTCGCCGCATCGTCCTGCCGGGCATCACGCCGGTGCTGGCGACGCTGGGGGTGTTCACCTTCCTGAGCGCATGGAACGACTTCATGTGGCCGCTCATCGTGCTGAGCGACGACCGGCATTACACCCTTCCGGTGGCGCTGGCCAACCTCGCCGGCGAGCATGTGCAGGATGTCGAACTGATGATGGGCGGCGCGGTGGTGACGGTGCTGCCGGTGTTCGTCGCCTTCCTCTTCCTGCAGCGGTACTACATCCAGGGCATCATGGCGGGAAGCGTGAAGGGATGATCTCCGGATTGCTGGCGATCGCCCTCTCCGCCCTGGTGCAACACGACACGCTCCAGCCCCGCCTGCTGGACGACTTCGAGCGGATCACCCCGTGGAGCGGGCATCCCGCCGACGGCGTCGCGCTGACGCTCCGCGCCGGCACGGGACATACCGGGCGGGCGCTGCGGATGGATTTCGGCTTCACCGGCGGCGGCTACGCGATCGCCCGGCGGACGCTGCCACTGCGCCTGCCGGCCAACTACGTCTTCTCCTTCTGGATCCGCGGTACCTCCGCGCCCAATACCCTCGAGTTCAAGCTGGTCGACCCGAGCGGCGAGAACGTCTGGTGGTATACCGAGCGGGATCGGCGCTTCAGTGGCAACTGGGAGCGGGTGACGATCCGGAAACGGCAGATCAGCTTCGCCTGGGGACCGCTGGGCGGCGGAGAACTGAAAGACGCTGCGGCACTCGAAATCGTGGTGACTGCCGGCGCTGGCGGGGGCCGTGGCACGCTCTGGCTCGACGACCTGACACTCACTCCGCTCGCTGAACTCGGAACGTACGCCGAGACGCCGCGGGCCGGGGCAACCGCAGCCCTCGGTGGCCACACCGCCGCCGCAGCGCTCGACGGCGATACGACCACGAGCTGGCGGACCCCCGCGGGAACCAGCGCGCGCTACATCGTCGACTTCCAGCGCCCGCGCGAGTTCGGTGGCCTCTCCCTGCTGTGGGAACCTGGGCTCGGTGCCGCACAATACGAGGTGCAGCTCTCTGATGACCGGGTGCAGTGGCGGACCGTCCGCTCGGTGCGCGGAGCCAACGGCGGCCGAGACAATCTGGCATTGCCGGAGAGTGAGGCGCGCTACCTCCGCCTTCTCCTGCCGAGCGCCGGGGCGAGCGGGGCCGGCTTGCGGGAGCTGATCGTGCAGCCGCTCGCCTTCGGAGCCACGCCAAACGCCTTCTTCGAGGCGCTCGCCGGCGACGCCCCACCCGGCAGCTATCCGCGCTACTACAGCGGGCGCCGCGCCTGGTGGACGGTGGTCGGTGCCGATGGCGCAGCCGAAGAGGCGCTGATCAACGACGACGGCGCGGTGGAAGCCGGCAAGGGGCTCTTCTCGGTGGAGCCCTTCCTGCTCGACGGCGACCGCCTAATCTCCTGGCACGAGGTGCAGGCCGTTCCGTCGCTGCAGGAGGGGGACCTGCCCATCCCCAGCGTGACCTGGGCTCTCCGCGGCCTGACACTGCAGGTCACTGCCGTGGCGACGGGGCCGGCGGCGCACTCTTCGGTCATCGTGCGCTATCGCGTCGTCAATCATGACGCTGTGCGACGCACGCCCACACTCGCACTCGCGATCCGCCCCTTCCAGGTGAATCCACCCTCTCAGTTCCTCAACACCGTCGGTGGCTGGAGCCGGATCGATTCCCTCCGCTGGTCGGGCGGTGCGCTTCAGGTCAACGCCGATCGCACGGTGCGGCCGCTCACCGCACCGGCCACCGTCTCGACCAGCACACTCGATGGCGGCGACGTGGTGCAGCAGCTGCGCGAGGGGACCCTCACGGGCGCACCGGTGGCGCGCGACCCGCAGGGCTCCGCCTCCGCCCTGCTCAGCTACTCGGTGGCGCTCGCACCAGGCGATTCCACCGATGTCGCCGTCGAACTGCCCATGGTCTCAGGAGACCGCCCGTCGGTGCCGGTCGGTCGTCCGGCGGCGGTGGACAGTGTCTTCGCCGCCGCGCGCGCCTCATGGCGAGAGGCACTCAGCCACACCACGATCTCGCTCCCACCGTCCGCCGTGGACCTCGAACGCACCATCCGGACCACCCAGGCGTGGATCCTGATCAATCGCGACGGCCCCTCCATCCAGCCCGGCTCCCGCTCCTACGAGCGCTCCTGGATCCGCGATGGCGCGCTCACCTCCGCCGCGCTCCTGCGGTTCGGGCACCCGGAGCCGGTGCGCGCCTTTCTCGAGTGGTACGCCACCTTCCAGTATCTCAACGGCAAGGTGCCCTGCTGTGTTGACGCCCGTGGCGCCGACCCGGTGCCGGAGCACGACAGCAACGGCGAATTCATCTACCTCGTGATGGAATACTGGCGACACACCGGTGACCGCCCGACCCTCGAGCGGATGTGGCCTTACGTCGTCCGCGCCACGGAGTATCTCGACAGTCTGCGGCAGACCCGCCGCACCGCGCCCTACACCACCGGCGACAACCGGGTCTTCTACGGCCTGCTGCCACCCTCCATCAGCCATGAGGGGTATTCGGCCAAGCCGATGCACTCGTACTGGGACGATTTCTTCGCGCTGCGGGGGTTCAAGGACGCCGCGGCCATGGCGCAGCTGATGGGCGACACCGGCACAGGCATTCGATTCGGTCGCATGCGCGACGAGTTCCGGGTCGACCTGCTCGCATCGCTGGCGCTCGTCCGGCGGCAGCATGGCATCGACTATCTCCCGGGGGCAGCGGACCTCGGCGATTTCGACGCCACCTCCACCACCATCGCCCTGTCGCCGGGAGGCGAGGAGACCTGGCTGCCTCCCGATGCGCTGCGCGCCACCTTCGAGCGATACTGGCGGCAGGCCAGCGCCCGGGCCGACACCAGCAGCACCTGGGAGGCCTACACCCCGTACGAACTCCGCACCGTCGGCGCCATGCTCCGGCTCGGCTGGGCCGACCGCGCGCGCGCGATGCTGCGGAGTTTCCTCGCCGATCGGGAACCGCTGGCCTGGAACCAGTGGCCCGAGGTGGTCTGGCACGATCGCCGGGCGCTCAAGTTCATCGGCGATTCCCCGCATACCTGGGTGGGCTCCGACTTCCTCCGCTCCGTGGCCGACCTGTTCGCGTATGAACGGGAATCAGATAGTGCCCTGGTCGTCGGGGCGGGAATCGATCCGGCGTGGCTGGAAGGCGATGGCGTACGGATCCGCAGACTTCACAGCTGGTGGGGACCGCTGAGCTACACTGTGCGTCGGCAGGGCGACACGATCGAGATGCGGATCGAGGCGGGGCTCCGCGTTCCGCCGGGCGGGATCGTCGTCGCGCCGCCCATCACCGGATCTGGCACGGCACGGGTCGACGGCGTGCCCGTTCCGTTCGACTCAGGCGGCGCGATCCTCGTCCGCCACGTTCCCGCGCATATCAGCTTCGCCTCGTCCATCACCCCGTGACCACCACATCGCGATCGCAGGAGAATCGACCGTTGCCCGTCGCTTTCGGCCCTGATGACCTCATCACCGCTGCCCCGCTGCTGCACCTGCTCTCCAACGGCCGCTACCGCGCGGGCATTTCCGCCGCTGGCGCCGGCTTCTCGCTGTGCGAGGAGTTCGCGCTGACCCGCTGGAGCCCGGATCGGGTGCGCGATGTCGACGGGTTCTTCTTCTACCTGCGCGATCTCGACAGCGGCGCCTGGTGGTCCGCCGGGCTCCAGCCGGCGCCAGCACGTGCGGCCGATTACGCCGTGGACTTCGCGCCCGGCATCGCGCGGATCAGCCGGACGGACCATGGGATCGCCCTTCGGCTCGAGTGCTGCGTCTCCCCGGATGCGGACCGTGAACTGCGCCGCCTCGTCCTGACCAATCGTTCCACGACCACGCGCCACATCGAGGTCACCTCCTTCGCGGAGGTGGCCCTCAACACCCCGGCGGCGGATGCCGGTCATCCAGCATTCTCCAAGCTTTTCGTGAGCACGGATGCCCTGCGCGGCGGAGTCGCGCTCCTGGCCAATCGGCGCCAGCGCAGCCCGGAGGATGCGCCGCTCTGGATGATGCATTCCCTGGTGCCGGACGAGACAGCGGATTGGGCGGGACCACCGACGTGGGAGACGGACCGGAGTCGGTTTCTGGGTCGAGGCCGGACCGCGGCCGACCCCGCCGCCCTGTTGCCGGGTGCGACGCTCAGCAACTCGGTCGGTAACGTCCTCGATCCGGTGGTCAGCCTCAGACGTGTGCTCACCCTCGCCCCAGGCGCCACGGGAGTGGTCACGGCCGTCCTCGGTTTCGCGCACGACCGCGAGGCAGCGCTCAGCCTGAGTGTCCTGCCCTCCGATCACGCCGTGATCTTTCAAGGTGCCGCGGAGCGTGATCGCCGATTGTGCGAGCGCCATGGCATCACCGCCGACATTGAGGCGCTGCTTCCCCTCCTCGGCGGCGCGCTGCTGTACGGACATCCGGAGTTTCGCGGCGACGTGGCCGCTCCAGCGCTCTCTGCGTCGGAACGGGAACCGCAGGGGCTGGCTCCGGCGGTGCCGGTCGTCGTGGTCCGGATTCGATCGGAGGAGGACAATGCCACGCTCGACACGATGAGGCGGGTCGCCGCATGGTGGAGAAGCCAGGGAGTACCGGTTGATCTCCGTGCACTCATCGAGGGGGTCGATGCTACAGAGTCACGCGTTCTCGAGACCGTCGCCCGAGTCGTGATCCGCGAGCCAATCTCGCGATCACGGGCTGCGCTGCAACCGCCGACGGTGCGCTTCCGCCCAGCACCGGGCCCCGCTCCCGATGAGCCGGCCTCGACCGATACCTCGCCCGCCGGCAACGGCTATGGCGACTTCAGTCCGGATGGAACGGAGTATGTGATCACCATTCCGGCCGCCGGTCGCCGCCCGCCGCTGCCCTGGTCGAATGTGATCGCCAATGAGGAGATCGGCTTCATCGCGACCGAGAGTGGCGCGGGCTATACCTGGTCGGGGAACAGCCGCGAACATCGCCTGACGCCGTGGTTCAATGATCCGATCTCCGATCCGCACGGTGAGGTGTTCTACCTGCGGGACGAGGACGCGGGGGCCTTCTGGTCCCCGACACCCGGGCCGGTCCCGGGCGCGGGAACGCATGAGGTGAGGCACGGCTTCGGCTATTCATCGTTCTGCCGCCGCACCCCAGGCTTGACCCAGGAGCTGGTGCAGTTCGTCCCGCGCCGTGGCTGCATCAAGATCAGCCGGCTCTCGATCACCAATACTGGCACGGCGCCACGGCACCTATCCCTGTTCGCGGCCCTGCAGTGGGTGCTCGGCGTGCTCCCCAGCGAAACCGCCTCATTCATCGAGACGAGTCGGGATGCGACCACTGGTGCGATCTTCGCCAGGAACCCGCTGGCTGGAGAGTTTGCCGATCGAGTCGCGTTTGCGACACTCATCGGTCCAGCAGGAGGCGCAGCCGATGTCACGGCGGATCGCGCGGCGTTCCTCGGCCGTCACGGCAGCTTCGCCTGCCCCGCGGCGCTCTGCACCGATACCCCGCTCGATGGACGCACCGGACGAGGCCTTGATCCGCTCGCCGCGTTTCGTCTCCCGCTCGCCATCGAGCCCGGGCGCACCGTTTCCTGCCTCCTGCTCCTCGGCGAGGCTGGGAGTGAAACCGAAGCCTGCGAACTCATCGGGCGATTCGGCAGCGTACCGGCGGCCGATCAGGCGCTGACGTCGGTCCGCGGATTCTGGCGCGAAATCGTCGGCGCGGTGCAAATCCACACCCCGTCACCGGCGATCGATCTCATGGTGAACGGGTGGCTGGCGTATCAGAATCTCTCCTGCCGGATCTGGGGCCGCTCCGCGTTCTACCAGTCAGGCGGTGCCTTCGGCTTCCGTGATCAGCTGCAGGATGCGGTCGCGCTGCTGTGGCACGATCCCCGGGTCGCCCGCTCGCAGCTCCTGCTCCATGCGGCCCATCAGTTCGTCGAAGGTGACGTCCTCCACTGGTGGCATCCGCCAAGCAGCAAGGGCATCCGCACCCGCTTCTCCGATGACCGGCTGTGGCTGCCGTTGCTCACCGCCTCGTATATCGCGCAAACCGGTGATACCGGCATTCTCGCGGAGCCGGCCCGCTTCCTCACCGCACCGCTCCTGGCTCCCGAAGACGATGAGACTTTCCTCGTGCCGGAGGATTCCGGCACCACCGCTGACCTGTACGAGCACTGCTGCCGAGCGGTGGACCGCTCGCTCACGCGTGGGGCGCATGGCCTGCCACTCATCGGGACCGGCGACTGGAACGATGGGATGAACCGGGTGGGCCGAGAGGGCCGGGGCGAAAGCACATGGCTTGGCTTTTTCCTCGCCCGGGTGCTGGAGAGCTTCCTCCCGCTCGTGGACGCCCGGGGCGATGCACTCCGGGTCGGACGCTACGAGGACTATCTCCGCCAGCTTCATGTCGCGCTCAATGCTGGTGGCTGGGATGGGAACTGGTACCGCCGCGGCTACTACGACAACGGCACCCCGCTCGGCTCGGCAATGAACGACGAGTGCCGCATCGATGCGATCGCGCAGGCCTGGGCGGTGCTCTCCGGGGTTGCGACGAGTGACCGCGCGGACCAGGCGCTCGATGCACTGGTACAGCACCTGGTGTCCGAGTCGGACGGCATCATCCGGCTGTTGACGCCGCCATTCGACCGGACCCCGGAAGACCCAGGTTACATCAAGGGATACCTCCCCGGCGTACGCGAGAACGGCGGGCAGTACACCCACGCCGCGCTTTGGGCGGTGCAGGCGCTGGCCGAAGCGGGCCATGGCGACAGGGCGGCCCGGCTGCTGAAGATGCTCTCACCCGTCACCCACGGTGCGACGCCCGCCGCGGTGGAACGGTACCAGGCGGAGCCGTACGTCATCGCGGCGGATGTCTACGGAGTCGCACCGCACATCGGGCGCGGCGGCTGGAGCTGGTACACCGGCTCCGCAGGGTGGATGTTTCGCGTGGCGGTGGAGTCGGTGCTGGGGATCGGACTGGAAGCGGGGAACGCGATCGTCGTGCGCCCGACGCTGCCGCTCGAATGGCCGGGCTTCTCGTTCACCTGCCGGTTGCCTGACGGGAGAACCACGCTTGCCCTCACGGTGGAACGCGCACCGCCCGACGGTGGGCCGCAGACGAGTGTCACGCTGGACGGGATGGCGCTGGAGGTCGTTGGCGACACAGTGCGTATCGCGCTCCCGCGGGATGGCGCGGCGCACGAGGTGAGGATCCGCTTCGGTGCCGGCGCGCGGGTGACCTATCGTCCGCGCCCAGCCGCGGAGCGTGACCCGCAGCCAGTCGAACGCTGAACGCCAGCGGCTACCGGCTCAGCGTGGCACCCCGCGTCCGGATCACTTCGGCGTAGAAGCCGGCGCTCGCCTTCGGAGTCCGCTCCTGGGTGATGAAGTTCACGTGAATCAGGCCGAACCGCTTGGCGTAGCCTGCGCTCCATTCGAAGTTGTCCAGCAGCGACCAGGCAAAGTAGCCGCGGACATCGACGCCTTGCTGCATGGCGACTTGGATGGCGCGCAGGTGTTCGCGCAGGTAGTGCACCCGCAGGGGATCGTCGACCCGGCCGTCGATGGCGGCCGGGGCATCGTAGAAGGCCGCGCCATTCTCGGTGACATAGAGCGGTACCCTGCCGTAGCGGCTGTGCACCCAGCTGAGGACATCGGTCAGCGCGGGAGGGTAGACTTCCCAGTCCGTCAGGGTGTACGCATGCTGCGGCTGGGTCACCCGGGCGGCGCGCACCGGCCACGCTGCCGGATCGTCCCGGACCACGGAGCGGGTGTAGTAGTTGATGCCGAGGAAGTCGAGCGGCTGCCGGATCAGATCGAAATCGGCCGCCGGGAAGGTTGGCCAGGCGTCGCCGTAGATGTCGGGCAGCTCCTCGGGATACTGCCCGAAGAAGACTGGATCGAGGTACTGGCGGTTCATGTAGGCATCGGCGCGCTGCGTTGCGGCGACATCTTCGGGCCGATCGGTCGCGGGATGCTTGGGCTCGAGATTCACCACCAGTCCGGCCTGCTTCCCGCCGGCGGCACGGATCGCCTGCATGCCGGCGCCGTGGGCGCGGAGCAGATTGTGGGATACGATCGGTGCCTCAAAGCGATTGCGGTGTCCCGGCGCCAGCTTGCCGAAGAGATAGCCGCCGTCGGCCACGACCCATGGCTCGTTGAGCGTGGTCCACATCCCAACCCGGTCGCCGAGCGCCTGCACCATCACGCTGGCGTAGTCGGCGAACCACGAGGCGATCTCGCGGTTCAGCCAGCCACCCTGATCATCCAGCGCGGCGGGCAGGTCCCAGTGATAGAGCGTGAGGGCGGGCTGGATCCCGGCGGCGAGGAGCTGGTCGACCAGCCGGTCGTAGAAGCCGAGTCCGGCCTGGTTCACCGCACCACGGCCTTCGGGGAGTACCCGGGCCCAGGCCACGCTGAATCGGTAGGCGTTCAGTCCCAGGTCACGCATCAGCCCGACATCCTGGGCCGAGCGGCGGTAGTGGTCGCAGGCGACATCCCCGGTGTCCCCGTTCGTGGTGCTGCCCGGGGTGTGGGAGAAGCGGTCCCAGATGCTGGCAGCGGCTCCATCGGCCCGGACGGACCCTTCGATCTGGTGGGCGGAGGTGGCGGCACCCCACAGGAAACTGTCGGGAAAGCGAACGACGTCAGGCATAAGGACCGGGGAGAACGCGATGGCGAGTGTGAGCTTGCAGGATGTCCGCAAGATATACGAAGAACGCGGCAAGGTTCAGGTGGCGGTCCACGAGTTCTCACTCGAGATCGCCGATGGCGAGTTCCTGGTGCTGGTCGGCCCTTCCGGCTGCGGCAAGAGCACGACGCTGCGGATGATCGCCGGGCTGGAGCCAATCACGAGCGGCACGATCCGCATCGGTGACCGGGTGGTCAACGACGTCGCCGCACGCGACCGCGACATCGCAATGGTCTTCCAGAACTACGCACTCTACCCGCATATGACGGTGCGAGAAAACCTCGCCTTCGCGTTGATGCTGAGAAAGCTGGGGACGGCGGAGATCTCGACACGGGTGTCGGAGACCGCCCAGCTCCTCGGCCTCGAGGAGCTGCTCGAGCGCCGGCCACGCCAGCTGTCCGGCGGCCAGCGGCAGCGGGTGGCGCTGGGCCGGGCGATCGTGCGCCAGCCGCAAGTGTTCCTATTCGACGAGCCGCTGTCCAATCTCGACGCCAAGTTGCGCATCCAGATGCGCCGCGAACTGGCCGCACTCCGCCGCCGGCTCGGTACCACCGCCGTCTACGTGACGCATGACCAGATCGAAGCAATGACGCTGGGCGACCGGATCGTCGTGATGCGCGACGGTGCGGTCGAGCAGATCGCCGCCCCGCTCGAACTCTATCGCCGTCCCGCCTCCGCCTTTGTGGCCACGTTCATCGGCAGCCCCCCCATGAACGTGATCGCCGGCACGCTCACCACACCGGACGGGCTGCTCTTCGTCTCGAAGGATGGGTCGTTCCGCCTGCCGCTCAGCGGAGAACTCCCCGCCGGCGTGATCCCGGGCCGGCGGATGCTGCTCGGCATCCGCCCCGAACAGATCGTGCTCGGCCCCGCAGCGGATGGCGTGACGACCGCGCTGGTCGAGGTGATCGAGCTGCTGGGGAACGAAACGATGGTCGGGCTGCGCTCAGGCAGCGTGAGCCTGACGGCGCGACTGGACGGCGCGGCCCAAGCGACGCTCGGCGGCAGCGTCGGTCTCACCTGTCCCGCCGCGGCGGTGCACTGGTTCGATGGCGAAACCGAGAAGCGTCTTGGTTGAGTGCCGGGCTACCGGCACTGGCTGTATTCCTTGCCATCGGCCGTGATGATGGGATAGCCGTTGGAATTGCGGGTGACGGTCATCGGGGCCAGCTGCATTCCCTGCCCGGAATCGAGATAGAGCTGGCCGCCCTGCACCTGCCACTGAATCATGGTTCCGCCCTGCGTCTGGGTGGCCACGCTTCCGGTGGCGGTATTGCCACCGCCGGAGGGGTTCACCGTGCCGCCTTCGTAGTTCGTGTTGACCGCCAGCCGGCCGTCGGCGTAGAAGACGTTGTGCGAGGTGTGAGTCGAACCGCTGGTCTGGCTGTAGGAGAAGCTGCACCAGGGTGAGCTGAGCAGGAGCTGGCGCAGCTGCTGATCCTGCGGCGTTCCGCCGCTCGCCGCGGGCGCGGGCGATCGACCTGGTGGCGGTGCGGTCGCGACCGGGCCCGCCGGATTCGGGGCCGGTGGTGCGGTCGCCACCCGGCTGGTGCGGGTGAACTGGAGTTCCTGCGCGGCCGAGAGATTGGGAGTGCCATCCGTTCCGAGTTCGATCAGCCCGACCAGGAGCGTCGCCCCGTCGAGCTCGGCGGTGAACATCGCCGTGATCTGTCCCATGATGGCCTGGCCGACGAGGTCTCCTTCCTCAAGCTTCGCTTCCAGCTGGATCACCGTGCCATTGCCCGACAGGGTCCCTGTGGTCCGCCCGCCGGCCGCCTGGGTCAGCGCAATTGTCAGCACCGCACCGTTGGGCGCCTGCATTGTGTACGTGCCGGTGAACTGCTGGGCGGAGGCCGGTGTGGCCAGCAAGAGAAGGAGCAGGACAAGGCGACCTGGAATCCGCATGAGTATCACCTATTTGGCGAACACCTTGGCGCTACGTGGCTGGACGAACACCTTGTCGCCCTGCGAAAGCCCGAGTTCATCGAACTTGGCGCGGGGAATCTCCGCTTCGATCACCTGGCCGTCATCCACCCGATCCAGCTCGAGGCGAACCATCGGACCAAAGCGCCGGATGTGCCGCAGCACCGCTTCGATGGCCGGTCGCCCATTCGCGACCCGGGCCAGGTCCACTTCGTAGGTCCGCACGTATGCCACCGCGTCCCGCTCGGTGGCCTCCGGCAGGTCCGGGACATCCCAGCTGGCGCCAGCGACATCCGCCCGGCCACCAGCGACCCGGCCGTGGAACAGGTTGACATTGCCCAGAAAGCTATACACGAATGGCGTCGCCGGCTTCTCGTACACCTCTTCGGGGTGGCCCACCTGCTCGATCCGCCCCTCGTTCATCACCACGATCCGGTCGGCCACTTCCATGGCCTCCTCCTGATCGTGGGTGACGAAGACCGTCGTCACATGCACCTCCTGGTGCAGCCGACGGAGCCAGCGGCGCAGCTCCTTGCGGACCTTCGCATCGAGGGCCCCGAACGGTTCGTCGAGCAGGAGTACCGACGGCTTCACCGCGAGCGCGCGGGCCAGCGCCACCCGCTGCCGCTGGCCGCCGGAGAGCTGCGAGGGGAAGCGATCGGACAGCCAGTCGAGCTGGACCAGCTTGAGCAGGTCCATGACCGTCGTGCGGATCTCGGTATCGGAGGGCCGCACCTTCCGGGGCCGGACCCGGAGCCCGAACGCGACGTTCTCGAACACGGTCATGTGGCGGAACAGCGCGTAGTGCTGGAACACGAACCCCACCTGCCGCTCGCGCACATCGCGACGCGTGGCATCCTGCCCCTCGAACAGCACCGATCCACGGTCCGGCGACTCCAGCCCCGCAATGATGCGCAGCAGCGTGGTCTTGCCCGAGCCGCTCGGCCCCAGCAGCGCCACCAATTCGCCGGAGGGCACCACCAGGCTCACCTCCTTGAGCGCCTCGAAGGTACCAAACTGCTTGGCCAGCCCGCGGACCTCGATACTCATGCTGCCCGCCTTGGGTCGAGGGAAATCGCTACCCGCAGTTCACGGGCATGCCGCCACTCCACTGCCGTCTTGGCCACCAGTGTCACCAGGGCGAGCAGGGTGAGCAGCGACGCGACCGCGAAGGCGGCGGCGAAGTTGTATTCGTTGTACAGGATTTCGATGTGCAGTGGCAATGTGTTGGTAAGGCCGCGGATGTGTCCCGACACGACGGACACCGCGCCGAATTCTCCCATCGCGCGGGCGTTGCACAGGATCACGCCGTAGAGCAGTCCCCACTTGATGTTGGGCAATGTCACCCGGAAGAAGATCTGCCAGCCGCTCGCCCCCAGGACCCGTGCCGCTTCCTCTTCCTCAGGCCCCTGTTCCTGCATCAGCGGGATCAGTTCCCGCGCGACAAAAGGGAAGGTGCAGAACATTGTCGCCAGGATGATGCCGGGGACCGCGAACACGATCTGGATGTCGCGCTCGGACAGCCATGCACCGAGCCAGCCCTGGGCTCCGAACAGCAGGATGAAGATCATCCCGGCGATGACCGGCGAGACGGCGAACGGCAGATCGATCAGGGTGATGAGGAGGCTTTTGCCCCGGAAATCAAACTTGGCGATCGCCCAGGCGGCCGAGACGCCGAAGACCACATTGAGCGGAACCGCGACCAGCGCCGTGATCAGCGTCAGCCAGATCGCGGAGAGCGTATCCGGTTCGATCAGCGCCGCGCCGTACGCCTGGATTCCCTTGCGGAATCCCTCGGTGAATACCGCGACCAGCGGCAGGACCAGGAACAGCGCCAGAAAGAGCAGCGTGATCATGATCAGGACGTAGCGGACCAGCGGCGGCTCGATGAGCGTCGCTGAGCGGTGCGCCGGTGCGCCGGCGGGTTGGAGCCTGAGACCTGTCGTGCCTGCCATTGGTTGTCCCTTAGGAAGTCCGGCGCCGACTCCACCACTGGAGCATGTTGATGGCCAGCAAGAGTCCGAAGGACACCACCAGCATCACCACCGCAATGGCGGTGGCCCCGGGGTAGTCGAACTGTTCCAGCTTGGTCATGATGAGGAGGGGCGCGATCTCGGTCCGCATCGGCATATTGCCCGAGATGAACACGACCGAGCCGTATTCACCCACCGCACGGGCAAACGAGAGCGCGATCCCGGTCAGCAGCGCGGGACCGAGGGCCGGCAGCAGGACCCGGCGGAAGGTCTGCCACCGCGTGGCTCCCAGGCTCGCGGCCGCTTCCTCGACCTCGGCCTCGAGGTCCTGGAGAACGGGCTGCACCGTGCGCACCACGAACGGCATGCCGATGAAAATGAGCGCGACCGTGATACCCAGCTCGGTGTAGGCCACCTTGATGCCGATGGGCTCGAGCCAGCGCCCGAGCCAGCCGTTCTGGGCGTACAGCGTCGTCAGCGAAATCCCCGCCACCGCCGTCGGCAACGCAAAAGGCAGGTCGACCATCGCATCGAGCAGCTTGCGGCCGGGAAAGCGATACCGCACCAGGACCCATGCCACCAGCAGACCGAATATCCCATTCACCACCGACGAGGCGAGCGACGTCAGCAGGGTGACCCGGTAGGAGGCCATCACCCGCGGCGCCGTCGCCGAATGCCAGAAGCTCTCCCAGCCGAGGCCCATGCTCTTCACAAAAATCGTGGAGAGGGGGATCAGGACCAGCAAGCTCAAGTAGGCGATCGTCAGCCCGAGCGAGAGGCCGAATCCCGGCAGGGTCCGGTGCGGCCGTGCGCTCATGCGCTGACCTGGACGGCAACTCTGTGCCAGGCGGTGTTGGCGTAACCCTTCACGTTCCACACCTCGGCGAGCTCTGCCGGTTGGCAATGACCCGCCTGGTCCCAGGCGCGGGCCACCAGCGTCTGCTGGCCTGGCCGGAGGTGCACCGCCGCCCGCCAGAAGGTCCAGCTCCAGGCCCCACCGGATTCCTCCAGCACGGCCTTCACCCAGGTCGCGCCGTTGTCCGGGGAAACCTCCACCCGGGCCACCCGCTCAGCAGCACCACCGAAGGCCCACCCGGTAAGCTCAACGAGTCCGGCAGCGACGCGACACCGCGCCGCGGGCGAGACGATCACGGCGTTGAGCGAAACCGTGTCCAGCGCTTCACCCGCGGTGACGCTGCGCGGATTGTCCGGATCGGGCTGCCGGAGGATGCGGTACGCCTCCGTCTGGAAATAGTTGGTCGACGGTTCGGCCTGTACCACGATCTCGCCCAGCCACTTCACGCTCCGTGCCCCGATGTAACCGGGCACCACGGAGCGCAGGGGAAATCCATGAGCCGGCGGCAGTGGCTCGCCATTCAGATCGAAGGCGAGCAGCGCCTCGGGAGCCATTGCCTTCTGCAGCGGGATGGAACCGCCGAAGCCAAACAGGCGATCATGCCGTGAGACCTGGTCGAGGCCGGTGAACGCCACATGGCGTGCCTCGTCCGTCACTCCGGCGGCCATCAGCACATCGCGTAGTGCCACGCCGCTCCACCAGCCGTTGCTGATCGCGTCGGCACCCCAGAGCAGTTCGCCCGGCACCGGTCGATGCGCCACCAGCTCGTCCCGGCGGAGTCCGGCGCAGACCAGTGTGGCCGCCAGGTCATGCCTGAGGAACTGCTGCCGCAAGTCGCTGAGCGACAGCTCGAGCGGCCGGCGTACCAGCCCGCGAACCGGCAGGCGCCAGGTCAGCGGATCGATCTCGGGCGTCGGGGCATGACTGCGAATGAAGAAGAGCGAGGCCGGTGTGACCTGGTGCTCGCGAAGCAGCGAGGGTGGCGGCCCCGCATTCCACTGCTCCGGATCCTTCACTACGAGTCGCGAGTCCTTGCCGGGAAGCGCCGGGTTCAGTGTCATGATCGAGCCTGCTCCTGCGGGCGAAAGGGAGGACGGACCGCCAGGCGTACCCGCGGACTCGGAGGCATTTTCGATGTCGCCCCCGACAAAAATAGCCGGGCGCCCCCGTTCCACGTCCTGTCGATCCATCGTCGGCGTCGCCATCTGCCTATCGGCCGGCGAGGTAGATCTGATCGAACGTGCCACCGTCGGCGAAGTGGGTGGCCTGCGCCTTCCGCCACCCGCCGAAGACCTCATCGACCGTGATCATCGGGATCCTGGGGAACTGCGCCGCATACATGGCCGCGATGGCGGCATTGCGGGGCCGATAATAATTCTGGGCCGCGATCTCCTGCCCCGCATCGGTGTACAGGTATTCGAGATACGCCTTGGCGACGTCGTACGTCCCATGCTTCTTCGCCACCTTGGCGACCACCGCCACTGACGCCTCGGCGAGGATGCTGATCGACGGCGCAACGATCTCGAACTTGTCGGGGCCCAGCTCCTTGATCGACAGGATGGCCTCGTTCTCCCACGCGAGCAGCACGTCGCCGATGCCCCGCTCCACGAACGTCGTGGTGGAGCCCCGGGCGCCGGCATCGAGCACCGGGACATTCTTGTACAGCTTGCTCACGAATTCCTTGGCGGACGCATCATTCCCACCCGGCTGACGCAGGGCATACGCCCACGCCGCGAGGTAGTTCCACCGGGCGCCGCCCGAGGTCTTCGGGTTGGGCGAGATCACCGCGACCCCCGGCCGGATGAGGTCGTTCCAGTCCTTGATCTTCTTCGGATTGCCCTTGCGCACGAGGAAGACGATCGTCGACGTATATGGCGCGCTGTTGTTCGGCAGCAGCTTCTGCCAATCCGCCGACAGCAGCCCGGCTCTCGCGCTGATCTCGTCGATATCATAGGCCAGGGCGAGGGTCACGACGTCGGCGCCGAGGCCGTCGATCACGGAGCGGGCCTGCTTGCCGGAGCCTCCATGCGACTGATTGACGGTGACGACGACACCGGTCATCCCCTTCCAGTACGTGGCGAAGGCGGCATTGATGCTCTTGTACAGCTCGCGGGTCGGATCGTACGACACATTGAGCAGGGTGACCGGCTTCTGGGCCTCGAGCGGGGCCGCGAAGGCCCCACCGAGGAGAAGTGCGGTACCGAGGGTGAACAGCGAACGCATTGGGGTCCGTCTCCTTAGAACGCGGTCTGGAACCGGGTCGAGATAAACTTCTCGTCGCGACGGTCGCCGGTGGCGGTGCCACCATCGAAAGAGGTCTTGTCGTAGTTGAATGAGATCTTGATGTTCTTGTCGAGATGCCAGGTGAGGCCGAGCCCGAGGGACTTCTCCTTCGTGACCGAGGCCGCGCTGTCGGCATACCGGTTGCCGGTGAAGGCGGCATCGTCGAAATCGAGCTGTCCGTACCGGGCGACCACTTCCAGCGCGCCCCAGGTGTGATTGGCGGGGTCGAAGTTCTTCTTCGGGGTTATGCTCTTGAAGGAGGCCCTTTCGCCGGTGAGATAGAACGATCCCACCGCCTGCCATGCCTCGTGCTCCAGCGTGATGCTGGTCCGGGTCGCACCGGTGTCTCGGCTCACCACCTGCCGGGAGATGGTGTATTCCCCGAGGAGGCTGAGCGGGCCGTAGTTGATGTAGCCCTGCGGCGCGATCCGGCGGCGGGGGCCGTTGGCGTACACCGTGCCGGTGAGCGGCGTCGTGCTGCTCGAACGGTACTTGAAGACGGTCACCTGGCCGGGGCTGCGATAGCCGGCGAGACCTGGCGTCGCGGGCAGTCCCTCTTCCCTGCCAGTGCTCCCGGCGATGCCGATGCCGATCTCCCACGCCGCCTGGGCCCCCTGCTTGGCGAACGGGACGAAGAAGATGCGCCCGGCGACATCCTTCCGATCACTCAGCTCGGCGTCGCCGTTGCCGAGGTCCGGCACGCCGTTGAAGATCCCGACGGCATAGGAGAGGACGCCAAGGCCGAGATCACCGGCCACCTGCGCACCAATGTCACGGTTGGGCGCCAGATTGGTCGGCAGGCCCCTCTCGATGAAGCGATAGTCGGTGGCTGACTGGAGCCGCTCCAGTCCGACCGGCGGCTTGAACTTGCCGGCCCGCAGGTTCAGCTCGGGCCGGACCTTCACTTCACCGAAGGCATCGAACAACGTGAAGGCGGTGCCGGCGAAGTCGGGCATGACTCGGAAATCGATGTACTTGTAAAGCGTCGCCTCGAACACCGGCCGGGCGCGACGGATCAGGAAGTTGTCCACCAACGGCGCCTGGTCGTCATGGAAGAAGCGGCCGTCAAACTGGACGTAGCCCTTGAAGCGGATCTGGAAATTCTTGTCCGCGGATGTAAAGGAGAAGCCGCCGGAGCCTGCGGTGACGCTGGCGCGGGTCTTGGCGGCGGCGGCGGCACTGTCGGCGGCAAGCTCACGCTTGCGGTCCAGTACGCGAATCCGCTGATCCAGCTCTTCGAGGCGCTGTTCCAGGGCGGCGGGCGAGGGGGGCGTGGTGTCCTGCTGCGCCAGTGCCGGCGCGGTCACCGCGACGGTCAGCAGCAGGAAGGCCCCATTCAGGCGAACCAGACGCATTGGAGCCCTCCGATCTTGTGGTGGTTGGACGTCCGGTGGTCCGGTCAGCCCTGGGGTGGCCGACCCGGCCACCGCCCCTGGGGGGCGGCGTATCAGGTCGGATTTTCTCGCGACGTTCGATCTGGACCACATGCCCCTCGTGGATCACGAGTTCCACCGAGCCGAAGCGCAAGCCTTGGAGGGCCCGGCGCAGATCCGGGAGTGCGTCGTCACACGTCATGCCTAGTTAGCCGATTTAGTCTAGTTACTTGGTAGGAAATATAGGCAATTGGCGTGCCGCAACCGCGGACCGATCAGCCCGCCCGCTGCTGCCGCCGGACCAGCGCGGCGATGGAGGTGTGATCGAGGATCCGGGCGGTGGCGTCTCGGACGTCCTTCATGGCCAGCCTAACTCCGCACGTGGCTTCATCTTCGCAGTCTTCACAGGCCACGTACCCCGTCTGGCTGGCACAGGGCACCGGCGCCAGCGGACCGTCAAACAGCCGGACCACCTGCCCTACAGTGATCTGTTTCGGGTCTCGGGCCAGCAGGTAGCCCCCGCCCTTCCCCTTGCGGCTCTGCAACAGTCCGGCGTTGCGCAAACTCAGCAGAATGGCCTCCAGGAACTTGGCCGGAATCTGTTCCTGCCGCGCCAGGTCCCCGATCCGGACCGGCTCCTCTGTGGTGTCCTTGGCGAGGGCCAGGAGCGCTTTGATGGCGTATTTCGATTTCTTGGAGAGCATCGCGACGGTTCCGACGGAGTGAGCGGGGAAGTTACTTCGGTCAGCGATCAGCTGTCAGCCGTCAGCCGCCAGGAGCAAGCCGTTGGCCGTTGGCCGTCGGTGACCGCATATTCAGGCTGGCTGCCACCTGCCACCTGCCACCTGTCACCCGTCACCCGTCACCTGCCACCTGCCACCTGCCACCTCGTCACTCATGCCCTCCCCCTCCCCTATCCTGATCGACGGCCAGTGGCGCACTGTTGCCGGCCGCCCTGTCCGCCAGATTCACAATCCCTCGACACTGGAGCCCATCGGCGAGACGGCCGACTGCGGCACGGAGGAGGTGAATGCCGCCGTTCAGGCCGCCGTCCGGGCCCAGCGCGACTGGTGGAAGATTCCGGGTGTCGAAAAGGCCAAGCTGCTGCACGAGGTGGCCACCAGGATCCGGGCCAGCGAAAGGGAGCTTTCGACGCTGCTCACACGGGAAACCGGCAAGCCGCTGATCGAAAGCGTGGACTGCATCGACTGGGTGGCGGCCTGTTTCGACTACTACGCTGAGGTCGGCCGGCAGAGCTACGGCAATTCGGTGCCGCCGGTGGCGCCGCACCAGCTCAACTTCACCATCAAGGAACCGTTCGGGGTCGTCGCCGCGATCGTGCCGTTCAACTTCCCGCTGCTGCTCATGTCGTGGAAGGTGGCCCCGGCGCTGGCGGCGGGAAACACCCTGGTCTGCAAGCCACCGCACCAGAACCCGCTCTCCAACCTGCTGATGGCCCGCTGCTACGACGGATTGCCACCGGGTGTCGTCAACATCGTCACCGGCGGGCCGGAAACCGGCGAACTGCTCGTGCAGCACTCGAAGGTGGACCTGATCGCATTCACCGGCTCGGTCGCGGCGGGACGGAAGATTGCGGCCCAGGCCGGCCACGACCTGAAGAAGGTGAACCTCGAACTCGGCAGCGTCGACCCGTTCATCGTCTTTGCCGATGCCGACCTCGATGTCGCGGTCGAGGGTGTGGCGTGGGCCCGGCTGCTCAACGCCGGCCAGGTGTGTACCTCCGCCAAGCGGATCTACCTGCTCGCCCCGATCGCGGAGGAGTTCACCCGCCGGCTCCTCGTCCACCTGAAGACGATCCAGGTCGGCGACCCGATGGACCCCGCCACCGACGTCGGGCCGATGATCTCGGAGGAGGCGGTGGCGATGGTCGAGCGGCAGGTTGCCGCGGCGGTAAACCAGGGAGCACGGGTGCTGGCCGGGGGCGCGCGAATGCAACTGCCCGGACTCTCCGGCCATTATTTCCAGCCGACCATCCTCACCGACGTCCGCCACGGCACTCTGCCGACGACCGAGGAGATCTTCGGCCCGGTCATCAGCCTCACGGTAGTACAGTCCGACGACGAAGCGATCGCCATGGCCAACGACTCGGAGTTCGGACTCGGCGCCAACGTTTACACCCGAAGCCTCGAGCTGGCCATGAAGTCGATGGAGTTCATCAAGGCCGGGACTTTCTGGATCAATGACCCGTTGTCCGACAACGACGCGGCGCCCTTCGGCGGCATGCGGCACAGCGGGATCGGCCGGGAACTGGGCGAGGAGGGGCTCGACGCCTTTCGCGAGCCCAAACACGTGCATCTCGACTACCTGATGGAACGGAAGGGCTACTGGTTCCCCTACCGCGACCGGCCGCTGCCGCACCACTAGTGGACTGTAACTCAAGTTCCGTGGACACGGATGCGGCGGGTGGGATCCGAGTAGCTCCACACGAAGGGATGACACTGCTTGTTGTGCGCGCGGATGTACTGCATGAGCTTGCGCCGCAGATCG
>Ga0163153_10001701_pt1 | contig 34316 bp, 20 predicted proteins | sample OliLakLV19MP6IB1_FD_148629 | JGI IMG/M metagenome (GOLD analysis project Ga0163153, IMG submission 148629) | Freshwater microbial mat bacterial communities from Lake Vanda, McMurdo Dry Valleys, Antarctica - Oligotrophic Lake LV.19.MP6.IB-1 | ecosystem: Environmental > Aquatic > Freshwater >... | reverse complement strand
GTATTTGTCGGAGTCGCCGTCGGCAGCGAGGGGTCGAGGGTGTGCGTCGGCGTCGGCTCGGGAAGCTGGGCCTCGAGAGCGCCGATGTCGCAACCGCCGCCGGCCGGCCGGGGCAAACCGCGTTGGTCGACCGCCGGGCAATTCGCCGGATCGGCGCCATTGATCGCCGGGCTCGTCGTCTTCTTGAACTCCGCCGTCGGGCTATAGCCGCCGACGGCGCGCAGGCCGCGGAGCAGCGGGTTGGCAGCCGTGAGATCGCCCGCTGCCGCGAAGCCGCAGGTGGTTCCGCTATCGAGGTTGTAGCCGGCTGAAGTCACGGCCCCGCCGCAGTTCACATTGCGCCCCACCACGCCCGCCTGCGAATTGTCGGCGAGGATCGTCGCACCCAAGGTCACGCTGCCGGCGAGGTTGACCACGCCGCCGGGCCCGGTGGTGCTCTTGTTGCGCGAGATGGTGCAGTGGGTGCACGAGAACACGCCGCCATCGTTACAAACACCGCCGCCCTGCCCTTTGTCGGCGCCGTTGCCCGCGATCGTCGTATTCAGCGCTTCTACCTGGCCGCCAAGCGCGTTGTAGATCCCGCCGCCGCAGCCCAGCCGGGCATTACCGGCGGTGAGTGTGACGCGCTCGAGGCTGACGTTGCCTTCGTTGTAGATACACCCCCCGAGTCCCTGCGGCAGGCGGTTCGAGTGCTTGAAGAAGACCGAGTCTACCGCGTTCAGCGTGCCACTGTTGTAGACACCGGCGCCCTCGTCCGCGACGCCGCGCGCGAGTTGAGCGCGCTCCATCACCAGCGTCCCGTCGTTGAGAATGATGCCGCCGCGATCCGACTCGCCTTTGCGCAGCATGACGTCGACGAGGCGCAAAGTTGCGCCCGGGAGAACCCGCATGAGTCGATCGAGACGTGCCCCTTCGATGATCGACGCATCCATGCCGAACCCGATGATCTCGAGATCTTCACCGATGACGACTTGCGACAACAGCAGAGATGCAAGCCCGCGCCGGTAGCCCTCGACGAGGCGAATCGTGTCCGCACCGGGAAGGGCGTTGGACTCCTCGATCGCAGCGCGCAACGAACACGCGCCCGTGCTGTCCTGGCAAAGACCGTCGCCAGGATTGGTGTCTGCGGTGTCGGCGCGTGCGTGCGGCACCACCCACTCGACGGCCGCGACCGGAGTTACCCAGCCCGCGAGCACCAGGGCGGCAACGATGAAACGTCTCATCCTCGAATTCGAATCCCCCATGTCAGCACTGTCCGTACCATTTCGAACCTCAGTGACTCAACCGAAAATTTCGCTCATTGCCACGAAGAGGAACGATTTTTCACTTGCTAGCGGGGCCGTTGGGGCGCAGCTCCAGCCGCGCAATCAAGCTCGAGGTGTCCCAACGCCCCCCGCCCATGCGTTGGACGTCGGCGTAGAACTGATCGACGAGCGCGGCGACGGGTAGACGCGCACCGTTGCGGCGCGCTTCGTCGAGGGCGATGGCGAGATCCTTACGGACCCAGTCGACCGCGAAGCCGAAGTCGAAGGTGCCGTCGATCATCGCCGCATGCCGATTCTCCATCTGCCATGACTGGGCTGCACCCTTGGCGATCACATCGATCACCGCGCGGGCATCGAGTCCGGCGCGCTGCGCGAAGTGGATCGCTTCGGCCAGGCTCTGCAGCAGGCCGGCGATGCAAATCTGGTTGACCATCTTGGTCAGTTGGCCGCTGCCGCTCGGGCCGAGCAAGCGGACACAGCGGGCGTAACTCTCGATCGCCGGCCGCGCCCGTGCGAAAGCTTCTTCCCGACCGCCGCACATGACGGTCAGCACTCCATTCTGCGCGCCGATCTGACCACCAGATACTGGCGCGTCGACGAACCCGACGCCGCCCCTCGCGGCAGCCGCCTCGAGTTCGCGCGCGAGTTGTGCCGACGCGGTCGTGTGGTCGACGAAGACCGCACCGGCGCGCATCGCTGCAAAGGAACCGTCACTGCCCACGGTGACAGCGCGAACGTCGTCGTCATTGCCGACACAGGCGAATACCAACGCTGCGCCGGTGGCGGCCGCCGCCGGCGTCGGTGCCTGCCGCCCCCCATGCAAAGCGACCCAAGCTTCGGCCTTCGCGGCCGTGCGGTTGTAGACCGCAACTTCGAAGCCGGCCTTGGCGAGGTGCCCCGCCATGGGATAACCCATGACCCCAAGTCCAATGAACGCTACTTTTTCCGCCATTCGCAGTTCCTCGTCGTCGCTCGCATGAATCGCCGCTTTCGCAACGCGTACTACGCCCTCCGTCACGGAACCAGCGAGGCCAACGAACGTGGCATCATCGTCTCCCATCCGGAGCACGGCACGACGGGATGGGGCCTCAGCGTCGCAGGCGCTGCCGACTGTCGATCGAGTCTCAGTCCGGAGCGGCTACGCGAGCCAAAGCTCACCATCGAGCGCACGCTCGTGGTGTCGTCAGACTTCACGCGCGCCACGGAGACTGCGGCGATTCTCTGCGAGTTGCACGGCTTGCGTCCGTTCGCAATCGACGTCGGCCTGCGCGAACGCCACTTCGGCGACCTCGAACGGGAACCGACGAACCGCTACGGAGAGGTCTGGGAGCATGACATGTCCGGTGCTGACCAAGGTCACGCCGGCGCGGAGAGCACGGAGTCGGTGGCAGCGAGAATGCTCGGCGTGATCGAGCGCCTGGAGCGTGAAAATGACGACACAGCCATCATCTTGGTTTCGCACGGCGACCCGCTCCAGATCCTCGAGACAGTGCTCGCGGACCTACCGAGCCACCGCCACCGCGAGCGGCCGCACCTGGGCAACGCGGAGTTGCGTCGGCTTCAGGGAAGGGTGCGGTAGGTCGCTGCGAAGAGGGCGTCTACGGTTTCCTCGACCTTCGCAATGATGCAGGCGAGTTCGCCGGCAACCCCGTCGGCACAGCTATCGAGTTCCAGCAGTGCGTCGCCGCAGCGTTCGATGTTGCGCTCGAGATTGAGGCGGGCTTTCGCAATTCGGCCGAGCAAGTCGGCTGTACGACAATCGACGTCCGCCGCCACCAAGCCGCGATCCTGCGCGGTCTGGCATTGCTCTTGATCCGTGGTTCGCTTCGAGAGGTACTTCTTGACGAGATTGCCGACGCGGTCCTGGCAGCGTTTGGCGCCGGCGGGCGGCGGCAGCGGCGGCGTACCGTATGCGGTCGAAACGAGATCGATGGCGAGAGTGCGCGAAAGGCAGATGAGACAGTCGGCGACACCGACGTAGTCGTTGTCGATGGCGACGCCGGCACACGGCGCCGGGCAACTGTCGTAGCCGAGATCCACCGGGGGCGCGGCCGGCGCGCGACGACCGCCGGCGCAGGCGTGTAGCGCGCGGCGGTGCAGCTTGTTGCGCTCGCGCTCGATCTTCAGCGGCGAGGGAGAGTTGTCGGGAACGTTGCAATCGCGCGACGCGAGGAACTGTCCGGCCAAGCGCTTGGTGTGGCACTTGTTCATCTCTTTGACCGACTCGCGCATCAGCCGGCCGAGGGTCTTGTGCAGATCCTTGCGGCACAGCGCGTCGGGACCATCGAGAGCGGCGCCCTGGCCGAACGCCGGCGGTGCCAGCACGGTCAAAGCGGAAAGCGCGAGGAAACATCGGAAAGATCGCGTCACGTAGCAAACTCCTCGGAAAAATGTTGGCGAAGTCACTCGCACGAACGCTAGCGGGGCGGTGCCCCGGCCCACATTTCCAGCGCCCCGCTCTGCGTTGGGTCGCTGCAGGAAACGAGCGCAGGAATTTGACTCATCGCGAACGAACTCCCACGAGCACGGGAGCCTAGTCACCCGCGCCGTCCGGAGTCAATCGATAAACGCTTGCGATAAACGCTTGCGATAAACGCTTGCACTAAACGCTTGCACTAAACGCTTGCGATGAACGTTCGCGACGAACGATCACGCGAGGCGAGCGCGGTGCGCGCGTTGCCCAGGATCTCGGCGCCGCCGGCGAGGACGTGCGCCTGCCACTCGGGATCCTGCGGGCGAAACACTTCGACCAACTCGCGCTTGATCGCCCCGCCGCGTTCCGATTCGGGGTCGCCATGGTGGCAGAGCCAGTTGTCGGCGCGCATCGCCAGGAAGACGCGTTGTGGATCATAGGTGCCGAACTCCGGCGCGAGCGCGACGACCGCGCACGCCGGGTCGAGTTCCAGCGGCGCACCATCGAGCATGTCGCCGACGAGCAGCGCCGAAACCGATTCGCCGGCCCGCGTCGAACGCACCTTTGCGCCGAACCACTCGCGCCCGAACAAATACGCCGGGTCGTCGAGTTCGTGTTGGGAGACGAACTCGTAGTCGCCGTGCGGGCCGAGCCCGGTATGCAAGTCGAGCCAAAGGAGACTGGTGGCGCCACGCGTCTCGTCGCGCACGATCCGGCGCACGATGCGATTCGCGTCCTCCTCGCGCACACCGCCGAACTGCACGCCTTCGGGATGGACGTACTGGCCGCAGGTGAGCACCGACTGCAGCCGCGCGTTGCCGTGGGCGCGAGCGTAGTCGATGATCGCCGTGAGGTGACGCGCCTCGCTAGCGTCGTCGAGTTCGAGCGGATTGACCGCGTCGTAGAGTTCGTCGTAGCCGGGATTCGGAGCGTGCTCGTCTGGATGGCGCAGGAAGTTGCGATTGAGGTCGACGTTGTTCTCGTTGACCCGCCGCAAGTGGGCAAAGCCATGGGGGTTGACCGCGTGGACCAGCAGCAGGCCCGTATCCGCCGGCATCGCGAGGCCGTCGAGTTGGTCTTCGAGCAGGTGGCGTTGGATGGCGCTCCCGGCGAAGCCCTCGACGCCGTGCACTCCCGAGGACAGCAGCAAGATCGCCTGCGGCTGTGCAGGACCGAGGTATGCCGTATCGACCGCGAGTTCTTCGCCGCGAGGGCCGCGGGCACGGATCGGATGCGAGGCGACCGTCGCGCTGCGGAGTTCGGCTGCGCGCAGAAAGGCAGAGCGTGCGTCAGCGTAGGTCGGCGAGAACAATCGCAGCGGGTTGAACCTCATGGCGGGTAACGTTGCAGCAGAGCGTGTAATGAACAAGAGGCTTGGGGTCCGACGCGGCTGACGCCGCGGACGAGCGCGCCATGTGCGCCACGCAGCAAATCCGACTACGCTAGACAGATGAGCACCGGAATTTTCTCGGAAAGCGTAACCCATTACTTCAACCGCGCCGCCGCGTACTCCAGTTTCGATGCCGGCTTGCTCAGCCAGGTACGGTCCTGCAATTCCGCCTACCACATGCACTTCCCGGTGAAACGCGACGATGGCAGCGTCGTCGTCGTCGAGGCTTTCCGGGCCGAGCACAGCCATCACCGGTTGCCGACCAAGGGCGGCTTGCGCTTCAGCGCCGACGTCACGATGGAGGAAACCATCGCGCTGGCGGCGTTGATGACCTACAAGTGCGCGCTCGTCGGCGTTCCCTTTGGCGGCGCGAAAGGCGGCGTCCGCATCAACCCCTACGTGGAGTCCGAAGGCTTCCGCGAACGCGTCACTCGTCGCTATACAGCCGAACTGATTCGCAAGAACTTCATCGGTCCGAACATCGACGTGCCTGCCCCCGACTATGGCACCGGGGAGCGTGAGATGGCCTGGATCGCCGACACCTACAAGAACCTTCGCATCAACGAAGGCGACCAGTTCGCCTGCGTCACCGGCAAGCCGCTGAGCATGCACGGCATCCCCGGCCGCCGGCAGGCGACCGGCCTCGGCGTCTTCTATGGAATCCGCACCTTCCTCGAGGAGACGGAGGACCTTCCTGCCCTCGGCCTGACGCCGGGCGTCGCCGGTAAGCGGATCATCGTCCAGGGGCTCGGCAACGTCGGCTACCACGCGGCCTGGCGCCTGCAGAACGAAGGCAAGGCGATCATCATCGGGATCGCCGAGAGGGAAGGCGGCATCTTCGCCGCCGACGGACTCGACGTCGCTGCCGTGCTCGCCCATCGTCAGGCGAATCAATCGCTATTGCACTACCCCGGCGCCGAAAACGTCGCCGACAGCGCGCAGTTGCTCGAGCGCGAATGCGATGTCCTCGTCCCTGCGGCCTTGGAGAACCAGATCACCGGCGCCAACGCGCCGCGGGTGCGCGCCAAGCTGGTCGCCGAGGCCGCCAATGGTCCCATCGACTTCGAGGGCGAAGCCATCCTTCTCGAGCGCGGAATTCCGATGATCCCCGACATCTTCCTCAATGCCGGCGGCGTTACCGTGTCCTATTTCGAATGGCTGAAGAACCGAGCCGGCGTCAGCTTCGACAGGATGACCTCGCGCCACGAGGAAATCGTCAAACGCGAACTGATCGAAACGATGGAGAGCCTCACCGACGTTCGCCTCCCCGCCGAGCAGAAGCAGCGACTCATTCGTGGTCCCGGCGAGGAGGCGTTGGTGACCGCAGCGCTCGAGCACAGCATGAGCATGGCCTATCGACGCCTGAGCCAGTTCAAGCGCAGCCGCCGACTCCCCGACCTACGCACGGCCGCCTACCTGCTCGCGCTCGAGCAAGTGGGCGAGACGTACAAGCAACACGGCATCTTCCCGTGACTGTTTCGGACGAGTCGGACACGTCTGACCCGTCAGAGCTGTCTGATCGATTGCCCGATTGACACCGCTGCCTGCGCGTCGGTAGCTTCGGCGGTCTATTCGAAAGCCGCAGCAAGCGAGGAGTGTCCGTATGCGCAAGTTCGCCCGGGGGGCGTTGGCGTTTGTCGTCTCGATCGGGGCATGGGTTGGGTCTGCAGCCGCGGACGAAGCGGCCGCGGCTGCGCCAGCGGTGGCCGTGCCGGAGATCGTCGCCACGCCCGCTGGCGACGGGTTGCGTCCGGGGGACTGGCTCGACCAGAGCACCTGGCAGAAGGCCGAGGGGCTGCTCCCTGCCGAAATCCTGCGCCACTACAAGGACGGCGAATACCGCAACCGGATCGTCGACTACGGCGAGCACCTCTTCCCGGCCGACTTCATCGCTGCGGCCAAGGCGAATGCCGGCAAGTACGCCATCGGCGACGAGGGCCATATCGTCGACGCGACTTCCGGGCAGCAGCCGCCCTACGTTTTCGGCTACCCGTTCCCCGAGGTCGACCCGAAGGACACGCGCGCCGCCGTCAAGATTCTCTGGAACTACTTCTACTACTTCTGGTACTTCGGGAGCCTGCACGCCGAGTCGCAGGTGAACTGGATCAACCCCGACGAACTCGAGCGGCGCACCGACCAGGACGTCAATTTCCTCTATTTCGATGGCGCTCCCGAGCGCGACCGCATCGAGAACCCGCAGAACTTCCTTTCCAAGCAACTGATCATCACCCAAGCCCCGACCGACCTCTACGGCACCGCCGCGCTCGCCTGGCGCTACCGCGACCCGCGCAAGCGCGACTCTGCCTGGGCCTATGTGCCGGCGTTGCGCCGGGTCCGCGCCATCAGTCCGTCGAACCGATCCGATGGCTTCCTCGGCTCGGACATGAGCCAGGACGACGGGCCGTTCTTCGACGGCAAACCCGAGGACTTCACGTGGACATTCGAAGCCGAGAGGACCCAACTGCGCTTCGTCGATCCGATCAACGTCACCGGTGAGTCGAACACCGTGTGGCTCGAAGAGGGCGGTTGGCGCGCGATCTGGTCGGACGACCTGAAGCTGTTCGGTTACCAGGACGAGTCCTTCAACGGCCTTCCCTGGGCGCCGGTGGCGCAGGCGTTGGCGCAGCGCCGCTTCTATGTGATCTCGGGCGTGCCCAAGGACCGTTACTACCTCTACGGCAAGCTCGAACTCTACATCGACGCCGAGACGTTCCAGGGAGCGTGGAATCGCAAGTTCAGCTGGCAGGGCGAGTTGCTCAACACGATGCAAGTGCTGGCGTACAAGCCACACGCCAAGACCCGCCCCGACGGCACTGCGGACTGGATCCAGGGCTCGAACATGTCGTACCAGGTGGCAGAAAACATCAAGCTGAACCGCGCCACGAGCGCCGGCCAGAAGACGAGCGCCAACTCGGCGCTCGATACCCGGGTGAAGTACAGCCCGAGCTTCTTCGACACCCAATCGATGCAGAAGTTCGGGAAATGAAACGGGTTGGCGCCACAGGATGAAACGGCTGAGACGGCTGAGACGGCGGCAGGCTTAAAGCGAAAGGCGAAAGGCGGAAGGTGGAAATGGCGCAAGGCGGAGGTGACGCGAGGACGGTTCTCGGGCCCAAGTTCGCCGCTCCGGACGCCGGCAACCTTTAGCTTTCGGCCTTGAGACTGAAGCCCTCCGCTTTGAGCCTGTAATCGCCATCCCGCTTGCTCGGTCCCGGTTCACCCTCTAGCCTTGTGGCTCTCGTCGCATGAAAACACCTCAGATCCCCTTCATCGCCCTCGCCTGCCTTGCGGCCGCCTGCGCCCAGGAGTCCAGTTCGGGACATAGGGGAGGAGCGCCGCCGGTTTTCGTCGACGTTTCTGCGGTCCAACGCGAACCCATCCGCGACGTCGTCGCGCTGGTGGGGGCGCTGACCGCGGACGAGTCGGTCATGGTCCGCGCCGAGGCCGAAGGCGTCGTCGCCGCGGTCGAGTTCGAGGAGGGCCAGGAAGTCGAAGCCGGAACCCTACTCGTGCGCCTGCGCGACGGCGCCGAGCGCGCGCTGGTCGCCGAAGCCGAAGCGCAACTCGATCTCACCAAGCACGAGTTCGACAGAGCCAAGACGCTCGCCGCGCGGCGCAGCCTCTCGCAAGCCGAGCTGGATCGTGCCCGCGCCGAGATGGAGGTTGCGGGCGCGCGCCTGGATCTCCGCCGCGTCGAACTCGCGCAGCGCGAAATCCGCGCGCCCTTCGACGGCGTCCTCGGCGCTCGGCTCGTCTCCCCCGGCGCCCGCGTCGACCGCGAAACCGACATCGTCCAGATCGACGCGATCGAGCAACTTCGCCTCGTGTTCACCCTGCCCGAGATAGCGGTCGGCCTCGCCCGCGTCGGCTTCCCGCTCGAGGTGAGCGTCGTGAGTTGGCCCGACGAGATCTTCCCCGGCGAGGTCTACTTCGTCGCGCCGACCCTCGATCCGCGCAACCGGCGCCTCGTGGTCAAATCGTTGGTGTCGAACCGCGACGGCAAGCTGCGCCCCGGGATGTTCGCGAACATCCGTGTCGAGATCGCCACGCACCCCGATGCCATGGTCGTCCCGTCGACCGCAATCGCCTACGACGCCCGCGGCGCGTTCGTGTGGAAAGTCGGCGCCGACAACGTACCGGAGCGCACCACCATCGAGATGGGAATTCGCGACGGCGGCCGCGTCGAAGTCGTCTCTGGGCTCGCGGTCGGCGACCGCGTCGTCATCGCCGGCACCCACAAGGTGATGCCCGGCATTCCGGTGAAGGCCGCGAACGAAGCGGCGGCCCCGGCCGCCTGAGCCCGCGCCCGCATGAAGCTCTCGCAGGTCAGCATCGACCGTCCCGTCCTCGCGACGGTCATGTCGCTCGTCATCGTACTTCTCGGCTTCATCTCACTGACACGCCTCCCGAACCGCCTCTACCCTGACGTCGAAGCGCCCGTCGTCTCGGTCACCACGGTGCTACCCGGCGCCGCGCCCGAGGTCGTCGAGACCTCGATCACCCAGCCGCTCGAAGACCAGCTCATCGCCATCGAGGGCGTCAAGCACGTCACCTCCCTCAGCCGCGAGCAGGTCTCGTCGATCACCGTCGAGTTCGAGCTGTCGCGCAACGTCGACGTCGCCGCCAACGACGTCCGCGACCGCGTAGCGCGCGCGCGCAACGATTTGCCCGAGGAAACCGAGGAGCCGGTGGTCGCCAAGCGCGATGCCGACGCGTGGCCGATTCTGTGGCTGGCGCTGTACAGCGACCGCTACACGCAGGTGGAGATCTCGACCATCGCCGAGACCCTGATCCAAGACCGGCTCGGCAAGCTCACCGGCGTCTCCGAGGTGATGATCGCCGGCGAGCGGCGGCACTCGATGCGCATCTGGCTCGACAACTCGCGCATGACGGCGCAGAACGTCGTGGTCGCCGACGTTGCCGACGCGCTAGCGCGCGAGAACGTCGACATCCCGTCGGGCAGAGTCGAGGGCAGCGACCGCGAACTCACGGTGCGCACCCTCGGTGAACTCGAACAGCCGAAAGACTACGGCGCGTTGACCGTCGCGGTCGTCAACGGCGAGCCGGTACGCCTGCGCGACATCGCCGAGGTCGAGGCGGGCCCGGAGGACGACCGCAAGATCGTGCGCTTCAACGGCAAGGCCGCAGTCGGCCTCGGGATCGTCAAGCAATCGAAAGCCAATACCCTCGACGTTGCCAACGCAGTCGAGCGCGAGCTCGTCGATCTGCGCAAGGCGCTGCCGCCCGGGCTCGAGGTCGAGACCGCCTTCGACACGTCGATCTTCATCCGGCGTTCGCTCGAAGACGTCACCTGGACGATCCTCGAAGCGGTGGTTCTCGTCGTCGCGGTGATCTTCCTGTTCCTGCGCAAGTTCAGGGCAACGATCATCCCGGCCGTCGCCATCCCGGTGTCGCTCGTCGGCACGTTCAGCGCACTCTATTTCCTCGGCTACAGCATCAACACGCTCACCCTGATGGGGCTGACCCTGGCGATCGGCCTGGTCGTCGACGACGCCATCGTCGTCCTCGAGAACATCACCCGCTGGATCGAGCGCGGCCTGTCGCCTTTCGAAGCGGCGCGCCGCGGCATGAACGAGATCTCCTTCGCGGTTGTCGCGGCAACGATCTCGGTCGTCGCCGTCTTTCTGCCGCTCGCCTACCTGACCGACACCACCGGACTGTTGTTCCGCGAGTTCGGCATCACCGTCGCCGTTGCCGTCGCCCTGTCCGGATTCGTCGCACTGACTCTCTCGCCCATGCTGTGTGCGCGCATCTTGCACCACGACGCCGAAGAGCGCGGCGTGCGCGCGTTGCTGGCGCGCGGCTTCGAGGGGCTCTCGGACGGCTATGCTGCCTTGCTGCGGCCCGTGCTCCGGCGCCGCGGCCTGGTGCTGCTCGCCGGCGCCGCCTGGGTCGGACTCGGCATTGTGCTGCTCGCCACGATCGAAACCGAGTTCATTCCGGTAGAGGACCGTGGCGCGGTACGCGTGTTCACCCGCGCGCCCGAAGGCGCGACCATCGACTACACCGCCCGCTACCAGCAAGAGGCTGAAGGAATCGTGCTCGCGACGCCCGAGGTCGCCAGCGCTTTCTCGGTGATCGCCCTCGGCATCGGCACGCCCGGGCTCGTCAACGAAGGCGCGATATTCGCCAGCCTGCACCCGTGGGAAGAGCGCGACCGCACCCAGATGGACATCGTCGACGAACTCCGCGACAAGCTCGGGCACGTCGCCGGCATCCAGGCGTTTCCGATGAACTTGCCCGCCTTGGGACAAGCGTCCGACTCGGCACCAATCTCGATCGTCTTACAGGGGCCCGACGTTCGTCGTCTCGCCGAGTACGCAGACGCGATCATCGCCAAGGCGCGGGCGATCCCCGGAGTCGTCGGTCTGCGCAGCGATTTGATCTTGAACAAGCCACAGGTCGAGGTGACGATCGACCGCGAGCGCGCGAGCGACCTCGGCGTCTCGGTGCGCCAGATCGCCACCTCGCTGCAGATCATGTTCGGCGGCGTCGACCTGTCGACCTTCAAACTCGACGGCGAGACGTACAAGGTCATCGCCCAGCTCAAGGGCGCCGAGCGCGCTACGGTACGCGACCTCTTCGGCATCTTCGTGCGCGGCCGCGACGATCCGCTGATTCCCCTCGGTTCGGTGGTGACGGTGGAGGAGAAGGTGACGCCGCGCGGCCTGCCGCACTTCGATCGCTCGCGCTCGGCGACGATCACCGGCCAGCTCGAACAGGGCGTCGCCATGGGTGGCGTGCTCCAGCAGGTGATGGACATCGCCAACGCCACGCTGCCGCGCGGCGAGGGCTATCGCATGACCTTGTCGGGGGAGTCGGAGAGCTACTTCGAGTCGGGGTACTCACTGCTCTTCGCCTACGTGCTCGCCATCGTGATCATCTACCTCGTGCTGGCGGCGCAGTTCGAGAGCTTTCTCCACCCGATCACGATCCTGGTCGCAGTCGGCTTGTCGTTCACCGGAGCCCTGCTCGGGCTCTGGGTGACGGGCGGAACGCTGAATCTGTTCAGCGAAATCGGCCTGGTGATGCTGGTCGGCTTGGTGACGAAGAACTCGATCCTGATCGTCGAGTTCGCCAACCAGCTGCGCGACTCGGGCGTGGAACTGGTGGACGCGACGTTCGAGGCGGCGCGCACGCGCTTCCGGCCGATCCTGATGACCGCCATGTCGACGATCGTCGGCATTCTGCCGATTGCGCTCGGTGGCGGCGCTGGCGGCGAGGCGCGCGCCCCGCTCGGCATCGCCGTCGTCGGCGGGATGCTGTTCTCGACCGTCCTGACCGTCTTCATCGTGCCGGCGACGTACATCGCGCTCGAGCACGTGAAGGCACGCTTCGTCAGCGCGCCGGCCCAGACCGTCGAGGCGTGATTCGCGCGCCGGCGGGAGGAGTGAGCCTATTCGAGGCCGGTCTTCTCGCCGAAGTATCCCTTCCACGCCTTGTCGATGAGTTCGTTCGACAGTCGGTAGTCGAGCAGTTCGTAGCGGCAGATGTCGTGCACGCGCTCGATCAGGTCGCGCGGTTCGCAGCTGCGCAGCGGCCGCCCCTCCTGCTCATAGCGCTGCAGCAGCCAGTCGATCATGCCGTCGGGAACGTCCACGCCCTTGCCTTGCGCAAAGCGCGCGAAGATCGTCCGGTACTCCTCGGGCGTCGGGTAACCCATGTAGAGCCGGTAGCCCATGCGCCGCAGAAACGCCGCGTTCATCACCTTCTCGGGCTCGAGGTTGGTCGAGATGATCAGCATGATCAGGAACGGCACCTGCATCTTCTGCCCGGTGTTCAGCGAAAGGTAATCGACGCGCCGCTCGAGCGGAAAGATCCACCGGCTCAAGAGTTCGAGCGGCGCCGCGCGTTGGTAGCCGAGGTCGTCGAGGAGAAAAATGCCGCCGTTCGCTTTCATGTGCAGCGGCGCCTCGTAGTAGCGATGCGTTGCGCTGTAGGCGAGTTCGAGCGAGTCGAGCGTCAATTCGCCGCCCGCCACCACGAACGGCCGGCGGATGCAGACCCAACGCGGGTCGAGCCGCTGCCCCGGGTCGGCCAATGTCGGCGTCGCGAGCGTCTCGTGCAACTGCGGATCGTAGATGCGCACGATGCTGCTGCCGATGCCGATGCAGTGCGGGATCCACAGGTCACCGTCGAGCGCCCGGTGCAGGAGGTGGCCGATCGTCGTCTTGCCGGTCCCCGCCGGACCGAAGATGAACAGACTGCGCGCCGAAGCACTCGCCAGTCCGGCGACATCTACGACGCGATCGGGCAGCACCATCCCGGTGACCGCTTGGCGCACCCGCTCCACCGAAACCGGCGGGAAGTGTGCCATCTGCCACGCAAGGACCTCGGTGTAGCGCTCGAGCGAGACGGGTGCCGGCCCGATGTAGCCCGAAACGTCGAGCAGGCGCTGCGCGCGCTCGTGCCCGAGCCCCGTCATCACGTACCGGTAGTCGAGATGCCCCGCTTCGCCGAGGATTTCGACGAGCTTGTCCTTGCGGTGCTGGTCGAGAATCTCCTTGACGATCGCCGACGTCAGACACGTCCGCCGTGCCACCTCCGCAATCGTGAACTTGCCCATCGTGTAGGCGGTCTTCAGCACCAGGCCAACGAGGATGTCCGGCTCGTAGCCCGCGTCGGCGAGCGTGGTCGGCGCCTCGGGCACGTAGCCCGCACGCATCTGCAGGAGCCCGGGACCCACCGTCGGCAGTGTTGCCGAAGCAGGGTGCGCCGGATCTCCGGGCCGCGTCGCGATGTCGGTCTCGTCCGTCTTGCGACCAAAAATCGATGACATTCTTCCCGACTACCGCAACCCGTGCCGATAAGGAACGAAAACTTGCATTCGCCTCAGCCCTCGGCCCCAGCGCCTTGGCCCTTGGCCCTTTTCATCCCCCCTTGCCCCGCTCCCACCGCGGTGTTACCCGGTCCAGCGTGGGTCCTCTGCGCAATTCCGTCGTTGCCGTAAGTCTGTTGCTGCTCCTCGTCGGCGCCGGCAACATCTACGTGGCCTGGTCGAGCATTGCCAAGTACGAAGCCATCCTCGTGGACCGCAAGCGCGACGAGCCGACCGGTCCATCGGCAGACTTCCCGCGACTCGATGCAGCGATGACCGCCGCCGTGCTGCGACCTCTGCGCCATAGCAGTGGCGGCGACCAGCAGGCAGTCTTCAAACTCGAGTTCTACCGCGTCGTCGAAAAGGGCGGCCTTCTGATGACGACCGCCGGACTCGGCTGCCTCTGCATCGGGCTGCTGCTCTATCGGCAGCGACGTCGCGCCAGCGCCGCGACCGCACCGGCGTGAGCCGCGCCCTGCATTCGCCGCTGGCCACTGCCGTGCATCCGCAGTAACTTCGGCTCGATCGATCCATGACCGCTCTTCGCCTCGCCATCGTTCTCGTCGCCTGCCTCACCGCGCCCGCCCGGGCGCTCTTCGAAAGCGGACCGGTGCGGCCGCTCGCACTCTCGCCCGACGGGAGTCGCGTCTTCGTCGCCAACACTCCCGACGCTCGGCTCGAAATCTTGCGCGTCGGCGAGGACGGGCTGACCCACGAGGCAAGCGTGCGCGTCGGGCTCGAGCCGGTCGCCGTCGCTGCACGCAACGACGACGAAGTGTGGGTCGTCAACCATCTCTCCGATAGCATCAGCATCGTCGATGTCGCGGCGAACCCGCCGCGCATCGTGCGAACGCTGCTCGTCGGCGACGAGCCACAAGACATCGTTTTCGCCGCCCACGGCCGCGCCTACATCACCGCCGCCCATCGCGGCCAGAACACCGGCTTCGATCCCGAATTGAAGACCCCTGGCATCGGCCGCGCCGACGTCTGGGTGTTCGATCCTGCCGCTCTCGGCGACGCGGCCCGCGGCGAGCCAGTCGCCGTTCTGTCCTTGTTCGGCGATAGCCCGCGTGCACTCGCCGTCACCCCGGATGGCGAGCGCGTCTACGCTGCCGTCTTCAAGTCCGGCAATCGAACCACGACCGTCTCCGCCTATGCCGTCTGCCAGGGCGGCGCCGACGCGCCTCCCTGCGAGCGCGACGGCAAGGAAATGCCCGGTGGCTTGCCGCCGCCCAACGTGAACATCGAGGGGGTCGAGCAACCGCATACCGGTCTCATCGTCCGCTACGACCCCACGCGCAATGCCTGGCTCGACGAACTCGAACGCGACTGGAGCAACGCCCTGCCGATCTCCTTGCCCGATCAGGACGTCTTCGAGATCGACGCGCTCTCCGACCCACCCCGCCAGGTACGCGCCTATGCCGGCGTCGGCACGGTGCTCTACAACCTCGCCGTCCATCCGCACACGGGCCGCGTCTACGCGACCAACACCGAGGCGCGCAACGAGGTGCGCTTCGAAGCGGCCGTGCGCGGCCACCAGCACGTCAGCCGCATCTCGATTCTCGAAGCTGGCGTGGTGACGGTGCGACCGCTCAACCCCCACATTGATTACGCGGTCGTCGCGAGCCCGCCGGGAGTCGCCGAGCGTAGCCTCGCGCTACCACTCGGAATGACATTTGATCCCGCGGGCGAGCGGATGTTCGTCGCTGCTTTCGGTTCGGGAGTCGTCGGCGTCCTCGATGTCGCGGCACTCGACAGCGGCAGTCTCGTGCCTGGAGAGCCTGCACCCATCACCGTGAGCGGCGGCGGCCCGAGCGGATTGGTGGTCGACGCGCACCGCAACCGGCTCTACGTCACGACACGCTTCGACAACGGCGTGTCGGTCATCGACCTCGCCGCGCGTCGCGAACGGCAGCATCTCCGGCTGCACAGCCTCGAGCCCGCGTCCATCGCCCGCGGTCGCCGCTGGCTCTACGATGCACGCGCGACATCGAGCAACGGCGAAGCAACCTGCGCGAGCTGCCACGTCTTCGCCGACACCGACGATCTCGCCTGGGACCTCGGCAACCCCGACGCTCCAGTCGTCCTCAATCCGAATCCGCAGCACGAAATCATCCAAGCGAACCCCGTGCTCGGGAGCTTTTCGTTCGACTTCCATCCGATGAAGGGGCCGCTCGTGACGCAGTCGCTGCGCGGCATGGCGAACCACGGACCGATGCACTGGCGCGGCGACCGCAGCGGTGCGCTCCTGCCCGGCGGCGACCCGAGCGACGCGCGTGCGGCGTTTCGCCAATTCAATCCCGCCTTCGTCACCCTGCTCGGCGCAACGCGTTCGCTCGACGCGCAGCAACTCGAGGATCTCACCGACTTCGTGCTGGCGATCGTTCCCGGTCCGAATCCGATCCGCCCCCTCGACAACAGCCTCTCCGAAGCACAGGCGGAATCGCGCGACGACTTCATGGGTCGCAACAACGACAACTGCGTCTCGTGCCACGTCATCGATCCGGAACGCGGCCTGTTCGGCACCGATACGCGGATGAGTTCGAACGGCGACTCCGCGCAGATCATGAAGATCCCGAGCCTGCGCCAGTTCTACCGCAAGGTCGGGATGTTCGGCCTGTTCCCCGCACGCATCGGCTTTCTCGACAGCGCCGCAGGACCACAGATCCGCGGCTTCGGCTTCGAGCACGACGGCGCAGCCGGAGTGTTCATCCGCGACACTTTCGATTTCGTCATGGCCTTCGACACCGACCTAGCCCCGATCGTCGGCCAGCAGATCACCGTCGGCACGCAGAGCGATGCGCTCGAACGGCTCGCGCTCCTGCTGGCGCGCCGGTCCGCCGGCGAGTGCGATGTCGTCGCCCACGCGGCCATCGGCGGCGCCACCCGCGGCTGGCTCATCGGCGACGACGCCGTCGCGAGCGATCGCACCACGGAAACACTCGCTGACGTCGAAACGCTGTTGGCCCTTGCGAGTAGCGAGGAAACCACGCTGACGTTCACCGCGGTGCCGCCGGGAACCGGCGTCCGCCACGCACTCGACCGCGACGGCGACGGCGAGTTCGACGCCGACGAAATCGCCGCGGGCACCGATCCCGCCGATCCGGACAGCCTGAGCGCGTTCTGCGGCGGCGACTGCAATCGCGACGGCGCGGTCACGGTCGACGAGATCGTCCGCGGCGTGCAGATCGCCCTCGGCGCGTTGGGGCTCGACGATTGTCGGCGCTTCGACGCCAACCGCGACGGCGCACTCACGGTCGAGGAGATCGTCAGCGCGATCAACGCGGCACTCGACGGCTGCCCCACCGCGGCGTGACGCGCGCGTCGCACGTGTCGATTTGCATACGGCAGCGACGATCTCTAGTAAGACGGCTTCCGCCCACAGCGACGCCCGCGGGCGCACCAGGCGGGCGCACCAGGCGGGCGCACCAGGCGGGCGCACCAGGCGGGCGCACCAGGAAGGACCCATGGCACGCATCAACGAACATTACGGCAAGCTCAAGGCCGGCTACCTCTTCCCCGAGATCGGCAGACGCGTCAGCGCGTTTTGCGCCGCCAACCCCGCAGCCCAGGTGATCCGGCTCGGCATCGGCGACGTCACCGAGCCGTTGCCGGCGGCGATCGTCGCGGCCATGCACGCCGCGGTCGACGACATGGCCGCGCGTGACACCTTCCACGGCTACGGCCCCGAGCAGGGCTACGACTTCGTGCGCAACGCGATCGCCGTCAACGACTACCAGAGCCGCGGCGTCGACATCGCCGCCGACGAGATCTTCGTCTCCGACGGCTCCAAGTGCGACACCGGCAACATCCTCGAGATCTTCGGCCACGACAACCTCACCGCCATCATCGACCCGGTCTATCCGGTCTATGTCGACACCAACGTCATGGCGGGTAACACCGGCCCGGCCGACGCCAGCGGCCGCTACGGCGGACTCGTCTATATTCCCGTCACCGCAGAAAACGGCTTCGTGCCGGCGCTGCCGCAGCAGCGAGTCGATCTGATCTACCTGTGCTACCCGAACAACCCGACCGGCACGGTGGCGACCCGCGCTCAACTTGCCGAGTGGGTTGCGTACGCCAAGCGCCACGACGCGATCATCCTCTTCGACGCCGCCTACGAGGCCTACATCACCGACGACGCCATCCCGCACTCGATCTACGAGATCGATGGTGCGCGCGACGTCGCCATCGAGTTCCGCAGCTTCAGCAAGAACGCCGGCTTCACCGGTACTCGCTGCGCCTTCACGGTGGTGCCGAAGGGACTCACCGGGACAACGAAGTCCGGCGAGCGGCGCGAGATCCACCCGCTATGGAACCGACGCCAAAGCACCAAGTTCAATGGGGTGTCGTACGTCGTCCAGCGCGGCGCCGAAGCGGCGTATTCGCCGGCAGGTAAGCAGCAGATCGGCGCGCTGATCGCCTTCTACCTGGAGAACGCGCGGCTGATCCGGGAGGGCGTGCAGGCGGCGGGCATCGATGTCTTCGGCGGCGTGCACGCGCCGTACGTATGGATCAAGACCCCGAAAGCGATGGGCAGTTGGGACTTCTTCGACGAATTGCTGCAGAAGGCGCACCTGGTCGGCACCCCGGGCAGCGGCTTCGGCGCCGCCGGCGAGGGTTACTTCCGCCTGAGCGCTTTCAACAGCCGCGCCAACGTCGAGGAGGCGGTAGCCCGCTTTCGCAAGCTGGTGGGCTGAGGCGGACTGCGGCGCGGCCAAGCAGTCCGTTGAGAAAACCGACCGGTCCCCCACTCCGTCATGCACGCGAGAGCGGGAATCCACGCATCGGGCGCATTTCCGGAGTCGTTCTCGCCACCGTCCTTTTACTGGCCGCTACGGCCGGCGCCCATCCGCTGGCTCCTGCACTACTCGAACTGACCCAAGTCGAGCACCAGCGAGTCGACGTGCGCTGGAAGACATCGCGCTGGCGGCCGACGGGCGCGACGATCGAGCCGGTGCTTCCTGGCGGATGCACGCCGGTCGGCGCGCGAACCACCGCTGGCGACGCCACCGGGATCACCGAGCGTTGGACGCTGGAGTGCGACGCGCCGCTCGTCGGCGCCGTGATCGGCGTCGACGGACTCGACGCGAGCAACACCAACGCGATCGCCCGCGTGCGTCTCGGCGACGGTCGCGTGCTGCAGACGGTGCTCAGCGCGGATGCACCGCGCTACACCATCCCGGAGCGTACCGCTCTTCGTGCCGTCGTCATCGGCTACGCCGATCTCGGGGTCGAGCACATCCTCGGCGGCTTCGATCATCTACTGTTCGTGTTCGGCCTACTGCTGTTGGCGCGCGGCTGGCGTCGCCTGCTCGCCACGGTAACGGCGTTCACGCTCGGGCACAGCGTCACGCTGGCACTGGCAACGCTCGGTTACGCGACGCTACCGTCGGCGCCGATCGAGCTGCTGATCGCGCTGACGATCCTCTATCTAGCGGTCGAACTCGCCGCAGATGGGGACCGCGACAGTTGGGCACGACGCCGGCCGTGGCGCATGGCGGCCGGATTCGGGTGGTTGCACGGGCTCGGCTTCGCCGGAGCGCTGCGCGAGGTGGGGCTACCCGAGGGGGATATTCCGCTGGCGTTGTTGTCGTTCAACCTCGGCATCGAGGCGGGGCAGCTCGCGTTCGTCGCCGTCGTCGTGGGCGCGAGTTGGCTTGCGCGTCCCGCCCTGCTCCGCCTACCCGCGGCGGGAGCACGTGTTCCCGTCTACGTGATGGGCTCGCTTGCAGCCTACTGGTGCTGCGAACGCGCTGCGACGCTTTGGGGCTAGGCGGACCCGAATGCGTTGCGTCGATCACCCCCAACGATCCATGTCGTCGCTACTCTCCGCGCCGCAGCTCACTACCAATGGCAAAATTCCGTCGCCCTCGCGAATGTGCGGGCCCAGAATCCCGCACCAATCGTGGATCCCCGCGCCCGCGGATTGACGGAATCTTCGGGTGAACCGGGTTGGTCAGCAGGCTACCACGGGCAAGAAGTGCTACGCTTGCCCGGCGCCGCGGCGCTCGTTGCCATGAAGATCCTACTTGCACCCATGGAAGGGCTCCTTGATTACGTCCTACGCGATCTGCTCACCCGCTGCGGCGGGATCGATCTGTGCGTCTCGGAGTTCGTTCGCGTCTCGGGCACGCTGCTCCCCGACCGGGTGTTTCTCCGCATCGTGCCGGAGTTGCTGAACGGTGGCCGCACGCCGGCCGGGGTTCCGGTGCGCGCGCAACTGATGGGCTCCGAACCGAACTGCCTCGCCGAAAATGCCGCCAAGCTCGCCGCGCTCGGACCCGAAGGGATCGATCTCAACTTCGGCTGCCCGGCGAAAACCGTCAACCGCCACCGCGGCGGGGCCGTGCTGCTCGATGAGCCCGAACTCGTCGGCGCTCTCGTCGCCGCTGTGCGCCGTGCGGTCCCCGCGCATCTGCCGGTCTCGGCAAAGATGCGCCTCGGCAACGAATGCGACACGCGCGCACTCGAATGCGCCGCCGCCATCGCCGCCGGCGGTGCGCAGGAACTCGTCGTCCACGCGCGCACGAAAGCCCACGGCTACCGACCGCCGGCCTACTGGGAGCGGATCGCAGAGATTCGCGCCGCCGTGCCGATCCCGGTCATCGCCAATGGCGAGATCTGGACGGTCGCCGACGCGGCACGCTGCCGCGACGTAACCGGCTGCGACGCCCTCATGCTCGGCCGCGGCATCGTCACGGACCCCGGACTCGCGCGCGCACTCATCACAGACGGGCATTACGCCACGACCTGGCAGGATGTCATGCCCCTGGTGCGCGCTTACTGGCGCATCGTCCAGACCTGCGTCGCGCCGCGCGCGCAGCCCGGCCGCATCAAGCAGTGGCTCAACTACCTGCGGCGCCGTTTTCCAGAAGCGCAAGCGGCTTTCGCCGCCGTGCGCCGACTCGACGACCCGGCGTTGGTCGATGCGTGCCTATTCGCGGGGGATGTTCAAGACCTCCCCCTCACCCCCTCCTTCGCAAGGATGGGGTAGACTCGCTGTGATCCTCGCCTACCTTTGTCGTGAGGGAGACTCGTCGGCTCACCGCCTGCTGGTGAACACCAGGTTGAAACGCTGCTTGCCGAGCCGGTGTCGCGGCGCGTAGGCGAACAACGCCTCGCAGCCGGTGCCGCGTAGAGCGGCATTGACGGCGCTTTGCTCGGCACCCGACAACGCGGCGTATACATCCTGCACCCGCTGGACCATCCACAGGGAATACGCGTTGGTGTAGCGCTGCAGCTCGATGCCGCGCAGATGCGTCGCGTGCATACCCGTGGCTCGCGGCGGCTGCTCGCCTTTGCCGCGGTGGGCGTCAGCCCACTGCTCGAAGTCGCGAACGGTATCGAGGATCAGCGGCACCGCATCGGCGCCGATCAACTCGAGCAACGGCCGCAGCGTCGGCGCGAGCTCGTCGTCCAGCAGCCACTCGCCACGAGCGTCCGGATCCGGGTGGTTCACCCTTTCGATCCAGTGGCAGACCAGCGGCGCGGTCTCGCGCAATAGGCGCCCGGGAACCGCGTCGAGGTAGAGGTGGGCGTACAATGGACCGATGAGGCCCATCTCGGCGAGCGACGGGCGATCGCCGAGAACGTAGGGATATTCCGCGAAATGATCACTGAGCAGGCCGAGCAGATCCGCGGTATGCGCCTCGATCGCCGGGATCGTCTCGGGAAGAACGCCGAGAAAGCCGATCGCGCCGCCCATGCGATCGGCGAACTTCCGCGCCGTCTCCGGGTCGCCCGACGTCGCCGCAAAGTCGGCGCGCGCCTTTGCCTGGCTCTCGGCAAAGCTCCAGCGGTAGTGCATCGCGGGGAGCACCAGAAACTCGTCCGCATACAGCTCGAACAAGTAGGCAACGACGCGCTGCACCGGCGTCGACGGGACCAGCGGCGGATCCGGAAAGCGCTCCTCGAGGCGATCGAGGATGTCACTCGTGTCCTGCCACGTTTCGTCTTCGGGGGTGACGACGACGGGAATGAAGGAGAGCCCGGTGCGCGCCACGATGACGTCGCGAAAGGCCGCCGGCGTCGCGAGGATCTCGACGAACGGCACACGCTTGTAGCGCAGCGCGGGGCGCACCTTCGCGGTGAAGTACGACAACTCGCTGCCGTAGAGGCGGAAGAGCGTGTCGCGGTCGATGGGACGATTCATGCAGCAACCTCCTTGGGCCGAATGACGCTCGGCGAACGCCGCGGGTAGCCTGCACGCGCCTGCGGTGCGTTTGCCGTGCGAGTCGCGCGCCTCAACGCGGCTCGCTGTCGCCCGTAAGCAAGCGAATATCGATCGGGGCGACTGTGTTCAGGTGGACGTCGCGCTGCGGGAACGCAATGGATATTTCCGCCGCGGCGAACTTGCGATTGATGTCCTGATGCAGCTCGCTGATCGCGGTCATGCGCGAATCGAGCGAGTCGACGAAGCAGCGCAGGGTCAGAGACAATGTGTTGTCGCCAAACGCGTCGAAGATGGCGGTCGGCGATGGCTCGGCGATCACCCGCGGGTTTTCACTTGCGGCCTCCATCATGAGCGCCAGGGCCCGCTGGACGTCGCTGCCGTAGGCGACGCCGACCCGGACGACAATGCGGGTCACCGGGTCGGAGAGCGACCAATTGAGCAGGCGTCCGGTGACGAATTCCTTGTTGGGGACCAGCAGTTCCTTGCGGTCCCAGGTGCGGATCGTCGTCGCGCGAATGCGGATGCGGGTGACGACGCCGTCGGTGTCGCCGACGGTGACGACGTCGCCGACGCGCACCGGCCGTTCGAACAGGATGATCAGGCCGCTGATGAAGTTGGCGACGATTTCCTGCAGGCCGAAGCCTATCCCGACGCCGAGCGCGGCGACGAGCCACTGCACCTCCGACCAATTGAGGCCGATCGAGTTCGTGACGAGGAGGAAGCCGATAGCACCAACGGCGTAACTCGACAGAGTGGTGATGGCGTACTGGCTGCCCGCAGTCACGTCGAGACGCTGCAGCACTGCCAGCTGCAGCAGCGCCGGCAGACGCCGCGTGGCGACGATGGCGATGAAGCCGATCAGCAAGGCGAATGCGCCGTCGGCGAGCGTAACGGGTACCTGCACCTCCTCGCCGGCGACGGTCGTCGTCTGGTACCAAAGGGTGAATTCCTCGAGCACGCCGAGTGCGGGCAACACGCTCCACCAGACCATCCACATGCCCAAGATGGCAGTGATCCACAGCGCCGCATTGAGCAATTTCTTCGTATCTTCGCTCAATGCCGCGAGGTTCACCGCAGGCTCCTCCTCGTTCACGGGAACGCTCTCGGCGTTGGCGACATCCTCCGGCTTCTCCCGGGCGAGCCGCGCCGCCGCGCGCCGCTCCACCGCGGCGCGGTAGGCCAGACGGCGCTGCGTCAGCGTCAGCCAGCGCACGACGAACTCATGGGCGATCGCCACGGCGAAGAGCAGGCCGATGGTACGCACCAGGCGAAAGGAAAGTGCGGCTGCGGCATAGAAGTAGCCGGCGATCGTGAGGACAACGAGTGCCGTCAGACAGAGCACCGCGAGCACGACCCAGATGTAGTGTTGCCGCGCACCCGCGTTCCTCTCCTCGCGGGCAAACCAGGAGCGCAACGCGCCGCGTCGCGGATGGAGCAACCCGACCGCGAACAATCCGACCGCTACAATTGTGCCCAGCAGGGCCAACCTTCCCAAGCCGCCGCTGAAGTGGACCTGTCTGAAGTTGAGGAGAATGACGACGACGAAGCCGAATGGCAGGAAGATGCAAGCGAGTCGTGTGAGTTCGCGTCGCAGCGATCGACGCAAATCGTTCGACCAGCGGAAGTGCACCTCAGCCAGGCCGCCCGGGATGCACACGAGCCGCATGAACTCGAGGACCAGAAGGTTGCGCGCGACCCAGTTCAGCGCGGCGGCTGCCGCCCGGGAGAACTCGGTAGCCTTCGCGGCCCCTTCCAGTTGCCACGAGACCATGATGATCAGGAGCGGCCAGGCGACGGCGAGCAGCCCGGACAGGAACAGCGCATGAACACTCAACGCAAAGGCATCCGTGGTCGGTCGGCCGACCTGGCTTCCGGTCGTCCGCAACGAATGCTTGATGGCGCTGCGCTTCCACAGGAGTAGTCCGAAGAGCACCAGCCCGAAAATGAAAGTAGGCGAGCTGCGGATTTGATCACCGAGAATTTCTCCGATTTCGAGCCAGCGGGCGGGCACGACCAGCATCGCCACTTCGCGGGGAGTCGCGATGACGTCGGCGAGCGTCAGCGCAGGCGTCGTGCGAATCCAGAGAAGGCGGCCGGCGAGGTACTTGTCGTAGGCGGCGACCGACTCGATCAGCGCGCGCTCGACGAAGTCGAGTTCGCCGAGCGACCGCAGATACGTGCGGTCGAGCGCCAGCGCCTGGTCGAGCAGCTTGCGCCGCATGCCTGCGAGTTCCTCGAGTTCGGCGCGGATCTCGTCGGTCTCTCCGTCCGGCAGCTCGGCAACGAGTCCGTTCACGTACTTCGACAGCTTACGCAGATTGCGACGTTCCTCTTGACGGAGGATCTGGCGCAACGCCGTCTGGGAGATCTCGGTTTCGCGGGCCGCAACCTGCTTGCGCACCGTCGCAATGTCAGGGAGCGTGCGTCGCTGTTCCTGCAGGACCATGCCGAGCGCTTGGCTCAGGCCGGCGATGTCGAGCTTCTGCTTGGCGCCGCGGAAGTCTTCGTCGACGCGTTTCTGCTGTTCGCTCGCTTTCTCTCGCTTGCCCGCCGAGCGTTCGAGGCTCTTGGTCGTGGCAGCGATCTCCCGCGTCACCTCCGCGTTGCGCTCGGCGAGTGCTTGCACCGACGGGTGCTTGCCTTCGACGTCGCGAACGGCGGCCTCCGCGTCGGCAGTGGCCTTTTCGGTTTCGAGACGCCTGCGGTCGAGAACGACCGCCTCCAGATTCTGCACCCGCGCGGCGCTGCGCTCGGCCGTGAGCATTGCCAGGTCGCGTTCGGCGGTGAGCTGATCGAGCCGCATCGGCTGGCTCAGCAACTCCTGGTCGAGCGCGCGGATCTCGGCACTCAGTGCAGCGCGATTCGCCTGCAGCAACCACTGCCGCGCCTCGATCTCGGCCGTGGCCTCGCCGGTAACAGTAGGGCGTTCGAGTTCGCCGGCGATATCCGCCAGCTGGCGATTGGTGTCTGCGAGTCGGGCACGAATCGCGTCGGGGCGCCCCGCTTCGGCGGCGATCCGTTCCTCGAACTCCGCAAGTTTCGCGTCTATGGATGCACGGTTTGCTTGCTCCTTGAGGAGCACGGCCTCGATCTCGGGCAACGGTGCGATCACTTCGATGCCGAGACCGATCTCGAGCGGCACCTTCTCTTCCATCGCTGTGCGGATCGCCGCCGCCTCTTGCGGCGCCGCCTCCGCCGCGCGCTCGAACTCATTTGCAAACTCACGCTGCGCCGCCGCAGTCTGCAGATGGCTCGATACCTTGCGGTAGGTTTCGATGAGCTTCTCACGGGCCTGCGTCGTCAGCCCGGTTGCTGCCTCCACCTCGTCGATCTTCGCCTTGACGACGTCGAGAGTGAGCGACGTTGCCGAGTTGCCGGCAGCCGCGTGGGCGACCGCCGCAGTCAATGACAGCAGCAGGGCCGGGACGACGAGAATCGCCCGCTTCATGGAACCAACGGATGGCAATGCATTCACCTCGGAATCCCTTTGTGCACAACAATCCGGGTCGCCGCCAGCGCCGCGCAGGCGCGCCTCGGCGCGGCACCGTCTGGCGAGCTTGCCGCCGCACGCGTGGTCGGATACGCGAAAGCGATGCGAGTCGAAACTTCCACCAAGGGCGTGCGCATCACCGCAGCCGAGGGAGCGATCGCGCTCGGGCCGGCCCGGCCACAGGCCGTCGCCGGCGGCGGCGACGGCAAGCCCCAACACTGGTGCCCCGCATCTGTCGAGGTCCGCGACGACCGACTGGTCGCGCCCGGCGGTCCGAGCGGCGCCTGCATCGAGCTGGTCGTACGCATCTTGGCGGACGGTGCCGCCGAGATCCGCGGCCGCCTGCGCAACGACGGCTCGCAACCTTTGCGTATCGAGCGCCTGATCCTGCTCGCGACCGATCAACTGCGCATCGGCGCGGACGCGCGAAACTGGCGCATCTACCGCAACGGCTACCAGTCCTGGGCGGGCACGCATACGCTCGGAGTTACCGAGGTTGATCGCGACTTCACCTGGCGGGTGGCGCGCGTCGCCACGACCGACGCGCGCCATCGCGCGCCCAACGCGCCAGGGCATGTGCGCTCCGACGCGCTGACCGCGATCTGCGAGCCCGTCAGCAACGCCGCCCTCGCACTCGGTTTCACAACCCTCGCCGACGCATTCGTGTACGTCGAGGTGGAATCCGCCGCCGTGCCGCAACGCCTGACGTGTTGGGCCGACTTCGACGGCATGCAGCTCGCTCCGGGCGAGTCTACGCCGGAGATCACCATCCGCCTGGCGGCCGAAAGCGGCGCGCGCGATTCCGGGTGGCAAGCCCTGCGCCGCGTCGCGAGCGACAGCGGCGCTGCGATGCGCGCCCGCGGGCACGGTCGCACGCATCCGACGGGCTGGTGCTCTTGGTACTACTACTTCGAGAAAGTCACGGAGAAAGACGTCCTCGACAACCTCGAAGTGCTCGCCACCGACGGCCGCGGCGGGCCGCGGTTCGGCTGCGAGTACGTCATGGTCGACGACGGCCACCAGATCGAGATCGGCGACTGGCTCACGACCTCGCCGAGCAAGTTCCCGAGCGGCATGGCCGAGATCGCCGCGCGCATCCATGCGGCGGGCTTCGACGCCGGGATCTGGTGGGCGCCGTTCTTCGTTGCGCCGCGCTCCGCGGTCGCACGCGCCCACCCCGAATGGCTGGTGCGCAACCAGCGCGGCCGGCCGATCACCGGCAACATCAATCCCGCCTGGGGCATCACCAAGCCGATGCGGGTCCTCGACACCACCAACCCCGCGGTGCTCGATCATCTTGCTGAGACCGCGCGAGCGATCGGTACCGACTGGGGCTACGAAATCCAGAAGCTCGACTTCCTTTACGCCGCCGCGCTGCCGGGCGTGCGCCACGACCGCAACGCGACGCGCGCGCAGAGCCTCCGTCGCGGGCTCGAAGCGATTCGCCGCGGCGCGGGCGACGCCGCCTTCCTCCTCGGCTGTGGCTGCCCGCTCGGCCCCGCGGTCGGCGTCGTCGACGCGATGCGCATCGGCGCCGACGTCACCCCCTACTGGACGAATTGGCTGGCGCGCGTCGTCTTGCTCAATACCCATGGCCTCGCGACGCGCCACGCCCTCCTCAACACCGTGACCCGCGCCGTGCTCGATCACGCCTGGTGGCTCAACGATCCCGACTGCCTCATGCTCCGCGACACCGAATCGAAGTTGACCGAGGAAGAGGTTCGGCTGATGGCGACGGTGTTCGCGATGACCGATGGCATGATCGTTCTGTCCGACCGCCTCGATCGGCTTTCGGAAGGTCGCCTCGACCTGCTCGCGAAAGCCCGCGCCCTTGCAGGAGGCGAGCCCGTCGTCGTCGACCTGTTCGAGCACGCGATTCCCCAGGTCCTCCTGAGCCGACACCCGGACCGTATCGATATCGCCGCGATCAACCTGGGCGACGAGCCGGCGCGACGCACGATCGCACTCGCCGGACTCGTCGGCACGGATGGCGATGGCGACCGCTGCGAATATTGGACCGGGCAGCCGGTCCCGGTGCGCGCCGGAGTCGCAGACTTCGGCGAGGTCCCCGCCCACGCCGCGCGCGTGCTGTCGTTCCCGGCGCCGAAGATTCGCTGATTCGCCCGCGCGTGATCTGGACGGCGACGCCGTCGGAACAAAGAGCGGTTCGGTGCATATTGGTGATTCCAATAGCGTTTGCACGGCAGTACCGTCTTGGCTGTGACGACATCCGAGGGGGCACATGACGGACTGCAATGAATCTGCCGCGACAAGGAAACCGGCGCGGCATCGAACCGGTCATCTAACCGCCACGTGCGCCGTCGTCGGGCTGGCATTTCTCTGCGCGCACCCGGCGCACGCGGCAACCGTCGTCTGCAGCGCGGCCGAGATCGTCGCCGCGGAGAGCGAATGCCCCGTCAGCACCACCCTCCCCTGTCGCATCAAGGGCGATTACGACACCACCCAGCCGACCTGCACCTTCGACTTCGGTAGCCGCGCGGTAACCATCGCGGGCACTTCGGTGATCGACGCCGCCGAAAACCTGCTGAACGTCGTCGCCGGATCGCTGCGCATCGAATCGCTTGGCAAGATCCGCGCTCGCGGCACGACACTTCGACCCGGAGGGCTGATCGCAATTACGACGACGGGGGATGTGCGTACGGATTCCGCCAGCGTCCTCGACGTCACCAACGGCGGCGACGCCGGCCAGGTCGAAATCAACGCCGGCGGCTCGGTGCAGATCGACGGGCGCATCGACGCCTTTGGCACGAACACCGAAGCAGCCGGCGGCTACGTGACGATCTTCGCGGGCGGCGACATCCTCGTCGACGGCACCCTGTCGGTGCGCAATGGCTCGGTTGCGTTCTCCCCCGGCGAGATCAACCTCGACGCGCGCGGACGCGTCGTACTCGACGGAAGCATCAATCTCGACGGTGGCGATGGCGGCTCGCTGGCCGTTCTCGCAGGCAGCGGCATCGAGATTCTCACCGATATCGGGGCCGACGGCACCGGCGACGCAGGATCGGGCGGTTCGATCATGCTCGAGTCCGGCCGCGGCATCTTGATCGCGGGGCGCCTGTTCGCGCGTGGCAGCACCGGTCTCATACAATCCGGCGGCGATGGCGGCGCAATCGCGCTCGAAGCTGCTTTCGGCGACATCACCGTGAACGCCAACATCCTCGGCAGTGGCGCCGGCTTCGACGGCAGCGGCGACGAGGTTTCGCTCATCGCCCGTGGCTCGGTGACGATCGCAGCCGGCACGACGGTAACCGCCGGAACCTCGGCGGGCGCCGGCGACGGGGGAACCCTGACCATCGAAGCCGGGATCGACATCGACGCGCGCGGCGCGCTCGACGCCGCGGGAGGCTACGGCGGCGGCTCGGTCGAGTTGATCGCCGCCCGTCACCTCACCCTTGCCGGAACCTTGCTCGCGCAAGGGCGCAATGCCGGCGGCTTCGGTGGCACCGTCGCGATCAGCGCGGGCGAAGCCACGAGCGGTCAGCTCAACCTCAATGCGCGTATCGACGCGAGCGGCGGCATCTGCAGCGCCGAGGAAGGCTGCGGCAGCGGCGGCTCGATCGAAATCGCCGGCTGCAACGTCGCGCTCCTCGCCAGCACCAATCTGCAGAACCGCGGCGCCGACGGCGGCGACACGAGAATCAGCGCCGCCGATTCGCTGTCGGTGCACGCCAACGCGGTGCTCAACGCCACTACCAACATCGGCACGACCCAGGGTAGCAACGGCAACAACTCCTTCGAACACCGCACGGCGATCACGCCCAACATCTCGCCGGTCGCCAACATCGCTCCGCCCGCAACGATCGCGGCAGTCGATTTTCTCCCCTGCGCTGCTTGTGGCAACGGCACGATCGAGCCCGGCGAGGCGTGCGACGATGCCAACACCGACAACTGCGATAGTTGCACTTCGTATTGCCAGATCGAGTTGTGCGACGACGGCAACGTCTGCACCGCAAATGGCTGCGACGCCCGCCTCGGCTGCTCGTTCGACCCCGCCAACGACGGCCTGGCATGCGACGATGGCCGCTTCTGCACCGTCGCCGACAGTTGCGCGGCAGGCGCCTGCCGCGGCGATCCGCGCATCTGCCCCGACGACGGCGACAGCTGCACGAACGCGTCGTGCAACGAGAGCAACAACACTTGCGGCAGCGTGCCGCACGCGACCCCGCCGTGCACGCTCGCGCCGACACAGGCGCCGACGCCGACGCCGACCCGAACCGCGACGGCAACCGAAGGCGCGGGACCGCCGACCGCCACCCCGAGTGCCACGTCCACGCCGACGCCGACGGCGACCCCGACGGCAACCAACACCGCCACGGCGACGCCAACACCAACGACAACGCCTACAGCTACGGCAACCGCCACTGCGACCGAACCGCTGCTCGACGCATTCGTCCTCTACAAGGGAAAAGGCTCGAAGCAGCCCGACCGTGCAGAAAAGTTCCCGCGCGACTTCAACATTGCGGTCGATGCCGCCGCAATCGTCGCCGGCTTGCCCGACGATCCCGAGAACTACAACGTGAAGCGCGAGACCTCGCTGGCGCTACCGGCCCGCCTCGCCGGGGCCGCGAGTGCGAACGATCCTGCATTGCACTACGTCCGCTACCAGCTGAAGGAGTCGCGCGAGGGCGCCGGCGCCCCAGGTGCCAACGGGCGGTTCCCCGGTGCCGTGCGCCACGTACCACGGCGCTGGAACCTCGACACCGACTTGGGCGCGATCACGGTCGATTCGAGCAAGATCGCCGCACTGCTCGTGCCCACCGGCGCGGCGCTCTCCGGCACCGCACCCCCCGCCCTGCCACGCAGCCACTTCGTCTGCTACGGGGTCAAGCCCGCAGCCGGTGTCAGCGGTCCGCAAGTGACCGAAGACCTGCGCGGTAAGCTCCGCCGCGATCTGCAGATGTTCGCAGCTGACGCGTTTGCCGACTGCGCGACGTTCGCCGACGAGATCACCCCGGCGTGGCTCGGCACCACGGCCGAGGGTCGCTGCCTGTTCGACCTGCGCAAGGTGACCGAGGTCTGCAGCCCGGCTGCGGTGGAGCCCGTGAGCGGCGGTCGCTTCACCGTTGCCGCCATCGGCGCGAGCGAGCCGACGACGGACCAAGCGTTACTCTGTTACCAAGCCAAGTTGGCGACGGGATTGAGCAACGCGGCCGCCGCGGCGCTGGTCGGCCTGAGCCCTGGCGACCGCATCCCGGATCGCCACAAGCAGGCGAAGCACGCCAAGCGGGTGGCGAAGACCGGCACCCAGGTCCGCCTCGAACTCGGCAACGGTTTCCCGGCGCCGCCGCAATTCGACACCAACAAGGTCGAGCGCGTGTGCGTGCCGGCGGATATTGTTGCAGTCGCGGCGCTCCCGTGACGGGTTGCGGGGACCAAGGGGCACGCGGGGATTCGTCGCATCGCCGCGTGAAACCTCCGCTTCGAGTGTGGCTTCATGCGTGATAGGGAGCGTCCTCGTTGACCGCCTAGCGGGCATACCATTGCGAGGGTCGTACAGCGATAGGCACCCTTCGGCCTTTGCGGGTCGAGCTTGTCGAGCCCCGCGCAAGGAACGCAGATTGCCGACTTCAGTCTGAAGCCCTCCCCGGGACCGCGGGCGTCCCCGCCCGCAGTTCTGGTACCAGCACACCAAGCCGCGCTCCAAGCTCGCCGGTGCGGGCGGGACGCCCGCGGTCCTAGGCAAGCGCCTACGCTGCGCACATCGACCGGCTCGCCGCCAGCCCGACGATTCGTCACCCGCTACGAAACCGCCAAAGCATTTCGCGTATTCTTTATAACTCATATCGCTCGATCGGCGGGCATGCGGTATTCTCCACCACACCATGCCCTCCCAGTTGCACGAGGCCTTGCTGCTGTTGTTCCGCAACCGCCCTACGCTCGCACCGGAACTCCTCGAACAGGCGCTCCGAGTGGAACTGCCGGTCTACTCCGAGGCGCGCATCGAGTCGGCCGACCTCACCGACGTGCAGCCGGCCGAGTACCGCGCCGATCTCGTGGTGCTGCTCTGCGACGGCAAGCCCGTGCTCGGCATCGTCGTCGAGGTGCAGCTCCGGCGCAGCGCCCGCAAGCGTTTCACCTGGCCCGCCTATGTTGCCGCACTCCGCGCCCGAATCCGCTGCCCGGTGTGCCTGCTCGTCGTCACCACCGACGACGCCGTCGCACGCTGGGCGGCGCGGGCGATCGACCTCGGCGGCGGCAACAGCTTCACGCCGCTCGTTGTCGGCCCATCCGGGGTGCCCGTAGTCGAGAATCGGGCGCACGCGCGTTCCGACCCCGAGTTGGCGGTGCTGTCGGCCATGGCACACGGGCGTGATGCGAATTCGGAGCGGGCGCTCCGTATTGCACTCGTCGCGATGGCCGCGAGCATCGAACTCGACGCCGGCCGCGCGACCCTGTACTTTGACCTCGTTGCCATGTCGCTCAGTGAGGCGGCGAGAAAGGCGTTACGCGAAATGGATCCGGCCAAGTACGAGTACCAGAGCGACTTCGCCAAGCACTATATCGCCATCGGCGAGGCCAAGGGCGAGGCCAAGGGCGAAGCCAGGGGGGAAATCAAAGGGGAAGCCAAAGGCAAGGCCGAGTTGCTCGAGCGTCAGTTGGCGCGGCGCTTCGGGCGACTGCCTGCCAAGGCCCGCAAGCGGCTCGCCGGGGCCACATCCAAGGAACTCGACGCCTACGGCGAGCGCCTGCTCAGCGTGGCGACCCTCGACGAGGTGTTCGCGGAGGGCTGAGGGTGAGATAGGTCAAAGGGCCAAGGGCCAAGGGCCAAGGACCAGGGTTCGGGCGCCTCGGGGAACGCGCGGATTCTGCGGGGATGCCGGCCGTCAGCGTGGATCCATCCTCGTCATCGTTGTCGTAATCGAAACCAGGCTGGTCCGCGCGGGCATCGCATCCAACCTGCAAACGCGGACGCGGTCGATTTCGATTACGATTCGGCGCAGGGAACGCAGATTACGGACTTCAGTCTGAAGCCCTCCCCGGGACCGCGGGCGTCCCCGCCCGCAGTCCTGGTATCAGCACACCAAGCCGCGCTCCAAGCTCGCCGATGCGGGCGGGACGCCCGCGGTCCCGGGGCTTGTTCTGGATCCGCCGCCCGGCCTTCACCGAACCGAGGCACGGCCACGGCGGGAATCAGCGCCAGTCCTCCTTGATCATGTCGGCGCCCTTCTCACCGATCATGATCGACGGTGCCATCGTGTTGCCGCCCGGGATCATCGGCATGATCGAACTGTCGACGACCCGCAAGCCTTCGATTCCATGCACGCGCAGGCGGGCGTCGACCACGGCGTCGGCGCCCGGACCCATCCGGCAGGTGCCGACGGGGTGGTAGTTGGTACCGACGTGGGCACGGATCACATCTGCCCAGTCATCATCCGTGCGGCAATGAGCGGTTAGCAGATCCCCCTTGATGCGGTCGCGAAATGTCGGCGTCTGGAAGATCTGCGCGACACGCTTCACTCCCGCCACATGTGCTGCCAGATCCGCCGGATCCTCGTAGTAGCGGAAGTCGACCAGCGGCGCGTCCGCGAACCTCGGTGACGCGAGCCGCACGGTGCCACGACTCTTCGGGCGCAGCAGGAGCACATGCGGCGATATCCCGTGCTTCGGCACGATCCGCCGCCCGTGGTCCAGGGCGACGGCGATCACGAACTCGTACTGGATCTCCGGCCGCGGCGAGTCGGGAGCAAGCCGGAGAAAGCCGTTGAACTCGGCGAAGCAGGTCGCACCCATACCGCGCCGCTCGCGGCGATAGCGCAGCACCGCCTTCAAGAATTGCGTTGCCCCGGTCGGCGAGAGGCCGAGCAGATGCGGATCGCCCGGTATGTGGTAGGCGAGGATGAAGTCGAGGTGATCCATCAAGTTGCCGCCAACACCCGGCAAGTGGTGGACCACAGCGATGCCCTGCCCATTGAGATCGCTGCCGTCGCCCACGCCCGATAGCAACAGCAGCTTCGGCGACAGGATGCCGCCACAGGCGACGATCACTTCGCGGCGGCAGCGCACGGTGCGGCTCGTGCCGTTGGCGATCACCTCGACGCCGACGGCGCGCCTTCCCTCGAAGAGAACGCGCGTGCATTCCGTCTCGGTGAAGACACTCAGGTTCGGCCGGATGCCGAGGAGCGGCCGGATGTAGGCCTTGTTCACGCCGAAGCGCTCGCCGCGCTTCATCATCACTTGCGAGGTGTTGTAGCCCTCCTGGTGCGCTCCGTTGAAGTCCGGATTGAAGCGCTCGCCCGCCTCGGCGCACGCTTGCATGAAGAGATGGTTGTACGGGTTGTCGGTGCGCAGATCCTCGACCCAGCACGGCCCGTCGTTGCCATGGTACGCGTCACCGTACGCCTGGTTCTTCTCCGCCTGGCGGAAGTACGGCAAGACGTCCGCATAGCTCCATCCCGGATTGCCGAGCGCCTCCCAGTCGTCGTAGTCACCGCGGTGGCCGCGCATGTAGATCAGCGTGTTGATCGCCGACCCACCGCCGAGTCCACGTCCGAGCGGGTGGAAGTCGCGGCGGCCGCCGAGTCCGGGCTGGGGCGTGGTGGAGAAAGCCCAGTCCCAACTCCGGATCGTAGAACCGCGCCCCCGCATACTGCAGCCCCGACTCCGAGTCGGTCTCGTAGCCCGTGAAGCTGAACTCGCGCAGCGACGGTTGACTCTCCACCCAGCCCGCCGTCCACCGGCCCCGCACCTGCCCGTAGGCGTCGTAACGCAAGTGCTGGATCAC
>Ga0163153_10001698_pt1 | contig 34334 bp, 13 predicted proteins | sample OliLakLV19MP6IB1_FD_148629 | JGI IMG/M metagenome (GOLD analysis project Ga0163153, IMG submission 148629) | Freshwater microbial mat bacterial communities from Lake Vanda, McMurdo Dry Valleys, Antarctica - Oligotrophic Lake LV.19.MP6.IB-1 | ecosystem: Environmental > Aquatic > Freshwater >... | reverse complement strand
GATGAGCACGGAACCAACTCCAACCAACACTCCGGCTCCGTTCGCCCTTGCTCTTCATCAGGCTCCATCCGCTCCACCGTCCCCAACGTGTAACCTTCCCAGCCCCCAAGAAACGCCGTAAGCTCCTGATGAGTCAACGGTAGACCTCCTGCTCAGTGTCACTGGTTTCGTCAACACCCAGCAACATGAAGCAGACCTGCCGTTGACTCAACTCATCCCCTCATTCCCCGGAATTGGGTGAAGAACCTTAAAAACATAGAAGCCGGTCGTGAAATTGCGCAGCATCACATGCGCGAGGGCCTGTTCTGCTTTGCCGGCGCTGGCGCCCGTGCCGGTTTGCGCGGGGAATGTTTGTTCCAGTCCGGTGGTGATGCTCCATTCGAAGAGAGGAACCTGCATCTCCTCAGCGGCCTTGCGCACAATTGCGATGGCCCGGGCTTCGTCATGCGACTCCAACGACATCAAGCCGGCGCCGGAACGGACGAGCAGTTGCAGTTGTTCGAGCATGGAAACTCGTCAGAAAGTTGTTTGCGGTCGCTGGCAATGAGTTTATCACACCAGCCCGTAGCGCAAGCGAGGGAGAGTGGGCGACGATGATAGCTTGACGTGTACGCCCTGCCGACCTTCCGCTTCGCGATAGACGCACTTGATTGCGAGTGAACGTTCCGCTTGGCGTATTCGATTTGACGGTCGTTAACGTCCACTCTCCCTCGCTGGCGCTACGAGCTGGTGTTTGCGGCTATTCCGCCACGTCGGGCTGCGCGTAGAGGAGCGCCTTGTCGGAGATATCCTTGCGGCACCAGGCGCCTTCCCAGCGGATTTTTTTTACCGCGGTGTAGGCCTGCAACTTGGCGGCCGAAACGGAATTGCCGAGCGCCGTCACGCCCAGCACGCGGCCGCCGCTGGTCATCACACGGCCGTCGGACGTGGCCGTGCCAGCGTGGAAGACTTTCACGTCCGGCACCTGCGCGGCGTCTTCGAGACCGCGGATCGCCTTCCCGGTAACGTATTTGCCGGGGTAGCCTTCGCTGGCCATCACCACGCACAGGCTGGGCCGATCGTCCCACACGGGAGGTTCAATGGAATCGAGACGGCCGTCGGCGACCGCTTCCAGCAGTTCGACCAGATCGCTTTTCAATCGCAACAACAGCGGCTGGCACTCGGGATCGCCGAAGCGGACGTTGTACTCCAGCACTTTGGGCCCTTGATTGGTGATCATCAGCCCAGCGTACAGCACGCCGCGAAACGGCCGGCGCGCACGCTTCATCGCGTGCACTGTGGGCACGAGCACATGCTCCTCAATCCAGCGGAGCATCTGGTCGGTCACCAGCGGCGTGGGGCAATAAGCGCCCATGCCACCCGTGTTCGGTCCGCGGTCGCCGTCGAAGGCCGGCTTATGATCCTGGCACGCCGGCAAGGTGAGAATCGTGCGGCCATCGGTCAGCGCTAGTACGCTGGCCTCGTGCCCGTCGAGCCGTTCTTCGATGACGATCGACTTGGCGGCCTCGTCAAACTCTCGCGAGCGCGACAGGGTCTCGACAGCCGCCAGTGCTTCCGCGCGGCCAGAGCAGACGAAGACGCCCTTGCCGGAGGCCAAGCCATCGGCTTTCACCACGACCGGCACGTCTTCGCGGTCGGTGAGAAATGTGGACGCGCGTTCCGCGCTGCGGAACACCTGGTAGTCGGCCGTGGGGACGTCAGCGTTCCGCAGGAGTTCCTTGCAGAAGACCTTGCTGCCCTCCAGTTCGGCGGCCGCCTTGTTGGGCCCAAAGACTCGCAGGCCTTCGGCTTGGAACGCGTCGACAATGCCGGCCGCCAACGGCCCTTCCGGGCCGACGACGGTGAGGCCGACCTGATTTTCCTTGGCGAAACTGATCAGCCGTCGGAAATCGTTGACCCGGATATCGACGTTCTCGGCGTCCAGCGCCGTGCCGGCGTTGCCCGGCGCGACGAACACGCGGTCGGCCCGAGGGCTTTGCTTGAGCTTCCAGGCCAAGGCGTGCTCGCGCCCGCCGTTTCCGATGACGAGGATGTTCATGATTGCGGTCGTGTGATCAGCCAAAGGGACCGCGAAACTTCAGCGCGGCGAATGATAATCTTACGGCGAGCCCGTTCCGGCAAGCAAGGAGACGCGGCCACGCGAACGGACTGTGGGAGGCGTCTCCGACGCCGATGCGCAGGACGTGGTTCAGCTCGGCGGCATCGATCGGTACAGCAGAGTTCTCTCCATCGGCGTCGGAGACGCCTCCCACAGTCAAATTGCGATACCTTGTGATTCTAAATCAAAAACGAAAAAACGCCGCGCACCCCACTTCTGGCGTACGCGGCGCTGATTTCACAGGCTCAAACGGAACGACCTAGCCGTCGATCGTATAGCCGTCGCGGTAGACATTCTTGATGATGCTGTCGACCTCGGGGGCGTTGGTCGCTTTGAGATTCTTGGCATCCCATTCGATCTTCTTCCCGTCCGCCCAGACGGCTAGGTTGCCGAGCAGGATGGTTTCTGAGAGCGGGCCGGCGTAGTCCGAGAAATTGCTCATCGCCTGCTCGCCACCGCGAATGGCGTTGACCCATTCGTCAAAGTGACCGGGCGACTTCTTGAACTCCACGTCCTTCATTTCGGCGTCGATCAACTCAAACTCCGCGCCGTAGTCGTTCGGCGAGTAGATCTTGCCCTGGTCGCCGACGATCAAACAGCCGCTGTCCTTCGGGGCGCGGCCTTCGCCGAACATGGCGACGTCCGGCAGCTTACCGCCGTCGTACCAGGAGACCTTGAGGGCTGGCCGAGTGTCGTTGGCGGGGAACTCGAAGTCGATGATCGACCACTTCGGATAGCTGTCCTTGTTGTGGCCGGCCGTCTTGGCGACGACCGAGGTCGGGTTCTTCAAGCCCAGGCCCATGAACGGCATGTTGAACGTGTGACACGCCATGTCGCCCAACGCGCCGGTGCCGAAGTCCCACCAGCCGCGCCACGCGAACGGATGATAACCGTTCGAGTACGGGCGATACGCCGCGGGGCCGAGCCACAGTTCCCACTTCAGATTCGAGGGAATCGGCGATTCCGCTGGGCGGGGACCGCCTTGCGGCCAGATCGGTCGGTTCGTCCAAACGTGGACTTCCTTGACTGTGCCGATCACACCGGCCTGCAGCAACGCGGCCGCCTTGCGGACGCCGTCTTCCGACGTGCCTTGATTGCCCATCTGCGTGGCGACGCCCTTCTCGCGGGCGACTTCGCCCAAGCGGCGGGCTTCGTAAATCGAGTGCGTCAGCGGCTTCTGGCAGAAACAATGCTTGCCCATGCTCATCGCCTTGTAGGCGGCGACGGCGTGGCAGTGATCGGGCGTGCTGACCGTGACGGCGTCGATCTTATCGCCCATCTTGTCGAGCATTTCGCGGAAGTCATGAAACTTCTCCGCGCTCGGGAAGCGGGCGGCGCCGGCCGCGAGGTTCTTGTCGTCAATGTCGCAGATGGCGACCATATCGCCGTTCTGGCCCGCGTCTTCGGAATCGCTCGAGCCCTTGCCCGTGACGCCGATCGACGCGAATTGAATTTTCTCGTTCGGTGAGTTGCTCTGCGCTCGGGCGACTCCGCCGGCCGCCCAGAAGCCGACGCCCGCCAGGGCAGAGGTTTTGACAAAGGTCCGACGGCTGGTGGGGCGCGCCATGACAGCAGACTCCTAAGCAGGAAACGAGGCGAAAACAGCTGAGCCAAGGAAAAAGTGGCCTGGCTGGTGGGCTTATACGATAACCTGCCGGAATAGGGTTGACAAGTTTGCCCGGGCGGAGGAAGTGGTGCAGATTGGCTCGCACGAAATGACTAGCGACGACTGAGACCTGCCACAACGAATACCGCGCCACAAGCAACTATGAGAGTCGCTGAAATATAAGGGCCAGGCTTCCAAGCGGCCCACGCGGTTCCTGGCCTGGCAGAATTCGGAGAAACCACGACTCCGTAGACGATTGCGATCAGACCTATGCAAACCATCATCCAACGCAGAAAAGGTCCACGCCGCCTTGGAGAATGGCCCGACCCGCTGGCTGGCGGTGACTTGTACGGGTTAGCGTCCATGCCCCCGATTCTAACAGGCCCCCGAGCGCCCGGCCCGGTTTTGGCCTACTCCTGCCCCTGGGCGCTGCTATACTTCGGGTATCTGGTTTGCCGATTTCAGTTGCGGCCCCGATTTTTGCCTGGTTCTGGGGGCCGGTTCTTTCTCTCGCCATCCCGGCTTGGTGGACCACCATTTTGGTCCCTTGCTTGGCGGCCCTGATTTAGCATCGGGCCACGCGATCTGTCCGGAACGGACGGTCGATCGAAAGGCTTTTGCTCACCGCCGGTTTTTGGCGCGCTGGGTTCAGGCCTTGCTAGGCAGCACATTAGGAACAGTTCGCGATCCGCCGGACCTTTCGGCGATACGTCCCATACTCATTTTTGTCAGGATCAAGCACCTTCATGATGACACTTATGCGAGACATTGATTACGCGGCCCAGGCCGTGCGCTCGGCGCTGCAACAGAAGTTTGGTCGCCAGCACGACCTCAACGAGCTCAAGGTCGACGCGCTCGACAAGACCATTCGCGTGACGCTGTCAGACCTGGACGCGGAAGGCACACGGGACGAGCTGCTGGCCGCGATTCGCAAGGCCGGCGTGCTGGAAGAGTTCTGGTCCGCGAACTAGTCGCCATTGCGGCGCTCACCGCCGCGGCACACGGGCGTTATGGCTTCATCGTCAAGCCGGTTCTATAATCGGGCGTGTTGAGGAATTTGCGCACCCCCGGGCGGAGCTGTCGATGGCCGCGGCTGAATATGACGCCCTGTACCTGCAGGGGGTCGCGTATTTCAATGATTGCGAGTTCTTCGAGGCCCATGAGGTCTGGGAAGAACTTTGGCAGGAAGATCACGGGCCCTCTCGCAAATTCATGCAGGGCCTGATCCAGGCCGCAGTGGCGTTGCATCATTTTGGCAACGGCAATATTCGCGGCGCCAAGAAGGTCTACTATGGCAGCCGCAGTTATCTGGCGGCCTACCGGCCTGTGCATATGGGCATCGACCTGGAAAAATTCATCGGCGAGATGGACCAGTGCTTCGCGGAAGTCGCCACGGCGACGGAGACGTTTCCGGAGATCACCATCAATCCGGAACTGATCCCAGAGATTCACCTCGATCCCCCGGCGGAGTAGGCTTTGCACCACGGAGTCACGGAGAGCGGAGAACTAGCGATGAGCGATGCATACCGCCGCTCAAAAACTACTTCACTCACTACCTACTTCGCCGACTCCACCTACTAACTACTCCACCTACTCCCCTATGTCCTCTGATTCGGAAAACGCGGATTTTCAAGGTTTCGCCGGTCGGACGCGGGTCTTTCCGCTGCCGAACGTGGTGTTGTTTCCGCACGTGATTCAGGCGCTGCATATCTTCGAGCCGCGCTACCGGGAGATGACCGAGGACGCGTTGGCGGGCGACAAGCTGATCACGATGGCGCTGCTCGCGCCGGGATGGGAACCGAACTACGAAGGGCGGCCCGCGTTGCAGCCGGTGGCCTGCTTGGGACGCATCGCGACGCATCACGTGTTGCCGGATGGACGCTACAACTTGTTGCTGCTGGGGTTGAAGCGCGTGCGAGTGCTCGAGGAGTTGCCAACGGAGCACAGTTTCCGCGAGGCGCTGGTGCAGGTGATCGACGACGAATACCCGCCGCAGGGCGCCGCAGAGCGGCAACGCATTCAGCGGCAACTGATGGACGGGTTTCGCCGCGCGCTGCCATTGTTGCCGGACATGCAAGAGCAAGTCGAGCAGTTCGTTTCGAGCGACGTCAGTCTCGGGATTCTGACCGACATCCTGGCCTATTCGCTGCCGCTGTCGCTGGACGAAAAGCTGTTACTGCTCGGCGAAGCCAACGTCGACCGCCGCGCGGCCCAGTTGGCGGACTATATGCTGCGCATGAAGGGCGGGAACGAGGCCGGCAATCAGCGGGTGTATCCGCCGGAGTTTAGTGAGAATTGAGGTAGGGTTTGAAGTGTTCAGTTTTCAGCGTGGTAGGGCGGGCCGTGCGCGAGACAGTCGCTGTCGACGAGTGCGGCGTCGCGTTCGATAAGGCGCTGCGAATCGCAAATCTAAGGCCCGCCGTTTTATTTTGAAATCGGCGGGCCTTACGTTTCGAACGAGCGCAGAGTTAGCGATGCGCGACGTCGTGCAAAAAATTGACGCAGTTCGCCCGCGCGCGGCCCGCCCTACGTCCCACTCGCTCTCCCCTCTGCCTCTCTGCGGTGAAGACGCACTAACCGTTGGCGGGTTGGCCGTCGTCCCAGGGGTTTTTGCGGAGTGGCTCGGCGCTGGGTTGGAGCGATTTGTCGTCTTCGACGACGCGGCGCGGTTTGGAAGCGCGAACTTGTTGCACTTCGCGGGCGATGGTCGGCAGGTTGAGCAACACGATCAATCCGGTCGGTAAACCGAGCAAGGCCAAGACCGCGAGCTGTTGGCTGATCGGCAGACTGTCTTCCGACATTTCCATCAGCGTCCAGAACGGGTTGCTGGCTTCGACGAGCGAGTATTCGCTGCGCCAGAACGGTTCCATCAAGTGGATGCTGAGCGGGATCCCGCAGCCAAGGAGAATCAGCAGGATGGTCACCAGCAGCGACATGAACATGGTCCCCCAGCCGGCGCGGCGCAGCAGGAGCATGATCAGTCGCGTCAGTCCGAGATAGCCGGCCAGGTACAGGAACATCACCATGCCGAAGGTCAGCGGATTGAAGTCTTTCATCCACGTGACCGTCATCGACTGGGTGTAGCTGGCCGGCGCGGCCTGCTGCCAGATCATTTCGGCAATAACGGTCAGCACCACCAACGCCAGGTAGCTGCCGAGCGCAAAGACATATCCAGAGCCGGAGCCGGGGTTAAACCAGGTGAAGAAGGCGCGGCCGAGGAAGCTTTGCGGCAGTTGGCGGCGGACTCGGAGCGAGAGCTCGCCGGCTTCGCCGACCATGAACGCGCCCATCACGGCCCAATGGATGCCGGAAAACGTAAGGAGCAGCACAAAGAAAGCTCGTTCTTCGGACAGGTAGATGCCGTACGTCATCCAGCCCAGGAAGAGCAGTTGTTGGAACAGCATCACCACGCGGAGCTTGGTGCTGCGATTGTTGCTGGGGAAATCGAGTTGGGCCGAGGAGGCCTGCACGACGAGTGCGAAGTAGCCCCAGAACACGCTCAGCACGGCAAGATTGCCGATCCAGAATTCCGGATCGCTAATTGCAATGCCGTTGAATTCGGCGATGTTGACCGCCGCCATGGACGCGATGAAGAATACCAACAGTAGTCCAGCGACCATGAAGACGGACAATACGACTTGCCAGTGCCGTTCGCTGGTGGCCGTGGCCACGAGCAGACCGATCGCCGAGAGCCCCAGCGAACCGTGGAACATATAGAACATCACCATCCCGATCAGAGGGATGTCGATGCCGCGCAGTAGGTACGTGAACGCCAGACACGGAGCGAGCGCGGAATAGTAGACCAGCATCTGCAACATGGCGCTGGCGAGCTTGCCGGTGATGACATGCCGCGGCGTGAGCGTGGTGACGGAGAGCAGTTCATACGTGCCGTCGGCGCGCTCCGTGGCCAGCGACCAGAAGGCGCTGAACGGCACCACGACGAGAAGCGCGAAATTCAGAATGACAAAATATCCGCCGAACAAGAATAAGCCCGACGAGCCGTAGTAGATGCTCGGGCCGACCACCGCCACGCCGAGCATGGTCCAACCCCAGGCGGCCGCCAGCACTAGCGTGAACGTGACCGTGAACTGCCGACTTTTGAGCGCCTGGCGGGCTTCTTTCACCAGGATCGGGTTCAAACGCTGATTGATCGCCGTCACGGCGCGGTCGAGCAGGCCCCACAGGCCGGAGTCCGGCCGCGACTCGTCCTCGATTACTTCGACAGCGGTAATGGCTTCTTCGAGGGTGCTCATACGTTCCAGGTCATTGTCATTGCACGTGTCCGCGCGTGACGTCGAGAAAGACTTCTTCCAGGCTTTTGTCCTGCGAACCGAAGGCCGCGACGGCGAAGCCGGCCTGGACCATTTCTTTCAATAGCAAGACTTCCGCCTGACGATCGCCGTCGTGGAGGAAGATCGCGCTTTCGCCGCTGATTTCGACGCTATGGACGCCGTCGCGCGCGGAGAGCCATTCGCCCAGTGCGGCCGCGCCGCCCAGAATCTGCGTTTGCACGCGCGCCTGGTGCTGCTGCGTTTTTTGAATGTCGTTCACCGAGCCGACGGCGAGCAAGCGGCCCAGTTCGATGATGCCAACCGTGTCGCACATCTCGGCCAGTTCGGTGAGGATGTGCGAACTGATGAGCACGGTTTTGCCATGCGCGGCAAGGGCGCGGATCATTTCGCGGAGCTGAATTCGCGCGCGGGGGTCGAGACCCGCGGCCGGCTCGTCGAGAACCAGCACGGCGGGGTTGTGAATCAACGCCCGCCCCAGGCAGAGCCGTTGCTTCATGCCCTTCGACAATCCGCTGATGGGCTTTTCGGCCAATGTGTCGAGTTTGGTGAAGCTCATCACGTAGCTCAACGACCGGGTGCGATCCTTGCCGCGGAGGCCATACGCTCGGGCGAAGAAATCGAGGTATTCACGGACGTTCACATTGGCATAGGTGCCGAAGTAGTCCGGCATGAAGCCCAGGCGGTAACGCACGCGATCCGGATCGTTGACGACGGAGAAACCGTCGATGTAGGCATCGCCGGCGGTGGGCTGGTCGAGCGTAGCGAGAATCCGCATGCTAGTCGTCTTGCCAGCGCCGTTTGGTCCGATGTATCCGAACACATGTCCCTTCGGCACGCTGAACGAAATATCGTTCACGGCGCGCGTACTCCCGAACGTGCGGTGCAAGTTTCGCAGTTCGATCATGGGGTGGGACATGGGAGCTAGTTTGAAGTTTTCAGGGTTCAGTTTTCAGTGGGAACTTGCGCCGCCTAGCATTTTCATGCATCATTCTCCCTCACCAGGTTCCGTGGATGACGTGGAGGGGGAGCTCCTGCTGGACGGTTTCGACGCCGTAGTCGAGTTCCGGGGATTGGTCGACGATGGCCAGGTAGTTTCGCGGAGTGAGCAGCGTTGGCGTGGTCATCGCTCCGGCGGCGTTCGCGAGCGACTTTTCCAGAATGCCGTCTGATTGCGAGGCGGGCACATTGCTCTGTCCGTAGTAATACACGCGCGAGCTCCCAAACGAATTCTCGGTGAGTTGCACGTCTTGCATTTGGACGGGCGCGCGGTCGGCGAAGTACCGGCGAATCTCTGGCAGGTCCTCTTCCGTGATTTCCTTCAATTGGCAGGCGGACCCTTTCGCGGTTTCACCGCACTTGAAGAGTCGGCCTTGTTCGTCGCACATCACCAAATGCAGAAGGTTCCCGCCCAAAGCATTCACGACGGCCGGCGGCGCATTTTCCGTGGAGGGCGTGATGCGCAGCCCATTGGTCGTGGGGCGCGTTCGCATCAAGAGGAATTGCGTCGGCGTGCGCGAGGCGAGCCAGCCGCTGGCGAGGCGCTGGCGATTTCCTTCCCACTCGAAATCGCGCCGGGTCCAGGCCATCCCTTGCGAAACTTTCGGATCAATCGGCTGAATCATCGTATCGTCTTCGAACTCCAGGCCGTCCGAGGGCGACAGGCCCGCGTAATACGTAACGCGCGATGTGCTGGCGGCCTGACGCCTGGCCTGGTCGATCGACGTGAACGAACGCGGACGGACGCGGACTTGGAGGCCGTCGGTCAACAAGGCGTAGCCGAACAGGCTCGCGGTGACGACGATCGCGGTGATCGGCACTACCGCTAACAGCAGGTGCAGTTTTCCTTTGCGGCGCAGCCAGTAGTAGTTGATCGGACCAATAGCCAGCACAAAGCCGGTGATCAATACGCGAAACGCGGTCACCGGGGCGCGGCCGACGCCGGGAATCATCTGCTTCCAGAAATCGGGATTGTCGTCCGTCGTCGACAACCCGAGCCGCTTGCGCGACAAGATGCGGTCGGCGCCTACGGTGTTCGTGGCCCAGACCCAATTGGCGACGTCTTCGGACGATGGCGGATTCGCGCCAATCGGCTTGTCGTCATGGAATACCAACACCATTCCCAGCTGCGCAGGGCGCGTGCGGAATGGCGGCGCTTTCGGCGGTGGCAACGACAAATTCGGCGGCGTTTCGCCGGTGATCGATTCATTCGCCGTCGCCGGCGCGCCGGGCATACTGTAGTCGACTGAGCGGGAAACGGCGAAAGCGCTATCCAACCCTTGGGCGAACTTATTTACGTCCGCATCTTTCCACGGCTCGGCGTGCGGCCCCCAGAGCCCCGTGCGCTCTTCGATTTCGGCCAGGCGCTCCCAGTTCGCGCCGGCGCCCCAGATCCAGAGATTCCCGCCCGCGGACGTCGCCTGGCAAATCGCTTGAAGCGCTTCGGGCCGCGTGTCGGCGAGTTTCTTGAGCTCGTTGACGTGCAGGCAAATCACGTCCGGCGAGGTGTAGTCCACCCAGCGTTTCGGCAGGCTCGCGCCGGGTATCTGCGTGAACAGTTCCGTCGGATACTGCGCGCGGCCGTTGATGGTGCTGGTCGAGAGATTGCCGTAGGCCACTGCGCCCTGCTGATTGGCGCGCGCTAAGTCCATCGCTTCGGTCAGCAGCGACGTATCGACAGCCTGATCCGAGATGCAAAGAAACGACGGCAGGCTGAGACCCGACCCAAAAGCGTACAAATTGCCGGTCGAAGCGTAATTGTCCAGCTTATCCAGATGCCGCCCGCCCTCGTAGATCTTGAATTGCTGGTTGACCCACAATTCCGTCTGTGGCGCTGTGATCACGACTTCCCCGGAGCGGGAACCGGCGGGAATGGTCAATCGCTCGCTGGTGGTCGTGAACTTGCGGCCGTTGTAGTCCTGGTTTTCAATTTCGATCGTGAATTCCCGATCGTTGCCGGTCACCTTGCCGGAACGCAACAGGACGCGGACAGGCCGATAGCCTTGCCCGAGCGGCCAGCCGTTTTGGCCTTCGAAGACGTAGCCGTCGCCACGCGATTGCGCCACGCCATATTGCGTCTGCGCCGCAAGCTGCGCGGAATACCAGGGCGCGCACGCGAGGGCCAGGAATAGCACGGCCCGGCGAACGAAGGTGGTCGCGAAGCTCATCGTCGGATTCCCTTAGGGATTCAGAGGGGCAAAGGGAGATCGCCCTTCCGGCGTGCGACTCCGCGTGAGGGTTCGCAAGAGCGCAGAAACGAGCCAGACCAGAAAAAACAGCCAGGCATAGACGGCCAGGAACACGGCGAGCCCGGCCATGCCGGCGGTGACGCCGACGGCCCAGGCGCTGCCTTGCGTGGCGCTCCGCACGACCACGAGCGCAGAGCCCGCCAGAGCGGTGCCGCCCAGCACCCAGCGCAATGAGTAACGAGGAAAGAGCATCATCGGTTCTGTTCGTCAGCGGAGCAGTGTTCTTGAATCGCTACGAGGCGCAGAACGTCAGATTACTAGAAAACCCGAGGTCGTGTCTATTCTTTGGCCCGGCAAAATAGGGCGAAACCGTTTTCGACCGTGGGAGGCGCCTCCGACGCCGATGGAGAAGGCTTCGCCGACGACGCACGGCCTGTTCGGCAAAAAGCGATGAACGATCGGCGTCGGAGACGCCTCCCACACGCCGAGATGGGCGCGTCGGTAGATGGACGCGGCAGAAGCGCGAGACGCCGTGGCCTTAGCCCTGCGGGCCGTCTTTCAGGCCGAGGCGTTCCAACCAGCGGCCGCGCTTGGGCTCCTTCGCCGCGGCGTTGGCCGCGGGAGTCTGGGCGCCCATCGTAGCGCTGCGCTCCTCGAGGACGCGGAGTTTTTCCTCCAAGTCGGAACGTTCGCGGGCTAGCTTGGCGCGTTCCACGGAGATTTCCACTTCCGCGGTCCGCATCTTGCCTTCCCATTCGGTCTGCAACTGGCGAGCCCGTTCGCGCTCGTGCTGGATGACTTCGTCGGATTCGATGAGCTGGGCGATCGCGGAAGCGCCGACCGCGACGTTGCCGATGTTGCTGCTTTGTTCTTCGAGCAGCTTGCGCAGCTCGGCGATTTCCTGGTCCTTGTCAGCGACGACCGAATCGGTGATGTCCAGCGTGCCTTGGATTGTCAGGCGCTCACGGGCTTGCTCCGCGTCGCCGTCGTCATACTCTTCCAGCATGGCGAGCATGCGGAGCTTCTGCGCCTCCCAATCCATGCCGGCGCCGGACGGGGCGGGAGTGCCGCCATTCTTGCGGGAGATGGCGAGCTTCTGTTCCAACTCCGCGGCGCGGGCTTTCTCCTCGCGAACGTCTTCCATCGCCAATTCGTAGCGGCGCTCCAGCGCGTGAATCCGTTCGGCGACGTCTTCGTCAACTGCCGCCACCGCCGGCGGCGCCTCTTCCAGTCGCTCTTGGAGTTCCGCACATTGCGCGATCAATTTGGTGCGGGCATCGAGCAGTCCGCTGAGCTGTTCTGTGAGATTCGCGTTTTCCGTCCGCAATGACGCCACTTCTTCGGTGGCATGACTCGCCGAGCTGGCCTGTTCGCGGAGTTGTTCGAGCTGTCGGGCAACGTCCGCGGCTTGCGTTTCGGCGGCCTGTTGTGCAGCGAGCGCCTGTTTCGCGGCGGCTTCCGCATCGGCGAATCGTTTGGCGAGCTCCTGTTGCGCTTGTTGATCCCCGGCGCCTGAGGCCTTGGCGCGGGCGAGGTCGCGCTCCAGCGATTGCACGCGCGAGGCCGCTTGGGCGGTTTCGCGGTCGAATTCCGCTTTGACATTAAGGAGCGCCGAGTCAAGTTCCTCGCAGCGCCCATGCAAGCGAGCGTGTTCGCTGGCCGCCTGTTGTTCGGCGGCGCGGAATTTGGCGAGCTCTTCGGTCAGAGCCGCGGCCTCGGCCTTCGCGGATTGGAGTTCGGCGGCCTGTGTTTGAACGGTCTGTTCCAGCCGTTCCTGCAGTTGGCGGCGTTCTTGTTCAGCTTGCTGGAGCTTCGCTTGTAGTTCGGCGACCGCTTGCGCCTGGACACTGGAATCCGCCAGCGCGCGACGGGCTTGTTCGACATCGCCTTGCAGGCTGGAGACGTCCGTGGCGAGCCGATCGCGTTCGACGGCAATCCCGTCGCGCTCTGCTTTGAGGCGATCGCGTTCAACGGCTAGCCCGTCGCGTTCCGCAGACAGGGAACGGAGTGATTCTTGCGCCGCGCTTGCGGCGGCCGTGAGTTGTTCGCGCTCCTTCGCCGTTTCGTCCTGACGTTGCCGCGCGGCCTCGACGGCCGTGCGCAGCTCATCGCGTTCCGCCGCGAGGCTTGCCGACGCTTCTTGATCGTGTTTCAGTTCGCCACGCAGGCCATTCAGCTCGGCGCGGATGCTGTCGAGCTCCGCCGGCAACGGACGTAGCGGTTCCAGTTCGCGCAGAGCCTGGTCGCGTTCTTCGGACCGGGCTTGCAGCTGCACCGCAAGTTGATCGCGCTCGGCTTGAAGTTTTTCGCGTTCCGCCTGCAATTGCACGAGGCCGTCGCGCATCGAGGCGATTTCGGCCACCGCGGAATCGTCGAGCTTCACTTTGTCTTGCTGGCGCTGTTCGACCAACGTGCGGCGTTGCGCACGGACGCGTCCTGCAATTCGCCTGGCTCGGGCGGCGATCGCGGCGCGGTCTTTGATCAGCGTGTCGTTGAGTTCCAAAAGTTGCGAGTCGCGGCGTTCGATCTCGGCCAGCCGCGCTTCCAACTCCGCCCGGGTCTGCTCGGCGGTTGTGCCTTGTTGCTCGGCTTGAGTCAACTTGCCCTGCGCGTCTTGCCGGAGTTCGTCGAGCGATTGCGCGATTTTTTCGACGCGCGCGCACAAGTCGCCTTCCAAATCTTGTATGCGCTGGCGGCGGCGGGCGCCGAATTCCTGGAGCCTGGCGCGTTGCTCCGCGAGCACGGCGACGAAATCGTCGTCGACGGAATCCGAAGGGGATGAGGGGAGATGTGCGTCCATACCAAACTTACCTGACTGCTGAATCGGAGCGCGGTCCCGCGGCGTCCGCGCGCCGCCCGCCCATCCAGGCGCGACGCGTACCGCCTAGGCAGCGCAGGCCGATCTCCGTCGGCTACGCCCCTAGAGTTTCTATAGGTCACGCTCCGCACGGGGTCAAAGCGAGACGTCCGGTTGTACGCATCGTGCCGTTCGACCGGCATGACGGCGGCAGCCGACGCGGTCCCGCGGACCTCGGTTTCCCATTTCGGCCTGAGGGGGCTAAACTGTCGCTACCCCGGCCAGCGGCTTCGCGTCCGCCGCTCGGCCCGCGTGGTTACATTTTTCCGTTCCGAAAGGGTGAAGGACCGTCCAGGTGCCCCCATACGTTTGGGAAATCCTCCTGATCTTGCTGCTGATTCTGGCCAACGGCTTCTTTGCCGGGGCGGAAATCGCCATTATTGCGGCACGCAAGAACCGCCTGGAACAATTGGCCGACGACGGCGACCGCAAGGCGCGGCGAGCGCTGGAGTTGGCGCGCGACCCGGACCGCTTCCTGCCCACGGTGCAAGTCGGCATCACGCTGGTGAGTACGCTGGCCGCGGCCTTCGGCGGCGCCCGACTGGTCGACTACCTGGCGGACGCGTTGGCAAAATCGCCTTGGCCGTTCGTCCAGGCGCATCAGCATGGAATTGCGTTCTCGCTGGTCGTCGTGGCGATCACCTATTTCTCGCTGATTCTGGGCGAGCTGGTTCCGAAGCAAGTCGCCTTGCGGAATGCTGAGACCCTGGCGCGATTCGTCGCGCCGGTGATGTCGCTATTGGCCAGCGCCGGACGCCCGGCGGTCTGGGTGTTGGAAAAATCGACGTCGTTCGTGCTAGCGCTGTTTCGCGTGCCGCTCGCCAAAACCGCCACTGTTTCGGTCGACGACATCGAACACATGATCGAATCGGGCACGGCCGAGGGAGTGGTCGAACCCTTGGAGCAAAAGGTGGCGATGGGCGCGCTGCGGCTTGGTGAGCGCACCGTGCGCGACATCATGCGTCCGCGGACCGATCTCGATGCGATCGACGTGAGCACGCCGACGGACGAGATCATCGGCACGATCGCGATGGCTGGCTTTTCCCGGCTGCCGATTTACGAACGTGACCTCGATCACATTCTGGGCTACGTGCATATCAAGGACCTGGTCCGCTACCTGCACCTGGGTTGGGAGATCGACCTGCGCAAAATGTTGCATCCGCCGCTGTTCGTGCCGGAGACATTGCATCTCGACCGGCTGCTGGAGATGTTTCAGGCGCAGCGGACGCAATTGGCGATCGTGCTCGACGAACACGGCGGCACCGACGGCATGCTGACGATGGAAGACGTGCTGGAAGAGTTGGTCGGTGAAATTCAGGACGAACATCGCGACGACCGCGCCCAGGATTTTGTGCGTCGCGACGACGGCAGCTTTCTGGTCGACGGCGGCTTAAGCGTGGCCGACCTCGTGGTCAAGCTCGGCGTGAAACCGGACGACGTCAGCGTCTCAAGGCGCTTCACCACAGTGGCCGGCTTGATGTTGTTCCTGCTCGGCAGCATTCCCCGCATCGGCGACATGGCTGAATGGAACGGCATGAAGCTGGAAGTAGTCGACATGGACGGGCGCAGGATCGACCGAATCCTGATTACGCCGCTGCCGAAGGAAGAGGATACGGAGGAGTAGTGGGAGGAGTAGTGGGAGGAGTAGTGGGAGGAGTAGTGGGAGGAGTAGTGGGAGGAGTAGTGGGAGGAGTAGTGGGAGGAGTAAAGGAGAGGAGGAATAGAGGAAATTTAAGTTGAGCCCCGGAGGGGCGGCAGGTAATAGCCAGGGGTGCGAACCCCTGGTGAACATTTACGGAATACCGACGGAGCCCCAACGGGGCGACACATTGAACACGTATGTCGCCCCGTTGGGGCTCCAACGTTTTCCGCCGCGACGTTTCCAGGCGTTTGCGCGCCTGGCTATTACCTGCCGCCCCTCTGGGGCTCTTTCAAAACTCCTCCACTCCTTAATTCCTCTTCTCCTTTACTACTTCCCCCTCACTTCTCCTCCTCCTTGTACCGCCGGAAACCGGCGCTTTCATAGTTCGGCAGTGCCTTGGGATGATCCAACGTGCAGGTGTGGACCCAAAAGCGTTGGGGACCGTAAGACCAGGCGCGGTCGATGGTCCAGTGGAGCAGATAGCGGCCCAGGCCGCGGCCGATGAATTCTGGCATCAGGCCGAAGTAGGCGAGTTCGATCTCGGTCGCTTTCCGCCGGTCCAACTCCGCGTAGCCCGCCGGCGTGCCATCGGCGTAGAGGACGTGTGTTTCCACAAGGGGATGTTGCACGATGGCGCCGAGTGTTTCTTCCGACATCACGCGGCGCTCGCGCCATTGCCAGCCGCCGCCGACCGTGTCGTAAAGATAACGGTAAAACGAAATCGTCGGCGGTTTCGCCTGCACGATTGCCAAGTCATCTGATGGCGGCTCAAGTTTCAGTTGCGTCGGCCGCGCGTGCATCTCCAAATACGTGATCACCACCTTGCCCGGCGAGTGGGCGGCGTCAGGCTGGTCGTTCATTGCGTTTCATCCGGACGTTTTCAATCGAGCAAGCGGCGTTTGCCATTTGGCTTCGATTGTCGCCCAGCGGCGGGCGTCTCGTCCACTCCCCACCACGATTTGCCGGTGGAATGCATCAACTCATCGATCGCCCGCAGCTCGTCGCGTTGTGGACGATCGGCCTTGCGGTAGCCATCGGTGGCAGAGCCCGGCAGGTCGTCGAAGTCGAAGAGTTGCTCGTCCAGATCGAACCGATTCGCCGGGCCGAGTTGATCGATGGTTTCGTTCGCGCCGAGTCGGCCGTTCAGTGACGAGCGCGGCTTGACGCGTCGGGTGAGGTTCACGGTGCAATCGAGGCAACCTTCGATGTCCTCGATTCCGCCCGTGCCGGTCGCCGTGCCGGCGGCTAAATTGATCTCGGCGGGGGTGGTGTAGGCGGAGTAATCGAGCGTGTCGGTTCCCGCTTCCCCGTCGAGCACCGCGTCGACACCGACGCCATCGGCGAAGATGTACAGGTCGTCGAGCGTGCCGCCGGTCAGATTCTCGAAGCTGGCGAACGTGACGCCGTTCACATCGCCGGCGTTCTGCGCGGAGATGTTCCAGGTGTTCGCCGCGTTCGGACCGATGAACGTATCGCTGCCGGCGCCGCCGAGGAAGTTCTCGATGTTGGCGATGCCGCCCGTGCCGGTGGCCGTGCCGAGTTCGAGGTTCACTTCGACCGGCGTGGCGTAGGCGGAGTAGTCGATCGCGTCGTCGCCGTCGCCGCCATCAAGCACGCCGTCGATGGTCGCGGCATCAGCGAACGTGAAGGAATCAGCGTCTGTTCCGCCGGTCAGGTTCTCAAAGCCTGTGAAGTTGACGCCGTTCACGTCGCCAGCGTTCGCTCCGGTGAGATCCCAAGCGTTCGCGATGTCGTCGCCGACGAGCGTGTCGCTGTCCGCGCCGCCGATAAACGACTCAATGTTCGCGAACGAACCGAGACCTGTGGCGGAATTCGCGCCGAGCGCGACTTCGACCGGGGTCGTGTACGCGGCATAGTCGAGCGTGTCGTCCCCGTCGCCGCCGTCGATCGTGCCGGTCAGCGTTGCGGCATCGGCCAACGTGAAGGCATCGACGTCGGTTCCGCCGGTCAGGTTTTCGAAGTTACTGAATGTCACGCCGTTCACGTCGCCGGCATTGGCCGCGGACAAGTTCCAAGCATTCGCGACGTTCGCGCCGATCAGCGAGTCGTCGCCAGCCCCGCCGATAAAGCTCTCGATGTTGGCGATGCCGGCCGTACCAGTGGCCGTGGCGTTTTGCAGATCGACTTCGACGTTCGCATTATACGCCGTGTAATCGAGCGTATCGTTGCCGTCGCCGCCGTCGACCAGACCGTCGATCGCGGCGCCGTCGCCGAAGTCAAAGGCGTCCGCGTCAATCCCGCCCGTGAGGTTCTCAAAGCTTTGGAAGGCAACGGAATTCACCGTGCCGGCATTCGTGCCCGACAAGGTCCAGAGGTTCACCACGTCGGTGGCAATCAGCGTATCAACGTCGCCGCCACCGATTACGACTTCGAGATTCGCGATGCCGCCTGTTGACGTCGCGGTATTCGCGTTCAGGTTGACTTCCACCGGCGTGGTCGCGGCGCTCAAGTCGAGCGTGTCGCTGCCGTCGCCGCCATCGATCGTGCCGGTGATGCCAGCCGCATCGGCGATGATGAAACTATCCTCGTCCAGGCCGCCGCTGAGGTTCTCGAAGCTGGAGAACGTGATTCCGGCGACATCGCCGGCGTCGAGCGCCGTGATGTTCCACGTTGTCGCCGCGTCCGGTCCAATGAGCGTATCGCTCGCCGTTCCGCCGATTGCGTTCTCGATGTCGGCGACACCGCCCGTGCCGGTCGCCGTGCTGGCCCCGAGATTGATCTCCACGGCCGTGGTGTACGCGGAGTAATCGAGGGTATCGCTGCCCGCACCGCCGTCGATCACGCCATTCACGCCTGCGCCGTCGGCGAAGACAAAGGCATCGGCCTCCACGCCGCCGGTGAGGTTCTCGAAGCCATCGAACGTGACGCCGCCAATCGTGCCGGCGTTAAGAGCGGTGATATTCCAGATATTCGGAATGTCGTAGCCGATCAACGTGTCGCTGGCCGTGCCGCCGAGGAAGCGTTCGATGTGGGAGTGGCTGCCGACACCAGTCGACGTTCCCAATGGCAGATTGACTTCGACGGGCGTGCTGTACGCGGTGTAGTCGAACACATCGTCGCCGTCGCCGCCGTCGATGTTGCCGGTGAGCGTGGCTGCGTCGGCGAAGTTGAATTGATCGACGTCCAGGCCGCCGAGCAGATTCTCGATGCCGAGGAAGAGCGCGACCATGCCGGCGTTGCCGGTGTCGGCCGCGATGATGTTCCAGATCGTGGCGACGTTGTCACCGAGGATCAGGTCGTCGCCGAGGCCGCCGTCGATCGAACCGGTGATGCTGCCTCCCGGCAGGAAGATGAACGTATCGCTATCCGCTCCGCCGGTCAGGTTGTTCATGTCGGAGAAGTGCACGCCGTTGAGCGTGCCGGAGTTCACGCCGTCGATGATCCAGGTGTTCGGCGTATCGGCCGCGACGAGCGTGTCGTTGCCCGTGCCGCCGATGAGGCGTTCGATGTTGTTGGCCGGATGCGTGGCCAGGTTGACGCCGTCGGTGGCGGTGACGAAGCCGAGTCCGACGGTGAACACGAGGTCGACCGTTACGGCGGAGAAATCGAGCGTGTCGTCGTCTCCTTCTCCGGCGAACTCGATGATGGTGTCGTTGCCCCAGTTATTTTCGAACAAGTAGTCGTCGTTGTCCGCACCGCCGAGCAGTTCGTCGTCGCCGCCGAGACCGTTGATCTGATCTTCGCCGCCGCTGCCGGCCAGCGAGTTGGCTTCGTCGCTGCCGCGGATGATGTCGTCGGCCTGCGTGCCAATCACATTCTCGAACAGGCCCGGCACCGTGGAGGTGACCGTTCGTTCCGGCGTGCCGTAACGGGCCACGATCGGCGCCGGCAACAAGATTGGCGGCGTGGAAAGATCGACGATCACCGGCACGTTGATCAGACTGAAATCGAGCGTATCGCTGCCGATGGTTTCGATGATTTCGTCTTCGTCGTCGGGATTGCCGAGCACGAACACGTAGGTGTCGTCGCCGGCGCCCCCTTGCATGTAGTCGGAACCATCGCGGCCGTCGAGCAGGTTGTCGCGATCGTTGCCGACGAGAATGTCGTCCGACGCGCCACCGACGAGTTGCTCGAAGTTGGCGAAGTTCTCGTAGACGTCGGTCACGACCTTGTGCGTATCGCTCGTGCCGTCGGTGCGGCGATGTTCGGCGATCTGATTCGCCTCGGTAAACGACGCGGGCGGCGTGCCCGAGAGGTCGATGATGACCGGCTCGTTCGGCCCGAGCGCGCTGAAGTCGAGGCGATCGCGGCGGCCCTCGTCGGTCGGTTCGTCGGTGCCGGCGTCCGGCAGTTCGACGACCGTGTCGATTTCATCGCCTGAGCCGGCGGTAGGCGCCGGCAGGAAGTGATACGTGTCATCGTTCAACTGGCCGATGAGCGTGTCGTTGCCTTCCAGGCCGTAGAGATGATCCTTACCGCCGACGCTGACGACGCACGGGTTGTCGATGACGTTGTCGCCGTAAAGGATGTCGTCGCCAGCGTGACCATAGATATAGTCGTCGCCATCGGGGAGCACGACCTTGGTGAAGTTGCCGAAATCGATGCCGGCGATGGTCTGCCCGCTCACTGCCATCGTTACCAGATGGACGCCGGAAGCCGGGAAGCTCGGGAAGTAACCGTCCGGAACCACTTCGCGGACCACGTGCGTGCCGGGTCCGACGCCGGTGATGACGTAGAAGCCGTTCTCGCCGGTGACGCCGAACAATTCGCCTGCGTCGAACTCGCCGTTGTTGTTGGCGTCGATGTAGATGGTAACGCCGGCGAGGCCGGGATCGTTCTCATCGCGATCGCCGGCGCAGTCCATGTCGTGGAACTTCTGCCCGGTGATGATTCCTTCGCGGAAGTTGCCGAAGTCGCGCCCCGTGGCGATTGTGCCGGAGGGCAATTCGACCACGTGTGCGCCCGGCTCGCCGCCAAGCAGCAATACCGTGACGTTGTTCGACTCGACATTGGCGACGGCCAGGTCGAGCAGATTGTCGTTGTTCAAATCCTCCGTCACAACGGCGCCGGGCGACGTGCCCACCGGGAAGGAGATCGGATCGCCGAACGCGCCTTGTTGCGTGTTCAGGACGATCAGCACTTCGCCCGTCGCGCTATCCGTGACGGCCAGGTCTGGATACTCGTCGCCGTTGAAATCGCCAACGGCAATGCCGGCGGGATTGTTGGCGACAAAGAAAGTGACCGGCTCGGCGAAGCTCACGCTGGCGCCGACGCCCCCTTGGTTCATCAGGATCGCGATCCGCGCACCACCGTCGCCGGACTGGTTGCCGACGGCGAGATCGATGTCGCCGTTCTGATCGAAGTCGCCAGCGGCGATCGATTGCGAGCCGAACCCGGCGTCGAACGGACCGAGCGCGCCGAAGGTTCCTTCGCCATTGGCTTTATTCAGAAGCACCGTGACAGCGCCAATTTCCAAACTTGTCACCGCGAGGTCGGGGAAGTGGTCGTTGTTGAAATCCGCCACGACGAGCGCCGTAGGCAGCGCGGGCACGTCGTAGGCTTCCGGCGCGCCGAAGGAACCGTTGCCTGCGTTCAGCAGTACGGTCACCGAGCTATCCTGGATGTTCGCCGTGGCCACGTCGATGTCGCCATCGCCGTCGAAATCGCCGGCGGCGATGTCTTCCGGCACGTTGCCGGTTTGGTACTCGGCCGCCAGCGCGAAGACGCCGGCGCCGTTGTTGAACAGCACCGCCACCGCGCTCTTGCCGCGGACGGACACCGCCAAATCGATATCCAGGTCGCCATCAAGATCGGCGGCGATCAAGGCGCTCGGCTGCGCGCCGGCGTTGTATTGCACGGCCGGCAAGTAGTGTCCGGTCTTGTCGTTGATCAGAATCGAGACATTGCCGCTGCTGGCGTTCGCCGTGGCCAAGTCGGCGAAACCGTCGCCGTTGAAATCGCCGCTGGCGATATCGACCGGCACGTTGCCGACGTCGTAATTCGTCGAGCCGGTGAACGACACGACGGGCACCGTCTGCACATAGCCGTCGGGAACTTCCTCGCGGACGATGTACGTACCGCAGTCGAGGCCGTCGAAGAAGTAGCGGCCGGATTCGTCGGGACGCGTGTCCGGATTGTCTTGCAGCGTCGTGCGGAACGGTTCGTTCGGGCGACCATTCGCGTCACGATCGAGAATGCCGTTGTTGTTCAAGTCGAGATAGATGATCACACCCGGCAGGCCCGGCTCCTGCGGATCGCGGACGCCGTCGCCGTCGAGATCCTCGAACTTTGTGCCCGTAATGCCACACTCAGGTTGGCGATTGCCGAAGTCGAGTCCTTCAATGGTCGTTTCCGGACCGACCTCGACGACATGCACGCCGGGCCCGCCTTGATCGAGTCGCAGCAGGTCGATGAAGAACTCTTGCCCGCCGATCGTAAAAGAGGTGATCGCACCTTGAACGATGATTGTGCCCAGGTTCGATTCGGGATCCTGGATGACGGTCACCTGCGCGCCGCCGATGTTCAGGCCGTCGAAGTCATTGATTTCGCCGATCCTCAGATCACCGTTGACGCCGAGGTTCTCCGAACCGCCGAAATCGGCGAACCGGATGGAAAGTTCGCTCACTGCCGCGTCGAACGTGAACGTCAGGTTGATGTTGTTGACCAGCAACTCGTGGCCTTCGTCGCCAGCGTTGCCTTCGTTTTCGACTTGCGCAAAGCCGCTGCTCGTCGATTGACCCGGCACGAAGAAGAACGGTTCCATCGTGGCATGCGCGACGGCGCCAAACATGCCGACGGTGTCGAAGGTTTCGCCCACCGTGTAGGTCGTCTCCAACGGCAAATCTTCAAAGCCGAACACGCGGAGCGGAGCGTCCGGATACGTTTGCTCCCAGCCCTCCTGCAATACTTCGGCGACGGTGTAGGTATCCGCAGCAAGACCCGTGAACGAGTACGCGCCGTTTTCATCGGTGACGTCGTTCGGTTCGCCTTCGTCGAACTGGCCGTTGTTGTTGAGATCAAGGTAGATCGTCCAACCCGCCAGGACTTGTTCGTCGTCCGTGCGGCGGCCGTCGCCGTTCGTGTCGTTCCACTTGGTGCCGAAGATACGGCCATTGGTGCGTTGATTGCCGAAATCGATGCCGGTCACATTTTCGTCCGGCGTGACCGTGACGACGTGCACACCCAGGCCGCGAATACCGATCGTCAGGTCGTCGATGGCGAACTCTTGCCCGCCGATGGCGAAACTCGTCACATTGCCGAGCACGCCGAAGATGCCGAAGGCGCCCTCCGGCTGATTCACGACGATCTGCGCGCCGCCGATCGTCTGGCCATTCAGGTCGAGCAGGTTCTTGACATTGCGGAAATCGCCATTGATTGAGACGTTGAACGACCCGCCGAAGTCGCCGTAGCGCAACACGAGCACGTCGACCACGGTGTTGAACGTGAAACTCAGATTGATGTTGCCGAGGAACAAACCTTGGCCAGAGCCGTTGGCGCCGCTCGGACCGACCGAGGCCTGGCCTTCCTCGAAGGGCGTGCCATCCGAGAAGATGAACGGCCTGGCGACGGCGGTAGCAATCGAGCCGAGAGCGCCGGTGGTCGTGAATGTTTCACCCACCGAGTAATTCGTTTCGCTCGGCAAGTCCTCGAAGCGGAACGCCACGGGCGTGATTGCCGGGAAGGTTTGCTTCCAACCTTCTTGCGGCACTTCTCCGACGGCATGCTCGCCCGCCGGGACGCTTTGGATGAAGTACGCGCCGCGCTCGTTGGTGATATCGAACGGTTCGCCGGCATCGAATTGCCGGTTGTTGTTGAGGTCGACGTAGATCGTCCAGCCGGGCAGACCGTCTTCCAAATCGTCCTGGCTCCCGTCGCCGTCGACGTCGTTCCACTTCGTCCCGGAAATGCCGCCCGCCACGAGGCGATTGCCGAAATCGCGCCCTGTGGCGCTCCCTTGTCGCAGATCAACGACGTGAACGCCCAAACCCGCGCGCTGCACGGTAAGCAGATCAACGAACAATTCTTGTCCGCCGATGGTGAACGAATCGACGTCGCCGATGAGTTCGATCGTCCCGAACGGCGCGCCGGGCGTCGAGACAACCACGACCATTGCGCCGCCGATCGTCTGGCCATTAAGTGCGGCGAAGTTGGAGACGTTGCGGAAATCGCCATTGACGGCCAGATTCACGTTTCCGCCGAAGTAACCGAACTTGATCGAGACGCGCTCCATCGTGCTCGTGAAATCGAACCGCAGGTTGATGTTGTTGACCTGCAGTTCTTGACCGGCGTCGCCGGCTTGGCTGTTGTCGTCGACCTGCATCACGCCGTTGTTGGTAGGCGTGCCGTTCGAGAAGAAGAATTGTTCGGTGGCCAGTTGCGCGAGGTAGCCGTCCGTGGATGTGATCTGCAGCGTACGTCCGACGGGGAATCGCGCGCCGAGCGCCAGATCATCGAACCCGAAGCGGCTGCGCGGCGTGGGGAAAGTCTGCGTCCAGCCGGCTTGCGCGACCTCGGCCACTTCGTACCGCGCCAACTCCAACCGCTCGAAACGGTAGCGCCCGGCTTCATCGAAGAACTCCGTCTGCGGGTCGTCCTCGGTCGTGATCGTGAACGGCTCCAGCGGATTCCCGAGCGCATCGCGATCGAAAATCCGGTTGTGATTCAAATCGAGGTAAATCGTCCAGCCCGGCAGGCCCGGCTCATTCGCTGCCTGCTTGCCGTCGCCGTCGAGATCGTTCCACTTGGTTCCTGTGAGCGTGCCCGGGGGATCGCCGCCGCCAGCGCCGCCGTCGTCATCCGCCTCCGAATTTTGCGGAACCGGAGGAATCTCCACACCGATATTCTGACGGAAATTGAAGAGATCGACAAAGTCAACGTCGCCGTCACGATCCGAGTCGAAGCAGGAGTTGTAGTTGTCCTGGCCGCGGACCGAGTGGAACGCTTCCTGGAAATCCGCCACGTCCTCGCCGTCGACGCGGCGATCGCCATTGCAGTCGCCGAAGATGGTATTGCCGAAATCGATGCCGACCAGCACTTGCTGTTGCAGCAAGTCGATCTTGTGTCCGTTGACGGCTGGGTCGCTCGGATACGTGCGCGTCCAGCCGGGCCGCAGTTCTTCCGACACGACATAGGAACCAGCCGGCACGTCCGGAATCGCGTAGGCGCCGGTGTCGTTCAGCGGCGTCGCGGGATTGTCGGTTTGCGTGATCGCGAACGGCTCCAGGGGCTGGCCTTCGTTGTCGCGATCGAGTTGGCCGTTGTTGTTGAGATCGACGTAAATCGTCCAGCCGGCGAGGCCCGGCTCGTTGTCCTGGCGTTTGCCGTCGGCGTTGAGGTCCCACCACTTGGTGCCGCCGATGCCGCCGGCGCGGACGTTCCCAAAGTTGAATCGGTTGCGCAAGTCGCCGGAGCGAATCGTCGCGTCGTGCGAGCCGTTCTGATCCAGCCCTGGGGTCGTTTGCTTCCAGCCGGCTTGCAGCACTTCGCGGATGCGGTAATCGCCTGGCAGCAGTCCTTGGAACGAAAATGCACCGGTTTCGTCGAGCACCGTCGTCAGATCGTCTTCGGCCGTGATCGTGAACGGTTCGAGCGGAATGCCAAAGATCGGATGGACGTCGAGGATGCCGTTGTTGTTCAGGTCGACGTAGATCGTCCAGCCCGCGAGGCCCGGCTCGGTGTAGACACCGTTTTCGTCGCTGTTGCGCTGTCCGTCGCCGTTGATGTCGTTAAACTTTTGCCCGTGGATTTCGCCCGAACGCAAATTGGCGAAATCGACGTGCTCCACATTCCCGACCGCGTTGAGCACGATCTGTGGTTCCGGCGTCGAGCGCGGATCGCCCGGCCGCGATTGCAGCCACTTCACGTCCATTTCTTCGTAGATGGTGTACGTCCGCGCCGGCATGTCGAGGAACGAATACGCGCCCGCTTCATCGAAGTCCGTGTCGGGATCGTCTTCCCGCGTGAGCATGTTCGGCTCGAAGGTGTCGCGCGAACCGTTGCCGTTCACGTCGATCCAGACGCGCCAGCCGGGCAAGCCAGGCTCGCCAGCGTCGCGTTGGCCGTCGCCGTCGAGGTCTTCGTACTTCGTGCCGAAGATATCGGCGCGTTGCGTATTGCCGAACGCGGCGAAGTCGGATTCGCCGGAACTGACCGCGAGATGATGGAACCGTGGATCGCGCCCGCCGTCCAAGTCGTTCAGTGATGGCACCCAACCGCGGAAGAACGGCACAAAGCGGCGCAGCGGACTGACCGCGGGCTCGGGGAAGGTTTGCGTCCACCCGCTTTGGACGACCTCGCCGATCACGTAGTTGCCGGGACGCAGATTCTCGAAGGAGAACAAGCCGTTGTCGTCGGTGACGTCGGTCGGTTCGCCATCGTCGAGTTGGCCGTTCTCGTTCAAGTCGAGGTAGATCGTCCAGCCTTCCAGCAGCGGCTCGGTGAACAGATCAAGCGTGCCGTCGGCGTCGATATCGTGCCACTTGAAGCCTGCAATGCTGCCGCGGCGGTAGTTGAGGAAGTCCGCGCCGAAGCGGAACTGCCCGGAGAGCAACGTCACTTCATGCACGCCGCCCGGAAGCGTTGTGTTGTCGAAGCTTTGTTGCCAGCCGGCTTGGGCCACTTCGGCTACGTAATACGTGCCCGGCTTCAAGTTGTCGAAGCGGTAGCCGCCGAATGCATCGGTGATCGTGCTCAGTTCGCCCGCGTCGAGCGCGCCGTTTTGGTTCTGATCGAGGTAGATCGTCCAACCTGCGAGCGCCGGTTCCGTGGGTTTCCCTTCGCCGTCGCGATCGAGTACGCCGTCGCCGTCGAGGTCCTCGTACTTCGTGCCGTCGATGAACACGGCTTCCGCGTTACCGAAATCGACGTTGTTGACGACTTCGTCAAAGCTCAAGTCGATCGAGTGGAATCCAGTCGACGGGAACGTCTGCACCCAGCCGAGTTGGCCGAACTCGACGACCGAGTAGGTGTCCGGCAGCAGTTGCGTGAAGTGGTATTGCCCGAATTCGTCGGTGACTTGCACGTCGACAAATCCGCCGTCGTTGACGAGCACGATCGTCCACCCGGCGAGGATGTTTTCCTCGGGGTCGAAAACGCCGTCGCCGTCGATGTCTTCCCACTTCGTGCCGTGGATTTCGCCGTACTCGATATTGCCGAAATCGATATCCTCGGCCGTTTGCACATCCGCCGGATCAGGTCCGGAATCGAGCGCGAGCGTATAACCGAAGATCGACAAGCCGCCGAGCGCCGTAAAAGTCTCGGCCGTGGCGCTGCCGCCGTTGGGAAGCGTGACGGTGTAGCTGCCGAACGGAAGCGTGTTGAGGAAATCGGCCTGCTGCACTTCGGCGACGTGATAGACGCCGGGGTTGAGTCCCACGACGGTCCCGCCCACGCTCACGTCCGTGAACGAGTAAAGTCCCATCTCCGTCAATGGATCGATATCGCCGCTTGAATCGACGTCGACGCTCGCCGTCACCGTCGTGGCGATGAGTTCGCCTTCTTCGTCGTACAGCTCGATCACCCAATCATTCAGGCCAGGCTCGCCTGGGCCCTTCACGCCGTCGCCGTCGAGGTCCTTGAACTTCTGCCCGGCAATCGAGACCGGCAGCACTGGCAGCACGACTGGGTCGGGGATCACGCAACTCGTGATGCCGTAACCGCCGTAGAACGGGCCGCCCGATGGCGCGCCGGGATTGCTGAGGATATAGTCGAGGTTCATATCCGAAGTGCCGCCGATCATCACGTTCACGCCGAGCGTACCGCACATCGGGTCGTCGTTATCGGGGCCGCCTTCGAGGCGATCCTCATCGGTCGCCGAAATGCTGCCGATGCGATAGCCGAACATCACGTCGTTGCCGTAGTCGCCGAACAGGTTGTCCGCGCCTTCTTCGCCCGTCATCAGGTCGTTGCCGTGGCCGCCGTGAACAATGTCGCTGCCGTCGGAACCAGCCGTGATGAACGTGGCCAAGAGCGCGAGGAAATCTTCGTTCTCGTCATCGGGCGCGACGAGCAACGGATTCGGCGAGTTCGAGTCGAACAGGTCCTTGAAGTGCTCGACGACCAGATTATCCAACAGCGGGTAACCGAGGGCTTGACCGCCGATCACGAGATCGTTGCCACTGGCGCCGTCGAGATAGTCGCCGAACTCGGCGCGGATCAAATCGCCGAGCGTGAGTCTTACGCCGGTGTCGATGCCGCCGGACAGGAAATCGTCGCCGGAACCGCCGTCGAGGTTGTCATTGCCGATGTCGCCCAGCAGGAAGTCGCGTCCCGATCCGCCGAAGAGCGAATCGTCACCGTCCTGGCCGAAGATTTTGTCTTCGTTGCCGTCGCCGTGCAGCTCATCGTTCCCGTCGTTGCCATATAGGATATCGGCCCCGGCGAACGCGGCGGGGTTGACGAAGAACAGCGGCAGGAAGAACGACGTCTGCCGCGCACTGTAAACCGGATCCACGGTGCGCGTCGGCACGTCGATCTCGAAGTAGGCGTCACCGTAAGCCAGGTCGTCGCCGTCGCCGGCGTTGACGATGTCATGTCCGCCGCCGAGGGCGATGCGATCGTTGCCCTGGCCGCCGGTGACCAAATCTTGGCCGCCGCCGGTATCGATGGTGATGCCCAGCACGGAACCGCTGGCGTCGACCACGTCGTCATCTTCGCCGGGAGCGCCTTCGCCGATCGGCAGATCGCCGAACACGGCCACGAGTGTGGCGCTGTCGAGCGCCGGGATGCTGATCGTAAATTGATCGGCGGCGCGACCGCCGATGACGAACATGACGCCGTCGTCCGGCGCGCTGGTGAGGTTAAAGGTGTCGACATCTTCGTCCGCACGGACCTCGACGAATGGTGCGTCGAACGTGCCGTGAATTTCGACCTGGCTGCCAGCGGCTTCGGTGTTCTGGTAGTCGGCCTTGATGTAGGAAGCGACGCCCGCCGAGATCGTGGCGCCGACCGCGAACGTCACGTTGTCGCCTGCGTTCAGGAACGAACTGCCTTGCGGCGTGGAGACGGACGAACCGGCCGGCAGAAGCAAATGCCCGGCGCTGCCGTCGATGACGTTCAGCGTCACATTGCCTTGCGTGCTCGTCACGTCGCCCACGGTCATGGAGCCGGAAATCTCGGTGACGAAAATATCTTCACTGGCCCGAGCGTCCAAACTGCTGGCCTGCTGATTGATGCGAATCGGCGACAGTGATGTGCCGATGTGCCCGACGCCCGGGTCGGGCATCACGACTCCGCCCACAACGATTGCGTCGACCACGAGCGCGACATCCTCAGCGACGATCAGATGTCCCGGCGCGCCGGCTTCGATGTTGCCGCGCCGTGTGAGAATGGCGACCTTGCCGTTGGGCGCGGAAACCGTTTCATCGATCCTGATGTGCGACGAGGCGACGATCGCGTCCTTCGTGCCCGCAAATGCCAGCACCGTGATATTACCGGCGGCCGCGATCTGGCCGAGATGCAACGTGCTGGTGGCCGGCACGACGGTCTTGTTCGGCTGGACCTTGATCGCGCCGTTATAGCGAATGTCCACGTCGCCGGAGATGGATTCAATGCGGTCGATATCGCCGGCCGTTTCGCCTTGCCCGCCCAACGTGAGCTCCAGCGGCGAACCGTCGCTGACGCCGAGCGTCACGTCGACATAGACGCCGTCGTCGCCCAGCAACTCCACGCCCGGCGTGGGCGCGGCTAGACTGCGGGCAATGCGGACAAACAGCCGCTCGGTGTTCAAGCCATTCACGCGCCCGATGGTTCCGGCCGCGTCGACGCGAATCTCGCGCGTGCGAACGTACGAGGCCGTCTCGGCGAACTGCTTCGAGTTCGTCGGGTCCTGATCCTCCGACAGGATCCCGCCGCCGGCGTTGTTCAACACCGTGACGCCGCCTTGGTTCTCGATATGCCCGCGGAGAATGATGTTCCGGTTCGCGGCGTTGGTGTTCTCAATCGACACGTCGGTATCGACGGCGTTAGTGAACACGTCGTATGTGAAATTGTTCGGCGCACCGATGATCTGGATCGGCGGCGTGCCGGGAATCTGCGAGACGTCGATATTGTTGACGATCAGATTCTTGGCCGACTGATTGAGAATCGTGACGTGATCGAACGCCGTGTTGAAGAAGAAGTTCGAGTGCCCGGCGGTTTCTCCCTCCGCCTCCAAGCGAATCGTGCCTTGCGGATCGTCATTGATGATCGCGTCGATCACGATGTCCGGCGTCGAGACAATGCCGCCGACCGGCACGACGTTGCCGTTGCCGTCGCGAACCGTGACATTGTCGGCCTTGGTGACGCGTCCGGCCGCGTCGATTTCCGCTTCCGGCGCCGCGCCGCCGGTGATCGTCACGTCGGCGTTGAAGTTGATCGTCGATTCGACCACCGGGCCCGGCAAACCTTGGTCGAGTGTGTAGATGTAGACTTCGCTGTTGCCGGTGATGCCGCGGACGGCCTCGAAGCCATCGTCAATGGCGCCTTCAGCGTCGCAGATCAGGCCCCACAGGCAGACGATTTCGCCAGCGACGGTCAGCACGCCTTCGGCCGCGTCCAACACCAAGTCGGCCAGCGTGTCGAGATCGACTTCGACAAATTCTTCGTATCGTTCCAGCTTCGTGGCTTCGGTCTCGAACTTGTGGGCGAAGGCTTCGACGTCCAGATCGTGCGTGGTGATATCCACTCCCGCGGCGACATTGACATCCGCGCGGGCGACTTTGAGATTCGTCGACTTCCCCGTGGCGCCGCCGAAACCACCCGCCGAAGCGGCGCGGACGTCGGTCTTCGTATTAACCAGCTCTTGCCGCGCGGCGATCGTCGTCTGACCGAGACTCGCGCCCGTGCCGTTCGCCTCGATGTTCGCGCCCGACGCGACGATGACCTTGGCCAACACTGTTGCATCCACCGTGCCGAAGGCGTCGCTGAACGCGCCGAACCCGAGTCCGCCAGCGTTCGCGAAGGCCTGGGCCTTGCCGTCGACATCGGTCGCCGTGACGCTCACGTCACCGCCCACCACATTCGCGTTCGCGCCGATCCGTGCAACTGTTTCAGAATCGACCGTGGCGGTCGCGCCGCTCTCGTTCGTCGTGATTGCGGCGATCGGCGTGTTGGAAGTGGAATGCGGCGTAACGAGGAATCGCGACTCCGCGCGGACGTCGATCACGCCGTCGGCCACGACCGAAGCGTTATCGCCGATCTCGGCACGGGTGCGATTGGTGAGACTCGCGCGAGCGCTCGAACCGCCGACCGCCAGCAATCCGCCTTGTCCGGCGTTGGCGCTCACGTTGGCGTCGTTCTTGCTCAATGCGCGAATCGTCACGCCGCCGCCCGCGTTCAAACTCGCTCCGGCGCGGACCTCGGCGATGGTTTCCATCGTGCCCATCGTCGCCCGGGCGTCGACAAAGCCCGCGGCGAACAACCCCGCGGCGAAAGCGTCGGCGTCGGCCAGCGCATTATTGCGCGAATCGGCGTCAATCAGGATATCGTCAGTCGCAGTCAGCGTGGCGTCGCCGATGAAGGCGCGGAAATCGACGTCCATCGTCGAGTTCGCCGACGTGCCGGGCACGATGCCCACGAGCCCCGCGGCCGTAGCGTCAGCGGCCGCGTCGGCGGTGTTCGTGGCGTTCGACGCGGTCAGATAATTGAACGCCTCGGCGACGATCGTGATGTCGCTCAACCGCGCAGGCGTGCCGGCGCTGACATTAGCGCCAGAATTGATGTGGGCTTCGATACCGCCGCGCACCGTGGCGTCGGCTCGCGATGCGCCGACCGCGCCGAGGCCGGCGGCGAGACCATCGGCGCGCGAGGTGGAATCATTGTCGGCCGTGGCTTGGACTACGACGTTGTCGCCGACCACCGCGGTGATGTCGCCCAAGAATGCGTTCACGCCGACATGGGTCGTCGCTTCGGCGACGTTCGCGGTAGCGCCGATGAGGCCGACCGCGGTGCCGTCCGCGTCGGCGAACGAGGTATGCACCGACTGCGCGCGAACTTCCAAATCGCCAGCCACCGAGTTGTTGCCGGCCGTGATCGTGGCGCCGTTGTTGACGTGGGCTTGCACGTCGCCCGTGAGCGTGGCGGTGGCGTCGACCAGACCGGCCGCGCCGAGTCCGCCGGCGACGCCGTCGGCGTGACTCGTGGCGTCGCCTTGTGAGAGCGCGTTCACGCGCGTGTCGCCGGTCGTGGTCACGTTGGCGTCGCCGATGAAGGCGTCGGTGTTGACGGTCACCGTCGTATCGGCCGACGTCGTCGCCACGCCGATCAAGCCGCCGGAAGTGGCGTCTCCTTCGGCATTCGCGACGTTGCGGCCGTCGGCGATCACGTCCAAGTTACCGGCGTTCCCACCCTGGCCGGCTTCAACCGTAGCGCCGTCGTCAATGTGCGCGCGGGTCGTGCCAGTCACGCGCGAGTCGGCGCGGCTGGCGCCAATGCCGACGATGCCGGCCGCGATGCCAATGCTATGCGAGGTTGCTACATTGTTGGCCAGCGACTTGACGGTTACGTCGCGCCCGGCGTCGAGCAGCGCTCCGGCGCGGGCGAACGTATCCGTGTTACCCGTGGTCACGGCGTCAGCGTCGGCGCCCACGGCGGCGATCAAACCGCCGGCCGGGGCGCTGGCATAGGCGTTCGCGCTGTTGGCGATGACGCCGCCGCCGAGCGTGTAGTTATGTGCCGAGAGGATCACGATGTCACGCCCGGCGCGGATGACGGTGTTCTGTCCGGCGGACGTTTCGATGTCGGCGTTGATCGTGGCGTCGGACTGCGAAATGCCGACGGCGACTACGCCCGCATTGACGCCGCGCGCGTCGGCGTCGGCGTCGGTGCGAATCTCGGAGGTGATCGCCACGTCGTTGTCGACGTCGACACTGCCGCCGTTGCCCACGAAGGCGCGAATCGTGGGGTTCACGGTCGCTTCGGCCGCCGAGCCAGAGCCGGCAATGATGCCGCCCGCCACGGCGCGCGAATCGGCTTCCGCGGTTTGGCTCGTGAAGGTCCGGACGGCTAGGCTATTACCGTCGCTGACCGCACCATTCATCTGTGCTGTCGTCGTGCCGCCGGAGGTTGCGCCGGCGAGCGTCGAGCCGATGCCGACCAGGCCGCCGGCCACGCCGGTGCCATCGGCTTCGGCGTCGTTGTTGTTCCAACTGACGATGGCGATATCGCCGCCGGCGCTGAGCGTCGCGCCGCCGTTCACGAAGGTATCGACGTTGGCTCGCGCGAAGGCGTTCGCGTCTGCGCCGGAGCCGGCGATCAGGCCGCCCGCGGGCGTCGTGGCGTTGGCCGACGCGCCGCGATTGATGAGATTCCCGTCGAGTTGATAGTTGTGCGCCGAGGTGACAAAGATGCCGCCGCCGGTGGTGACCGTGGCGTTGCCGATCGACGTTTCCAGGTCAGGTTCCAACACCGCGTCAGCGTTCGAGACGCCGATCGCGACGCCGCCGATACTCACGCCAGCGGCCAAGGCCGTCGAATCCGCCGAGGCCTGGCCCGACACATTCAAATGCCGATCAAGGAGGATGTTGGCGCCGTTGCCGACGAACGCTCGCACCGTCGGATTGACGATGGAGTCGGAATCGGTACTCGCGCCGGCGACGATGCCGCCGCTGACGCCGATGGAACGCGCGTCGGCTAATTCATTCGTCGTTGTGCGCACCGACAGATCGCGCCCGTCGGTGACGTCGCCGTCGAAGTGCGCCGACGTCGTGCCCTGCGATGTGGCGTCGGCCAGCGTGGCGCCGATGCCGACGATGCCGCCCGCAATGCCGGTCGCGTCTGCTTCCGCGTCGTTGCTGGAAAGGGCCGAGACGAAGATATCGCGATTGGCGTTCAGCGAGGCGCCGCCGGAGACGAAAGCCTCGACGTTCGCGCGAGCGATGGCGTTGGTATCCGCACCCGCTCCCGCGAGCGCGCCGCCGGAGGGCGTGGTGGCATTCGCCGTCGCGCCGCCTGCGATGACCGCGCCGGCGAGCGTGTAATTGTGCGCGGCGATGACGGAGATATCCCGCCCGGCATTCACCTGCGCGTTGCCGATGAAGGTATCGATCGTCGGTTCGAGCGTGGCGTCGGCGAGCGACACGGCAATCGCGACTGCACCAATGGAAACGCCGAGCGCCGAAGCGTTGGCGTCCGCCGTGGTTTGCGACGAAACGGTCACGTCGGTATCGACAGTGATGTTCGCGCCATTTCCAAGAAACGCCTGCACGGTCGGATTGACATTCGCATCGATGTCAGCCCCCGCGCCCGCGGCCAAGCCGCCGGAGACCGCCTGGCCGTCGGCCTCGGCGCGTTGCGTCGTGGTCGTTTGCACGAACAGGTTGTTCGCGTCGGTGATATTTCCATCGACGTGGGCCTTCGTCGTGCCGCCGACCGTGGCGTCGGCCAGGCTCGCGCCGACGCCGATCAATCCGCCGGCCGCTCCCGTCGCATCGGCTTCCGCATCGTTATGCACGAGCGACAGCACACGGATATCACCGCCAGCCCGCAAAGTCGCGTTGGCGTTGACGAACGTATCGACCACTGCGGCGCTCAAAGCGTCGGCATCGGCGCCCGCGCCGGCAATCAGACCGCCGGAAGGAGCGATGGCCGTGGCGCCGGCGCCTTTGTTGATCGTCGCACCGGCGAGCGTGTAGTTGTGCGCGGATTGCACTGTGATGTCGCCGGCGACAGTGATGCTCGCGTTCTGCCCGACGAAGGCTTTCAAATCGGCGGCCACGC
>Ga0163153_10001693_pt1 | contig 34420 bp, 29 predicted proteins | sample OliLakLV19MP6IB1_FD_148629 | JGI IMG/M metagenome (GOLD analysis project Ga0163153, IMG submission 148629) | Freshwater microbial mat bacterial communities from Lake Vanda, McMurdo Dry Valleys, Antarctica - Oligotrophic Lake LV.19.MP6.IB-1 | ecosystem: Environmental > Aquatic > Freshwater >... | reverse complement strand
GCGACAGCCCATCCCAGGATTGAAAATCCTGAACAGGTCGGTCCAACTACTCCAGAATTTGGTGGACGCATATTTATTATTCTGTCAAAGAACTGAGTAGGTTATTCTGTGGGTAATCGAAAGACCTTCGAGGTTTCGTAAACGTGTACGCCCGTTCGAGGATATTGAGATGCTTCACTTTGCTATGGCAGTGCCTGTAGGCACTTTTTCAGCAAAAAAACTTTTACCTTTGTAAAAAAATCAGCCCATGAAATTGATCTTAGAAATCAAAAACCCTGGCGAATGGGAAATTCTGATGGCTTTTTTGCTGCAAAAAGGTATTGACTTCCGTATGCCAGGCCAAATTGGAAAGCGTAAAACAGCCACTTTGGAGTCACAGAAGGAAGAATTGGCAAGTGCCACCGTCCAGCATGAAAAACCCGCCCAGGCCATTCGCTGGGAGTTTTCCAATCACAATTTCCCGTTCCCGGAAGGGGCAACATTCAGCCGCGAAGAAATCTACGAAGATGCCGACTGGGAAAAAAATCTTTATTGATACAAACGTACTCGTTTACGCGAACTGGACGAATTCGCCATTTAACTTGGAGTCTGTTGCCGCACTTGGCAGCTTAGCCAAAGCTTATGATAGCATTTGGATTAACTGGCAGGTCATCCGAGAATACCTGAAAGTAATGTCGCTGATCATGCTAGGAAATGGCAAAACAGACTACGCGCATTTGCAACGAGATATTACCCGTTTTACCACAAATTTCAACATTGCCGAAACCAGTGATGCCACGATTGCTCGCCTCCTTACCCTGATTGAAGAAACATCCACTTCTGGCCGACAGATTTATGACGCGAACATTGTGACCACGATGCTCGCCAGCGACGTGGATTCAATTCTTACCCACAATGTGTCGGATTTCAAGCGTTTTGAACATTTGATTACAGAAGTGCCTTTGGTTGAAGGAAAATAAATACCCGGGGTTGAGTCAAAAGGGTAGGTTGAAAATTTTCCACAGAATAATATTTTAAATCACATAAAATCCTATAAGGTTTTTAAAACCTTATAGGATTCAATTGCCTGAAAATCAACATTATATTTCGGTCAAAAGTTTGCAAAATACCTTTGGACACAACCCCGGGTAACGCGACTGTCCAAGTACGTCCAAAAAATCTTCAAAATCCGCATTGTTCCAATCCTTCCATGCGCCAGCAACTTTGGATACGTTGCTTTGGGTAGATTTCGCTGATTTTTTCAAAGTTTTTCGCCTTAGGCGCGTGGACAAATAGGCATCCAACTCGATCAGTTCTTGTACTGGCAACTGACCCAGTTTTGAAAGCACCGATTGATATAATTCGATTTGTGACATAGGTGACTTGGCTAATTTTACTGCAAATATCCATTTTGATTGTCAAACCTGTGGGTTTTGCCCCATAAAAAATACCTGTAATTCACCGGATGACTGCCAGTCACCAGGTGAATTATAGGTAAATCCCTCATTTCCCCACCACCCACCGCTCCACTTTCCCCTCCAGCACCGTCAGCGGCAAGCACCCATCCTCCAGCACGATCCGGTGGAAAGCGCGAATGTCAAATTTCGGCCCAAGCGCCTGCTCGGCTTTGGCCCGCAGTTCGCGGATTTTGAGTTGGCCTACTTTGTAGGAAAGCGCCTGTCCCGGCCAGGACATATACCGTTCAATTTCCGACACGATACTGGCCTCGGATTCCGCCTCGTGGTCGAGCGAATACTGGATGGCTTGTTCACGCGTCCAGCCTTTGGTGTGCATTCCGGAGTCTACCACGAGGCGGATAGCGCGGTGCATCTCGGCGCTGAGCATTCCAAAGTATTGATAGGGGTCTTTGTAAAGGCCGAGTTCTGTGCCGAGCGATTCGCAATACAAAGCCCAGCCCTCTCCATAAGCACTGTACCAAAGCGTACGCCGGAAATCGGGCAACGCTGTGTTTTCTTGCTGCAAGGATATTTGATAATGGTGTCCGGGAATAGCCTCGTGCAGGAACAAATCCTCATCGGAATACAGATTGTACTCCAGAACATTTGGAATTGGGACGTAAAAAGTGCCGGGTCGAGTGCCGTCGAGCGAGCCTTGGACATATTCCGCGCTGGCCGTTTTTTCCCGAAATGCCTCCGTGCGTTTGACCACAAATTGAGTCTTCGGCACCAGATCAAAGAGTTTGGCCAATTGAGGTTTCATGGTCTCGTGGATCTTGTTGAAATTCTCGATCACCTCATTTGGCTCAGTAAAAGGCATGAGTTCCTTGCGCTTGCGTACATGGTCGAAGAAACTTTTGAGGTCGCCGGTGTAGCCTACCTGGGCTTTCACCTTTTCCATTTCTTGCGAGAGTCGCGCCACTTCTTGTTCGCCGAGATTGAAAATTTCATCGGCTGTCATGTTCGTGGTGGTGTAGCTGCGGATTTGGTGGGCGTAATATTTATCGCCGCCTGGCACAGCAGAAATGCCCGAAGTAGCCCGACAAACCGGGAGATATTCCTCCTTTACAAACTGGTGCAAGCGCTGGTAAACGGGGATGATTTTGTCGTTCACCATTTGTTGGTAGGACGTAGTGAGGCGTTCACGATCCGCAGCAGAAAAATCCTTGGGCATCTGGGTAACGGGGGAGTAGTACAGATGTTTTTCCGTCGGGCCGTGGTCGAAAGCGGCCATTTGCGGCACCATTTTTTCGGCCAATACTTTGGGTAAAACATAACCTGTGGCCATACCTCTTCGCATATTGGCGATGGCCGTGTCGCACCATACCACAAAACCGTCCACGCGACTCAGCCAATTATCGTAGTCCTTCACGGTCTTGAAAGGCTGCCCGGAAGTCCCACCGGCCAATTGTCCCATGGTAAGTGGCAAACAGTCGAACTGATTGATGGGCAGGAGCTCGGTTGGGAACGAAAGGTCTTCAAGGTTGATGTCGCACTCCCAGAGCAGGATGTCGTAACTGATGCGTTGGTTTTCAGTCAATTGCAAACGGTCGTAATCTTGCAAGCGGGTTTTGTATTGCGTAAAAAAACCGCGTAATTTATTGCGATGTGCTTGTGAAATGGTGTTGGGCAACAAATCATTGTAGCGCGCATCGCCCGCAAAAGTGGCTTCGATGGGGAAGAGTGGCAGCCGTTCGCGGTGGTACTCGGCGAAAAGTGAATCAATGGACATTTGCGATTTTTGTGCGGTGGAGGGGGTAGGGGAGGAGTTCTGGCAGGCCCAGAGACTGGTAAAGAGGACAGCGATGGAAAGGGAAATATTTTTGTGCATGGTGTATTTTTGCTCTTAAACGGGGTTATGTCGAAAGGGTTGACTTTGAGAAAGCAGCAAATTTATATTTTATTTGAATGCAAAACCTCGTAGGTTTTAAAAATCTACGAGGTTTCAAGCCAAAGAAAACGAAATAAAATTTTACCCCATTTTTGATCCCGACCCTTTTGACACAACAGCGTTTTGAACGACTGTTATAATTGACGGCGAAAATAGCAACCTCGCCTCGCAGCAGTCAATTTTGCCGACGAGTCCACGCTTTTGGGAAGCCATTGGCAGGTTCTGCGCATCTTTGCGCTACCATGCTCGACCAACCACCACTCCAACTCAACGACGATTTCCGCCAGGCCCTCGATGTGCTGGAAAAGACAGACACCCACCTGTTCATTACCGGGAAAGCCGGCACGGGCAAGAGCACCCTGCTCCAACTTTTCCGCAATACTTCCCACAAAAAAGTGGCGGTGTTGGCGCCCACGGGCGTGGCGGCTTTGAATGTGCAAGGCCAGACCATACACTCCTTTTTTGGCTTTCCGCCCCGCATCGTCACGCCCAGCGAGGCCGCCCGAAAAGTGACACGAAAAGATTTGCTGCGGATTTACAAAAACCTGGAAGTGTTGGTCATTGACGAAATCTCGATGGTGCGGGCAGATTTGCTGGATGGTATGGACAAATTTCTGCGCGTCAATCGGGAGAATTACCGTCCCTTCGGAGGGGTGCAGGTCGTTTTTTTTGGCGATCTTTTTCAGCTCCCACCCGTAGTAACACGCGATCCTGTGGAATCAGCTTATTTCAGCGAGTATTACGAAAGCCCCTATTTTTTTTCGGCAAAGATTTTGCAAGACGATGATTTTCAACTAGAAACCCTCGAACTTCGAAAAGTCTATCGCCAGGAATCCCGGCATTTTCTCCGACTTTTGGAAGCGGTTCGTCTCAATGAAGTGGATTACGACGACCTCGAAGACCTGAACGAGCGGCACCAGCCGACATTTGCTGAAACGGATGGCTACATCACGCTCTGCGCCCGCAATGCCACTGCCGACAAGATCAACCAGCGCGAACTATCCTTGCTCAACACACTTGAGCACGAGTTTGTCGCCGACGTAAAAGGTCAGTTTGATCCCGGACTTTATCCCGCCGATTTTGGACTCCGGCTGCGCAAAGGGGCACAGGTTATGTTTGTGCGCAACGATAATGAGCAGCGGCAGTTCGTCAACGGCACCATCGGCAAAATCACGCTGCTGAATCAGGACACCATCGTGGTAGAAACCGAAGAACAGGGCGGCAAAAAACGCCGCATCGAGGTGGCAAAATCCGAATGGGAGATCATTCGCTATAAAGGAGGCACTACCGGGGGTATCGAAACCGAGGTGGTGGGTTCTTTTACACAATATCCCCTGCGTTTGGCTTGGGCCATTACCATCCACAAAAGTCAGGGAAAGACCTTTGACCGCGTGTTGATTGACCTGGGAGGTGGCGCATTTGAGCACGGTCAATTGTACGTCGCGCTGAGCCGCTGCCGCACTTTGGAAGGCGTGGTGTTGCGACATCGCATTAGGCCGCAGGATATTATCACGGATGAGCGGGTGGTGGAGTTTTATGAAGGACGGTTCAGAGGATAAATAGTAGACTTGTTGCGGTGGAGGGATTGAATGCGTGAATGGTGTAACTTGTTTATAGAATTGTGTAATGGTTTCAAGACCAATCAGCTACACCTTTGTCATACTGATTAAAACACTACGCTTCCTTTTACTCATTTTTTTATTTGCTCCTTTTTAAGGGAGATTTGAACCTGAATCCGATTGCTTTTGGCGTTCCAAAACGCCTATTTCCTGATTCTTTCTTGTGTAAGGATTTTGCTTGAAGGCTGCTGCGCTTGACGACTCAAGCCGTTTCCTGCTTTCCTGTATTGTTCGCGGTGTTTTAGTTGTGTTCTGGGCTCAGATGCCCAGGGCACGACCTAATTGGTGTGGCTTGTTGCAGCAGCCGCCGCTAAAGCCATATTTCCCAAACACTGGTTCTAATCAAAGCAGAGCAGAATCGTAATTTATCTAAAATCATGTACAGCATTAAATTAGATGTATTCACCAAGATTGTATGCTTGACAATGCTCATTCCATTCATCACCTTAAACTTGTTTGCGCAATCCGCTCGCTGCGGAATTTATGAAAAAGGAAAATCCATAGCCCAACACGCTCAAACAGATCAAACAACTTGCACAGACAGCGGTTGCTTCCACCTCAGCTTGGAAGGGCCTTTTACACCACAAGAAGAAATCACACTTTGTGCAGTTTTTAACTACATCTCCACCCTTGTTCAGGCACAAATTCCCAATGCTTCAGTAGGTGTCTATATTGTGAAAGAGGTGTTTATTGATCCTCAAACAGGTGATATGGACCATGAAATAGCGGGAACTGCGTCTCCAGTGTTCTCCAAGGTTGATTGTGGCATAGCCAATAGTGCGATTTTGGGCGCGCTTCAAGGAATAGCCCAAGGAGGGCTTGGAGAAGGATATATTCGGCTCAATTCAAATCTTGAGTGGCACGCTTATGACCCCAATGACCCAAGTACAGACAGTGTGCCAGCAGGTACTTTCGACCTGTATTCGGTGGCGTTGCACGAAGCTTTTCATTTGTTGGGTTTTGCTTCCAATATCAACACCCTGGTAGATGCCGGTGGATTGCCTATCGGTGGTGGCTCCAGTATTGGCAACATATATGCTCGCTGGGACACCTATTTGTATTCAGAGATTAAGGAGAAGTTCCTGCTCCGAAATGTATCTGGCGAAACGGAATGTTGCGACCAAAAGGAATTTGACAACGAACACTTTACCCTGCCTGGTGACATAGAACATTTATGCGCGACCGACCTTTATTTCCGTGCCGCAGGGGTGAATATCGCCGAAATAAACTCGATTGCTGGTCAAAACACCACCAACACCCTGAGCCATGTGCCAGACGCTTGCAATGGAGGGCTTCATGTGATGAACCCCTTTCTCTTGTCCGGCGAAAAACGACGCAGTCCGACCAGCGACGAACTGGCCATCCTTTGTGCGCTGGGTTATTCGGTGGCGAACTGCGGAACTACCGCTTGCAGTTTGCAGGCAGAAAACGAGGATATTTCCTCCCTGGAACAGGGCATAGTATTGACGTTCAATCAATTTGATCTGACAGCAAACGATATTTTCCCATCGGACGGAATGTTCTCCTACGATATGCCCTGCGGCAATGTGCCCAGTACCGCCTACCAGATCAATGGCCCGGCCATTACCATCCAAACCGCAGGATTGCAACCCGGCATCTATCACTTTTGCTACACGATCACGGGTTGCGATGACCAATGTGACGCTGCCACGGTAACTTTTTTGGTGACAGCGCCCAGCGGAGGAATATGTTGCAGTCAATTAAATGGCTGCAATATCAACTGCCTGGGCGATATGGAATCCTTTGTTGGGGACGCTGATATGAGGCTATTGCTTTGTCAGTGTGCAAGTGCGAACGAGGATATGTGTATGTTTCACGTCAATGGGTCTAATCAGGTCAATTCCCCTGATTTGTTGATCAATAGTGGAATAATTGGTGCTTGCACGGGTGCAATTGTCACCGTGCCAGTCCCCAGTGGCAACAAGATGTTGTATTTGGGAACCGCTAATTTCCCACCCCCATTTAACCAAAACCGGGAAGCCGTTTCCTTTCCGCTTTGCGAACGCATACTTCCCAACGACGGGGTGGAAGTCCGTTTTTTAGCATCAACGAAAACGTGTTTTCCCAACAACCCAAGGGCAAGGATTGAGTTTACAAGCGAGCCGCCCGTGCCTTTTGAAATAGTTTATACGAACCCCGGGGTTACAGGAGGGCCATTTTTTGTGCCATTCCTTTCAAAAGTGACCGACGATCCACCGTTCGTGCCGCATCAGACGCAGCCAATCACAAACAACTCCGGTTCAGCATGGAATTACCTTTTGCTGAGTTCGGACATTGATTATTTCCCAAACCTCAGCACAGGCCTTAGTGCTTTCTATGACAACATCGAAGTGCTGCTCACTCGAAACTTCAGCAGCAGGTACACCATCGCCGCCTCAGTTGTTCCGGGTACACCTTACCTGAATGGGTTGGTCATGATAGATTACACGGTATGCAACACGACCGCCGATCAAACCCATGAGATTGGTTTTCAGGCGGCTTTGCCACTTGGAATGACGTTTGTACCCTCTACAGAATTTCCAACACTGAGCATTGCTGAACCAGCAGATTGGCTGCTCCCTGGTGCCTGCAAGCACTTGTACCTGACGGCGCAAATAGACAATAATGCTGCGCTCATTGGTCAGATTTTGAACGTGACACTGAACGTTACGGGCTTGCCCATTGCCTGTTGGAAAGAAACAAGTGTAACCAGCGAAATAACGCCCATCGAAAACCCGTCGTCTGCTTTTGCTTGCCCCTGCATTGGCCTTCAAGAACTCAACATTGACGCAGGCGACCCTTCCACCGACCCGAACGACCCAAATGTCATCTTGACGCCGATTTTCGCCACAGAAATCCCTGTCCATACCGTGAGCAGTGTTTACTCGCCCAATACCTTGTTCAATACCTGCCTTGCCATCAAAGGCAATTTGCTCATTGACAAAAACTACGACCTTGCCATCATTGGCGGGGAGCTGCGGATGCAGCCAGGTGCGAAAATCATAGTGGCTTCTGGTGCGCAATTGACCCTCCGATCTATAAACAACGGCGTTGGTACAGCGCAGGGCATCCACGGCTGCGACCAAATGTGGCGAAGCATCGAAGTGCAGCCCGGCGGGCGTTTGAGGCTAGACAGCAATGTTATTCAAGATGCCGAATTTGCGGTGGACATCAAAAGCACCGCCGCTGCCACGAGCACATTTTTCTGCAATTGGAACGACTTCGACCGCAATCATGTGGGCGTCAGGGTGAACAACGATGTTTTTGCTTCCCTGAATCAGCCTTTCGGGTTTTTAAAAAACAAGTTTAGGGCGACGAGTGGGTTGTTGCCCCCATTCAGCAACGGCCTCCTCAACTGGGAAGCCGAACACCCTTTTGCAGGCCTTTTTGTTCGAAATACGCCGTTTTTCGTGGGTGCAAAGGGGGATTGGGACTCTGACAACCTTTTTGATGGCTTGCGCAATGGAATCATTGCAGACAAAGCCGCCCTTTTTGTGTATTATGCTACTATTCAGCACTTACAAGGCGAACTTAGCATGGCCCAAACACCTGCCATTGACAATTCCCGAAGGGTTGGAATATTTGCCAGAAAGTGTGACAAAATGGAGGTGATGAACAGCCATATCATCGAGGCTTCGAGGGGTGTATTTGCCATAGGGGCATCCGTAAACTTTTGGAACAACTTGGTTGATAAGGTCGATATTGGCTTAGATATTCACGCCCCTACCCACCAGAGTATTGTCATTCAGGGCAACGAAATTTATTTCCGCGGCATGGGGGTCAATATCACAGAGGCCGAACAAGCCTTAAAAGTGTACGTGGGCGACAACGACCCAATAGCATTGATACCTTCTGATATTGTCACGCTAAACAAAACGGCGATTGCGGTTGGTGCAGGGGCAAAGGTCAAATTGCTGAATGCTAAGATTTGGAACAACAAAATACACATCCCGAACTATGGCGTGGGGATCAGCCTTGGTCTGGCTGGAAACTGGAGGGTACAACAGAACGAAATCACCTATCAAAATGCGAGTTCGCCACCCGGCGGGATGATTCTGGAGGGTGTTTTATCCTTGCTTTCCAACAACAATTACTTTTACCGAAACACGGTTTTGGGGGACAACCCAGCGGCCAATTTGCAAGGATTTTCCTTGTTTTACGCACAGAACAACGTGTTCTGTTGCAATAGAACAAATGGTACTGCTTACGGGTTTGCGGCAACAGGTGTTTGCGCGGGCACCAAACTCAGGCATACTGAAATTGGTAGCCATCGAATAGGCTTGTCTATCCCTTATGGCTACATAGACGACCAGCTATTGGCTGGAAACCAGTGGAACGGCGCCTATTCAGCCTATTCAGCGCAACATCTAGGCTCGCAATTGGATATCCAAAACTCAACCTTTAAAGTAGAATTGCCCATAACGCTCCCACTTTGGCCGACGTCCCCATCATCCACCGCTGCCCCGGGTCAATGGTTTGGCTCCAACATGACAGGCCAAGCATCGGGCAATTGTATTTCCGATATGATTGAATGCCCCTTGCCGCCGACCCCTGACCCCGGAAACCCTCCACGAGATTTTACAAATAGTGAAAAACTGACGGCTTCCTACGGTTTTGGGTCAACGCCCTATGAAGCAATGCTGCAATTCGAGAGTGGCCGCAGCCTGTACGCCAAATTGAAAGAAAATGGTGGACTACTGGGGAAAAACGAGGCGATAGACCGATTTTATACTGCCGAAACTGGCGAGGATATTGGCACACTTTACGAAATTGACCGGCAAATTGCCGAAATGTGGACGACAGACTTGGCCAACCCAGTGCGAATGGCTGTTTCCGAAATTCTGGCATTGAACAAAAACCTGGTCGCTTCTGGTACGTTGGTGGCCAACCGAAAAATTGTCAACCAAATCTATTTGGAAAGCACAGCATCAGACATTTTCACGCTCAATGCAGACCAGCAAAAAACGCTTCTGGCTTTGGCTTCACAGTGCCCCAAAATCGGCGGCGAGGCCGTGCTCCAAGCTCGAATGCTGTATGCCAGATTGGTTGCGACTACCTACTTTGACGATGGGGTTTTGTGCCAAAACAATGGAAACATCACAAACGTTACCAACGCAGCATCCCAATACAAAGCTTCGCTGGCGCCCAACCCATCTTACAACCAGTTTGCCCTACAAGTGTCTGGCTTGCCAAGCGGTTCGAATTTGCTGCTGAAAATCACCCATCCGAACGGTGAAACGTTGAAAGAATTAATGTTTCAGAATGGTGAAACCATAGCCCATGTCTTACCCTCAGGCTTTTACTTTTGCTATGTTTATGTGGGAAGAGCGTTGGCTGATGTGTTGAAATTGGTAGTTGTGCATTAATTTCTGATGCTTTACGGGTTAACGTTCAGGTTTTCCGAGCGGCGTTGTTATTTTGACACCGTTCCCTAGTGACCTTGTGTGTAATATTCGTTTTATTTGGGCCGCGCACAAAAAAGAATCACAAAGCGTGAATGCCATCCAATTTTGTAAAAAATCCTGCACCTTGACAGGGGTATTCCTCCTGCTTCTCTCTGGCGTCCTTTTGGCCCAGCATTCCCCCTTTGTGCCTACCCCAAGCTATAACCCGCTGAAAGTCAATGTCAACTTAATCATTCTTCAACGGGAGGACGGTTCTGGCAATTTTCAGGACAATGCTGCCGATCATAACTTTCTTCAGAACATGACGCGTGTGACGAATGAGGTTTTCGCAAATTTGGTGGACAGAAACGAGGAATATTATCCTGGGCAAAACTTGCCGTTTTTGTCCAATGCCAAGATTGAGATCGTGCCAAATATCATTTTTAGGAAGTATGAGTTTGGTTGGAACAATCGGAACGACACCAACCATTCTGGGGTGCCTTATCTGAATGGCTGGTATTTGGATTATTTGGACAATGAGATTTACGGAAATGATTCTTTGCCCAAAGCCATCAACTTGTATTTCAGCAATGACGGGCAACTCCATGAACAGATGGTCGTCTTAGGCACCACCACGGATTACGACAATTTGGTATTTTTTAAACAACACGCTGCCAGCGAAATACCAGTGATACAGTCCCGGGCGCATCCACATGGCAAATATCATTCTATGCGTTGCCATATAGGCAATGTATGGCTGAAATTATGGTGGAAAAGGAACGTGCTGCGCGAGCCTGACTGGACGATGGAATATGAGGTAGGCAAAAGTATTGCCCACGAACTTGGACACCTTATGGGTCTTGGTCACACTCCTGACAACCATAAACATGCCTTAATGCGCACCAGTTTTGGAGGCCTGCGCGATTATATGACCACCAAAGAGATTGCCAGAATCCATCAAACTTTTGGGCTTTATCCATCGTTATGGCAGTTTGTCAGAGGCGATTTCACGTATGGCAGCCCGTCCGCTGACTGGGTCGTGACAAACGAAGAGACATGGAATACAAGCAGAAGGCTCTACGCCAATGTAATAGTAAAATCAGGGGCAACCCTAAGCATCACGAGCGAAATTTTATTGCCTAATGTCAGTACCATTGTGGTAGAGCAAGATGCAACCCTGATAATAGATGGAGGAATAGTCAGGCGCTTAGATACCCCTTCACCTGATGCGTTCGGAAGCGATTCAAGGGAGGAGGAGTCAAAGCGAATAAAGTTACTTTATTTTGATGATGTTCACGATTCGGTTCAAGCTGGTAGGGTTCTGGTAAGCGGAAACGGCAAGATTGAGCGGGCAATTGTCGGTTCGAGTGCTAAAGACTAGGCTATCGGGCAGCAGCAGTTTACGAATGGCATTTTAGCCGATACTGGCAAATATTCTGTTCACTCATCCCAACCAATTGCGGTAATAATCATTTCTTTGGGCAACCAAAATCGCTCCTTCGTATTCATGCCCAAGCATTCAAACAAATATCCGCACATGAAAAACACTACCTGTTTACCCGCCATAGCTTTAGCGAAGGCGGGTTTGGCTCTCCTCTTCCTCTGTCAGGCCGCAGGCATTTTTGCCCAAAGCAACGCCCCTGAACGCCGTCCCGGAGAAATGATCATCCAGCTGGAACCGGGCGCAAGCCTTCAAAACGCACTTTCAGAACTCAACCGCAATGCTGCCGGAGCATTTTCTCTGAAAAACACCTTGGCGAAGGATTGGAATATCTTTCTCCTGAACGTAGCGGAAAATCAAGACAATCCAGCGCAATTGCTTGCCACCGCCCGACGGGCTTCAAGTATCCATGCTGCCCAATGGAACCACAAAGTGCAAGAGCGATCTGTCGAACCCAACGATACCGAATGGTGGCGCCAAGGGAATATGACCCTCATCAATGCTCCCGAAGTGTGGGAAACTTCTACTGGCGGTCTCACGCCCAATGGCGACACCATTGTAGTGGCCGTGCTTGAAAAAGGCGCACTCCTTACACATCCCGACCTTGCCCCTAACCGTTTTTGGAACTGGCATGACATCCCCAACAACGATATAGATGACGATGGAAACGGCTATCCGGATGACTTCGGTGGCTGGAACCCACAAACACAGGCTGACGACCTCGGAAGTAAAGGTTACCATGGTACGGCAGTTTGCGGCATTATTGGGGCAAAAGGCAACAACAGTCAAGGTGTCACCGGGGTAAACTGGAACGTAAAATTGATGAACATTTCCGGCATGGACTTCGAAAGCGAAATCATTCAAGGCTACGAATATGTAGGGAAAATGCGCCGCATCTACAACCAAACCAACGGCGCAAAAGGAGCTTTTGTAGTAGCAACCAATGCCTCTTTCGGCTTTGATGGGGAACGGGCAGATGACCATCCTATTTGGTGTGCCCTTTATGATTCCTTAGGCAAAGTGGGCATCTTAAGCGTAGGCGCTACTGCCAACGACCCCGTAGATGTGGATGAAGTAGGCGATATGCCCACCACATGCCCAAGTGAGTATTTTATCGCGGTAACTAATATCACAAAGGCGGGCATCAAAGTGCAGAATGCAGGCTATGGAAGTATTTCCATTGACTTGGGTGCACCGGGTACAGACACCTATTCTACTTACAACAGTGGTGGGCCGGGCAATGACCAGCCAAGTTACAATATCATCGGTGGCTGTTCGGCTGCTGCCCCACATGTCACAGGGGGGATTGCCTTGCTCTACAGCCTAGGTTGCGAGCCGTTCACCAGCGACGCAATCAGCAACCCGATCGCCTGCGTCCGCCGTGTTCGAGACGTGATTTTGAACAACACCGAACCCAATACAAGCTTGGCGGGCATCACCACCACGGGCGGCCATCTCGATCTTGGAAACGCGCTCGACGGGGTGCGTAAAATCTGTGATGGCGCGACAGTAGGCCCGCTCGAACTGCTGGATGTGAAGGTTCTTCATGGGGGTGACAGGGTGCGGGTATATTATCAAACTCCAAATTTTCAACCCTACAATTTCAGGGTGTTCAACATGCTGGGCCAACAATTATTCGAGGAGCAATGGACCCCGCAGCAGTTCTCCGAGAGTTATGTTGACTTTGATTTTGAAACAGCTCACTTGCCTCGTGGGGTGTATATCTATACCATTGGGAAGGGTAATGTGATAAAATCAATAAAAATCCCAAAAATTTAAAGGTCGGTTTGGTTTTTTGGGCTGGCAAGTTTTACCTTTGCCGCCCGAAAACCAACAAAACCCGCCTTCGCCCTGTAGGGCTATGGCGGGTAAAGGCTCCGTAGCTTAATGGATAGAGTCCCTGACTACGGATCAGGAGGTTAGAGGTTCGAGTCCTCTCGGAGTCACCCACTACTGTTAAGTGTTTGAGTGTGTGAGATTTATCTCGCACACTCATTTTTTGAAAGGCAGTAATATCAACTAGAACACTTAAAATTATCGAACGATGTCAAGAATTTGTGATCTGACGGGAAAGAAGCCTGTTACAGGCAACTATGTCTCTCACTCCAACCACAAGACGAAGCGACGCTTCTACCCGAACCTTCAAACCAAAAAGTTTTTCATCCCCGAAACGAACGAATGGGTGACGCTTAAGGTAAGTACCAGTGCCATTCGCACTATCTCCAAACTGGGCATTTACCAGTATATCAAGAAATTGGAGAAAAAGGGCGAGATCACCTACTACCCCAACGCCGCAGAAGGCTGTTAAACCATCCATTTATAAAAAATTTGAATTTTTGAATTTTGTAGGCTTCTTTAACAAAGAAAACCGCAAAATGCAAAATTTAAAATGTAAAATACCATGGCAAAGAAAAGTAAAGGCAACCGCATCCAAGTTATTCTGGAATGCACGGAGCACAAAAACAGCGGCTTGCCCGGCACGTCGCGCCACATCACCCAGAAGAATCGCAAGAATACCCCCGACCGCATGGAGTTGAAAAAATACAACCCCATTATGCGGAAATATACCGTCCACCGGGAAATCAAATAACCCACTAACTCACTACTCAAATAATTGAGGTACCATGGCAAAGAAAGTCTCTAAAAACGCACGCGTCGCACAACGTGCCGCCAACGCTGGCTCCGGCAAAGACCATGTCAAAGTGGTGAAGGCCGTTAAAGACCCGGTTACGGGCAGATACTCCTACAAGCAGATGATCGTTCACAAAGACAAAGTGAAAGATTTCTTCGCTGACGCGAAATAAAGATTGAGAAAGCCACTATTTGCACAAATCTTCACGGATTTTTGTAAATTCGTGCAATTAGTGGCAAAAACTACATAAAATTAGAGCCGGGGTGTGCCGCAATTGCGCGCACCCCGGCTCTTTTGTTCAAACTAATACACCTTATAGATTTTAGGGATTAGTACGAACTTCCTATTCTATCGCACGCCATCACAGGCATACCTTTGTTGCTTAATCCGTAACTTTTAAAGGCACGCCCCAATTTTTTACCATGACACCATTGCGTTTGGTCATTTTCGAGGACAACGGTGATTTCCGGGAAAGCCTGTTGCATCTGTTTCGTTTTACGCCCGATGTGGAAGTGATAGGGGCGTACCCCGATTGCTCCGAGGTACGACGAGCGATTGCCCAACTGAAGCCAGAGGTTGTTTTGATGGATATTGACATGCCTGGCATGAACGGAATTGAGGCCACGGCCGTTGTTAAAGAGGTATCACCCAGTACTCAAGTGGTGATGTTGACTGTAAGCGAAGAGGAAGATCGGATTTTCCAAGCCCTTCGAAATGGCGCGACGGGCTACCTTTTGAAAAAATCTGGCCCTGACGAACTGGTTGATAGTGTGCGCCTCGTACACAAAGGAGGCTCTCCAATGAGTCCCGCCATTGCCCGGAAAGTCTTGCAGTTCTTTCACTTGAACAATATATCAGCCCCAAGCGCTGCTGCAACTGTTGCTAACAGAACCATAGGAAGCGATGATGATGGCCTTTCCACCGGACTGACGCCTCGAGAGCAAGAAATTCTCGAGGCGTTGGTGGACGGGTTGTCTTATAAGATGATTGCAGCCAAACATTTTATCAGCACAGATACGGTAAAGAACCATATCCAGGGCATCTACCGCAAGTTGCACGTCAATTCAAAAGGAGAAGCGATTAGTTATGCTTTGAAAAGGGGTATTGCGGGGAATAATCGATAAGGTACACGGACAATTCTGAACAACAGACACTTGCCAATCAAAACAATTGGCGGACACTATAAACAACAAGTAAGGTCAAACACGTTGATTTTCCCTGCCCAAATTGTCAGTTTTGTTTTGAGGATGTAGTACAAATCAGGGCAAACACTATGACTCACGGCGAGTATGCCGCACCGGAACGGATTTTGAGGCAATTTTGCCCTTGACCTTGCTAAGCCAATGCTCAAGTCCATTCCGTTTTTTGCAGCCCCGATTGGCAGTATTTGCTGGTCGGGGCTGCTGCTTTGGATATCTACTCTTCGCCGCACCCAATTGGCTGCCCAGGAGGTAACCCAGGGATGGGCATTGGCTTGAATGCCTCCGGTTTTTCCCGAAACTGTCGCATTTGATTCAGCAGATAAGTCAGATTGGCTTGCTCGTCTATGTTCGCGGTTGCGGCTAATCTTTGGCTGAGTTCTTTTTCCAAAGTGTTGATCTCCAATAAAATATTGCCCTTAACTGTGCCCGTTGTGGCTTCAGATACAACCAGGGAAAGCAAACGGTTGAGGTAAAGTTGTTGAACCAAACGACCGATTTCAGCTTGCATGGGCGTGGCGGTTTTTTGTGTCAACAGGTGCTCCCGTAATTGGCGCAGCATAGTGCCGAGCGTGAACGAGCGGAGTACTCCACGTGCCTGCTGCTCGGATAGCCGGTTGAGGCGTTCAGGCATCAACAGCATATCCAGGGTCAAACCCGCACTGCTTGCTGCTGCGGCCAGGGGGTCGAAAAAGCCCCCTGTATTACTTTTAAAAGTTTCACGATCACGTTCAAAACCAATGGGTTGTGGCGGAATCAAGTGAATAACAGACTCTGGCAAGGCCAGAAAATCTGGTTGGAGGGTTTGCATTAATGCATCGAAAGCCCCTTGTTGGTCGGCTTCGGCAATAGGCTGATTGGTGGGCTGAGCATCGCCGCGTACCGAATATGAATATTGCACCCCGCCGATGGATTTGGCTACGGCCTCGGTTTGGTAACGATGGGCCAAATAGAGCGGTACCAGCACCCGTTCCAGATCTGCCATTTCCCGGCCTTGAGGGATACTTTTTTCGCCGAAACGTATTAATGCGATGGACCGAACGCTCATCAGCCGCAACAGTTCGTCCGTAGCCTTGAGGCCATTGTCCCAAAGGTGAGCGATCGGGTTTGCACTGTTCGATGGGCGCGCGCCCTCGTCGGAGATGTGAGCAAGTCCAAGACGGTTGTTTTCCAATAGCATTTTTTCAAGTTCGGCGTTTTCATCAAGGGTTGAGGGGAAATCCTGATAGCCATACAAAATGGCGCGTTTGTCCCAGGCGCCGATTTTGTCGTCATAAGCTTTTGAAAAATCAAGTTCTCCCGTTTCTGTCAGCGTAATGTACGGATGCGGGTAGTCCATCACCGAGGCACGATCATTGACACTGGCTGCGAAGTTGTGCGCCAGTCCAAGGGTGTGCCCGATTTCGTGTGCAGAAAGTTGGCGGAGGCGGGCCAGAGCCATTTGTTCCGAAACAGGATCAGTGGCTTGTGCGCCGTCGAATGGCGAGCGCAAGCCCTGTGCGATGAGATAATCCTGCCGCACGCGCAGAGAGCCGAGTGAAACATGCCCTTTGATGATCTCGCCCGTGCGCGGGTCGTTGACGGCGTTGCCATAACTCCATCCTCGGGTGGATCGGTGGACCCATTGCACGAGGTTGTACCGCACATCCATGGGGTCGGCATCTGCGGGTAATTCCTTGACAATAAACGCATTGCGATACCCGGCATATTCAAATGCTTCATTCCACCAACGCGCGCCGTCGAACAAGGCAGATTTGACAGGTTCGGGAGCGCCAGGGTCTATGTAATATACAATCGGCTCTACGGGGTCGCTAATAGCAGCGCCAGGGTCTTTCTTCTCCAGCCGATGTCGCACGATATATCGCTGTGCAATGGGTTGGCCAATGGGCACGGAGTAGTCATTCCAGCCGATCTCGAAAAAACCACTTCGGGGATCGAATAATCGGGGTTTGTATCCCTTGTCGGGCAATTCGATGAACGAGTGGTGTTGACGAACCGTTACGGCGGTAGGGGTAGGCGTAACCGAACGGATGAAATCGCCAGTGGGCTTACCGATAAAGGTCAGGGTGGCTTCCCATTCTGAGTTTTTGGGAAAATTTTTAGTCCGTTCCAAAAATACCGCCGAACGGCCAGGGTCTGCCGAATAGGCCCCTTGATTGGTGCGGGCAAGGACGCCGCTCACATCGTGTGCATCTTGCATCAAAAACGGCGTAAAATCTACCAGATAACGACCGTTCTCTTTGGCTACTATCGTGAATCCCCAGAGTACAGACTGTGCAAAGGCTTCTTCCACGGAGCGGCGCTCCAGTGCATTCGGGCTGCTGGCGCGGTAACTGAGGTTGGGTTGTACGAGCAGGATTTTGTTGCCGCTTCGAACAAATTTCACCACTCGTGAATTGCCGATTTGTCCCCGGTCGAGCCCGATGTCATTGGAACCGACTCCGGCGGGTAAAGCGTTCACATACAGGAATTCCGAATCGAATTGGCTGATTTCGAGCCAAATCCGGCCTGTTTTTTCTTCCCACCAGAATGGGAAGTAGCCAGGGTAAGCCATGGCGTTGCGTGTTAGGGTGGAGATGGAATCGCTTGCCGGGGCCGCTGGTTTAGGCACGGCATGGGTTGGCGAGGTTTTGGGGGAGCAGGCTGCGGCGAGCAGGAACAGGTAGAGGAATGGGCGCATGTGTGTAGATAGAATAGTCTGGTAAAGAAAGGCTGATTGGCAGAATTTTGCCGTGATATTTTCATCCCGCGTGGTTGGTCAGTTATGGATAAAATGTACTGGGGGAAATTGGCAATTGGGCTGCTGCTTTGTTTAAACAACGTACCTTCGCCCCCGATTTTCTCAAACCCACCTATTCATGTTTGTTATCAACATCTATTTGCGTTTTGCCCTCATTGTGATCGGTATTCTGGGCGGTATCGTACTGTGGAGCACCTTCGGTTTTTGGTATGGTTTCCCGTTCTTGCTCGTCGGGATTCTTTTGCTTCTGGGCTATCTCATGCTCGGCACCATCCTTTCTACCAACCAACTTTTGTCCAAACAACAACTGCCAGAAGCGGAGGCCAGACTCAAACTCACCTTCTTCCCCAGAATCCTCCTGATGGGCTACAAAGGCGTGTTTTATATGACAAAGGGCGCACTTTATATGCAAAAGCGCGACTTCAACACCGCCGAAATGTGGATCAAGAAATCGCTCGATTCCGGCCTTCCTTCTGACAACGAACGTGGCGCCGCCATGCTCCAACTGGTCATGATCGCCGCCGGGAAGAACAATATCAAAGCCGCGCAGAATCACTTTTCAGAATTGAAAAAACTCCATGTCACCGAGGCAATGCTCAAAGAGCAGATCAAAGAAGTCGAAAAACAACTCAAACAAGCCGGGCAGGCCATGAGCCCCAGCATGATGGCCCAAATGGGGGGGAAAGGATTCCGGCCGGGTGGAAAGCGCCGACAGCCGCCTATGCGGTAGGGGGATTTTAGGATTGGGGGAACACGGATGACGCGGATGAGACACGGATTTCCACGGATAATATCATCAGATGATAATATCCGCGTCTCATCCGCGTCATCCGTGTTCCATTAATCAACCATTTTCTCAAGTATAGTGTTTCCTGACTTATGTCTTACTCCTCCCTCCGCGATGCCGTGCGCGACCTTGAGCGCCACGGGATGCTTTTAAGAATTCAGGAAGAAGTTGATCCGGATTTGGAGATTGCCGAAATCCATCGTCAAGTCTTTGAGCGTCAGGGGTCGGCCATTCTTTTTGAGCGGGTAAAAGGAAGCCCATTTCAGGCCGTCAGCAATATCTATGGCACTTTCGAACGCACAGCGTTTCTTTTTCGTCACAGTCTTGAACGGGTGAAGCGCGTAATTGAGATAAAAAAAGACCCTGCCAATTTTTTGAAAAAGCCCGGTCGTTATCTCGGTGTGCCGTTTACCGCATTGTCAGCCTTGCCAATGAAAAACTGGTTCGGATCTCCCGTGACCTGGGGCGAAACCACCATTGACAAACTCCCCCAGATCAAGAGCTGGCCGATGGATGGCGGGGCTTTTATCACCATGCCACAGGTGTACACCGAAGACCCCGACAAGCCCGGCCCCATGGGATCAAACGTGGGGATGTACCGCATACAACTCTCTGGAAACGAATACATTAAAAACAATGAGATCGGCCTCCACTACCAACTCCACCGCGGTATCGGGGTACACCATACCAAGTACAATCAACTTGAAAAGCCTTTTTTGAGCAGCATTTTTGTGGGCGGTCCTCCCAGCCACGCTTTTTCGGCCATTATGCCTTTGCCGGAGGGCTTAAGCGAACTGACGTTTGCCGGTATGCTGGCCGGACGCAGGTTTCGATACACTTACCGCGACGGGCATTTTCTGAGCAGCGATGCTGATTTTGTCATCACCGGCGAAATCCTGAAAAACGTAAAAAAGCCCGAAGGCCCTTTTGGCGACCACCTTGGCTACTACTCACTCACGCACGATTTTCCGGTGATGAAAGTCCACAAAGTGTGGCATCGGAAAGACCCGCTCTGGCATTTCAGTGTAGTGGGCCGTCCTCCCATGGAGGACAGCAGTTTTGGCTGGCTGATACACGAACTGGTGGCGCCGCTCGCATCGCAGGAGTTCCCCGGCTTGAAAGATATCCATGCGGTGGATGCTTCGGGGGTGCATCCTTTGTTGCTCGCGATTGGTCATGAAAGATATATGCCTTTTCGTGAGCGGGTGCCGGAGGAAATCCTGACCATCGCCAACCGAATCATCGGCTCCGGCCAGACCTCGCTTGCAAAATTTCTTTTCATCGCGGCCAGCGACGACGACCCGAATCTGGACACCCACGACATCGCCCATTTTTTCCAGCATTTTCTGGAGCGGGTGGATTTTACCCGCGACCTGCATTTTCAGACCAAGACAACAATTGATACGCTGGATTACTCCGGCTCCGGCTGGAACGCAGGATCAAAACTCATAGCCGCTTGCAGGGGTGATCGCCGAAGAACATTGAATGCCGAGTTGCCCGACAACTTCTCGCTCCCGCCGGGTTTTGGAGAGCCTCATTTTTGTTATCCGGGTATTTTGGCGGTTCGGGCACCAAAGTTTGAAGTCGAAAAGACTGCATGGGAGCAAGTGACTGAACTCTGTCAGTGGCTGGAAAGGTTGGATTTGCAGCACGTTCCGCTCATCTTGTTGGTGGACGACAGCCAATTCACAGCAGCCACGCTAAACAACTTTGTTTGGGTGGCCTTTACCCGAGCCAACCCGAGCCATGATGTGCACGGCGTTCGCGCTTTTATGGAGAACAAGCACTGGGGCTGCCACGGCCCGCTTGTTTTGGACGCCCGGATAAAGCCACACCACGCACCGGAATTGGCGGTTGATCCGGACGTACATAAAAAGGTGAAAAAGTTACTGGAACGTTATCGTTTCTAATTCGCCCAACCATCTTTGGGATGCAGGTAGTCTTGATAGTGAACTAAACTTTTTTACACCATGAAAAAAATACTTTTTGCCGTCTTGAGCGTTGCCACACTCTTTGCAACTTCTTGCACAAAAGACCCCCTTCCAGAAAACAACAATCAAATTCTGGTGCGCTTCCACAACACCCTGGACTCGAAGATTGAAGAATCCCGAATGGAGTTCGACGCGACCAACATGATGTACGTTGGCGAAATACTGGCAGGTGAAACAAGCGACTACATCGCGTTTGATTACTTTGAAGTAGGATATTATCCTGGAGGAGATTACGAATATCCTTCAGGCTATTTTAACGGCAAAAAAGATGGGGTAGCCTTTTCTGGCTGGTCTGGAAATTGGTGCGGTACGGGGGTGGAATACAAACAACTGGAGCCGGGGGAATACACCATTGAGATCAGCAAGATAGGGGACGACCCGTTTTGGAGTTACGGGATACGGTTTGTGGATTGACAGCATCTGCCGGGATTGACTGAATAACTTTTTCAGGAAAACTTTCAATCCGGTTTGGAAATAAAAACTGAACGGACCTATCTTTGCCCCGCTTTTGAAAGAAGGTCCGTTCGTCTAGGGGTTAGGACACGTCCCTTTCACGGATGAAACACGGGTTCGATTCCCGTACGGACTACATCAAAATTGACCCAAGCCCTTGTAAGTTAATCACTTATGAGGGCTTTTTTTATTGGTTTTGATTGTTTTGTGTTTTAGTGTGGTCGTTTTGTTGGTCGTTTTCTAAAAAAATAGCTCCGGCACGTTGATTCGTGTCGGGGCTTTTTGTTTTGGCAGACCCAATCCAAGGACGACGCCGTTTTGCCAGTATGCTTGCCAGATGGAGCGCGCAGGAAGGATAGTTTTGTAATGCAGCAACTGGACCTTTTTTCGAAGATCGGTAGATGACAGGATTCGGTTTTTGTCTCCTGCCTTGCATTATCGAAAAAAAATTTTATGGTTCGCATAGTTTTCCTAAAAAACAAGTACAATTGTACCGAAATTTGAATATTTGTATTGGCCTTACCTCCTTATGACGAAACGCTGGTAGCTTTCCTTTCGATTTTCTGCACCCAATTTGTTTTGGGAATTTACCGCTTTTTGCGGCGAGGTGGCTTTTATAGCTGGGAGCCAGCACGAGATTTTCCACTATATGATAGTACAAAACCTGCGATTTGCTGTGCAGTCTACTGCTGCGTATTTCAATTCAAAAATCTAACCTAGTTATATAAAATGAACTTAAAAGAACAAAACTCCGAGACAAGTCTGTTACAGTTGGCTGCACAGGACAGACTGTATGCATCAGCCAAGCGACAAATTTGGTTGTTGTATCTAGCTTCGGCAGTACCTTTTGCTGCCTTGTTGCTCAATCCCTTTTTTCCGTGGCTCAATGATAATGTGTTGGCTTTGTTGGGCCTGATAGGCCTCTTGATCTCGCAAGGCATGGAACAATGGACAAAGAACAGAATTGACAAGGCCTCTCGGATTCAGGAAGAATATGACATGAACATATATGGTAAAACTCTCCCAAATAATGAAGGTTTAACAGGCGAACGGGTAAAACGCGATGAGATAATTACTGCTGCAGGCGAGTATCGCCTGCCAAAGGAAAGACTGCCTTGGTATTCTGAAGTAATTGAACAGGTCCTTGAACCATCGGTGCAGGTGCTATTATGTCAGCGCGAAAATGCAATGTGGGACGGGCAGGCACGGAGTTATGTTGCTCGTATGCTCCAGTGGATATTTTGGCTGCTCTTGGGCCTTACCCTGGTGATAGGCTTTTTTACTAAAAACGAGGGCGCGTCTCTGACCGTGATGGAATGGACACTGTATATCATCGTTCCTGCTTCCAGTCTTTTACTAAAAACCTGGCAGTTGCAGCAGTCTTTCCATATTACTGGAAAGGAGCGGGAAACTCTGGACTCTAATATTCTGGAAGAAATAGAAACCTATAAAAAGAATCTCCAGCCAATTGCCCCGGAACGCTTGCGCCTTTTTCAGGACAAGATTTATAAGACCCGATTGGAAAATTGCATTGTACCGGATTGGCTGCATAATCAGCTGCAAAAAGGTCTTCAGCCGACGGCAAAAAAATCAACCGAAATGATCGTGAAAGAAATTAACCAAATTGCATAACACTATGTCCTTTACACTCACTTTTACCCTTAAACAGCACACCCCTATTCTTCATTTTCAGCATGATCAACCGGGAGCAACGCTGCGGGCGACGGAAGTAAAGCCGAAGCTGGATTTGTTTATTATGGAAAAAATGTGTTCGCCCAAGAAAGGTGATGCAGCACGCGAAGCATTCAAAGCGCTACACCCAGAATGGCTCGTTGGAAACGGAAACGCAACACATATTGCATTGGATTACAAAATTTCGTTTGATTCTGGACCGTCATCTGAATGGCTGATTCTCAACAATATTAGTGAACGGTATTTGCCTGATATTAGAAATGGGTACAAAAGTGCAAATGATGTGCTTTTAACTTCACCCTTTTTTGCCAATAATCAGCATCTAGATCTTCGAGAAGTTCAAAATAGCAAATGGGAAGAAATGCGCAAAGGTGTATTCGCTAAAGAACCTATAAAGGGAAAAGTAATCTGTTTTGTCAAAGAATTGAGAGTGATTATTGGTGCCAACCTACGCTTATTTTTCGCAGCAAACAACTTTGGTACAAGACAAAGCAAGGGTTTGGGTTCATTTACTGTTGAGAAAATCAACTCAGTAAGAGTACAAGGCTCTGATAATGATTTCATCAGAGAGCATATTCATGAAGCTCCCGAGGTGCTTGCTACATACGTTTGTGACAAAAATTTGGACGTGAAGGGCAGGTTGAAAAAGGTGGTAGATGCTTGGAAATACCTAAAGGCAGGAGACTCCTTTAAAGAATATGAAAAGTCAAACCTGATGAAATATTTCTGCAGCACTGAAAACATTAGATGGGAAAAGAGAGCCATTAAGAAATCCATCAAATTCAAAGCTAGTGAAGTTTGGGAACAACTAAAATATGATGCAAAATCAAGTGACTCAAATATCATTTCTGGCTGTAAGGATGATGAAAATGAAGAAAAATATCAATACATCAGGGCATTATTAGGCTTAGCTGAACACAATGAATATGGAACATTTAATACTAGGGATAGTGTAAAAATCCTGATCAATGATAAGTTAGCTAGTAACATTCAAACAAAACATCTGGCTGCTGACAGGTTCAAATCCCCTTTGACATTTAAAATTACTGCCGATGCGATTTTTATGTTTGTGCACCCAATCCCTGCTTCATTATCAAGAGATGAGAATGGAAAAGACCGCGAATTTGAGTTTGTTTTAAGTGGAAAAATTGGAGGGAGAGAAATACCTAGAAAAACTCTGGCCACGCTGACTGTTCCGAAGGCTGCCAGTTTAGAAATGTTTTTAGATGCCATTTGGTTGGATAACAATCTAAACCCTGGGGAGTTTGGCGATACAAATGCCCGAAACGAAGGTTTTCAAAAAATCATCAAACCAATAAAATGATCCGTTACCTAGCCCTTACAATCGGCCCCGTCTATACCACCCTCACCAACGTCCGCAGCACCAAAGCACTCTGGTCAGCCAGCTACCTGTTCTCCTGGCTTATGCGGGAGATCCTGAAAAAACTGCGCAATACAAAGGGCGTGACCCTGCTCAATCTGCCTAATAAAGACGATCTTTTCCAAGACGGAAAGGGCGTTGGCCTTTTCTCAGATCGCTTGACTGCCCGATTGGATCCTGACGTAAAGGTAGATTTGCCAACCATCGTCCGCGAAATCGTAGCACGTCTGGCGCAAACAATGGCCGATGATCTCAATGCCGCTCAATACCAACGAGCGGATGAGGATCACAAAAAGACCCAACCCAACCCGCTTTACACAAAAGAAGAAATCGAAACCTTTTTGAGCCAATATCTACGACTTCTATCAGTAGAATTTGAATTGCCCACATCTGAATTAAACCCAGTCAAAACCGCTGATGCCTTTCTCAATAGTCTGGAGTTACAGGCTTCTTTTGCACCTTCGCAGGAGCGCGACTATCTCGGCGTGTTTTTTGAAGATTTGTTTTTCAATACCTTCATCCGCAAAGAGTTTGGCCAAGATGCAGGGTTTCCTTCTACTTTGGAAATTGGCACTTCATCTTTTGTCGAGCACCACCCAAACAATTATCTGGATGCTGTAAAGAGCCTTCGGAAATTTGACATTGATCCCGACGCACCTGAATCGAGGAGAAAACAAGAAGATTTTATCCGTAAAGTGCGCAATATTGGTGGGGAGCGTTTCAAACTTTGTCACAAGTACATCGCTATGGTTCGAGCTGATGGCGACCATGTAGGCCATCTCTTCAAAACCTTACTGGTGGAAGATGCGCAAAATCCAAAACCTGATGTCGAGGGTAGAAGCCGAGCCCAACAATTGGCCGATGCGCTTGCAGAATTCTCCTTAGCCGCAGCCGACGCCATCACTAAATTTGGCGGAAAACCTGTTTATGCGGGTGGCGATGACTTATTATTTTTTGCCCCTGTTTCCATTGAAAAATTGAAGCAAGTGTTTATAGATCGATACGATTGGAGTCGCGAAAACATTTTCGATTTGCTAGACACTATTGACACCTTGTTTCTTGAGAAGATCATTGAAAGCGACGTGGTAAAAGCCTCCATTCAAGCTTTGGGTAATCAAGTCCCCACCATGAGTTATGGACTCTCCATCAGCCATCATAAATATCCTATGGCCGAGTCTTTGAAAATCGGGAACGATTTGCTGTTCGATAAAATTAAAAGAGAAGATCAACGCAACGGCATCGGCTGGAAAGTAACAAAGCACAGCGGTTCAAGCTTTGGTATAGTAGAACAGAAGCAAAATGCAGCACATCAAATTTTCAAGGACTTACTTGGAACCAAGCTAAAAGGCGAAGAGCAAAAAGATGCCTTTCTCGCTTCAGTGATGTTCAAATTAGAATCGCTTGAGGGACTTTTTCAAGCAACTGCGCATCAGCCGAGGGAGCATTTTGAAAACATTATTTTTAACAATTTCAACGAGCGCATCCACCGGGATGGAAAAGAACTCAGCCCTTTCCTGAAAAAAATCGTGGAACTGCTAGTAGCCTGCTTTGAGGACAACCCAGTTGCTCAAGCCAGCGATAAAACCACAGCGGTACAGAAAAACCTCGAACGGGCTTACTCCGCGCTCCGATTTGTACATTTTTTGGAAACCAACGATAAAAACTAACCCATGACCCAACTCATTGAACTAACACCCCTTGCTGACTTCTTTTTCGGAAGCGAAGCCACTTTCGGTCAGGGAGACAATCGCCACTATTACGTGCGCTCCAAACTGTGGCCACAGCAAACCACGCTGCTTGGTATGTTGCGCTATGAATTGCTGAAAAGCGAGCCGAAAGCTTTTGATGTTGCTAAAGACGAGATCATTGATCAAGACAAAGCCACTGCACTCGTCGGCCCACAAGGGTTCAACGGCGCTATGGATACTGCCTTCGGTCTTATCGAAGGCATCTCACCGGTTTTCCTGCTTAATCCTGAAGGAGTACCTTATTTCCTGAGAAGCCGGGCATTTTTGGAGCACTCAGAGAAAACCTGGCTGGAAAAGAAGGCTGGATTTAAAGCAAACAATCTTTTACCCAAAGCGAATGAACCTGCCCAAGTCGATGGTTATCAATTGAACCGACGCTACCAGAATAAAAAGGGAGAAACCATAGAAGAGCCATACGATGGCAAAGTTTATTTTGAAGAATTCCTGATGAGTCAAAACGGCAAATTCGTGCCCCTGAAAGAGGTTTTTATCAAAATCCATAAAACAGGAAACCGAAAAGAATACAATGGAGCAAGTGATGATTCTGGCTTTTTTAAGCAGGATTTGTATCAGCTAAAGAGCGGATGGCGTTTTGCATTTCTGGTCGAGTTGACAAAAGATTTCCCAACTGATTTCGGCACGGAACGCAAGGTGCAAATAGGGGCAGAACGTAGACTATTCCGGCTTTCTGCACATGTACCAACAGCTGTTTTTAGAGACATTGTATTTGAGCAAAACTGCTTCAAAGGGTTTGATAATTTATATGGCCCCGATGAAGAGGCAATAAACCCTGAACTATCTCAAGTGGTGCTTTTGAGCGATGCCAGTGTGGTACCCGCTATCAACAATATGGCAGATTTCGCCAGCACGGAATCCGTCTCCTTCCGGCATTTGAATGCAAACTTGGACAATCCCAATAAACTTTGGACGCAGCACCATACCCCAAAGAGCAGTCTTTACCACTTGCTCCAACGCGGATCAGTGCTCTATGCCAAAGACCCCAATGTCATTGAAACAGAACTTAAAAAGGCCGCCGCTTTTCGGCGTATCGGTTATAACTATTTCAAAACCATCACTGCCCAATCAATATGAACGCATCGCTTTTTACCATCACAGCCCAAACCAACCTTCACCCCGGAAGCGGCGATGCCAATTATGGCATCATTGATAAACTCGTACAGCGCGACACGCTGACCGAACTTCCCGTCATCCATGCATCAAGCCTGAAAGGCGCTATTTTGCAACACTTTTTCAAACAGGATGAAACCGTAGCAACTCCTCCAAAAGTGGTTGTATCGGATTCCTACATTGACGAAGTATTTGGCGGCCAAAACAGCGACAGCAAACGTCGCGATGGAAAACGCCGCGATGAAAGCAAAACAGGTGAATTCGTATTCATGCAAGCCAATCTGCTTTCTCTACCCGTGCGCAGTAATCAAAGGGCATTTTTCAGGGTTAGCGGCAACCGAATTCTGAGCGAACTTCGTCAGCATTTATTGGATGTTCAAGTACTCAACGAAACCGATGCCTTGGCCGAGGCATTAGAAATAGTTGCCAATGAAAGTTTGACTAATAATATCGTGTTGGAATCAAAATTTGTTGGCCATCACCATTTGGAAGATATGAAAAATCAAAACTTCCAGTTGACAGCAGCAACAGGCCCTGGACTTGACAAATTGAAAGCATTGCTTGGCGATGCCATTGTAGTTATAGGCAATACTAAACTCCGCCAACTAGCCGACAACCATCACCTTCCCGTTATTGCACGCAACCATCTAGAAAACGGTCAGAGTACCAACCTCTGGTACGAACAAGTATTGCCTCGTCAAACGCGTTTTTCGTTTACCCTGCTGCGACCTGAAAACGTCCAAATCGCTACCGACTTCGATACGCGTCTGACTGGTAAAGGACTTGTCCAAATCGGCGCGAACGCCAGTGTAGGCTATGGCTATTGCAACATTCACCAAGTAACACTTTAAAGCCATGAAAATCAATCAAAAAAAGGTAGAAAAGGCTGTAACCGTATTGGAAAGCCTTCGTTTGGTATATCCTTCAGGTTTCCCCAAAGAAATGAAAGGCGACATTTCATCCTTCGGCGCCAGCATCATTCAAGCCGGTTTACTGCCCAGTGTGCTTTTTTTCAGCGAAGGAGAGCATTCCAAATCTGCGAGTACAAAAGCTAGCGAGGAGGACACCAAAGTCCGCCGCGCCAAATTGATGAAGGTCGTGTTTGATGTGCTGGACATGACTGATTCAAGTCATTATGATGCGGAACGCCCCCTGCTTGATTATGTCCGAGAGTATCTTAAGGGAACCAATCCAACCAATAATATTACAGTTGCACTTGACAACATCACCGAAGCCGCATTGGCAGTAAAAATTGCCTTGCGGGCCTTCAAGTTTGCAGAGAAGACAACTGAATCTCCTAACCCAAACAAGACGACCGCATGAAAAACGCAGGCTGGCTTTTTTATCGCCAATACTATCAATCGCTATCAGACGAGCAGCTTAAAACCTTTGTCAAAACAGGCAAATTAGGCAAGAAAGAAGACGTCTTTTTCAAAGATGAAAGTGACACAATGCTTGAGTTTAAATGGGATAACGCACTCAATGGTTCATTTGAACCAGGGAACCAACAAGCGATCCAATTAGAAACAACCTACCCTGGCCTCCTGGTAGGCAGCGGTTACAGCCACCAAACGGGAAGTATGGGGGAGTTCAAATTGGGGTTTTTCTTCGATCATACAACAGGATTGCCTGTCATTCCCGGCTCCTCCGTAAAGGGTTTGCTTCGGAGCGCATTTCCTGGAAAAGAAGAACGTGATGCTGTTCAAATGGCTAAAATGGCTTTTATCAAGGAAGGACTGGAGGATTTAAAGCCCTATTTGGGAGAAATGGATCCTTTCCGGCTGGAAGATTTGATTTTTGAAGGCAAAAAGGACGATGATGTGTATTTACCGATGTACGACCATGATGTATTCCTGGATGCCTTTATTGTAGCCACAAAAGATCCTGAGAAACGCATCTTCGCCGACGATTTCATCACACCACACGCACACCCATTAAAAAATCCTGTTCCTGTTCGATTCCTTAAAATCCGCCCGGAAGTTACGTTTCAATTCAACTTTGACCTAAAAGACAGTACCATCGGTGAGTTAACATTGGAAGCGGCTGACAAAGCCAAACTCTTCGAAAACATCCTCCGGATCTTCGGCATCGGAGCCAAAACCAATGTCGGATATGGGCAATTCAAAGATTGAGGAAGCAGCACCCCTCGCATCCCACACCCTCCAATACGCTATCACCCAACTAGATTACAAACTTCGCGCCGATGAAATCCCGGCCCTGCGCCGCTTCGTCAATCTGTATATGGGGCAAAGCAACGACCTCTTCCATAACCACTCCGGGCCCGACAAATACCATTACCGCTATCCATTGCTGCAGTACAAAAGCCTGGACAAAAAGGCTGTGCTCATGGGCATAACAGATCAGGGTGCCCAAGCCCTCGAAAAACTACTCCAACACCCTGAATTCCGTGCTCAATGCATCGAATGGATAGGCGAACACTTTGCCTACACAGAACAAACCACCGACATCCTCCTCCTCCACCCCACCCCCCACCTATCCTACTCCCTCTCCAACTACATCGCCCTAAACCAAAACAACCTCGCCGACTGGCACAACTCCCCCTCTTTACCCGCACGCGCCGCTTTGCTCGAACGATGCATCGTCGGCCATATCCTCAAATTCTGTTCCGCCATAAAATGGCTGCTCCCGCCCAAAAGCCTGCAGGTCGAACTGCTCGACTTCCGAAGCCACACCACCCACGCCTTCAATAACACCTTCCTCGCCTTCGACGTCCTGTTCCGAACCAACATCACCCTGCCCGAACACATCGGCCTTGGCAAAGCCGTCAGCCATGGCTTTGGATTGGTGATGAGTGATAAGTGCTGAGTGGCAAGTACCCTTTTCCCATAACTTTGCTGCAAAATTTATGTGCTATGAAATTCGTGGATATAAAAAATGATATTGCCTTTCGAAAGATTTTCGGCAACGAAAAAAAGAAAATCATCCTCCTTTCTTTTCTCAACGCAGTGATGAAGTTGCAGGGCAACGATGCCATCGAAGACGTTGAAATCCTGAACCCTTACCAACTTCCCATCATCAAAAATCTGAAAGCATCCATCATTGACGTAAAAGCGAGGGACAAACGAGGTGAAATTTACATCATCGAGATGCAGGTGGCGGAGCCTGAGGGTTTGGACAAACGACTGCTTTATTACGCCAGCAAAGAATATTCGCAGCAAATCGAAAGTGGTGAATACTACACAAAACTCAAACCTGTGATTTTCATCGGGATTTTCGATTTCAATTTTACACAGGGAGAAAAATACCTGTCTCACCACGCTGTCTGTGATGTTGAGAACGGAGAACGGAGGATAAAGGACATGGATTTTTATTTCATCGAACTTCCAAAGTTCAACAAACCGCTTGCAGCCCTCCAAGAAGTAACGGATAAATGGGTTTATTTTATAAAAGAGGTTGAAAACCTGGATATCGTGCCAGAAAACGTAGATGATGAAGGGCTGAAAGCAGCCTATCAAGATGCAAACAAACATTCTTGGACAAAAGAAGAGTTAGAGGCTTATGACTATGCTGCAATGAGAGAGCAAGATGAAAGAGGCAAATTGCTTCAGGCCGAAAAGAAAGGGAAATTAGAGGTTGCCAGAGAAATGAAAATGGATGGAGAGCCGCCTGAAAAAATAAAAAGGTACACTGGCCTGACGGATGACGAAATCAATCAAATAAAGTGATAAGTGGTAAGTGGTAAGTGGTAAGTGTTAAGTGATAAGTGGTAAGTGGTAAGTGGTAAGTGGTAAGTGGTAAGTGATAAGTGTTAAGTGTTAAGTGTTAAGTGATAAGTGGTAAGTGGTAAGTGATAAGTGTTAAGTGTTAAGTGGTAAGTGGTAAGTGGTAAGTGGTAAGTGGTAAGTGATAAGTGATAAGTGTTAAGTAATAAGTGTTAAGTAATAATAAGCGGTTAGTGGTAAATGATGCAGCAAACCCCATGCTACCGCACCACTTAACACTTACCACTTATCACTTATCACTTATCACTTAACACTTAACACTTACCACTTACCACTTACCACTTAACACTTACCACTTACCACTTACCACTTACCACTTACCACTTACCACTTACCACTTACCACTTAACACTTACCACTTACCACTTACCACTTACCACTTATCACTTACCACTTACCACTTACCACTTACCACTTATGTCTCATCCTTCCAGACTCGAACTCCGCGCCATGCGCGAAGCATTCCTCGCGGTGCGCGGCACCAAGGGTCTTTGCCGATTGCTCGAAGAAGACCCGCTCGATCTGACCGCCATGGCGCTCGAGCCGCGCTATGAAACGTTTTACACCGCAAAACGAAACGGCGAAAAACGCCTGATCGAAGACCCCGTGCCTGCCCTCAAATCCGTGCAGCGCAAACTCAACGATTGCTTGCAGGCAGTGTACTATTTCCAGCGAGCGCCCGCAGCACATGGCTTCGTCACGGCTTGTTCCGACGACTCGGTCCGCGAAAGCCGCAACGTGGTCAACAACGCCCGCAAACATTTACGGCAACCCTGGATGCTCAACATGGACATCGAAGACTTTTTCCATAACGTGCCCGATGAGCGCATCGAATCGGTATTCCTTGGCGAACCGTTTAAGTTTGAAGAAGAACTGGCCGATCTGTTGAAACGCCTTTGCAGCTACAAAGGCCGATTGCCCATGGGCGCGCCTTCCTCTCCCATCCTCAGCAATTTTGCCTCTCAAGTACTCGACCGCGAACTGGAAACGCTTGCCGAATCGCGAGACTGGGTGTATTCGCGTTACGCCGATGACATGACCATCAGCAGTAAAACTGAAATCACTTCGGAAGACATCGAATTGCTGCGCGGCTACTACCGCGCCCATGGTTTCGAGCCGAACGAAAAGAAAACCAAACTGATGGGCCCCGACGACGAGCACACCGTGACCGGGATTCTCATCCGCGGCGACCATCTCGACCTCAGCTCGGAATTCTACGGTGAATTGGGGCGGGAGATTCGTCACCTCAAAGACATCAACTCCGTAAAAGGCCGTCTCGGCATAAGTCTCATGGATTGGGTGGACGACTACGTGAAGCAAATACGCGGCATGATCGCATTTGCCGAGCATGTGTTGGGCGAGAAACACCCCAAAGTCCAAAAAGCCCGGCAAAACCTCGCAAAAGCGCTGGAACGTCCCAAAGACTTTGGAATCATGTCCTGGAATGAATGGCCGTATCGGTAAGTGATAAGTGATAAGTGGTAAGTGATAAGTGGTAAGTGATAAGTGGTAAGTGGTAAGTGATAAGTGGTAAGTGGTAAGTGATAAGTGTTAAGTGTTAAGTGGTGCTCGCTGGGCTTGGGTTTGATGCTGGCCGGACGAAAAGCACCAAATCCAAGCCCAGCGCCAACACTTAACACTTAACACTTATCACTTATCACTTATCACTTATCACTTACCACTTACCACTTACCACTTATCACTAAAAAAATGCAACTCGTACTCGACACCCACAACATCGCCCTGCGGCAGCGAAACAAAAGTTTCTACATCACCGCCGGCAAAGAACGCCGTATGATCAGCCCGCTCAAAGTGAGCAGCATCGCTGTGATCAGCCCTTGTACGCTCACTTCGGCGGCGGTGCTGCTGGCCGTGGAGCACAAGATCCCCATCATCTTCTTCGACCACAGCGGCGAACCCGACGCGCAGGTGTGGAGCACCCGCTTTGGCAACTTGGCCGAATTGCGCCGCGCCCAGGTGCTCTTTGCTATGACCGACGATTCCGCCGCTTGGGCAGCCGAAGTGTATGCACTGAAGACAGCAGGACAAATGGACAACTTACGTTGGATGCAAGCCAAATCAGCCGAATTGCCGAAAACCCACGCTGCACTTCAAAAAGCCATCGAGGCAATGATTCCTTTGGCTGCTCAGCTTCCCGAAAAAGCCCGCGCTGCCGATCCCTTTGTAGCGCTCATGGGCGCTGAAGGTGCACTCGCCCGGCATTACTGGCCAGCCTGGGGCGGCACTGCTCCTACAGGTTTTGGGTTCAGTACCCGCTCCCGCAGACCTGCGCTCGACCCACATAATGCCGCGCTCAATTACTTGTACGGAATGCTCTACAACGCCGTGGAAAGTGCGGTGCTTGCGGCGGGCATGGACCCCATGTTTGGGATTATGCATGCCGACGAATTCGGTGCGCCTACGCTTGTGTTCGATCTGATAGAACCTTTCAGGCCAATGGCCGACCGCCTGTTGATACAGTTGCTTTACGACGGCACACTCGATGCCCGGCATTTTGAACCCTACCAAGGAGGCATCGGTGCGAACCGAGAGGGCCGCAAAATCCTTATAAGCAGTTTCAACAACTGGCTGCAAGCACCAGCCATTTTTAGGGGGCAAGAGGCGCGGCTCAAAAACCATATCTTCACCCTTGCCGGGGAGCTCTCCACCCGGCTCAAACACTTTTGGGAAAATGACAATCTTGGTAAGTTACGACATCGAAAACGACCGCTTGCGTCTGAAGACAGCCAATAAACTGCTCGAATACGGCCTCATTCGTTTGCAGAAATCGGTGTTCTCCGGCGCAGTGGCCGAAACGCCATGGAAGCACTTACTCCTTTGGCTGCAAAAAGAAGTGGCAGAAAACTTCCAACCGGAAGATCGTTTACTATATTTGCCCCTCTCGGAAGGGCAGGCAAAGTTGTTCAAATTTTTGCCCGCTCCATCGCCCGAGTGGGTGGAAATCATAGACTCCCCTAACACCCTGTTTTTGTAAAAATTAAATTAGTTTCGATATGTTAAAATTAGTGCCCAAAAAATGCGCCGTGCATTTCTCTGACAATTCTCCACCCCATTTTAACATTTCAGCCATTGATTTTCAACACTTTAAAAATAGATCGGTCAGAACAACAGCCACTTTTAGGTAGGATTGCGAC
>Ga0163153_10001692_pt1 | contig 34446 bp, 32 predicted proteins | sample OliLakLV19MP6IB1_FD_148629 | JGI IMG/M metagenome (GOLD analysis project Ga0163153, IMG submission 148629) | Freshwater microbial mat bacterial communities from Lake Vanda, McMurdo Dry Valleys, Antarctica - Oligotrophic Lake LV.19.MP6.IB-1 | ecosystem: Environmental > Aquatic > Freshwater >... | reverse complement strand
ACTGTCCGCTGCCGTGTAATGCCAGCGAGACCCCGCCCGCGCTGCGGCCCATGGGCGCCGTGCCCACCAGCAGCCCCACGGTGTCGCGGCCTTCAAACACATGCGCCAATCGCAGCCAGGTGGACGCGGGCAACGCACGCACCATGCGGCCGGGCACATCGGCCAGATCCAGCACCACGACCGCAAACCCGCCTGCGCGTACGGTCAGATCAAACGCACGAAGGCCGCGACGTACTGCCAGGTCTCCCACTGTGCTGTGAGGTGTGCCCCACGTCATGCTGGGCCCGCGCACCCACAACATGCGATCGAGGTCCACACCGGCGTCGGCGGCGCTCTCCGGATCGAAGCGATCGGCCACATCCACCAGGGCCACCACGCCCCCGCGCGCCGTGGCTGCCGCCAGGGTGGCCATCACCACACTGGTCCGGCCAGACGAGGCGGGGCCGACCACTTCCGACACATGTCCTCTGGGCCACCCGGCTTTGAGATTGCCTGGGGCCAACGCCTGATCCAGCGCCTCGACGCCGGTGCTGGTGGTCGGGAGTCCCGTGCTGAGCGGCCGGGTCAGCGTGCCATCAAGTTTTCGGGCCTGCAGCAACGTGGTGAGTCGAGAGAGGGCAACAGAAGCCATGGTTGATTTTCGCTTTATTTTCGCTTTCTGGCGTGAGTATACCCAACTTACCTGAAGCGATCAACAGGCGAAAGCTGTGCGGGTGCGCCAGAATTTCTGTCACGTCAGCCACAGCGGAAATTCTTGTGCGCACCGACGGGACTCTGCCACGATCCTCCAATGATGCGCACCACTTGCTCGCTTGTCGTATTGTTCTTCATCGTGACGCTGGCCCCGGTCGGGCTGGTATTTGGGCAGGCGGTGCCGGCCGAGTATCAGCCGGTGCTGACAGGCTTGGGCAAGACCGGCGACTTTCGCGATGGCGTGCTGAAGGTCAACATCCCCCGCACGGACCTTCGCGTGACGATTGGCGACCGCCCCGCTCCCACGCCGTTCGGGTTTGGCGGCTGGCTTGCGTTCACCGCGGGCGACGGTGGTCATCAGGTGATGATGGGCGACCTTGTGCTGACTGAGGACGAGGTCAACCCCGTGATGTCGGCGCTGCTCGACAACGGCCTTGAGGTGACCGCGCTGCACAATCACTTTTTCTGGGAGCGGCCGCGCGTGTTCTACATGCACGTCCACGGCATGGGCACGGTGGACGAACTGGTGCGCAGGATCAAGCCGGCGGTGGACATCATCAGCAAGACTGTCGCTGCCGCGCCTCCCACTGCTGCACACGCGCCCACCACGCCGGCCCCTCCTCCGAGCGGCATGGACACGAAGGCTCTGGCCTCGATCATCGGATCTGAGGGCGAGCAGTCGGGCGCCGTCTACAAGATCACGATCGGGCGGCCTGACATCGCGATGCGCGAGCATGGCGCGCTCATCAACGCGCGGATGGGGTTGAACACCTGGGCCGCGTTCACGGGCACAGATGCGGACGCCATGGTGGCAGGCGATGTGGCGATGCGCGAGTCAGAGGTCCAACCCGTGCTGAAGGCCCTGCGCGCCAACGGCCTGAACATCGTCGCGATGCACCATCACATGGTGGGCGCGCCGCCGATGGTCATCTTCCTGCACTACTACGGCACGGGCCCCGCCGCACACCTGGCGCGAGGCGTGCGGGCGGCGCTGGATGTGACCGGTCGCCCGGTACGATAGCGCCCGACGCGCCAGATTGCGCTGGACGCCTCGACATTGCTCAGGCGTCTCAATTACTATCCGCACGCAAGTGCGTTCAATACGTGTCACGGATTCACCCACTCCCCTCCCAAACCGCGTCCTCGTTTTCGTGCCTTATGTGGTCGATGACGGCCATCTCGTCAGCCCCCATTACGACGTCCCCGAGTACCGGGCGGAAGTTGAAGGCTGGATGGTGGGCCTGGGGCGGTCGTGGGACTGGGTGCCGATTACCGCCGACACACTCGCCGCCGAAGTGACACGCGCCCAGGTCCTGGCCCGTGCTGGCGACGTCATGGTGCTCAACCTTTGCGATGGCACCATCGCCGATGGTTTCCCCGGCCTGGATGTCGTCACCGCACTGACGGCGCACGCCGTCCCCTTCACCGGCGCCGGCGCGGATTTCTACCGGATCACCACCTCAAAGGCCGCAAGCAAGACCAGGTTCCTTGCAGCCGATGTCCCCACCGCCCCCTGGGTGTTGACGCGGACCACCGCCGATGTGGATTGCGCCGCCGACACCCTGCGCTTCCCCCTGTTCGTCAAACCCGACGTCTCGGCCGGCAGCTACGGCATTCAACTGGACTCGGTGGTGCACGACCGCGCCGGGGTCCATCGACAGGTCACGGCCATCCGCGCCGGCCTCCATGGCCAGTCGTTCGACGACGAAGCCGTGTTGATCGAGACCTTCATTGAAGGCCGTGAGTTCACCGTACTCGTGGTGGAAGACCCGCAGGAGCCGCTCGGACTGTTTGTGCTGACACCCGGGGAGCGCGTATTCGACCCGCGTGTGCCTCCGCAGGAACAGTTCCTGGCGTTCGAGCGGTATTGGGGTCTCCCCGAAGTGGATCGTCCCATCCCGCCCGACGAGCCCTATTATTGGTATCAACTTGCACCGGTGGGCCTGCGCCCGGTGCTGGCGGACATCGCGCGACGCGCGTTTCGGGCCGTCGAGGGAGAAGGCTACGCTCGTGTAGACATCCGGCGCGACGCACGCAGTCATCAGCTGATGGTGCTTGAAGTGAACGCACAGTGCGGCTTATCCTCCAGCGACTCGTCTACTGTGGGCAGCATCCTTCATCTGTGCGGACAGCGCATGACACCGATCATCGATCGCATCCTTCGACATGGCATGACCCGCTGATGCACACTCGTCCCTTTGTGTCCGTGTTCATCGCCTATGCCGAATGCGACGGTCAGCTGACCAGTCCCGAATACGACGACCCGTCCGTGCGCGCCGAGATCGATGGCTGGATGCAGTCGCTCGGGTGCGAGTGGGAGTGGGTGGCAGTGTCCGCGTCCACGCTCGATACCGAAATCCATCGGGTACGCGAACACCACACACGGCGTCGCGTCGTCGTGCTGAATCTGTGTGACGGTGACGACGTCAACGGCTACCCCGGCGTGTCGGTCGTCAAGGCCCTTGAAGCCGCCAATGTGCCGTTTACCGGCGCCCGATCCAGGTTCTACGGCATCTCCACGTCCAAGCGTACGATGAAGCGCCGCTTTGCCGCCAGGGGCGTCCCCACCGCGCCATTCGTGCGCATCCGGAACGCGAAGGCAGACATCCGACGCGCCGGACGGACGCTGGGATGGCCGATTTTCGTGAAGCCGGACGTGGCGGCCGGGTCAACCGGCATTACGACTTCAAGCCGGGCGGGCAACATCGAGGACGGGATTCGTGCGGCGGAGTTGGCGGTGGCTCATGGCGGCCTCATCGCCGAGCCATTTCTGGCCGGACGCGAGTTCACGGTGCTCGTGCTGAGCGATGGCACCATGCCCGACGGGCTGCGCGCGCTGGCGCCGGTCGAACGCGTCTTCAACGAGTTCCTGCCCATCGACCAGCGGTTCCTGACGAGTGACACCGTGATGGACGAAGGCGCCGACAACCACGCCTATTCGTATGCGCCCGCGCCGGGTGAATGGCATGACGAATTGACCAGCCTGGCGCGTCGAGCGGTCCACGCCGTCGAAGGCAGCGGCTACGCACGCGTCGATATCCGCTACGACGCCGACCCAGGTGTGCCGCTCGTCCTCGAGGTCAATGCCAACTGCGGCCTCACCGCGGATGTGACGTCGGCGGTGGGCAGCATCCTGGAGTACTCCGGCACATCCATCGCCTCGTTCGTGGACATCATCGTGGCCGACGCCCTGCAGCGACACCGCCCGGGGCGCGGCCGCCGTTTCGACAGGACCCTTCCGTCATGAACGTGTGCGTGCTCCAGCCGTCGTATGACAAATCAGAACTGCTGAAGGAGTACGCCACACACGATCCGCCGCGCGACCTCTCACCCCTCATCCCGGAATGGTCGTTCACCAACCTGTTTCTGGACAAGGCGACGGTCTACGCCCAACTGAGCCACGCCAAAAAGGCGGGCTACGACATCTTCGTCAACCTCTGCGAGGGTCATCTCGACTGGGACGTGCCCTCCATTGACGTCATCCACTCGCTCGACAGTCTCGGGTTGCCGTACACCGGCCCGCCCGCCGACCGGTACGAAACGGGCAAGGAAATGTTGAAGGTGGTGGCCCGCTACGCGCTGGTCCGTACGCCGCCCCATGTCGCCGCGCGCTCAGCCGCCGATGTGGCACACGCGGCCGCCACCCTGACGTTCCCCCTGTTCGTGAAACCGGGCGAAGGCGGCGACTCGTTCGGTATCGATGCCGCCAGCCTGTGTGAGGATGCCCACGCGCTGATGGCCAAGGCCGAGGCGCTGCTGCACCACTACGACACCGTTTTGATCGAGGAGTATCTCGACGGGCGCGAATTCTCGGTGCTCGTGGCCGCCGACCCGGCGAACCCGAAAGTGCCTTTGGCATTTCGACCGATTGAGTATCGCTTCCCGCCTGGCGAGCGCTTCAAGACCTATGACCTGAAGAACGCGCAATACCACCCCGAAGCCAACATTTCGGTGAAGGATACCGCGCTCGAAGCCGCGCTCGTGGACGCCGGGCGCCGCGTCTTTCTCACTTTCGGCGGAACGGGCTACAGCCGAATGGACTTCCGCCTCGACCGCGAGGGGGTACCGAGCGTGCTCGACGCGAACTTCAGCTGCTCGGTGTTCTATCCGGAAGGCTTCTACGGTACCGCCGACTACATCCTGCAGCACGATGGATCCGGCGTGGCCGGTTTTCTGCGCCACATCATCACGGAAGGGCTGGCGCGCCACGCCGTCAGGCAGAAGCCCTTCATCGTGCGCACAAGAAACGGCGGCCTGGGGATCGACGCCGTCCGCCCAATCGCCCGCGGCGAGATCGTCTATGTGGGCGAGGAGCGCTCGCAGCGCATCGTCACGCGCCGATGGGTGGAAGAGACGTGGGACGCCCGCGATCGACAGACATTCGCGCAGTACGCGTATCCGCTTTCAGACGATGTGTATATTCTCTGGTCAGACAATCCACATGACTGGGCGCCGCAGAATCATTCGTGCGCGCCCAACACGGGTTACGACGGCCTCAACGTCGTAGCCCTGCGCGAGATTGGCGCCGGCGAGGAACTCACGCTCGACTACGCCCAGTTCTGCAACGAAGAGAGCGAGGCCTTCGCCTGCCACTGCGGGGCGCCGGCGTGCCGGGGCGTGGTCACCGGCACGGCGTCCATGAGCGTGCAGTTGCGCGAAGAGGCGCAGCGCGCCCGCCAGACTACTGATTCGGACGCAGGAGCTGCCTGAACGTGAGCGTGTTGATGTCGCGGAACATCGGCGTGCGCGGCGGGAGCAGGGCCGGTGTCAGGAAGTCCGTATCGAAGTTGTAGCCACGCGTGGGCGGTGAGTACACGACGTCGCAGCACTTGTAGACGCCGACCGCCTGGCGATTCAGGTACAAGCTGATAATCGAACCGCGGTAGTTCAGCGTCTGGCCGCCCCAATTCTCGATATACCGCAGGAAGTTGTGCGCCCCGCCGTCGGTGCCAAAGTCCGTGTGGTCATTGGCCGCATTCGTGGTGGGCCTTGCGAAGTTCAGGCCTTTGCCTGAGATCACGGCGACGCGGTACCACGTGGTCACGGCGTTGCGATTTGAGCTGACACTGTGCGGCGACATGAATGATCGGATGTCGTTGAAGTTGTTCGACAGGAATGTGACCGCATCGGCGATGACCGAGGCAGAGACGTGATCGGTGCCCGGAGTGGTGCCCATGGCGGTGCCTGCCGCGTTGGGCGCATTAAAGTTACCCTGGATGTAAATGGGATTCTCGGTCGCCACCGTCAGCCCCTGTGTGTCGTTGGCCGGCAGTCGGAGATTCCCGGTGGTGTAGCCGCCATTGACCAGCTTGAGGGACCGGCGAAAGAAGAGTTGCGGATTGACTCGCGCCTCGCCGACCGGCACCGCGGTGGTGAGTGTCGCCGTGGCGCCCGCAGCCCAGACGCCGGTCGCCCCTGTTGCCGGAACCCACGCGGGCACAGTGGCCATGCGGTACGCAGTGGCGGCCACGGGGTACACACGGGGCGAGCCTCCGTAGAGATCGAGGACACCGTTGCCGTTGATGTCTTCGCCGGGGTCGAGTATCCCGTTGGACACACTCTGGACAGACGCGGGGTTGATGATGTCCTCAAAACCGAACTCTCCCGTTTCGAGATCGTCGCCAAAGTCGTCGGCGGTGAAGAGCACGCCGTCGGTGCCGACGCGCGTGCCCTCGGCCAGATCCGCGCCCAGGTTCTTGTTGCCCCGCCGATCGGAGAAGTACACGACGAAGCCGGTGACATCCATCGTGTCGGGATGAGTGGCCAGCCACAGGCGGAGGTTGTTGACGTCGAGCTCGGCGTAGTGCATCACGCCGCCGAGCAGCGGCGTGGTCCCCTGTCCCACTGGATCGTCGCGCCGGGCGCCCTCGCGTGGGTCGTAAAACGAGACGGGGAGATAGTTGGTCCCGTCGGTGGACCAGACACCTGCGGTCTGGCCACAGGTGCCGAACCCCGCCAGCGGATTGTCGCGCACGCGCTGCAGGCGGATCACGGCATTGGGACTTGGGTCGTCGGCCGCATTGGTCGCGCAGGTCGTGCCGGCGCTGTTCCACGTCGCCGACCCGGCAAGATTGCGGCCGGTAAAACCCATATTGAGCATCTCAACAGTCACGTCCGACCAGACGCCTTCGCGGGTCTGCCGCTCGATCTTGAGAAACCCGCCCTGCAACGGCGTGCCTGGCGGAACCCGATACAGATTGCCGGGCGTGCCCGTGCCATACGTGCCGGCGACCGCGAGCGGGACGCCAGTCAACCAGGTGACCGCCGTACCCTGCCCATTCGGATCGGCGCGATAGGCGGCGTCGAGGGCCAGTCGCGCCAGATCAACAGGCGGGGCCGCAGTCACCGTCTGAAGACTCGTGATGTCGGAGGCTCGGTCGGAAAGCAGGATCCTCAGACTCGCCATCGAATAGAACCGCTGGGCCAGCACCACTTCAGTGTCCGGCGTCACACTCGACGGCCGCCGCACCAGATCCACCGCGGCGGCGCCATCGGCCACCAGCGGCAAGTCGAGTCGGCGCCCACCCGTGACGCCGCTGCGGAGCCGGTTCGAGTACGAGCCGGTGGAAATGTTGGTCCACGTCGGTTCGTTCCGGGTATTGCCCGATACCAGAACCATGGTCGGCTGTCCGTTGACGGTCTGCAGCGTACTGGGCGGCACACTCGCCACGGTTACACTGCCCTCCTGGGTGCCGCCGCCACAGTTGCCACCTTGTGATCCGCAGCTGAGGTTCCGAAACGTCGGGTTCGATCCGCCCGTGGTGGCCAGCCTGACATAGCCGCGGTGGCCGCTCGTGGTGATCGAGACGCCGTTGGCCAGGTGCGTCCTGACCACTTCTCCAACCGCGGTGAAGACCTCGCGCAGGGTGAGGGTGGCGCTGCCATCCTGGGCGACGTACGCGTTCTGGTTCGTGTGCACCCGGCCGCCAAAATCAAAGTTCGGGCCGGCGAAGAAGCTGAGGTCGTTGTCGGAGAAGATCCCGAACTGGAACACGGGCACGGCCACGGTCTGCAGCTCGCGCCGCATGCGCGCCTCGGCGGCGCCAAGTGCGCTGATATTGGACCGCGCCGTCACATTGATGACATACGGCGTGATGAGTCCGATCAGCCCCTGGAACGGCCCGTTCGGAACCGTCGCAACCTTCAGGGCCCCTGGTGTGATGGTGTATCCCGGCAGGTTTCCGGGTGCGATGAACGTAAACCCGGGCAGCACCGGCGGCGTCGTGGTCAACGCGGCAATCTGCGCGCCTGAAGGACTGAAGTTGCCGCCGATGAACAGCGCGCCCAGATCGGCGGTGAGCTTCTCAAGACCGGCATGCGCGGCCGCGTACGCCTGCGTCTGATCGCGGTTGATACCGCTCGCCTGCTGGTCAGCCGCGATCACCGCCAGGAAACCGAACACCAGCGCGCCCATCAACAGCAGCACCAGCAGCGTTGACACCAGCGCCATGCCCGAATCGCTACCCCGTCGCATTGTGGACCCCTTCGTGAGAGCCATCTATTTGTACCGATCCACCAACGCCATGCTGCGAAGGCTCACTTGTGTGTTCAGCGTGTTGCGAAAGTAATTCTTCGTCGTGGAGAACTTCTCGGTGGAACGGCCGGCAATATAGATATTGACCTTGCGAATCTGGTTCGGCGAACACGGCTGCGGCGCACACGCGCCAGCCGTGGTCAGGTCTGCGGCCACCATGCGCACGTTCGAGGGATTGGTCGCCCCATCCACCATGTCGTAGGTGATCTGGAGGTTCTCCATGGCGAATGCCACCGTGCGGCCGCGTTTGTTGAGGGCCACCGCCGGGTTGCCCCAGTTCATATGCCGAATGAGCCTCGGCGTGGTCGCGTCGAGCGTGGTGTCGAGGTAGTACGAAATCATCCGGATTCTCGACACGGTGGCCGACTGCGCAGTCGTGGGTGCGAGCGTGGCCAGGTCGTCAATCGTCCCGTTCAGACTGCTGACGAACTGGTTCAGATTGAACGGGTCTCCCGCGTTGAAGGTCATCGTCTGGTTGCCGTTGACCGCAGTGATGTACACCAGGGCGCTGGCGCTGCCCTTCGTGAACATCATCAGGTCGCCCACGTCGACGTCGTCGGGTCCGCCTGTGCTGATGTCAAGGCCGCCTGTGGCCTGAGCCAGGGTGGAGATCGTCGCCGTGTGGGCGCCGACGTTGAAGCTCTGGACGGGCACCGCTTCCAGTTGGGAATCAACGGCCAGCGTCGTCATCATGTCGGTGGCCACACCATTGATCGTGGGACCGCATGCGGTACCGACCGTCACGGCCGGAATGACCTGCGTCCCCGCCGGCCATTCGGTGCACGTGCTGCCCTGGGCGCGAGGCCGCTGAATCGTCAACGCGCCGGTGCCGTTGGGCACCTGCACCGTGCGGCCGGTCGGCATGCCCTGGCCGACCTGGATGAGGTCACGAACGATCATGTCTACGCCAATCCTCAGGTTGTTGGTCAGGCCGGTGGTGCCCTTGGCGATCTCTGTGGCTCGATACGCGTTCTGGAGCGCCGTCATCGTGGAGACAAGCACCACGATCACGATGACGCTGGCGACCAGAAGCTCGGTCAGACTGAATCCGGCGTCGCTGCGGCTGAGAGGTTCGGCGGTGCGCATTGACGTGGCGTCAGGAGAACGAAGAAATGAAGGTGCGCAGCGTATAGGTGCGCGTTTGCAGACCCACGGAATACGTGATGGAAATCACCACTTCGCGCAGGGCGGGGTTGACCGGCTCGAGTTCACGAATCTCCACCCGCCGCTGAAATCCGACGAGCGGCGTCAGCACGTCGTCACCATCGCCGAGAATGCCGTTCGGCCCGGGCGCCCGCTGGGTTTCAATGCCGGCCGCAGCGTCATCGGCCGTGTTGATGAGTCCATCAACGCCGGCGGCATTGAGGCTCAGGGCGCCATCAAGAAACACCCCGCCTGCCGACACGTTGCGGATCTCTGCCCACGTGATAGTGCGGGTGTCACGCGCCGTATGCACGCTTTCAACGGCCTCACGCGCTTTCTCGCGCGCAACGAGGTTCGACGATGAGGTGGCCATGTGCTGGAGGCCGACGATGAACGCCTGCGAAAGACCGAGCAGCCCGACGGTCATGATCAGCATCGCGACCATCGCTTCGATCAGCGTGAAGCCCGCATCGCCGCCAACGCGCGGCCGGGCGCGCCGGTGGCCTACTGCACCCATGCGCTGCCTCCCCAGCGCCACTGCCGGATCAAGGCAGTGGGCCCGAAGATGCTGATGGCCCTGGCGCTCAAGGTCTCGCCGGTGCGGCCGATGAACACCGTGCCGTTGACCGGGTCGCCGACCTGATCCACGAATTCGCCCGAACTCGTGAACAGGATGGAGGTGGCGCCCGGAAAGGCCGTCGCCGTGGCGTTGCCAAAGGCGTCGGGGGTGTCAGGGACGCCGGCAAACAGGAGAAAGCTGTAGTTGGTGCCGAGGAAGGCCTCGCGCACGACCGTCGTGCCGGGCCCCGGCACTTCAATGCGCGACACGACGATCTTGTTCGGCGCCGTGAAGACCACCTGCATGTTGCGACGTTGGGAGATCGCCTCTTCGCGGGCCACCCGCATCACGGCCACGAGCGTGGCCGCGCTGCTGTCGGCCCTGGCCGAGATCAGGGCGACCGGCATCACTGCCACGGTGATACCCGACAGCACGATGATGATGCCGATGGTGACCAGCACCTCCAGGAGGGTGAAGCCGTCGGACGGGGACCAGGCGTGCGGAAAACGGGTTCGCATAAGGGATAACCGAGAATCTCGGCTGCCTCCTTTGCAAGGAACGGTCCGTGTTTTCAGCGGTATTCATTGACGTTTTGCCGGGGTGACCCTTTGCCCGACGACCGACTTTGCCCGAAGTCTCACAGAATTGTCATTCCTGCAGACGACCACCTACCGCCGATGTGACCACGGGCGCACGAGAGCATGAGCCAATGAGCCAATGAGCCAATGCCGGGTGCGCTTCTGAGCGCGGTGGGGCCGTTCGTCGCGCTCCTGATCCTCCTCCGACGACTCAGTATCGATCCGGCAAACGACATGGTCTCGGCACTCACCGTCGATCGCGTCTCCACGATGTTCACGCTTGAACGCATCACCACGATCGGACGCGCCATAGCGCGAGTGGTGGTTCGGCGGCGCCAACACGATCGGGGCGCTTCCCCTCCTCGTGATCTATCTCATGGTGAGCGGCATGCCCGGCCGAGGGTCGGCGGCGGCGCGCCTGACCATGGCAGGCCTTGGCCTCATGCTGCTCATCTACACGGCGGTGTATGTGATGACGCCGCACGACTTGAGCTGGCACCTGCGCTCGTCGCTCGATCGCGTTCTGCTCCAGTTCCTGCCGTCAATGGTGTGGGCAGGTCTGCTGCTGGCGAGCCCGCCGGTATCACAGCAAACGAAATACCAGCGCGGTAATGATTGTCGGCACAACCGCTCCGGCCAGCAGCCCGACCGGCGAAATCGCTCCACCAAAGAAGCGCCCCAGTAACGCCTGGCCCGCCGGGTTGGGCGCATTGGCGATCACGGTCAGCCCGCCGCCGACCACCGCGCCCTGCACCACCGCGAGTTTCATCGAGTCGCCCAGGTTCGGCACAAGGGTGGCCAGATAGGTGATGAGCGCATTGTCGTTGACCGCCGTCAATGCGATTGCGCCGAGGAACAACGGGCCTTCGGGAAGACTGCCAAGCACCGGGGCGATCCACCATCCCTGCAGCCCGCCGTGAATGACCAGACCTGCCAGGAAGAACCCGACCAGGAGCGGCGTCTTCAGTTCGATTCGGCTCTGGTAGGGCGCGGTCGCGCGGGCAAATCCAAGGAAGAACAGAAACCCACCGATGAACAGCGCCGGATAGTGCGCGTTGAAGACGGTCCAGGCCATGAACGCGAGGTGCACGACCACCACCCACCCCGGCACGGGCCACAGGGCCGGCCCGGTCGCATCGTCATCCGGTTGCTCGACATCGGGAACAGGCGCCTGTGCGGCCAGTGACTGCAGTTCCTTCCGGAAGAGGATGAAGTAAGCCGCGGTCGAGAGTACGATCGCGATGACCGCGCGCCAACCGAAGTGCACCAGCATGAACGGGATGTCCCAGTCCCATGTTCGCGCCACCATCAGGACCGGCGGCGCCGCGAATTGCGTCAACGTTCCCCCGATCGAGATGTTGACAAACAACACCCCCAGCGTCGCGTACTTCAATCGGGTGGAGGGTTGCAGGTCGTAGAACTGTCGCGCCAGCAGTAGGGCGCAAATGGTCATCGCCGCAGGCTCAGTGATGAACGAGCCCAGCACCGGCCCGATCGTCAGAATGGCCACCCACCAGGCAGCCGGCGTCGCCCCCCCCGCGTGGGCCACTCGCCTCAATGCGGTTTCCGCGAATCCGATGACCGGGCGAGTCGCCGCGAGCGCCATGATGACGACCACGAACATCGGCTCGGTGTAGTTCACCGTATCGCTGAAATAGTGCGTGGCCGTGCTCCAGTCAGTCGAGGCGGTGATCGCGATAAGCAGCACCAACGCCCACATGCCGAACACCACTTCGACTTCCCCAAGGAAGTGGAGGACTTCTGCGCGCAGACTCGGCGTCGCCGGTCTGCCGAGCGCGCGTTCGACCTCATCGTGCCGGTGCTGCACGCGGTGCGCGAGCGCCGCGAAGCGCGCGGCCGCAAACGTGTGAACAATCGCCAGGACGAACACGGCCGTGGCGATCGCGTTGAAGGGCTCCAGTTGCACACGCATCGCCAGGTCGGCCGCGAGCGTCTGATCGGGCGCGGACGGGTAACTTTCCAGTGCCCTGGGGAATGCGGCGACCGCGTTCGCGGTGCCGGTGTTGGTGTCGAAGTGGGTCATGGGCGAAGCGATGGTTGCCAATGCTGAGCGATCCAGGAGACTGGTGTCAATCGGCTCGGCTCGCGAGCCGGCGGAAAGACGTGGCCGCAGGTGTGCGCCGAGGCCTTGCGGCTACACTGGCGCCGTGGCCAGGCTCCACCGGATGTCATCGGCGGAACGCGAATCGGTTCTGGGGCGGCTGTCCGCGACCTTGGCGAACAGGCGCGGGCTCTCGTTCGCCATGGTGTTCGGGTCTTTTCTGAGTGCGGAGGCCTTCAGGGACCTCGACGTGGCGGTGTGGGTCACCGCAGAGGCCGATCCGGCGTTCGACCTGGCACTGGCTGTTGAGCTCTCCGCAGCGCCTGTACTCTCCGTGGATGTGCGGCGCATTAACCACGCGCCACTCCCTTCCTGTTCCATGTCCTTCGCGGAAGGATTGTGGCCGAACGCGATGATCGTCAGATCTCGGCGCTGATGGAACGCGTCGGGCGGGAATATCATGATCTAGCCACGCACCTTCGACACGCGACGCGGGAGGTCTTCGCACGATGACCCTTGATCCCGACGTCGTCCGGGCGCGCTGCACGGAGATCGCGCAAGCCCTTGAGCGCCTGGAGCGTATTCGGGCTCAGGGCGAGTGAACGCGAACATCATGCAGGACTGTTTCATGGAGGAGACGCGTCCCGGCCGCACGGGCGACGAGATCCTCAGGTCCATCCGTGAGCGCATGAAGGGCGCGAGTCTCAACGGCGCCATGTACTCACATCCGGTCGGGTTGCAGGGCCACGGTGCGGGGCCGCTCATCGGCCTGTGGGACATGCAGGACGGCGTGGCCGGCCGCGGTGACGCGAAGGTGGTGCCATCGATGTGGTATTCGGTCGAACATCAGGTCACCACACGCGTTGATGAGTGGGAAGGGCAGCCCGTCCGCATGGCGCAGGAAGAAGACATGATCATCAGCGCCGACGGCACGGTGCGCTGGGCGCACAAATCACACTCAGGCGTCCCCACCATTCGCAGCCATTCGCCGCCGCTACGGCGGACAAGCCCTCCGCCTTTGCGACATCCAACAGATCCAGCAAGTTGGCGAGTGTTCCTGAACGGAGATTCCCATCCGGGTCTATCAGAGTGTCCTGAGTCGATAGCCCGTATGAAGTGGCTGTTGCTGACATAACCTCTCCTTATCAGACACGGGGCCGATCACCTTGCGCATCCACAACCCCAAATTGAACGCGGAGGCCTGCACCACCAGCCGCTTCAGAATGTTGGCGTGTCCGCGCAGGTACGTGCGACGCATGCCGACCGTTTCGTACAGATGCGCGTCCGAACGCTCGAGCAATGCGCCGCGTCGCCGCAGTAATCGCTGTTCGCGCGCACCACGAATCCGACGGTGATTGGCATGGACCGCGTCAGTTGCTCGACGGCCGCGGGGAGCGTCGTCTGCACCGTCGTTGTGTCGCCGAGGTCGGCCCCTTGCACCGTCACCGCGACGATAGCGCCGGTGTCGAGATCGACCGCACGCTCGGCTCTGAGCGCCAAGTGGGTGCGCCCATCCTTCATCTTCGTAATCCGCGCGCCAGGATGAGCACCAGGCCCTTGTCGGCCTCGGCATCGAACGCGACGATCGCGTCACATCGTGTTCGAGGCTGGCCGCCTCCGGTGTCTTGAATTCGCCTTTAATCTCGCCGGATCACGGCGTTGGACCATGGGCGCGAGATCGATCGCACCAATTCGATGACGTTCTGGGCCAATCAACTGAGCAAGTTGCTGACCGCGATCCTTAGACTTTGATCGCCAAGCGCCTCGGCGGCTTCCCATCGCCATAAGCCATAGTCTTTTGGGTAGTTCCACCCCTATCAGGCGCAGGCCGGCATGGCCCCCGGTCTCATCACGCCCTGGGGTGTCAGGACCCCGGATCGGGGGAACACGTGCCCCGGTGATCCGCTTCCACTGCTTCTAAGCCTCAAGAATTCTTTGGACTTCGGGCGAGTCGCCCTGGTGGCCCAGCCCTTGCATTTCGTTCGCATGACGCCCACCGCCGTCGCACCGAGAGTTTGAACAGCGCGTGGACGGGAGCATCACTCTGACGACATCCAAGCGAGGGCCTATGACAGCACCGAAGGGTAGTGAACGCGCGATGAACTTCTTCGTCCTACTCGCAATATTGGCGGCGGTATTGTTCTGGAGCCAAGACCTTCGCCTCAAAGCCACTCAGGCCGAGCAGAGAACAGTGCTCGCGTCCAGGCGCTTTCCCTTCTTGTTGACCGGCCTGCGTCTCGAAGTGCCGACACTCGTTGATGTTGTTGATGGCACGAGGGGCGCCGAGTCTGCCGCTACGCCCGGTCGGCGGTTCTTGGTGGCTCTAAGTGACCGCTGCCCTTTTTGCAAGGAAGCTGAGCCGGCAATTTGTGCGGTACTCAAGGCCGGCTCTGTACAGGCGAATGACGAGATCGTCCTGCTGTCATTCGCAGGTACTGAAATACTCAGCCGGTTGATGTCGTGCGCGCGACAGAATCCCTCGGTGCCCGCCGTCCTCGGCGGCATCATCAGAAACACACAAGAATTCTCGATGTTGACCGGCATTATGGCGACGCCGTCGTTCGTCAGAGTCGACTCGTCATGGCGTCTAACGGCTGCCTACTCCGCTCTGCAAGCGAAAGAGTGGGAGGCAGACGTTCTGGCCGGCATCGAACTCGAAAACGGTTCCAGTGAAGGGAGGTGAAGGAAAGATGAAGAGGATGATCACAATGCGTCGGATTCGTGCGCTGCTGATGTTTGTCGTCCTAGTCGGCTCAGCAAGCTATGCCATGGCCGACGGCGGAGGCGGTGACGCAGGGGATTGCTGTGCCAAGGCCTCCGACTGCAAGGAAGTCGACAATGAATCGGCATGCGACACCCAACACCCGTGCACGTCCAGCACTTACAAGTCGTGTTGTGCTGCTACGTGTCCACCGATAAACAACTAGCAGGGGGCGAAGATGACAAAGGTCACACTGAAACGACTGTTGTTCCTGGCACTCTTGGTCACCGTGGCGCACGCGTCTACGTCACAGGCCGAGGAAATCCTGTACGACTGTTGCGGCAATGAGAAGTCTGTGCTTGACAACGAGTGCCGTTACACGAACCGAAACTCGACGTGCACTTATGGCGCAGATTGCAATGGCGATACGTACGGAGCCTGCTGCATACAGGGCTGCTACAAGATCTTTGAGAACGAGTAATCCGTTTGTTGAGGGAGGCTGGATCACCGAGGGTCCCGCCTCCGTTGGGAGGTGAGATGTATTATCCGAAGTTGCTTCTGTTGTTGGTCGCCATCGTCACGCTGGGGTGGAAGGCGGCGGAGATCCACGCGATGAATAGCCGGTTGGCGGAGACAAACCGGGTGATTTCCGAGACTGCGCGCCGACCGATTGCGGTCGTGCAGTCTCCGGTGATCACGCAGTCGGCCGAACTGATGAAGCCGTGGCTCGGGGCGACAGGCGGCGCGACGATCGCTGCCACCGACACGACGCTCGTGCTTCTGTTTGGCGACCAGTCGCAGGCGTCGCAAGGAGCCGCGAGCCAATGGCGAGCCGTGCTCGAGGGCTATCGCAATGGCCGGGGCCGGCAGCTTTGGGTCGTGACTAAGCAGGGAGGGGGGAACGGTTCCGCCTTGTCCTATCTGTCCGAACGCGGGGCGGCATTTTTCGAGCTGCGCGATGCCCAGAGGTTCACGGCGGCGACCGGCGTCCGAACGGTGCCCGCAGCGCTACTGTTTCAGGGCAGCGACCTGGTCGCGATGTCGTCCGGGCACGTCGCGAAGGAGGACATCGCTATGTTCGCGAGGTACTTCCTGGCTGACGGTGCCGCCCCGGCATCACCCTTCCTTTTTGACAAGCCTGGTGATGACCTCAATCCCGTCAAGGACGACCCAACGCGGTCGGAGGTCAGATAGGAATGTCTTCCATCGTGCAGGCCCTTCGTTCCCTCGGGAAGCGGCCATTTGCACTGGCGGCGACGGCACTGTCACTGGCGGCTGGTGTCGGCCTCAATGGCGGCGTTCTGGCTGCCCTGTGGGGTGCGTTCGGTGGTGCGTTGCCGTATCGCGACCACCACGAACTGCTCATGGTCGTCGCTGCGCCAACGGCGAAAGCCCGTCGGGTGTTCTTGACCGAGGCCGAAGCGACGCAGCTTCGGAGTTTTCACGACCTGTTCGACGCGGTCACTACCATTGAGCGATGGCCCGCGAGCCGACGTGCCTGGATGGACGTCGAGTACTCAGGGCGCGCAAGTCGAGTCTCAGGTGCGCTGGTGCTCCCGAATACCTTTGAGGTGTTAGGCGTCAACGTCAGAGGGCGAATGTTTTCCGCAGCTGATGTAACCGAAGCGGCCAGGGTCGCGATTGTGACCGAACGTTTCGCGACTCGATATCTTGGCGGGGGGAACGCCATCGGCCGGACGATCCGGCTTAACGGGAATCTGTTTACGGTTGTTGGTCAACTCCCGCCCGACTTCGTGGCACCAACCGTCATTCTGCCCCCTCCCAACGAGACCTCGCACGCCATTGACGTGTGGATTCCGCAGGATGCTCAGCAGATCGTTGGCGGTGACGGTGGATCCCTGCAATATTCCGTTATCGCTCGAGCGGGTCGCCCCAACCTGTCGGCGCTGTCCGGAGAAGTCTCGAGGCGGCTGAAGTCCAGTCTCCCGCGTGCTCCTTCGGATGGTTACGCGGTGGTGAGCCTCCGTAGCGCGATGCTCGGGACGACATCGGCCAATGTTGCGGTCATTTCGGTCCTAGGCCTCCTCCTCTTCGGAGTCGCGCTCTTCAACGTCACAATCGTGTCTCTCCTCCGAGTCGACGAGATCGAGGGTGAAACGGCGATTCGTGCGGTGCTCGGAGCTTCGGGATGGCGCCTGTGGTTGTCACCGGCCGTTGAAGCCGGAATCTTGATTTGTGTGGGTGCGGCTTCCGGAGCGCTGACCTCAAGGCTGGTCGCCTCCATCATCGTCGCTGGAGTGCCCGGGGCAACCTGGATCGCCGATCAGTCCTGGGTCGCCTGGGTCTCGGGAGCTGTAGCGGCGGGTGTTTCGATTATCGCCGCGCTCTTCACTGTTGGTTGGTTGATTCGTGGCCAGACCAGGAGGGTTTCGGGTGCGTTGACCACCATCTGGCACAGTTCGCGTCTGTCCCGCCGTCCTTCCCGCCTCCAAGTACTCCTGACCTCGGCGCAGCTCGGGCTGGCCATCGTCCTGGCTGCGCCGGCGGTGGCACTGTGGTCTGCCTTGGCGCACGTCGACGATTCGAATGCGCATCTCAACCGGCCAGATGTGGTCGTCGCGCAGGCGTGGCTGCTGGATCGTGGCCCAAATGAGCTCCCCGACGTTGTGCGCGCAAAGGAGTCGCTGCGAGCGCGGATCGCGGCGCTCGGTGGCGTGGCAGAGGTCGGCTTTGCATCCGATCCGCCACTTGTCGGCAGCCAGAGCCCCATGTTGGTTGTCGGCGCGCCCTCCGGCAGCGCGAAGCGCGTCTCGGCGTTTGGCGACGCGGTTGACGCATCGTACCTCTCCCTCGCAGGCCTCTCGATTGTCAGAGGGAAATCATTTGACACGGCCGCCAGCAAGGCGGGTCGTCCGCAGGCAGTGGTGTCGGTGGCCTTCGCGCGAGATCATTTTGGTGCATCTGATCCGGTAGGGCAGTTCATTGACTACAGGGGGAAGCGGGAAGTAATTGGCGTCGTTCAAGACGAAGTCGGAAGAGACGGTGCATTGAGGGCAGCGGTGTACGTGCCGCTCCACGACGTTCCGTACCTCAAGCTCACGGCCCTCATCAAAGTCTCGAACGCTGCCGCGGCCTCGGACGTGGTGACTGCGCTGCGCACACTCGACGGTGTGCAGCCGGTTGATCGCGTGCAATTGATGAACACTCTGACAGACCTGGCATTTGCGGACCAGCGTATCTTCACGCGCGTCGCTGTAACCTTCGCGGCTGGTGCACTCGTACTGACGTTTCTCGGAATCGTCCTCATGACGCTGCACTGGGCTCTGCTCGCCAAAAGCGAGGTCGCCACTCGGTCGGCTCTGGGCGGTCTGCCGCGGAGAATCGCGATCGCGTTCACCGCCAGGCAACTACGTCTTTCGGCTATTTCGGCTTCGGTCGGTGCTCCACTCGGACTCCTTGCACTACACGGTGTGAGTACGGCCGTCCTGCCACTGGCGATACCGTCCATGGCCGCCCTCGTGATCGCCGTGCTGTCTGTGGTCGGCGGATCGGGCATCGTGACGTTCACCGTGTTCCTGAAGGTTGCGAGCCAGCAGCACGCGGGTCTCGGTGCGGGTCGGCATGAACGCGGGTCCGGCGCGGATGGGAGGCGAAGCTGATGGATCACCGATCGAATGGTATGAGCGCTCTGGTACGAATCTGGTTTGCCGGGTTAGCGGCACTCTCGGCATTTCTTGTCATCGCTGTTCAGCCGGCTGCCACCATGGCCGTGCTGCCACTGACCGGCGGTTCCCCCGCCTTCTGGCAGACAAGCCAGGCGCTGTTTCAAGCGATGTTGCTGCTCGGGTACCTGGGCTCGGCCCTCCTACTCCGCCGGCAGACCTCGCGTCGGCTGGTTTGGTACGGCTCTGCGATGGCGGCCGGATCGCTCGCCTTGTTCATGGCGTTCGGCACTCCGCCCGTACCTGACTCGGTGACTACATTGACACCGGTTCGGGCGACGATGGTCATCGGTCGGTACTTCGGGCTTGCATTTGTGCTGCTTAGCACGACATCGCTTGCCTGCCAGTACATGTTTATCCGTTTGACGCCGGCGGGGAGCCCATTCTGGATTTACGTAGCGAGCAACACCGGGGGTCTGACAGCAGCCGTCGCATATCCTTTCATTATCCAGCCCTACACTGACGTGTCTTCGCAATTGGCGGTCTGGGGTTCGATTGCGACAGCCAGCGCTCTGCTTCTCTCGGCCTCTGCGTTCGGCGTAGCGATGAAGCGACCGTCGGAGGCAGCGGTTCCGGCGCCGCGTGATCGGTTGTCTTTGTGGTCCGCGGCGCGTTGGTTTGCTGGTGGGGCGGGTCCGGTAGGCTTGAGCCTTGCCTGCACCAGCTATCTCTCAACCGACCTGGGCTCGCATCCCCTGGTTTGGCTCGGTCCCTTCACCGCCTACCTTGCGACGATGATTGTCGCGTTTAGTCACTGGGGCGGCAGATGCGTGGCCGTCGCGAACCGGATCGCGCCATTTGCCGTAGCACTGCTCCTTGCCGGGCTGGTCCAGTCGTGGCCAAACACTTTGGCGGCGTATGCGCTGCACCTCGGAGGCGTCACCATCCTGCTCCTGTCGTGGCACGGGTGGTTCGCTTCTATCCGGCCGAGGCACGGGAACCTGGAGTGGTTCTACGGATGCGCGACGTCGGGGGGCCTTGCAATCGGGGCGTTCCTCGGCGTGGTGGTGCCAGTCGCGCTGAACCCTGCGCTCTTTGGCAACCCGAACTTTCGTTGGCATCGGCTGGTGTTCGGCTCTCTGGCTCCCGAATACGTCGGATTCATCATTGCGTCCGGCATCCTGCTCGCCGTCGCCGTCCGTGAAATGCGTCATGGAGAATCGGTGACCCGCGGCAGTCTGGAGGGGTTGTTGCTGGGAGCCGCTGTGCTTCTCACGTCCGGCGCCGCAGTGTCCGCCCTGTCGCGGGCATCGTACGCTTCGCCCGCAGCCTGGATCGGAGTCGCCACCCTCATAGCGGTCGCCTTCGTTCTTCGAAGTCGCTGCCAGTTGGTCGCGTGCGTGCTGGCCATTCTCGTCGGGACAGTCGCGAAGACGTCAGCCGGGGCCGGTATCGTTGAACACCAGCGATCGTCGTTCGGTCAACTCAAGGTGCAGGACACAGCCACATCCCGCACGCTCACTCACGGATCCACCACTCATGGTGTTCAGTCACTCGCGTGCATCACTGGTGACAGCGCGGCAGAGTGCTCCAAGGCAACAGGCTATTACCACCAGGCCGGCCCAGTTGGCGCCGTCATCCGAGCGGTCAGCAAGACAGTGGGCGCAGTGGACGTCGGCGTGATCGGCCTCGGCGTCGGCACATTGGCAGCCTATTGCTCAGGCAGCGACACAATGACCTTCATGGAGATCGACCCGGCGATCGTGTCGATAGCCGAGAATTACTTCAGGTTTTTGTCACATGGACGACGACGGTGTCGCTCGATCAGTATTGACATGGGTGACGCTAGGCTCTCACTGCGCCGCGGTCAGTCCCAGAGGTTTGACCTCCTTGTTGCGGACGCATTTTCATCCGACGCGGTCCCAGTGCACCTGCTCACCGCCGAGGCCATGCGCGAGTTCATGCTGACGGTGAAGCCTCATGGGCTACTCGTGTATCACACCTCGAATCGCTATTTTGGCCTCGAAGACGTCCTCCTCGCCGCCGCGAAATCGGCAGGGTTCAAAGGCCTTGCGGTCGTGGACCGTGGCCGGTCTTCAGTGCCAACGCGCCAGCGCCTGGCCACGCAGTGGGTGGTGATTGCAGCCGACGAACGAGCCCTTGACCACCTGGAGGATGCGATGGCAGGCGATGGTTTCGTGGTGAAAGACTTCAAGGCCGGAGTTGGTGCGCCTTGGACGGACGATCGCCACAGTCTGCTGGCCGCGCTTCGCCGCTAGTGCCGTCGTGCTGTCAATCGGATACGGAGTGGCTTCGCTCGGCGCGTCTCCCACGGCCGCGTCCTGGTGTTGCTCGAGTGATACCGACTGTCCTGCCAACCACGTATGCGACAGAAGGCCGGGGGACGACTGCTCGACGACTCATAGGGGCTACTGTGTGCCGGTTGGCCGAGAGTAGAAGCGACTCCGCCGGGCATGCGCCGAACTCGAGAGATCGCCATCAGACGAGCGCTGGGAGCCAGCCGTCGGAATATTGTCTCGGTCGTCGTCTGGGATGCCGCCGTGGCGGCCCTGGCGGGTACAGCCGCAGGCCTCTTGGCAGGTCGATGGACGGCACGCCTACTTGAGAACCAGGTGTACGGATTGGCGACCGGCGACTGGAACGCGATCATCGCCGCTGCTGTTGTCATGTGCGCGGTGGCGGTAGGAGCATCGATCGTCCCTGCCCGAAGAGCGCTAAAGCTCTCGTCGACTGATGCTCTTCGAATCGACTAGCTGATTCGCGTGGAATGAGGGGCTGAAGCGCGACCCGAATCGGCACCCGCCGGCAGGGACACGCAGCCTATCCGACGGGGTGACCTTGCCTCATCGCGGGGCGGCAGATCCCCAAAAGCCTAACCCGTCATCGCGTGGATGGAGCGTGCCGACTCTGGCACACGCCTTGCTGTTCAGGCAGTGCACGCGGTCACGGACTTTGGTCCGGCCCACGTTAACAAGAACGTGTTTGAGCGTCACAAGAAAGGAAGATGCACATCTTATGTCTCGATTTGCTGTCACGAATCTCGCACTGATGTTGATCGTGATTGTTTCCCATTCGTCCCGCGACACCTCTGCATCGAGCCAGGTCACGAAGCTCGGATCGATCGTCGCTGCGGATGCCACACCTCTCGGCCCGCTGGTGGTCAGAGAGATCGACAAAGCGTCTGGGATTGCCACCGGCACCATGCCGGCGGCGCACGCCGCCGCGATTGCAACCGCCGTCAAAGGTCTTGCGGCGTTTGCCATCGTTCAACCCGCTGGAGCTCACGATGGCGTCCGCTTCCCTTCGCAGTCGCCTCAGAGCCCATCCGTTCGGACGAGTGAAGTCACCTTTGGTGTGCAGGAAGTAATTGATTTGAAGGCCAAAGCCGGACGGCTGTTTGTCGTTGCCGATCAACGGGCTGGCCGTGCAGTCGCACTGGTCGTCGACGGAGCCTGGATCGCAGCGGCTGGGCTGCCCGCGGTCCCTGTTGGCGCCAAGGGTTCGATTCAACGGGCTACGCAGCGGTTTGAAGTCGAGATCGTCGGCATCCTGGACGTGGTCACCCTTGCCGCCAATCCTGAACTCGACCCCGCCACCCAAATCGTCGTGCTCAAGACCGACGCTATGAACAAGTCAGACGCCAGCTCGTTGGCCTATTCCCCCGTCATCCGGCCCGTTTCGCCAGCGCGTGTCAAGGATGTCCAAAGTAAGTTGTCCGCGCTGGCTGAAAGTTTGGCCCGGCAGCCAGAAGCGGTGCCGGTCACGTTTCGCTTGGAATCGTTTCGCCAGAAGAAGTAAGGAGTCCCGATGCCTCGGATTCGCAGTTTCGCCCGCTGGATGATTACCTCGACGCTGCCCTTGATGGGGCTGTCAGTCTTCTTGAACGTGGTTTTGGCAACGCGTGTGTTGACGTTGGACCGAAGGATCGCGGCGATTCAGGCCGACGGCGAATTACAGCCCGGTACCAAAGTCGATGCGTTCATCGGCAGCTCAATCGACGGGGAAACGGCTACCGTCTCCTTTGCTGATTCCTCGTTGCCGACCGTGCTCTACGTGATGCGCCCCTCATGCGTCTGGTGCAAGAGGAACGAGTCCAATCTACGGTCCCTGGCCGAACAGGCTCCGGGGCGATATCGTCTGCTCATGTTGTCGCTGGACAGCAACGGCCTGAAGGAGTACCAGCAGGAGCACAACGTTTCGATCCCTATCGTCACCGACATTCCTGGTTCGGCTCGGGATCAGTTCATGATGGGGGGGACGCCTCAAACCACGATGGTCTCCCCAACGGGGGTTGTTCTCCACAACTGGATGGGGTTCTACAACTCAAAAACGGGACGGCAGATCTCAGCGACGCTCGGCGTCGCGCTGCCAGGCCTGGACGCGGACGCTCCGTCCCAACTGTCGGCAAAAGACCCAGAAGGGAGGTGAATCATGATGACGCGATGGATCAAAACCGCAATGCTACTGGGCGTGCTCTATGCAGGGGCCGTGGCCTTCGAGGGCGTTGCGTACGCAGACGAGGAAGAGGGACCGAAGTGCTGTCAGTTCGGAGAGGAGTGCGGCTCGGAAGAACTGTGCTGCAATCCCAATGCGATTGGAGCCCTGGCCTGTAGCTCCTCAAAGATCGGCTACTGCCGCTCCTACTGCAGCATTCCGCCTCCAGGCTGATGTGAGTCGTTCGCAGGTCCAGGGCATGAGCGGCGCCCTTGTGCCCTGGACATCTCGTTGTCACGCAGGTCGCCATGGAAGGAGAGGACAAAAATGCCCAAGACGTATTTCGCACTCAGCATCCGCGTGTTCACGGTCGTTCTGTTGGTCGTATGCGCGTTCATCGCCTCGCCCACCGAGGCACTAGGGAGGTGCTGCGACATCGAGGTCATGTGTGGCTGCGATGGTAATCAGCAGTGCTGTGATCACGAGGAGCTGAATGCGATGGCCTGCAGCGCGCAGGATAAGGACTACTGCCGCGACGTCTGCGACGTTATCGGCGGCTAACGGATCCACGACGTGTCTCTGCAAGTTCTTGCCCTCCTCAGAGAGTACCGGCGTCGCTGGCAACTGGTCGCCGCGATTCTCTTCGTGGTGGCTGCGCTAGGAGGCTCAGGCCTGCTGACGTGGGTCGTCATCCGCCCGGCGCTGGGGACACTCTCGTATCCTGACGCGGCCCATGTGTGGGCGGTCTTTCAACGTGGCGCGGACGGGCGTCCAGCGACACGCCTCGATGAGAACGCCGTGGGGGAGTGGCTCGCGCTTCCAGGCAAACCGGCATGGGCACGCCCATTGGGATCGGCGACCGCGCGCATCGGCGGGGACGAAGTGGGTGTGTCCGTTGCGGTGGCATCGGCTGACCTCCTGCCGATGTTAGGGGTGGTCCCACTCCTTGGTGGAGCATTCGATCAGAGCACTCCGACCCCGGCCCTGCTGTCCTACGCCATCTGGGTCCGCCACTTTGGCCGCGCCGCATCTGTCGTCGGGATGCCCATCCACACAACGTTGGGGACCGTGACCCTTGTGGGTGTGTTGCCCGAGGGCTTTCTGCTGCCCTGGATTGGATTCGATCAGCCAGACGTATTGACCTTGTCCAATGAAGCGCCGACGGAAGGTGTGCTCGCGTGGATCGCACGAAAAGGTCAGGACCGCGGTCCCGGCACCGCACAAGTGGGCACACTCACGCTGATGCCGCTGCGCGAGTATCTTCTTGGAGGCTTCGCGGAAACATCTCGCACAGCCGCGACGGCGCTCACTCTGTTCGGCGCGCAGATGGTCGCAGCGCTCCTCATGCTATTTGCATCTCTGCACGACGCTCGGTACGCCGACAAGGCGGTTCATGCGGCATTGGGCCGGCCGTGGCATCGCTCAATCGCGACGAGTGCTCTTGAGCTGTGCTTCATCGGAGGGTTCGGCATGCTGCTCGCGATTCCGGCTGGCCAATTTGCCATCCGGGCCGCAAAGAGCGGCCCGGTCTTGCGCGAGATGGTCCGACGCGAGATGGTGCTTGACGGCTTCGGCATCCTCATCGCGACGACAGTGACGCTCGTGTTGGCCGCACTGGCATATGGCGCAATCACATGGCGGCGGGAGTCGAAGCCAGCGGGATCTGCCGTCCTGGCGCGCTCACGTTCGCTCGGCGTCATGACCACAGCGCAAGTGGCGATTGCGGCGACGCTGGGCGTCGCGACGATGGCAACCGCGATGTCGGTCCGGACCAGTCTTTCGCGCGATGTCGGGTTCAATCCAACAGGCCTCTATGTCGCGGACCTGGCCGGGCCGACGACGCTTCAGACGAACAGTGATCGGCACACATATTTTCTTGGGGTCGAGCGTCACCTGGTCGACATCTTTGGTCGCGACTCGGTGGCCGCGATTGATTCGTTGGCGCTCGCTGGCGCCCTTCCGCAGAGACTCTTGCTGACCGATGCCGAGTTGAAGGGCGACGAACGGGGAGCGCTGTGGCAGGTGACTCCAGGTTACTTCCGGGTGATGGGGATGGAGTTGGTCGCTGGCAGAGCGTTCTCCGATGCGGAGATGGAGTCGGGTGCCGAGGTCTGTCTACTGACCCAGAGAGCGGCCGCGCGGCTGATGGGCACCCCTGCGCCAGTCGGACAAGAGTTGGAAGTGTCGGCTGGGCTCAGGTGTCAGGTCATTGGTGTGGTCGGCGAGTCGGCTGACGCCGTCCGCGGCTCACGCTGGTGGGGTGCCTACGTGCCGTTCACCCGTGAGCGTTTTAGGAGAATGACGCTCGTGATTCGGTCGAACCAGTCGCGTGAGCAGGTGGAGACATCGACCGTGCCCGCGTTCAAGATTGGTAATGAACAACCTCGTGTGCGCGTGGCGCCCGCCGTGGCGTTTCTCGCAAACCGCGCTGGCGACCTGGGTTTCCTGGCACCGATCCTCAGCGGGCTTGCGATGGTGGTTCTTTGCGTGGCGGTGATCGGCATGTACGGAATAATCACCGCGCAAGTTGTGCGGCAATCGCCGTTCTACGCATTGCAACTGGCCCTGGGTGCATCGGCCAGCCACGTGTTCGCCAATACTATTCGGCAGATTGGATGGCCGCTGATTCGCGGAGCAGCGCTCGGCGTAACCGGAGGCTGGCTCTACCAACGACACCTGGCCGCGTCATTCGAGCATCTCGTACCCGTCGAGAGTTGGATGCTCTGGTCAACGCTCGCCGGAGCGACGGTCGTGGCAATTCTGGGGTGCCGGGTCCTGGCGTCGGTCGTTTTCCGAAGACATGGCGCAGGTGTCATGAGCCAGCTACATCGAGGGCGATAGGGTGCTGCGATGGCCTTGTATTGGTTGCTCCAAGAGGGTGTGACCGATTCGGTCCGAACGGCATTGAACAATCGGGAATCACCGCGATAGTAACTGGTTCGTCAACGCGACAGGGAACTCATGGCGGTCGCCCTTTGAGGCTGCCGGGTTCGACGTGTTTGTGACGACCGCCAAGAATCTTCGATATCAACAGAACCTCGCCGGGCGTCGAATTGCGATTGTCGTGCTGGCCACTCCGATTAGTTTCGTCAGGAAGATCCCGAGAAACGCGTTCGTCTTAAATGAGTCGCCGGCGGGCAACCCTCGCGGCGGCGCTGCCATGTCCAAGCCAGTACTGAGCCAACAGACTCATGTCCAGAGGCGGCCGAGACGATGACCGGGCCGACGTTCGCGAGACGTCGGAAGCCAGGAAGCCGCCCGAACGGGCGGTCCCTCGGGAACGGTCCAAACCCACTGGGGATGTCTTCACGCGCGGGCTGACCCTGCCCTGCGGCGAGGAGCGCGAGCCCGTCGAGTTTCGAGACCGGACGTACGCGCTCGACGGATCAGACACCCGGGCACTCGCCACAGTCGGCGCGTTCCGCGTCGTCGATACCGGCGACTTCGAGGCGCAAGAGCATGCCCGGGCCGGTTCTCGCGACGACTGGCGTCACCTTCGGGAAGAGGGACTCGTGACCCACACGACGCTGACGGATCGTGAGGGTTCGCACCACGTCGTGAGCCTCACGCGGGAGGGTAAGGACTTGCTGGACGCGCATGCGACCACTCGGGCCGACAGCCGGCAACAGGCCTTCTACGCCGGGGTCGTCAAACCCCGCGAGCTGGCGCACGACGCCCGGCTGTATGGCGTCTTCAGGGAAGAAGTGCGGGAGATCGATCGCGAGGGCGGACGCGTGACCCGGGTCGTCCTCGACCACGAAGTGAAGCGCGAATACCAGCAGTTTCTGAATCGCAGAGACCGGCCCGCCGACGCCGACTTGGAGCACGACCGGCTGGCGTTCGCCCGAGCGCATGACCTGACGGTGGTCAATGGACATCTGCAGTTGCCCGACCTCCGCATCGAGTACGAGACCGAAGACGGCCGCCTTGAGTACCGCGATGTGGAGTTGGTGACGGAGCACTACTCGCGGGGCCAGGTGTCAGACAAGACGCAGGCGGGCTTTACTTGCTACCGCGCCGGCGGCCGCAGCGGCGAAGCGCGCACCGGCGGCAGCCCCTTCGATCCGCGCCACCTGGAGCGCCTGCGATGACCTTCGACGAACGCGTAACCGCCCTCGCCTCGCTGGGCTTCAGCGAACGGCAGACGCGCTTCCTGGTCATGGTCGCACTGCACAGCGGATTCTGCCTGCGCCGGCACTACACGGCCTTTGCGGACTTGCAGTACGGCGCCGGCGTGCGCGACTTTTTGGATCGACTCGTGTCCCGACGCCTCGCCCGGCGGCTCGACTTCCGACGCGATCGCGGCCACGTCTACCACCTCTACCACTCGTCCATCTACGCCGCCCTCGAGCAGAACGACAACCGGAACCGCCGCCGGACCAGCGCGGCGCTAATCGCGCGAAAGCTCATGCTCCTGGACTACGTGCTTGCCCACCGGGAGGCCGACTGGTACGCGACAGAGGCGGACAAGGTCGAGCTTTTCACATCGCATCTCGGGGTGCCCGGCGGAGAACTACCCCGGCGCGTCTACCTGCCTCAGCGGCCGAACGTCGCGCCGACGACCCGCCATTTCATCCACAAGTTGCCGATCTCGCTGACGGGCCACCCTCCCGTACCCTCATTGGTGTTCCTCGTGACCGACACCGAAGGGCGGGCATTCGGTCAGTTCCTGAATGACCACCTCACCTTGTTGAATTGCCTGAGCGAATGGCAAATCGTGGCGGTCGCACCACGACACCTTCCCGGGCTCCGTGCCTGCGAGGCGGTCTTCAGCGACTTTGCGCGGGGCCGCCAAACCCGAGGGGACCTGATCGCTGACCTTGAAACCCACTTCGTTACCCGGGACCGGATCGAACGACAGGACTGGGCCGAGGTGTCGATGGAGCAGATCAACACGTTCCGGGAGACGCGCGAGCGCTTCGCCAGCGACAGAGTCGAGATGCTCTACGCGCGGTGGAAAGCCGGGGAGCGATTCGTGCTCAGGACGCCGTCCTCAGCCGCATGCCTGGGTGTCCCGGCGTGCTCTCGTGGGTCTCTGGTCACCTACCAGCTGCCCATCCGGTACGACCGCTTCGGCACGTATGCGGGGGTCGTGTGACCCGCTACCGTGCCCGGCGAACGGTAGCGGGCTCGGTGGCTATTGCTGTGGCGCGCAGATTTCGTCGCGCAGACCCAAATTCAGGCGCAATCCCTCGGCCAATGACGGCGGGTTATACCGTCAGTAGGACGTCCGTGGAGCCTGGGCTACGGGGAGAGCGACCCCCTCGATTGCGGCCATCCCTGACCAGCGCGCCATGCGCGCCGGCCACGGATCGCCGACCGGGGTCGCTCTCCCCGTGGCCCAGGATGAGGAACCGTCGGTGGACACGAGAACGGACCAACGCGCGTCGCGTCGTCGATAGCCCGTATGAAGTGGCTGTTGCGGTGACATAACCTCTCCTTATCAGACACGGGGCCGATCACCTTGAGCGTCCCCCGATCCGCCGTGAGCCGCGTGGTGGGCCGATGCGACATCACGGAGGTCGAGGCGATCGCTGACGCGCTGAGGGGCTGGCTCCATCTTTGAGTAATCCGCTTGACAGTCACACTGTGTCTATCATGTAATGCGCAGGACAGTCACAGCGTGCTACTCCAATGCCCCAAACCCTTGGTGAGTTCGAACTGCTCCTGCTCCTGGCCATCGTCCGTCTCGGTGACGACGCGTATGGGGTGACCATCCGGCGGGCCGTCCTGGACCAGACCGGACGGGACGTGTCAGCCGGCGCGATGTACACAACGCTCGGCCGGCTTGAGGGACGCGGCCTCGTTTCTTCGCGTGAGGGGGAATCCGCCCCAGAACGCACGGGGATGCGACGACGTTATTACCAGATCCGACCGGAGGGGGCCCGTCAGATCCAGCAGTCGATGCGTCACGTGGAAGCCATGGCGCGAGGCCTCGGGCCGCAGCTCGCCGTGCTGGCGTCTGCGCGGCCGAGGCGCCGGCCATGAGGCCATGACTCACGCTGCCCCGCGCCCTCCGCGTCTGGCCCGCCGGCTGCTCCGTCTCGGGCTGGCTCCGGATCTTCGCGAATGTGTGCTTGGCGATCTCGATGAGGAGTTCGCCAGGTTCCAGGTAGCTCGGGGACGCATACGCGCGGGCGCGTGGTACTGGTCCCAGGCCGTGCGCAGTGTCATCAGGGCTCACGCACCGACACACGACCATCACCACTCCAGCAGGACTCTTATGCCTCAGCTCGCGCACGACCTTCGGCACGGCATCCGTCAACTGCGATCACAGTGGAGCGTCAGTGTGACCGCCATTGCCACGCTCGCGACCGGCATCGGGTTGTCCACGTCGTTGTTCACCGTGGTCGACGCGGCGTGGCTTCGACCACTCCCGTTTCCGAATCCAGAGCAATTGGTGAGTGTCAAGATCTCTGTGGACACGCCTGGCGGAGAAGCCACCATGTCTCCCTCGCTCAACGATGTGCGCGCCTGGCGGGCAGGCGGACGCGCGATCACCCACGGCGCCATTGACCGTGGCGCCAGACCGGTCATCGTCGATGCCGGTGGACCTGAGCGCGTGAGCGTGTCGGTCGTCTCGGACAACTACTTCGAGATGCTGAGTGTGGCACCCATGCTGGGACGCACGTTTGTTGCCGACGACATGAGCCGGTCGCGACCGCTGGTGGTCATGCTGGGCCACGCGTACTGGATGACCCGTTTTGATGGGGATACTGCCGTGGTGGGCAGGACCTTGCGCCTGAACAACCAGGTGGCCGAAATCATCGGCGTGGTGCCGGCGGGGTTCTATACGTCGGTCGCCGTCTGGAGACCATTTCAGGATGTTCCGGAATCACGACGCGGCCACGGGGCGCCGATTGTCCTGCGACTGCGTGAAGGCCTCTCGCACGACGCCGCCTCAACGATCCTTGCCGAAGAGACCCGCGCATCTGGTGCTGGCCGCGTGTTGGGCGTGCGTCTCACGTCGCTCCATGAAGAAACGGCGAGGGGCGGCCGAGTCACATTGCAGATACTCGCCGCCGCCGTCGCTGCCGTGCTGCTGTTGGCCTGTGTCAACGTAGCAGGCCTGCTACTCGCGCGCGGCACCACTCGACGTCGGGAGATTGCCGTGCGGGCATCGCTCGGGGGCTCGCGGCATCAGCTCATACGCATGCTGCTCGCCGAAAGCCTCGTGCTGGCCGTGGCAGGCGGCGCCGCAGGTGTCCTTTTGGCGTGGGTATCGCTCGACGGACTTGTCGCACTGCTGCCCCTTTCCATTCCCGACACCACGACCGTCACCCTGAATACCGCCGCGCTGGCGTTCGCCGTCTCGGTGTCGCTGACGACGACGGTCATTTTCGGGACCGTGCCGGCCATCCGGTTGTCGCGAGTGCGTCTGATTGACGCGTTGTCTGTCTCGGATCGCCGGACCGTCGGCAGTTTGTCCCGCCGCAGCGGCCAGACGTTGATTGCCGCAGAAGTCGCACTTGCTGTGATGCTTGTCGCCGGCGCCGGGCTCATGGTCCGGAGTTTCGTTCGCCTGGCCGGCGTGGATCTCGGATTCGACGCGAACACTTTTCTCGCCCTGCAGGTGGCACCGGTTGATCCCAGCCCCACCGTGTCCGCAGCCTACTACCCGGCGCTGCTCGATGCTGTTCGCGCGCTTCCCGGTGTAGTCTCAGCCGGCGCCGCCACACAGTTGCCCCTCGGAGGCAGGCAGCGCGCGGGAGTCGTCGCCCTCCCGGGACGCGATTTTCTGCGCATTGACGTCCGGCTGATGACGCCAGGATTTTTTGAGACGCTCGGCATCCCCGTGCGGAATGGCCGGATGCCGACCGATGCAGACAGGGTGTCCGGTCGGCGCGTCGTCGTGGTGAACGAGACGACAGCCCGGCAACTGTTTGGCGATTACCCCGCTCTGGGCCGAATCATTTCGTTCAAGAGTTACGATGCGGATGACGTACGGCCGTTCGAAATTGTGGCCGTCGTGGCCGACACACTGCCGAATGGGGCGCGCTCCCCTCGTCGCGCCAACGTGTACACGCTGTTCGAAGGCACAGAAGAGGTCGCGACGGCACCGTTTGTTGTGTACGTGCGACCTCGCGGGAACGCAGCGGGACTTGGGGACCGCCTGCGCGCAACCGCGGTCTCGCTTGGCATGCCGGTGGTCGTGGACAGTATTCGCCCCGGCAACGCGTTCGTCGCCGACAACATTGCTGTGCCACGACGACGGATGCAGTTGCTCGGTCTTCTGGGTGTCGTGGGGCTCGTGCTGGCCATGGTGGGGATCTTCAGCGTCACCGCGTTTACCGTCAGCAGGCGCACGACGGAGATTGGTGTGCGGATGGCGCTGGGGGCCAGACCTGCGGTCGTCGTTCGCACCATCATTGGAGATGCCGCCTTTCCCATCGCGGCAGGTCTGCTGACAGGCCTCGTGGGCTCCTATCTGGCGAGCCGTCTGGTCGCCTCGTTCCTCTTCGAAACGTCTCCACACGACGTGGTGACGTTTGTTGGCGTCACGGCCGTGCTCGCCGTGGCGTCGCTCGGTGCAGCTTGGCTGCCGGCACGCAAGGCCGCGTTTATCGATCCCGTGTCGGCAATGAGGGCCGACTGACGCCTGAGGCCACCCTGTCCGCCATGGCAACGGTGCTGGGTATGACATTTAGTCCACTATTATCATGAACAAAGTGGACTATGATCTACTCTTATGAGCACCCGCAGAGCCCTCCGGTCGCCGGTTGAGGCGGCACTGAAAAGCCGCATGGCCTTTATCGGCGGGCCACGGCAGGTGGGCAAGACGACCCTCGCGCTGTCGCTACTGGGGCCGAAGGCAACGGCCAAACATCCGGGCTACCTCAACTGGGATCACCCTTCTGTACCGCCAGCGCTGCGCCGCGGCCTGCTGCCGCCCAACCAGCCTCGCCTTGTGCTCGACGAAATCCACAAATACGCGCGATGGCGTACGTTGATGAAGGGGGTGTACGACACCGAAAAAGGCGATCGCCAGTTCATCGTCACGGGACCGGCACGGCTGGATCACTATCGCAAGGGCGGCGATTCGCTCTTTGGACGATACCGATATTTCCGGCTGCATCCGTTTTCCCTGCCCGAGCTGGACATGGCCCTGGGGCCGGCGGCGGATCACGTGTCGACATTGCTGACGTTTGGCGGGTTTCCAGAGCCGCTGCTGGCTCGAGACGAACGCACGCTCCGTCTCTGGCAGCGGGAACGACTCACACGTGTGGTGCGCGAGGACCTTCGGGATCTCGAACACGTCCGGGAGGTCTCCCTCATTGAGGAACTCGTGGACATGCTGCCTGACAAGGTGGGATCGCTGCTCTCGGTCAGAGGTATTCGTGAAGACCTTCAGGTCGATCACAAAACGGCCGACCGGTGGATCACCATTCTTGAACGTCTGGACGTCTGTTTCCGCATCCCGCCGTTTGGTGGTCGCCGTATTCGCGCGCTCAAGAAGCAGCAGAAGTTGTATCTGTGGGACTGGGCGATGGTGCCCGACATCGGCCCCCGGTTTGAGAATCTCGTCGCCTCGCAGTTGCTGAAGTTCTGCCACTGGCAGGAAGACGTCGAGGGCCACCGGATGGAACTGCGCTTCCTGCGTGACACCGACGGCCGAGAGGTCGACTTTGTCGTGATGAAAAATCGTGCGCCGCTGTTTGCTGTCGAGTGCAAGACGGGGCACAAGGCCATCAGCCCGGCGATTCGCTACTTCGCCGACCGCACGTCCATCCCGGCGTTTTATCAGGTGCACCAGCAGGACACGTACCTGCAGACCGCCAACATCACCATCGTGCCGTTCGCCCGATTCTGCCGCGACCTTGGCATGCCCTGACGGGCGCCGACTAACGAAGGTGGCTGTTGGCAACCTGTCGCAGGCTGTCAGACACTCGCGCATCGGCACTCGTCGATAGCCCGTATGAAGTGGCTGTTGCGGTGACATAACCTCTCCTTATCAGACAGCTGGCGATGACGGCACTGGCCAAGACGATCGCGGCGATCTCTTGCGCGCCGGTTTCCACGGTGTGGCTCTGCAAGAGCGCGGTTCGGCGCAGCTGCCGTTTGATTTCGCGAAAGTACAGCTCGTGCTCCCAGCGGCTCGCATACACGCGCGCGAGTTCCAGGGCCGGCGCGGTGTGCGGATCGAGCAGGGTCGTCCACAACCGCAGTTCGTGCGGGCGGCGCCCCGGCCGCCGCACCTGCACGCGAATCTCACGCACCTCGAGCCACGCCACGATGCGGTCGGCATTGCGCGGCGCTCGTACGGGGAGACCGACCAGCCGGCTGCCATCGCGGAGCCGGGTGATCACGCGGGGCTTGACGATGCGGGACGCGCGCAGCAAGAAATGACTGCCCACGCGCTGGCAGGCGGCGTGGGCCACGCGCGCAAAGGCGGTGACGCCATACAAGCGATCGCCCAACAGCAGGGCGCGCTTTGGCAATTGCGCCAGCAGCCGCTGCGCCAGCGCCCATTCCGATTCGCCGTGCCGGCCGACCGCCGCCGCCAGCGGATTATGCAGCCCGAGTTCCAATAGGACCGCGGTGGTGATCTTGGCGAACGCCGCCCGGCCCCGCCGGGTCCGGGCTTTCGTGGCGGCCGCGGTGACCTGCGGCGTGTTGATCAGACTGAACTGGGTGCCATCGAGCCCCACCAGACGCCAGCCCCGCCAGAAGGCCTCGCGGTGCTGCCGCCGCGTCGCGCGCGGCCGCAAGGCGCGCCGCATGGGCTCGGCGAAGATCTCCCACGGCAGCCGCAGCCGGCGATCGGACCAGGAACTGTTGGCCAGTGGCGTGCGAAACAACTGGAACAAGTGCTCGGCCAACGTCCCGGCGTCGTGCATCACGTGAAAGGTCAACGCCGGCAGCACCTGCGTGAGCGGCACGCGCGGCTTTCGTCCGCGTCGAGCGGCCACGGCGGGCACGCCGCGCGGGCCCACCAAGCGCTCCCACGCGCCGAGAAAGCCAGCCGGGGCGTCTGCGTCGTCGGGTTGGGAATGTATCGACATCCCCAGGTAAGTACCGATTTCTCGCGATTAGTACAAGAGGATTGTCACGTCAGCGAATATCCGAAAGGCATTGGTATTAAGGGGCTGTCCCTGAC
>Ga0163153_10001689_pt1 | contig 34472 bp, 26 predicted proteins | sample OliLakLV19MP6IB1_FD_148629 | JGI IMG/M metagenome (GOLD analysis project Ga0163153, IMG submission 148629) | Freshwater microbial mat bacterial communities from Lake Vanda, McMurdo Dry Valleys, Antarctica - Oligotrophic Lake LV.19.MP6.IB-1 | ecosystem: Environmental > Aquatic > Freshwater >... | reverse complement strand
ACACTTTTGAGTTGTAACTCGGGCGACCTTCTTTGTTCAATATGTTTATCACAAAACCCAATTGAGTTAAATCTAATTTTTCTACAAATGCTTCTACAACCCGCACGTTATTGTCTGCTGCTATCAGTCCTTCCAGTGATGTAAATTCAATTTGCGTTCTGTCTGCTAATGGTATGTGTTCCATCGTTTTTTATTTGCACACAAAAATAAGTGATAGCTATTTTTCTATTTTTACTTTTTCAAAAATATACTAACAAATGGGTGTGAGTTTTTTCACACTCTGCCGTTATGCACAAGGCTATGACGACACATCTCATCGACAACTATTGACCACAATTAACATTTTTTCGTAAATTTGACATTTAATGAAACAACGAATTTATATTGACACTTCCGTATTCGGTGGACACTTTGACGAAGAGTTTGCAGAACATACTATTCCGTTGTTTGACAGACTTAAAAACAATGAGTTTACTTTACTTTTTTCGACAGTAACGCAAGACGAATTAGCAAATGCACCAGAAAACGTTAGAGAACTTGTGAAGAGTATTAAGGTGGACAATACAGAATTTTTAGAGACGACAACAGAAGCTATAGACCTTGCATCAGAATACATTTCAGAAAAAGTAGTTGGACAAACAAGTCTTGCCGACTGTTTGCACATAGCATTAGCGACAATAAATCGTGCCGACTTCTTAGTTAGTTGGAATTTTAAGCATATTGTAAATGTGCAAAGAATTCGTGGTTATAACTCGATTAACATTAAAAACGGTTACAAACAATTAGAAATGCGTTCACCAAGAGAATTTGAAAAATATGAAGACGACTGAAAAACAATTTGACGCAGTAAAATTTATGCGTCAACAACGAGACAAATTGAGCGAAAAGTTATCTAAGATGACTAAAGCTGAAATCTTGGAATACTTTAAAAATCGAAAAACGGAGACGACAATAAAGCCCTGTGCATAATCGAGTAGCCCGCCCCGCCACCTGTCGGTGACGGGGAGAGGCGCTCACACCACTGTACATGTGGGTCACGCATACAGCGGTTCACTAAGCATACCATGACCGCTTTCTTTTTCATCGCTCATGGCTTTGAAGTACTTTAAGATAAGGCTACTCCGGTATCCCGAACGCTCCTTATCGAATTTCTCCCAACTTAATGTTCAGTCCTTCGTTGGTTGTGAGTCTTCTCCGCGTTGCGGAACTCGTTGCTCCAACTACTATGACCTCTGCTGACTTCTCCAACCCTCTTTACACGATTGGAGACCTCCCTCGGTAAGGTGAATACCCTTCGGATGAACCCTGCTGCATCTACCTGCGTGAGTTTTGGTATGCTTTGGACTTCGTAAAGCTGTGCTTACTCCTCCGCGCACGCTTGCCTCCTATGCAGTTTCTGTTCGTCAGTTCCATCCTTCGCAGGCTCGCTTACTTCAGTGCCTGCCTCACGGCAAACCACCTTGCGACTTACTACACTTCGGAGCTTTAATCCCCGCGTGGAGAGACTTTCACTCTCTAGGGTTCTTCTTTTAAAAGAACTATATTCACCATTCAAGGCGCACCACAATGATGCAAATAAAAGCGGGGTGATAGCTGTTTATTGAAGTTCTTCACCCGTGCAAAGTTTATCGGTTGGATAAGTTAATCGCTCGTTTTCCCGCCTTTCTTTGCATCAATAAACGTTATAGGGCATTCTAAAAAGACGACACAACAGACAATGAAACGACTAAAATTAATATCGACATTTATCATTTTGACAAGTTTATTTGCTTGTGAACCGACTGTGACTTTTAATGAACCACAACCGACCGACACAGACAACTTATCTAAATTTCCCAATCGTTTACAAGGTCAATATATAAGCCTTGCAGACAATTCAACGCTTTCAATTAGCGACAAATTAATTCAAAGAATTTACGACTATGACTACAAGGTTCATCCAAACCAACTTGACAGCACCTCAAGACTTTCGGGCGACACCATTATTAACATAAAGACAAATGAAAGGATCGTAATTAAGCGTGACGGTGACAGTTTAATAACTCACGTTCATTACATTGACACTTTGTTTCAAATGGACTATGACAATGTTGTTAGAAAGTTCAAAGGCTATTATTTCCTAAACACTCGATATGACAAGATAAGTTGGGAAGTCAAAAAAATTCAATTAGCAAAAGGACAACTTGAAATAAGCAATACCTCGACAAAACTTGAAATTGACAACCTTAAAGAAATAACGGAAACACCAACCGACACTGTTCATCCTTACAATTTTACAGCGACAAAAAAGCAGTTTAAAGAATTTATAAAAAATGACGGATTTAGCGACAGCGAAACATTTGTTAGAGACTCGTGCCTTGCAAATCGGTAAATGAAAGTTTGGGATTCTTTCCCGCAACGCGGGACAAAGCCTCCCTCAGCATAACGGGATTTCTAACTCTGCAGGAGTTCAATAGTAATAGTAAACGAAATAAATAGTGACAGTAGCTCCGTAGGAGCGATATTGAACATAGACACCACTCCCCTCCTGCCATCTGCGCTTCTAAACAGAGCCACAAAAGAAAGGAGGTAAGTACGCGCAAAAAGAAACCCCCCAAAAGCAGAGCTGCTTTCGGAGTTCATCATTCACCTTAAAAACCTAAATCTTAACGGAAGAGCAACAGTTTTCTGTTGTGTATCGCGACCGACTCGGTGATGAGGCGGTAGAAATACATGGCATCGGGAAGGTCGCCCGCTTTGAATGTTCTCTGGTAAGATTCATTCTTGCTGGTGCTTCCTTCAAACAGCGTGGATACGAGCCTGCCGAAAAGCGGCAACCAACTGTCCTTCCTGCAATTCCATTCTTAGCGAGATTGAAATTTTAAGGAAGAAAAAGCCAATTGCTTACAGAGAGACAACTTATGTGGGATTTACCCCTATGCGGCTGGAAAAGAATCATTCTCGCGTATCATTTTCTCAACAACTTTCTTCAATTGCGGAATCTTCTCTCTTCCGATGTCATAAACAATTTCATGGTTGAGCATTTAATAATGGTGCGAAATGAAATTGCGGATGTTGATAATCTTGTACCATTCAATTTCTGGATACCTCAAGAGAAAACTTTGGTCAGTCTTCTCGATTTTTCTCACTGATTCTCCGATAAACTGAAGGCGCATGGAGATGGAGTCCAGCAGTTTAACCCCTTCAGGTTCTTTCATGAAATCTACAGCCGAAGAAATCTTGGAAATTCTTTGCTCAACAAGTTTGATTGAGTCATTAATGTTGTGCAGTATGTCGGGAATCAGGTCGTTTGGTTCAGACATAAATCACTTCCTTGTTAACTCTTTTCAGAAACCTTTCAGACAGGTGTGTTCCTTTTGTAATCAAGTCCACCTTTCTTCCCAACTTATCTTGCAAATATTCCAACAATCCCGCCCATCAATCATATTCAGGGGCTTTCAACTCAACAAGAATATCTATATCGCTGTCATCTGAGGCGGCTCCTGTTGCCACTGACCCGAATAGTCCTAATGACTTTACGCCAAAGTGCTGCTCCATGTAGGGCTTGTTGGAGCGGAGGGTAAAAGGATTTGGTCTGTAGTCATGATTTTTGTTCTTGAAACGAAAATTAATGTCTTGTTGGTTACTAAAATAATCATCGCATGAAATCTAATTAATGCAACCTCTAAATTTGTATCTTCATCTCCCTATTTCAACTGCGGGTTTTCCCAGAGTTTTTTATGGTGATTTTTAAAAAAAAATGCAAGAGTTATTCTATTTAGATAAAGACAATTGCGGTACCGGGATGATTGCGAATATCCGCAACGAACCTTCACGCAAAATAACAGATGATGCCATCACAGCGTTGAGCCGTCTTACGCATCGAGGAGCGGTAGCTGCCGATGGGAAAAGCGCTGATGGAAGCGGATTTCTGTTCTCCATGCCGGATGCGTTCATGCGTGATGTCGCAAAGGCAAATGGACATGAGCTAAACACCCGATTTGCGGTAGCGATGATTTTCTTCACGCATGAAAGTCAAAAGCAAATCTTCACTGACATCTGTGCGGATAACGATTTGAAGGTGCTGTTTTATCGCCCCGTTCCGGTGAACACGAAAGTGCTGGGCGTACAAGCTTTCGTTTCGATGCCGGAAATCACGCAGGCGTTTGTTGTTCCCGCCTCGCTGATGACGCACACGCGCTTTTCGTCATTCCTCTATCTGGCAAGGAAGCAAATCGAAAATACAATTGGAGCCGAAAGCGGTTTTTATATCGCGTCTTTTTCTGATAAAGTGATTGTGTACAAAGGACTCATCATGTCCAACAAGGTTGCGGATTTTTATCAAGACCTCAATCATCCGTTGTTTGCGACAGGATTCGCGATGATTCACCAGCGCTTTTCTACAAATACGCTTCCCAAGTGGGCGTTGGCGCAGCCGTTCCGCACGCTTGCGCATAATGGCGAAATCAATTCCATTGAGGCGAATCGCTATAATGCGCGTGTTTATACCGAAGATGCCGACAGTCCTGTTTTCACAAAAGAGGAGATGCAGAAAGTGGTTCCGATTCTACAGACAGGCACGAGTGACAGCGGCAGCGCGGACAATGTGTTTGAATATTTAATTGAAAGCGGCAAAGATTTTTTTAAAGCGGTGCGTTCGATGTTTCCTCCTCCGTGGCAGAACTTGCCCAAAGTGGATTCAGCGATTCGCGCTTTTTATGAATATGCTTCTACCAACAGCGAAGCATGGGATGGTCCGGCAGCCGTGAATTTTACGGATGGTCGGTATCTCGCCTGCGTGATGGACAGAAACGGGTTGCGTCCCGCGAAATATATTATCACTAAAGATGACCGCTTTTTTATTGCGAGCGAATTGGGCGTGTTGGATATTCCCGAAGAATTAATTGAAGAGCAAGGAAAGCTGAACAGCGGTGAAATCATCGCGGTGGATACGCGGCACGGGAAGATTTTGAAGAATGATGAAGTGCGTAACTTCCTGAAGGAATCGCAGCCGTATGAAAAATGGCTGAACGAGTATCAGGCGCACATCATTGAACACGTAGAAGAAAACTATGTGGAGCATTCCGACTACGTGTATAAGAATCTGGTTGAGTTGCAGCGCTATCACAACTATACAAATGAAGTGGTTGAGTCTATCATTCAGCCGATGGGCAACGAGGGTAAAGAAGAAACAGGCTCAATGGGTGATGATACCCCGATGGCTTGCTTCAGCAACATCCAGCGCAACTTCACCGATTTCTTCCGTCAGAAATTTGCGCAGGTAACAAATCCTCCCATTGACCCGATTCGCGAGAAGCTGATTATGTCCACCAGTGTTACGATTGGCGCGCGCGGAAATATTTTAAAAGAGCTTCCCGAAAATGCAGCGGGCATCAAACTGAACAGCCCGATTCTTTCCAAAGAAAAGCTGGATGTGATTCTTTCTTTTGGGACAAACAACGCGAACTACAAGCACAAGATTTTTTACACAACATTTAAAACTGATTTAAGAAAGTCGCTCCACGAATTAGGCGAAGCGATAGCAGATGCGATTACAAATGAAGGCATACGTTTGGTAATTCTTGATGACAGAAATCTTTCGGAAGAAAACTCGCTCATCCCAATGCCGATGGTGATGGGTTATTTGAATTCTTTTTTGCTCAAAAAGAAAATCCGCAGTAAGGCTTCTTTCATTGTAATCTCCGGTGAGGTATATGATTCACATTCTTGCGCGGTGATGATTGCGTTTGGCGCTGCTGCGGTTTATCCTTATTTACTGTATGCAACCGCGCTGCAATTTGTTGACCGTAAAGCAGCGCAGTTGAATGGCGCGTTGAGCAAGCGCAAAAAGATGGCGTTGAAAAATATTAACAAAGCGCTCAATTCCGGCTTGCTCAAAATTATGTCGAAGATTGGCATCTGCGCTGTGGACAGCTACCAGCACAGCAGCATGTTTGATATTATCGGATTAAGCCGCGAAATCACGAGTGAATGTTTTGCAGGCGCAATCGGTTTTCTTCCCGGCTTGACTTACGAAGACATTGAACAAAAGATCTACGCCTGTCACGAAACCGCCTTTGGGAAAAAGCATTTGCAGAAACAATATGCACTGGAAGTTGGCAGCTATTATAAATTCATGGCGAAGGGCTAGTATCATGATTATTCACCTGATGTTTCCATTTCGATTAGAAAATTTGCTGCCTCGCGTCTTGAAAATGATTACCAGATTGTAAGCAAGCGCATCAATAATCGCGGGCAATATATGATTCGCGATTTCTTTACGCTCGATTCCGACCGCAAGCCTGTTCCGCTAAGTGAAGTAGAGCCGATTGAAAAAATTACTTGTCGCTTCAATTCCGCTGCGATGAGTTTGGGTTCTATCTCTCCCGAAGCACATGAAGCGGTTGCCGAAGCGATGAACCGTATTGGCGGCATGTCAAACAGCGGTGAAGGCGGTGAAGACAGGAAGCGTTACGGCACGATTAAGAACAGCCGAATCAAGCAGGTTGCGTCTGGCAGGTTTGGCGTTACGCCTGAATATTTACGCAATGCAGACGAACTGCAAATCAAACTTGCGCAAGGTGCAAAGCCCGGTGAGGGTGGTCAGTTGCCCGGTTCTAAAGTTTCTCCGCTGATTGCTTCGTTGCGGTACACCATTCCCGGCATTGCGTTGATTTCTCCGCCACCGCATCATGATATCTATTCCATTGAAGATTTAGCGCAGTTGATTTATGATTTGAAGCAAATCAATCCCAATGCAAAAATCAGCGTGAAGTTAGTGAGCACGGCAGGAGTAGGAACAATCGCGGTTGGCGTTGCAAAAGCTTATGCAGATAAAATTGTGATTTCCGGCTATGATGGCGGCACAGGCGCAGCACAGCTTTCATCTATCAAGTTTGCGGGCAATCCGTGGGAGCTTGGTTTGTCGGAAGCGCACAATGCGCTGAAGGTAAATCGCCTGCGCGATGGCGTGGAAGTGCAAACCGATGGCGGTTTAAAAACAGGGATGGATGTGGTGAAAGCGGCTATCCTCGGTGCGGATTCTTATGGGTTTGGAACGGTGTTGCTGAATACTATCGGTTGCAAAATCCTGCGTGTTTGTCATTTGAATAAATGCAGTGTCGGCATTGCTACACAGGATGAAAAATTGCGCGAATATTATACAGGCAACGTGGAAGCAGTGATTAGTTACTTGCAAAATGTGGCGCAGGAAGTGCGCGAGATTTTATCGAAACTGGGCTATCGTTCGCTCAACGGCATTATCGGAAGAACGGATTTGCTTCAGGTGATTGACAATGAAAAAGCGAAAAAGTTTGACTTCTCTTTTGTGCTTACAAAGATTGCGGATGAGAATAACGGCTTGCTGAAGCGCAAGCCACCCGAGAGAAACGTGTTGGAAAAGAAAATTGTGGAAGAAGTGCAGCACGTCATTGAAAATCCTGCTCAGCCGGTCACGGTCAATCACAAAATCAACAACACGCATCGCACGTTTGGCACTTACATAAGTGGAATGATTGCAGAAAAATATGGCAACACAGGTTTGCCGAAAGACAGCATCAACATCAATTTAAAAGGCACAGCCGGACAATCGCTCGGTGCGTTTCTCGCCCCGGGAATTTTCATTCACCTCACCGGCAATGCAAATGATTATGTCGGAAAGGGAATGCATGGCGGTCGTATCGTGGTTGTGCCCGAAAATATTCAAAAGACAAGAAGCATCGCAGGTAATACTTGCCTTTATGGCGCCACGGGAGGAAAACTTTTTATTGCCGGAACAGTAGGGGAGCGCTTTGCCGTGCGCAACTCAGGCGCGCTCGCTGTTGTGGAAGGCACGGGCGACCACCCCTGCGAATACATGACAGGCGGAACCGTTGTTGTGCTTGGCGAAACAGGAATCAACTTCGGTGCGGGAATGACAGGCGGTGCGGCTTTCGTCTATGACAAGAACATGACCTTCTTTGACAAAATCAATATGGAGTTGGTAAAGTTGGATAGAATTGATACCGATGAAGGTGAAGAAGCGCGCAACTATCTCAAGCGCATTTTGCGGAGCTATTACAACAGAACACAAAGCCCGCGGGCGAAAGCTGTGCTGGATAATTTTCTCGGTGAGTTAAGATTTTTCTGGCTCGTAACACCGAAGGATATGAAATCACCATTGAATCCCTTTGAAGGAAACTAATAATTTGACGATGTGCCGATTTGCTGATATGCCAATAAAATACAAACTAAATTCTTCAACTGTTGACTGAGGACTAAACATCATGTACGAATACACCAAAATAGAACGCATTGACCCGGAAGTGAAGCTTTCGCAGGAGCGTGTGCAGAATTTCAAAGAGATTTATGAAATCTATGAGCCGCAAATCGGTGAAACGCAGGCGAGCCGTTGCATTCAGTGCGGCATACCTTATTGCTCCGCCACAGGATGCCCGCTCAACAACGACATTCCGCAATGGTTGAAATACATCGCCAACAAAGATTTAAAGCTCGCCTTTGAAATCTCCAATGAAACATCTCCCTTTCCCGAAATTCTCGGGCGCATTTGCCCGCATGATAGATTGTGTGAAGGCGCATGTATATTGAATGACGGGCATGGCGCAGTCACGATTGGCGCGATTGAAATCTTTATTAGTGAAACAGGATTCAGCAATGGACTGAAGCCCACGTTCGCTTCAACACTCTCCGATAAGAAAGTAGCCATCATCGGCTCCGGTCCTGCGGGGCTGGCGTGTGCCACGTTTTTGCTTCGCGCTGGGATAAAGCCCGTAGTGTTCGACCGCGCTGATGAGCCAGGCGGGTTGCTGATTTATGGCATTCCCGGGTTTAAGCTTGAGAAAGAAACTGTTACCCGCAGAGTGCAATATCTACTCGAAGCAGGCATGGAACTGCGCATGAACACCGAAATCGGAAAAGATATTTCCTTCGATGAAATCTGCAACGCCCATGATGCAGTATTTCTCGGCTTTGGCGCAACGGAAGGCAAACTCCTTTCTTACGAAAACTATAACACATCCAATATCTATATGGCTGTGCCTTTCCTCACCAACATTCAGAAGAAGCTGCTCGGCAAAAAGTATGACGCAAAGTATGATGTATCCGATAAAGATGTCATCGTAATTGGCGGAGGGGACACCGCGATGGATTGCGTACGCACCTCCATGCGCGAGGGCGCCAATAGCGTGAAGTGCATCTACAGGCGCGATGAAGAAAACATGCCCGGCAGCCGCAAAGAGGTAAAAGCCGCAAAGGAAGAAGGCGTAGAATTCATTTTTAACACTGCGCCTAAAAACTTTATCGCGAATGCGCGCGGCCAAGTCATGGGCATGAACTTCGTAAACACCGCGCTCAAGGAAGATAAAGAATCGGGTAGGGCATCGTTTGAAGAATTACCCGACAGCGAACACAGCATTGATGGCGAAATCGTAATTCTCGCGCTCGGCTTCAATATCGAGCAATTGAAATTTCTCAATGAAAACGGCATCCGCACCAACCGCATGGGCGGCATCATCACCGATGAAAAGATGCAGACCACCCGCGCAGGCGTATATGCCGGGGGCGATGCCGTGCGCGGTGCCGACCTCGTGGTGAATGCCGCGTTGGATGGGCGTGAAGCCGCTATTGCCATTGCTGACTATCTCTATTCGGATGCCGCTCTGCATAGCGCCACCACCAAAAAGGGCGAAGTGAAAATCAAGAATTAAGAATTCTGAATTAGGAATTACCATTTTCCCAACACCCAATACACCCCCCCCAACACTCTATCTGAATTGTTTGGGTTTCAGTTGCTGACTTGCAAGCCTTGCTATTTCGCTGATGCGCTTTTGTCGTGTTTCCGGTCGCTTGGCAAGCGCCAACCTATGAAGAATAGCTTTTCTTCCCGATTTGCTTAAGCTCAGAAAGAATTTCTTTGAACCCGGCTGAGTTTTAAATTTTTTTTCTAAGTCTTTGGGTATTGTTAATGTTTCTACGGCATCTGAAATTGACCACGAGCCATTTTGCTTTGCAGTTTCAATACATTCCAAGCCTGCCGGAGTCATCAGTCCTTGGTCAGTTAAGCGTTGGATTTTTTCTTTATTGATTTTCGACCAGGCGCTCTTTGGTTTTCGCTTGCTGAAAAACTGCATGAATTTTTCAGCGTCAAGCGATTTCAGCGTGCTGTCTATCCAGCCGAAGCATAACGCCTCATCAACTGCATCACTCCACGTGAGTGTTGGTATGCCCGATTTCATCTTGTAGCAAATGAGCCAGACAGATTGCAGGGAGCGATGATGCTTTTGCAGCCATTGTCTCCACGCCTGCCTGCTTTCCGGGTAAAATGTTGCCGGTTCAGTTTCTTGCTTGGTCATTCAATTTTCATTCTGAATTGACTAAAGGAAAAGGCGGGAATTGTTTGTCCATCAAATTTATTGATGCCGTCAGTATTAAAAATGTGTTCCTGATTTTATCCTCCTGTATTCCAACCTCGTTTGTTTCAGAAGCTGTCTTTGGCTCTAAAGCGGGTGATTTCGGGACGCTGAAAAATAGCGGGCGTTTGGAGAAAGGCTGAGGTGATCACAGTATCATTTGTCTCAATCTATAACAAACTTTAGCTTTGTTTGTTTGAAGACGTTTACAGTAAAAGATGATGGTTCTAAAGAAGCAGCAATGCTCTTGGAATTGCTTCGTTCCATGAAATTTGTAAAAGAAACTGACACAGAGGATGAGATTTCTGATGATGAAAAAAATATCGTTGAAGACCGTCTTGCAGAATACCATAAAAACACGCGAGGGGACAAACCATTAGATAAGGTTGTAAAAACACTCAGCAAGAAGCATGGCTATAAAAATCATTATTAGACCATTTGCTGAAGAAGACCTTGATGATGCAATATTCTGGTACAACCAACAGCAGGAAAATTTAGGCGAAGCTTTCCTTTTAGAGGTCAGAGAAGTTTTGACGATTGTAAGCCTTCATCCTTTTGCTTTCAGAAAAAGATATAAGCAAGTACGATCGTTCGGTCTGAAAAGATTTCCTTATAAGATTTACTAGTTGGTTGATTATTATGTGCTTCATGTTCTTGCGGTGATTCATCAGAAATGAAATTCCAAAGTTTGGAAGAGGAGAATAAGGAAAATTTGAAATCACAAAGAGCACAGTTCAGGCATTTGAAGCGGGTGATTTCGGGACACTAAAAAATGGCAGGCGTTTGGAGAAGTCCATTCGCCTGATAAATTTTATCTTTGTTTAAAGTTGAATCGCTATGCTTCGAGAAGAATATAAAGATCTGTCTGTTCCAGAAAAAATTTTGTTGGTAGAGGATATTTGGGATAGCATCGCAGAGGAAAACGCAGATGTTTCTCTCACCAACGCACAAAAAAAATTGCTGGAACAGCGTCTGAAATCCTACCACACATCTACTAAGAGAATTACCTGGAATGAAATCAAAGTAAAAGTCAAATCCAGAAAACGCAGCAAGTAGCTACTCTCTTGATTTTCTTCCCGAAGTTGAATCAGATGTTGATGACGCCTTCGCGTGGTATGAATTGCAACGCGATGGGTTGGGTGATGAATTTCTTAACGCAGTTGAAGCGTGTCTTGTGAAAATCAGGAGAAACCCCGAAGCCTTTCAACAATTATTCAAAACCATTCGCAGGGCATTAGTGAGAAGATTTCCTTTCTGAATATTCTTTGTGATTAAGCAAGATGTAATCACCGTCACAGCGGTAGTTCACCTTGCCATACATCCGAAATCATGGAGTGTGCGGAGAAAGAAATAACGAAATCATTTCCATTACCTGCCCAAACCTGCTCGGGGAAATCACACTTCAGCCATTTGAAGCGGATGATTTCGGAACGCTGAAAATTGCGGGCGTTTGGAGAAGTTAAGTAAACGTATAACATCAGGGCTTCGGAAATGGAAATTCGTTTTTGTAATTGTTTAATGGAGTTTCCAAATCAATTAGCTTGATATTTAAACTGGTTTGCTTTTGAATAGGTGCGATTATCTTACTAAAAGAACTTCTGTCTTTTGTTATGTAAGCATCAATGTTACGATTTGCTATTTGAGCCAAAATTTTACAATCATCTTTAATGACAAGTCTGTCAATTTTTTTTAATGCAGATTTATTTTCAAGCAGAATGTTATGAAACTCCCCCGCACGTTTAGCATCGAAAAAATCAAATGGGACTATGCGCATTGTTTTTAATGGCAAGTTATGAGGGTCATCCTTGACGCTGTACTCTGCTATAACTATACTCGAAAGAAACAATTCTACTTTTTCTTGTAGAAAATACTCGAAGTACTCAACTGCGTTTTGGTGCAAAGCATCATCCTTTTTCAGAAGGCGAATACAAAAGGAAGTATCAAGCATAATGCTATCCATTCGCACCTCCTCTAATTTGCGCCAACCAAGTATCAACATTTTTTATGGTAGATAAATTAGGTGCTGCTCTTTTGATCAAAATGTTAAGTTCATCTTTGTTAAACACAGGATTGTACTCTATGAACTCAAGGAGACTTAAATCACTAATGCTACCGTCTGCAAGATTTTGCTTTCCTTTAGCTCTTACTCCATAAAATTTATAAAGTTTTTTTTCTCCTTCCATCAACTTTTCCTTGGTAGCAGATATGGTCAGCTTGCCATACTCCTTAGTGACGATATGAAGGTTTGGTGTAATCCCTCCTTCTTGATAAATTTCACCATACAAATCAAATTCAGTATTTATCCAGTCAGTTTGCGGTTTATAATAGTTGGTGTTTTTAGTAATCTTCAATTCTTTACTGTCCTTTAATGAACTTGAGAAGGTGATTTCGAAGGATTTTTCTTTCGCCTTACGTTGAAATTTTTCAATAATTTCAGCTCGCTTGTAATCAAGAAAATCTGTTGATTCTCGACCACCGATTTCTCCAATTAATCCATTAAATAGAATCACACTTGTGATAGGTAAAAAGAATTTATGCTTTGCTGATCCCTTTTCCAATTGATAAGCAATAAGAGGTCTTTCAGTTTTTTCGGTTCGAGTCGGAAAAAGAAAATTCTCCAAATCAGTCATTACTTCTTTTATCTCTGCAATGTCCACCTCCATTGGAGTCAGTTTCCCCGTGCTAACCCGACCGTCAAACTTTATTTCTATAAATCCCTTTTCTTCCATCACTGTTTTCAAAAGTAGTAAAATGCCTCTTTTTAAAACTACTGAAAGTTTTTCAGTTGTCCCGCGTTAGAGATTGCAGCGAAAATCCTTTTTCAGCCTTGCCTCGTGCGTTGAGAAAAAGATTGTAGCGGAAAGCCCGATCCCGCGCTTTGCTCTGCACGTTTGCTGCGGGGGAACGCCCAAAGTTTTTATCTTTAGTCCCTCAATCCTTTTTTTGATTTCAGATTTACAATTGTAGATTTTTAAAACTCCAAACCTCAAACTCCAAACTAATCATGGACACCGCAACACTCACCACCATCCAAGTAACCAACCCCATCAACAACACCCAACTCTACACTATCAGCGAACCGAATGATGCAGAGTTGCAGAAAGTGTTTGCAACAGCAAGAGCCGTGCAGCAGAAGATTGCTGACATGACCGTGAAAGAGCGCATTGCCGAGATGCTCAAGATAAACGACTTCATCCTTGCCAACCGCGAGCACATCATTGACCGCATCGTGGAAGAAACCGGCAAGGCAAAGGTTGACTGCCTCGTGTCAGAAGTGTTTGAAGTATGCGATGTCATTGACCATTTTAAGAAAGTCACCCCCGCCATCCTCAAAGACCATCCCACCTCCACGCCCATCTTCCTCATGGGTAAGAAGTCAAAGATTGTCTATGACCCGCTCGGCACTATCCTCATTATCGCACCGTGGAATTATCCCTTCTACCAGGGCATCGTCCCGGGCTTGCTCGCCTTCCTTGCGGGCAATGCCGTTATCTTCAAACCATCAGAAGTAACGCCCCTCAAAGGATTATGGGAAAAGATGATGCAGGAAAGCGGCTTTATGAAAGATGCGTTTCAAGTGGTGTATGGCGGCAAGGAAACAGGCGCGCGCCTCATCGAGCTGCGCCCCGACAAGATACACTTCACCGGCAGCGTGCGCGCAGGACACAAGATTATGGAACACGCCAGCAAATACCTCATCCCCGTTGACCTAGAGTTGGGCGGCAAAGACCCCGGCATCGTGTTCGATGATGTGGATATGGAGCGCACCGTCAATGGCATCATGTGGGGCGCGTTCACCAATGCGGGGCAGTCGTGTACTTCGCTTGAACGATTATATGTGCAGGACACGATTTATGATAAGCTCCTCACCATGCTTGTTGACAAAACGAAGAAGCTGCGCGTGTCAACGCCCGCCATCAATTACAAAGACCCCGGCAGTTGCGATGTGGGCGCGGTTACTGCCGAGTTTCAAATCAAGATCATCGAAGACCATATCCAGGATGCCGCGCAGAAAGGGGCAAGGATTTTAACTGGCGGCAAGCGCGAGCCGGGCAGCCATCATTTCCCGCCCACGGTGGTGGCTGATTGCGACCACAGCATGAAGATTGCCTCGGTGGAAACCTTTGGTCCCGTGGTGGCGGTGATGAAATTCAAAACCGAAGAAGAAGCCCTGCGCCTCGCCAATGATTCGCCTTATGGCTTGGGCGCGAGCGTGTGGTCAAAAGATTTGAAGCGCGCAGAGCGTGTCGCCCGCAAAATTGTAACGGGCAATGTGAGCATCAACAGCCACATGCTTACGGAAGGCAACCCCGCGCTGCCCTTTGGCGGAGTGAAGGATAGCGGCTTCGGGCGCTACAAGGGCGAAGCGGGCATCATCACCTTCTGCAACAGCAAGAGCATCCTCATTGACCAGCAGGGCAGCAAGATCGAGCCGCACTGGTATCCGTTTACCACCGGCAAATACACGCTGCTCAGCAACCTCATGGACGCCTACTTCAGCCGCACAAAGAACTGGGTGAAGTTCGCTATCAATGGCTTGAAGGTAGATAGCATTGGGGGGAAGGAGAAGATAAAATGAGTATGCAGTGGGCAGCGGCAGTAGGCAGCAGGGTCACCCTGAGCGAAGTCGAAGAGGCGCGTTGGCAGAAGTGGAGCACCATTCGTAATTCGTCATTCTTAATTCGTAATTCGTAATTAAGATGTGGCGCTTCGTATCTTGTTTCCTCATCGTGTCGCACTGGTAGCGCGCTCGTCAGGAGTTCACGTTCATCTATTAACTCTTGGCAGATTTCAATCATAGCACGTATCTTTACAACTAAACACGTGTAGTTATGAAGACGAAGCTCACCCTTACTATTGATGCGAAAAAAATCATGAAAGCAAGGCGACTGGCACGCAAGCAAAAAACCAGCATCTCCAATCTTATTGAAAAATATCTTGACTCAGTGAGCGAAAAACAAGGTGCAAACTGGGCAGATAAATGGACAGGAATTGGTGATTTAAATGCTGTTTTGAAAAAAGGGGCAAAAGACCAGCGCATTGCCCGCATCGCAAAAAAACAGCTTAAATGAGCCGCAAGGTTTTCGTTGATACCAATGTTTTTCTGGATGTGATTTTTTCCAGACACCAACCGTCAGCGCAGTTCTTCCGGGCAGCGCAGGAAGAATCAGTCGGGTTATGTGTGTCTTTAAAAACAGTGATGGATTTCGATTATTTTGTGAAAGGCAGTTTTCCAAAAGAACAACTGAAATCTATGCTGAATGACCTCGTTACGCTGCATCAATTGCTGCCCACCACGAAGCAAAATGTAGTGGATGCTCTCTCCAGCAAGTTTTCTGATTTTGAAGATGCCGTTCAGCATTTTACGGCTTTAGCAGAACCCGGCATGGAGGCAATCATTACGCGCAACAAGCGTGACTATCGCCATAGCCGGTTGCCGGTTTACACACCGGATGAATTTGTTAGGATGATGAAGGAACTATGAATAGAATAGCCCAAATTAAAATGACTTTTTCCCCAACTACCTCCGTGAGATTGAAGGGCAGAGTGTGAAGAAGGTAGCAGAGCAAAAAGCATCTTCACGCGAAATATTAATTCTCTATATTGACTCCTGTTTTGAAAGCCAACGCATGAATTTGCAAACTTGCCGGATTGTGCCACATGATGCAATCTTGCTGCAAGCGAGGGAGTGAAATTATTGGCAAATTCTCTCCTAAGGTGACTATTATCACCCAATCATCAGGACTTTAACTCTACCTTCACCAAGGAGGTATTTAAAGAGTAGAAATTATCGGATTTGTAAACGGAACTGGATTAATGCAAGGAAATTAAAACTGAAGATCATGAAAAACATTATCATTCTTACAGGGTTGGTCTTTATGACTTGTGTTGGATTATTTGCACAGTATTCTACGACTGGATAAGGCCCGCTGATAACTATTTGAAAACGGGTGTTATGATGGCGCGTGACAATTCAGACAATGTAATTGTATCGGGTTTTATACAGAGCCAGAATATTTATACAAGGAAGTATGACAAGTTCGGAAATTTCCTGTGGGAAAAAATATCAACATCCGGCATTCGCAGCAATTATGAAAAACCCCTTTGGGTTAATACAGATGCCAACAATAACGTATTTGTCGTAGGCTACCGGTATTCATTCGGTTCTTCCAGAGATTATCCGAATGCGGTGGTGGTTTTGAAATACAATGCTTCAGGCACTTTGTTGTGGAAAAAAACCATCAGTATGTCTATACTGGTTAATAGTTCCTTGAGTTTCAACCTTAGAAGCGAAGTTGATGATAATGGCAACCTCTACATCAGTACGGTTGCCGTCAGCCCTTCAGGGTTTGTGTTAATTAAATTAAACCCCAATGGAACTACCTTATTTACCCAAAGCAATAATCTCAACGGTGTAAGTGGTTTTAGATCCATGCGTCTGAAAGGCAATAAAGTGGTTTTGACCGGTCGCTCCGGCAATTTGAGCGCTGTACCGGTAATAGCATGGGACATAAGCGGCACCTTATTATGGACTGCATCTTTCCTGGGGAAATCAGGGAATGATGTGGAAATGGATGGCAGCGGCAATGTTTATTTACTTACATCTTATGCCAATCAGGTTTCATCAACCAGCGGTCAGGATGTTGTGATTTACAAATTAAATCCGTCAGGTACGCAGCTATGGAAAAAGAATTATGATTTCGGGGGATATGATTTCCCGACCAGGTTCACCTTCGTTTCAGATAAATTAAGCGTAATTGGATATGGTTCCATCAATGCATCTTATTTTGACTGGTTAACCTTTCAAATAAATACAAGCGGCACGATGCTATGGAATACCCGGTATAATGGAACAACCGGCAATGATGAGCAACCTTATTTCCTTGCTGCAAAAGCCAATGGAGAGGTGTATGTCACCGGTAAAGGCGGACCTCAATTTACTCAATCAAATGGGTCTTCGTACCTGAGAATGGTTACTTTAAAATATGGCAATACAGGTGCAAGGCAGTGGCTGGATACGCTGAATATCTATTCAGGATGGGGCTTGGCTTGTACGCTTGCCAGCGACAATAGCTTGTTTGTTTTGAGTGGGAACAATATGACTGCTTTTCATTTTCTCGATCAGTCCGGCACTGCACCATGTACCATTCCTGTAGGATTAAATGTAACCAATATTGCAAATACCAGTGCAACATTCTCCTGGACACCCGTTACCGGTGCGACTTTGTATCATTTACGGTATAAAACAATTTCGGCAACTTCATGGACAATCACTTCTTCAAACCTTCCTTCAATCAATCTAACTGGTCTTTCTGCCGGCACATCCTATAATTATGCCGTTGAAGCCATTTGCAGCAGTGGACCTTCAGGTTATGGGGCTACCCAGACTTTTTCAACCATAGGAGCCGGTTATTGCACTACTGGAGGTCAAAGTACTTCACAGGAATTTTTAAACCTTGTGTGGATTGGAGGAGTAATAAATCAGACAATGAGTAATAACGGCTACGCAGATTTTACCAATCTGATTGCCACAGTTACTCAGGGAACTACTATGTACGGTTATCTTTCGGGTGCATCGACACCGTATGGAATGTTAGAAAACTACAGCATTTGGATTGACTATAACCATGACAATGATTTTACTGATGCAGGTGAACAGGTTGTAAACATTGCTTCTGATTTAGGGGGATACATTGCGGTAAATTTCACTATACCAACAAATGCAGTATCAGGCACCACGCGAATGCGTGTTACCATTAAAAATGGAAGTGCACCTGCTCCATGTGGGTTATTTCCCCGTGGCGAAACAGAAGATTATACAGTAGTAATTGCGTCTGCATTAAAAAGCGGGAGTCTCCAAAATGACTTATATGAAAGCAATGCAAAGATTGAAACGCTTGAAATATTTCCAAACCCCGCTCACGACATCATAAATTTAAAAAATATCATCATTAACGATGGCAGCGCTTTAGTCTGCGTTTATGATGCCACCGGGAAAAAAATAATTGAAAACTATATTTCTGAAAACCGGCTCGATGTCAGCCTTCTCGCCAGCGGATATTATTTTATCAGGATTGTACAAAACGAAATAACCTATTCTTCAAAATTTAGTATTGAAAAATAAATTAAATGGCATTTAACAGATGAAAGGGCAAACAATCATTGCTTTAATGTGGATGAGTTCATTAACACAAGCACAGGTAACGGTTGATTGGTTTAATTATCCCGGAGGCGTGGCTGTTGCAACAGATGCTTCAAATTATGTTTACACTGCTAACTGGGATTACAATGCTGCCGGAGATATTACTTTAAACAAGCGCAATGCTTCTGGAACAATTCTGTGGAACGCCACTTACGACAATACTGATAATACACGACATGAAGTGGCAACTTGGGTTGAAACAGATAACGCAGGTAACATTCTTGTGTCAGGAACCATTCGTTCGGGCTATTCAAATCCTGTTAATGCAGCAAGTCTTTTAATGAAATACAATTCCGCAGGAACTTTATTATGGCGTGTTGTTTACGAAAGTTCTTTTGAAGGCTCTTCAACAAGAAAATGCCTGGTAGATGCAAGTAATAACATCTATGTTCTTGGTATTGGAACAGGTCCCAACGGGCAGGTTACCAAAGTGAAAAAAATCAACTCGTCAGGGGTATCTGTTTGGAACTATTTTGATGCAGGAATTGGAGGTCCCATTACTTTCAAATTCACTCCTGATAATAATATTGTAATTGTACACAGAGGTATTACGGGTAGCATAAACGGATATTCAAAGATTGATTTGAATGGAAATAAGATTTGGAGTTTAAGCGGTATTAATAGCCTTTCTGTTGGTGATGCGGCAGGCGATGCTTTGGGAAACACCTACACCATTGATGGCGAGTATGTGGCAACAAATGCGGGAAGTATCATTAAAAAAATATCTCCTATCGGAGTGGTAATATGGTCGCAAACAAATACGATGAAAGGCAATAAGGTTGAGGTTGGCACAGACAATAATCCTGTGGTTGGCGGTTATCCTATGGTGGGGTATGGCGCTGCATTTATGAAATATGACAATAATGGAAACGTACTTTGGCAGAACCTCGATGCAGATGGTTCGAGTTTGGCATTGCTGGCACTTGCACCAATGAAATTAGACGGATTAAATGCAGCATATCTTGCCGGAAGCACCATGTCGCAAATGGGTTTGTGTAAAGTAAACAGTAATGGCATCTCTGCCTGGGCGGCAACAACATCAAGCGGCTATCCTGTTTGTTTTGATTTTGGTACAGATAACAGTGTGTATGTAACAGGGGGCACAACTGCCCGATTTACGCAGACAAGTTCTGTTCCTTCTCCTGCTGCTCCATCAAACCTTGGTGCAACTGCTTCAGGTTCTTCATCTATAAATCTCAGCTGGACTGATAATTCATCCAATGAAACAAGTTTTGTACTTCAGCGATCACTGTCATCGGGAAGTGGGTTTACAACCATTGCCACATTACCTGCAAATACTACAGCATACACTAATTCAGGATTAAACAGCGCAACGACTTATTACTACAGGGTACAAGCTGCCAATTCCGGTGGTGGTTCTATCTGGAGCAATACAGCGAGTGCAACAACTGCATCAGCCCCACCCGCAGCCCCGACAAACCTTTCTGCCACCGCTGGCGGTTCTTCAAGTATAAATCTTTCCTGGACGGATAACGCATCCAACGAAACAAGTTTTGTGCTTCAGCGGTCTTTATTATCGGGAAGTAGTTTCACTACGATTGCGACATTACCTGCGAATAGTATCTCCTATTCAAATACAGGGTTAAACAGTTCAGCAACTTATTATTACAGGGTACAATCTGCCAACTCCAACGGCAGTTCGGCATGGAGCAATGTGGCAAGCGCAACAACTGCAGCTTTAACTCCTCCCGCAGCACCATCAAATCTTGTTGCCACTGCAACAGTTTGTAACGCTATTTTACTTTCATGGGTTGATAATTCAACAAATGAAACCAGTTTTGAATTAAGACGTTCCACCACTTTGAACGGCATCTATTCAACTATCGCTACATTACCTGCAAATTCGACAACCTACACAAATACTGCATTAACATCAGGCAGGAGATATTATTATAGAGTAAGAGCCAGAAATGCTGCCGGAAATTCAGCGTTTAGTAACAAAGCGAATGCAACAGCTTCTTGCCAAGCTATTTTAAAGAAGGAACAAGCCCCTTTGAATATTCAATTATTTCCAAATCCTTCTAACGAAGGTTTAGTTCACCTTATCTTGCCCGGTGAAACAATATTCCCCGTAATCCTGAAAATATATTCACTTTCGGGGCAAACTGTATTACAAAAAGAATTGAACGATTATAACAATACCATAACAACGGAAGATTTAATTAATGGGATGTATATCCTTTCAATTTACACTAACGGGAAAACGCACAACTTGAAACTTCAGATTAATAAATAAGTGTAGAATCTTCCGTCTTCGCTCGCGTCCCGCGAGTGAATGTTTCCTCTGCCTCCGGCATCCTCATTTCTCAATAAACAAGCATGCAAGATGCCTGTAAAATACTCACTCGCCAGAGGCGAGCGAGGGCGTAATTTCCGCCTTCGCTCGCGTCCCGCATGTGAATTTTTCCTCTGCCTCCGGCATCATCATTTCTCAATAAATAACAAGCAAGATGCCTGTAAAATACTCACTCGCCAGAGGCGAGCGAGGGCAGCATTTCAAAGCACCCGCCTTCGCTCGCGTCCCGCGAGTGAGCATTTCCTCTGCCTCCGGCATCCTCATTTCTCAATAAACAACAGGCAAGATGCCTGTGAAATACTCACTCGCCAGAGGCGAGCGAGGGCGTACTTCCAATTTCTGTTTCCCCCATCTCCCACAAAATCACTGTCATTAAGTGAAGGGCAGTTTGACCCCGGAGGGGTCACATATTAGTAGCCACGGGTGTAACCCGTGGTAAACAAAGATTAAATCAATCCCTCTTCAACCTTCTTCTCATTTCAGCCATCAGCTCATTAATCGTCTCCGTAAAAATCTCCTGTATCTGCTGCTTTTGGTCTTCCCGCAGCAAGCTGTTGTCAACAAAAGTTTTAAACTCATGAATATTACCTTCCTCATAATACCTGCCTAATCCTATCCCACCCGCAAGCGGGCAAAATAGCTGGTTCGTGCCGTCCGCCATCGGAAAATAACAAGGAAGCATCAACGAATTATTCCTGAAAAAATATTTAACAAGGTCTTGCGGCTTTTCAATATCTATTTTTCCGCGCTCCTTAAAGCGTTTAAAGAAATGCGTGTTAAAATGCACTAATCTTTCCGGTCCGAAGCCCATCATAAAATGCGAAGCAGTGATGCCCGTCCCATCATAAGAAATCAGGTAAGGGATAGTCGTTAAAACCCCCTTTTTATATTCAATGGTAATGCGCCAGTTGTTTTGGCTTTGCGTAGTATGCAAAATGGTTTCCGCAAAATCTTTTCTTCCGTTGCGCATCCATTTCCCCTTGCTGCTTATTTCTATCATCTTCAGTTTCCCTTTCAGCTCGCGTTCATAATCAGCCACCAGCGCTTTCCTGATTTGCTGCAATGTCATTGTTGGAACTAACATAGGTTGCCTTTTATTTTAAAAAGGTGAATTAAAATGTCCAGTTAAAATCCAGAGTCACCCCTCGGTTAATCATCAGCACATTCGTCTTCACCACGCTTCCCTCAGGGCTCACCAGCTTCACCGTATATAAACCCGGTTTCAGGCTTTTTATTTTCCCGTGTTCGCTCGAAGCTTGCCCCGCAAAGCGGGTCCCGCGAGTGAACTGTTTTCTGTGCCTCCGGCATCCCTTGTTTTTCCATATCAAACAGGCAAGATGCCTGATGAAATACTCACTCGCCAGAGGCGAGCGAAGGGGAGCCCTTGAAATATTTTTCGCGTATTACAATCCCGCTACCTGCGAAATAAATCCTGACGGCTGCCCCTGTCCGGCAGTTCCGAGAGGAATGATAACACAGGTGATAACTTGCCCGGGCGAAAGATTATGAAGTACATTGGTAGTATGGAGACTGAATGTATCCGTCCATTTAGATGCTTCATGAGGCAACCCAATCGTTTTTCTGATGAGATAGCCTGTTGCATGCTTCACTGCGCTAAACCGGATTTCCACCGCCTGCGAAAAGCTTTTTGAACGCAGGTTGCCGGGCGCAGGCAAGGGACGCCCTTTTGAATATCCGCCCTGCTGACCTATCACCAGCTTCGCACTTTGAATCTTCACGATAGCTTCTTGCGTTGAACTGCTGCTGTGCATCGCGGTATATTGACAATACGCTGATAAAGCCTGCAATTGCAGCAATAAGGTATTACGAGCTAAATCCCTTTCGGATTTCAAGGACAAATTTTTCGCCTCCACTGCTGCGGCAAGCGCTGTGAATTTATCCAGATTTGCCCGCAATTCGTTCAGGCTTGGACGCGGTGATAAAAAGTGGCTATTGTTTGTAAGCGCTGAAATGATGGATTCAAAAGCTAATTTGAAATTCGCATTGCTCATGCGCGCATACGAACGAAGGTTGATATGAATAGTGCGTATCATAATATTGATCTTCCAGATACTTACGATTTTTCCTTCATAATGTTTTTCCCACCTTGCCTGCTCATCTGAAGCTGCTTGCGCCTGCATCCGTTTCCTTGCCTTCTCAACGTAATAGCTTCGTGGCAAAGCGCTTCGTCACTATGATTGAAGGCTTTAGCAGCAGGACTAAGGGCTTTGTCACTCTGCCCGGGCGCTTATCCAAAGTGACATAGCATCTTGTCACTTTGCTTAAGGCACATGACACTCTGCCTAATGGCTTATCCAAAATGACAAAGCGAGGTGTCGCTTTGCCCGGAAGCCCAACCGGAGTGACATCATGCAATGTCACTATCCCTGAAGAATTGGAGCAAAGTGACAAAACTTGAATCAAGGCGTCACACCGTTCCACGCAAGTCTTCAGCGTTGGCATCGCGCCCTGCTGACTTGTGTGTGCGCCTGAAAATCGTTTGTGCAAACAATTCCGATTGTTGGTTGTTAAGTGGTGCATGAAACAACATACAAAAACAACGCTATTCATACTTTTCCTGGGAACAGCTATCATCACCTCCTGCAGTAAGGATGATGATTTGCCCTCTCAAGACATGATTGAAAACAATTCACCGGATGATACAACAGGAACACCGCCTGTTGATACCACCGGTACAACACCATCTGATACCACAGCCATTCCTGATACAACAACTGCAATTAAAGAAACTGTTGACACGGTGGTCATCAGCCGCTATGCCGGCTTGTGGTATGAGATTGCTACTATCCCCCAGGTATTTCAAGCCGGATGTAATTGCACTACTGCAGAGTATGCCGCAACATCAAACCCGAATGAAATCTCGGTAACCAACAAATGCAACTTGTTCAGCTCAAACGGTTTTGTAAACAACATCGAAGGTAGCGCGACCATCGTTTCCGGGAGTGGCAATGCCAAGCTGCTGGTTTCATTTTTTGGCTTTGGTGGCGCTGACTACTGGATCATTGACCTTGATGAAGATTATCAGTGGGCTGTGGTCGGGTCTCCCGATAAGCAAACTTTCTGGATACTCTCCCGCACCAGAACAATTGACCAGTCACTTTATCAAATTCTGTTGCAAAAATGGGGTGTTCGCGGTTATGATATTTCGAAAGTAAAACTGACTAATCAAAACGGCTGCTGATTCTTATCCAATAATTTCCCCCAACCCTGGAGCAAGCATCATTCAAGCGGACGCTTGCGCGAGCCGCCAAGCATGTTGCTAAGTATAATATGTTAGCGACTCCGGATAAAATATTGGGGACTAATGCATGATTCCATTTTATATTACTGCTAACTTTAGACCTCCTTTTTTTATTCCTGAGCTATGAAATACATTTTCATCTTCCTGTTCTCAGCTTCTATTGTTGCTGCCAATACTCCTGATACTACTGCATTAACCGTTGCCTCCCGCCAGGGTATGTTGCGGGGAACTATTGAAAACGGGGTGTATGTATGGAAGGGCGTGCGCTATGCGCAGCCGCCAGTGAATCAATTGAGATTTAGATTGCCGCAACTCTTAGCTAAATGGGAAGGTGTGCGCGATGCGACTGAATATGGAAATATTGCCTACCAGCCGAACAACAGGCTGAGCAGTGTTGGCAAGATGGATGAAGATTGTTTGTTTCTGAATGTGTGGGCATCAGCAGAAAAAACGGTAAAAAAGCCGGTGATGTTCTGGATACATGGTGGCGGCTTTGCACTGGGTGCAGGATCGGACGAAATGTACAACGGCAGTGAATTATGTGCTAAAGGCGATGTGATTGTGGTGACCTGCAATTACCGGATTGGCGCTCTTGGCTTCATGTATCTCGACCAGTTTAACAATGACTCCATAAAATTTGACAATAATATTGGCTTGCGCGACCAGGCGGCTGCGCTGCAATGGGTAAATGAAAATATTGAGGCTTTTGGAGGCGACCCTGACAATATCACCATCTTCGGAGAGTCGGCAGGAGCCAACTCCGTTTTAGCGCAAATGGCTTCCCCGGTGTCAAAAGGGATGTTTCAAAAAGCGATTGTTCAGAGCGCTGCAGGATTTACTGAACTGAGCAAAACAGAAGCAGAGAAAATGACCAATGAATATTTGAAGCTGCTAAATATTACTCCTGAAAATATTACCAAGCTCTATAGCATTTCTGTTGATTCATTGGTGAAGGCTGGAGATAAACTATTTGAAAGCGTATTGAATAATAAAGATGGCATTTTGACTTTTGCGCCCGTGTATGGCACTGAATTTCTTCCACTGCCTTACACGGAAGCTATCGCAAACGGGTCGGCCCGCAACATCCCCTTGCTGATTGGCACCAATAAGGACGAGATGAACTTGTTTGCAAAAACGAAAGATCCTCAATTATTGAAGCCTACTGAAGCTACGGTCATCAAATTCATAGATAAAATAGGCCGGGCTGATTACCTCCAGAATATCACATCGCTTTATCCCCAATACCCATCATCCGCTTCTATTCTTTCCATGATCACGGATGCCATCTTTGAACTTCCTGCAAATGAAATTGCCGCCTCACAGTCGGTCTTCGCAACTACCTATTGTTATCGTTTTGACTGGACTTCATTTGCTATTCGTTTTATTAAACTGGGTGCATGCCATGGCATGGAATTGCCGTTTGTTTTCAATTCATTTCACTCGTCACGGGGAAAGCTGGTAATGAAAGCAGCGAACAACAAGAAGGTGCAGCGCCTTTCAGAGACAATACAATCAGCATGGCTCAGTTTTGCCCGTACCGGCAGACCCAATAGTGATAATAATTTCTGGCCGCAATACAACCAACAAACCAGAACTACAATGATTTTAAACAATACGCTCAATCTTATTTCAGACCCTACACAAAAATTGAGACAGGGTTGGGAATCAGTACTGACAAGATTGCCGGGTAATTAACCCCAACACTGGCGCAAGCATGGTTCATGCGTCCCTTATATCAATTATTATTGAGCATCCGCTCACTTGGTTAAACCAACGGGTTACCGGAGCTTCCCCTGCCTTCACTCGCGGGACGCGAGTGAAGGTTTCCGCTGCCTCCGGCATCATTTGCTTTTCAATTTTCTGGAGGCAAGATGTCTAATAAAGCTCACTCGCCAGAGGCGGGCGAGGACATCTTCAGATATGCTGCGCCAGGTTAGTTTTAAATCAATCTCTTTTCAACCGCTTTTTCAAATCAGCCATCAGTTCTTCAAGAGTTTGCCTGCATATCTCTTGTATTTGCTCCTTTTGGTCTTCGCGCACCAGGCTGTTGTCAACTCCTATTGAACCCGGGGTGGAATATGAACCGGCAGATACCATCGGCTTGGCGCATCCGGGCTTGCTGGAATCTTTCTGGCGCACGTTGGAAAAAGACGGTGTTGACCTCACGCCCTTGCGCAGAGCCTCTGAACGCTTTCTGCAAATGTGGGGATACACGCTCCGCTACGCAGATGTTCGTTCGGGGAATGAGTGAAGCTTCATGGCATCTTCATTTCTTATAATAATTCTTTCTGAACCGCCAATGTTCAGCATGATGAAACGAATCAGCCTTTCGCTTTAAAAATATCATCACTCACATTCCTTTTCAAGATAGCCGAAGCAGTAAGCAAGCCGCTCATCAATGCACCGGCAACACCGCAGGTGGCGATGTCTTGTCCTGTGAGGTAAAGATTTTTCACGGGCGTTGCGGGGCGAAGAAATTTCAACGCAAACCTGTCAGGCGTGTGATTGATTCCGTAAATCTCGCCACGCGCATAGTTCACAAAATTTGCAGTGGAGAGTGGCGTTGACATTTCATACACATCAATCTTTCCCTTCACCTGTGGCTCGAAGCGGTAAAGCTGTTCCAGCAATTTTTGCGAAAGTTTTTCTTTGAATGCTTCATATTCCTCTCCGCGATGATTCCATTGAGTGCCTTCCCATTTTGCAAACCGCTCATAAGGCATGAACCCGATGATTTCAATGGTGCTTCTGCCGGGATAATATTTTTCAAACTCAGGGTCTTTCGCAGCGGGAAACGAAATATAAGTGACCGGCAAAGGCGCATCAGGATTATCCAAATAATTCTGCAAGTTCTCATCGTGGTCATAATTATCGGGATAAATCCAATAGTTCGCCTTGGGCAGGTTGAGGTCTTTCGCGGTGTGTTGTAAGCCAATATAAAGGCTCACGTGCGCGGCTGATGGCGTTACTTTTTTCACCAAATCAGCCATGCCATAGTGCTTGCCGATTTCAGCAGGAATGAGCTTGCGGTAAGTATTGATGATACCCGCGTTGCTGATGATGGTGTCTGCATACAACTCTTTTCCGTCAGCCATTTTCACTCCGATGGCTTTGTTGCCTTTCACGATCACTTCACTCACATCGGCATTAATATAAATTTTTCCGCCAGCGGCTTTTATCACTGGCTCGATTGTTTCTGCAATTCTGCCCGCACCACCAACAGGGTAGTAGCCCCCGTCAAAATAATGGCTCACCACCATTGCATGAATGGCGAAGCTGCTCAACGCAGGCGGCATTCCGTAATCGCCATACTGTGCAGTGAGCACACCGATAAGCTGCTTGTTGTCGGTGATGGAGCGCATCACTTCCAAAGTCGTCTTGTCTGCAAACTTCATGTAGGGCGAGCGCATGAAATAGCCCGTGAATTTGCTCACGAGAGGCGGCATCGCTTTTTCAGCGAAATAATTGCGCGACACCGCGTTGGCTTTTTTCACCAAATCAACATACGCATCAATGGAAGCCTGGTCTTTTGGCGCGGGAAAATATTCCTTCATTTGGCGCTTGAAATTGTCCACGCCTTTCACGAAGCGATATTCTTTCTCTCCGAAAATCGCGCGGTCATACACCTCGCCCATGTCAGCCCATTCGAGCTTGCTGTCGGTCACATAATCAAACAGCCTGCGCAGCGTGCGGGTTTTCTTATTCACCGCCCCGATGTAGTGAATACCCACATCCCATTCATAGTTTTTTCTTTTGAACGCATGTGTGAAACCGCCTGCTGTGTAATGCTTTTCAAGCACCAGCACTTTCTTGCCATCTTTTGCAAGCAAAGCAGCGGTGGTAAGCCCGCCCATGCCCGAGCCGATGACAATTGCATCAAACTTTTCGCTAACGGGTTGTTGTTTGTAGGAAACTCCGACTTTCATACGCGCAAGCTATAAAGATTTTTTTGTTTCAGGAATGCGTTACTTCAGCAGTTATCCCTATGCTGTTAATTCAATTTCTTTCTGTTCAACTTGCTTCGGAGTGAGGGCAGGGGATTGCAGTTTCGATTGTTCATGCGAGCAATAGGCGCCTGAATTTTCTAAAGGATACTTTTTGTCAAGGTCAATGTTGTTGAAACTTTTCTTTGATCCCCACGCAAAGAATTTTTCAAAAACGGGTAAAAGTTTGCTTTGCTTAATCATTTCAAGAAAATAAACTTCGTGTTCTTTTTCCTTAATGCCCATGTCATATAAACACCGGTCATGCGCGGTGATCCCCAGCGAATTAAAATATTGCTTCATGCGGAAATACTCGCACACGTTGCCGCTTTCTAATCTGCCTGCAAAATAAATCGGCATAAACCAGCCAATCACGTAGCAACTGCCCGCAATCACTTTGCCGATAATGTGAAATTTGATTTCATACCATGTAGAAGGCTTTATGCCATATTGCTCCATCATGTCGGCAAGTTCTTTACGATGGTTCCATTCATCAATTTCAATTTGGCGGACAGCCTTCTTCGCATCGGCATCGTTCAGCGAGCCTGCATGACCCTGATAGGCGAAGGCAGCGGCTTTCTCTGCCGAGTATGCCATTTTTATTAAATCAATTAAAGCGGGGTGTTGAAGCTGAACGGCATTTCCGGCTGGTTGCATAGAGGTGGTTTTCAGAAAAGAAGAGAACGCTGCGGATGAACTGGATTCAGCATGTAAAATTAACGTGAGTTCGGGATAAGGAAAGGGCTAAAGCCCTTGGCGACTATTCAGGCAATCCTTAAACCCCGACCTGAAGGTCGGGGTTTAAGGATTGCCCCGCCTTTTAAGGCGGGGTAATGAAAAAACAGGTGTGTTAGACACAGTGCTTTAGCCCTTCTATTTCTTAACCAGAACTCACGTTGAAATTACCACTCAAATGACGCATTGAATAGAATCTATTGAAATTCTATCGCACCAGCATCGCCTTGCCATAGTATGCGGCATCATCTGTTTGCAAACGATAAATCAACATGCCGTTTGGCAGGGAAGCAGAATTGAATGTGAATTTTTGAAATTCATTTGCCTTCACTTCTCCTTCATATAAAACACCCAGCAACTGCCCGGTGAGGTTGTAGATTTCAAGTTTGGCGTTTGATGTTTTTGTAAGCGTGAATTCAATATTCAACTCATCATTAAACGGGTTGGGATAAGCATGAAGCGAAATGTCACTTTCTGATTGGGATAAAGGATTGGCATCCTGCTCATCCTGCTTTGCGCTTCCGCACGCTTGTCCCGGCACAACCTGCGCAATCAAAGCGCTTGAACTACCTGATTGCCCGTCATGGTAGTTGTCGGTTTTCGTATCGCCAAACCAAAGGAAAGGAGTGGTTCCTCCGATGAATTCAATCTTGCGCACATGTATTTCAAACATATTTGCCCCGTTGCTAAACGGAAATTCAAAGTAAGAAATCTGTGTGAAGTTGAAACCGTTGAATGCGGAAAGCGGAATGCAAATCGTTGTCCACGCATTGCCTACTCCGCCTTGCGGTAAATAACTTCCCAATGCAACAGCGTTGGCGCTGCTTGCCTGCGGGCGCATTTGAATTTTGCTCCATTCGGCATTTGCGAGCGGGTCGCGCAGTGTAATACAAACGGTGTGATTTCCGCTTGCGGTAACATCTAATTTGGGCGACCAGATATTTGTCGGGCTATAACCGAGCTTGAGTTTGCGCCAGCTTCTTGCCGGATTCACCACCTTGAGATACGCAGACTCATTTGTAATAGCCTGATGAGAACATTGTCCACTGGTGCAGAGGTCGGTGGTGCAGGCGTTATTGTCGTTGCAATCAACATTTGTAATGCAGCACGATTGTCCGGGTACTTGTGTATGCTGACACTGATTGGCAGAACAGAAATCAAGTGTGCAGATAATATTGTCATTGCAGTCATGTGGCGCATGTTGACAGATTCCGCTTGTGCAAAAATCAATGGTGCATCCATCATTGTCATTGCAGTTCATAGGAGTATGCAAACAATTCCCCGACTGGCAGGCATCAATGGTGCAGGCATTAAAATCATTACAGTCGGCAACCGTCTGGCAACAAGTGGAATTATTTCCAAAGCACACCCCGCAGTTATCCTTGTTGGAATTAGCGACATGCCCGGTATTTCCGCCTGAACAAATTCCGCAACCATCAATAAGCGCTGTGCCGTTTACTTTTCCATTGCAATCAACTTTGGGAGGCGTGGTGCAGGCGAGTGGTGTTCCTCCGCTCGGATTAATCACAGTGAAGTTTATAGTTACCGCAGTGCCCGCAGTGCCGCTTGCACCCGAACCTGAATAAGGAATTGCAGTGAGCGTATAAGTTCCGGCAGCAGGCATCCAGGGAGTATAATATCCTACGGGGCTGTCGCCATACAAGGAATAGGGTGCCTGGCTTTCAATTCTGAATGTGTTTCCGTTTAAAATAAACCGCACGCTACCAATTGGCTTGCGACAAACATTTGCGCGCACATTAAACCGGCACAACGTATCCTTGCTGATAACAAGTCCGTTTTTAAGTATTGCAACTTCGCCAAACCTTCCTTCATACATCAGGCTCAGACTATTGATGCGCAGGTTGCAATCAGTGCATGCAGTTAACCCCGTATTTCCGCCAACACATCTGTCGCACTGGTCAATAAGCGCGGTGCCGTCACACACATTGTTGCAGTCGAACACCGTGCAGGGATTGCAATAAGTAACGGCAAGCGTTGTAACAAGAACGCTGTCGCAGCCGAAAGCAGAAGTGAGCGTGTCTCTATACACTCCGCTTGTTGTTCTTAAACTTCCACCAAGCAATACGCTTTCCCCTTCGCAAATTTCCAATTCTGTTTGATGAACGAAAGCGTTTACTACTGAAAGTTGCGTGATGATTGTGCTATCGCATCCTGCTGAACTGCTCAGCATATCATAGTATGTTCCCGCAAGTGTTTGATAATTTCCTCCGGCAAAATGATTTTGTCCATTGCAGATTGAAACAGCAAGATTTGTAACGATAGGAGTGCGCACGTTAAGCACCGTTGCAAGAATGCTGTCGCAGTTTCCTGCTGTTTTATAGTTATCGAAGTATGTGCCACTTTGTGTTTGCAATGTGCCTCCTGCAAAGTAGCTCTCGCCAGAACAAATAAAGATTGTGCGGTATGCACGAATAGGCGAGCGAACATTAAGCGTGGTAATAATAATGCTGTCGCAGTTTCCTGCACCGTTCAATGTGTCATAATAAGTTCCGGGTTGCGTTCTGAATGCGCCCCCTGCGAAGTATTGACCACCGCTGCAAATGGAAACAGTTACTGCTGTAACACTGCCTGATGATGTATTCGGGATGGTAACCTGCTCGCTTGCAGAGCATCCATTACTGCCTGTGACAGTGATGGAATATGTTCCGGGCGTAAGTCCGTTGGCTGTTTGTGCAGTTGCCCCTGTTGACCATAAAAATGTAAAAGGCGAAGCGCCACCAATTGGATTTGCTCTAACCTGCGCCTGTGGGTTGGCGCATCCGCCTGTATTTACAATGTCAAAGCTCACGGAAAAAGTATTTCGCACAAGCACAACCCAATCTTCATTCGTGTAGGGTGGGACGCCAAGATTTACATTGCCGCTGTTCACAGTCGTAACGCTGCCATTTAATAACGCACCTCCGTTTTTTGGGTCAAACCATTTCACAGAGTAATTTCCGCAGGGAAGATTGATGTTCGTAGAGCTGTTATTGGGCACGTAAACAGCATACACTTTTCCCGGCAGCGCATAGCAATAATCACTTGTGCTTGAAGTAAGCGCATCTTGATTTTTCATTTCCCCGAAGGGAAGATAGCTGTTGAAAAAAGTGAGCGCATGACGTGTGAAGTTCCATACATTGGCGCGTGTGCGGAAAGTTTCAACAGATAAATCATCAGCTCCGAAATACCACGCCACGCCACCGCCACCGCCCATCAAATTTCCCCACAACACGCTCTTTCTTAATGACTGGTGATTGGTAGCTGCGCCATCAATGGTAATTCCGCCTCGTGTTTCATCGTGGAAGATGACCCATTTTCTTCCGTGAATCGCTGAACTGTCGCGCCACTGAACAGTGAAGTTGTGAACGCCTTGCGCATAATCCTGCTGCGAAGTGCCGTCATAATCGGGATAGCCGAGCAGCGGGCGATAGATGGCGGTGTTGTCATACGCATTCAGGCACACAAAGCTTTTGTAAGGGTCGTATGTTTTGAAATAAGTCGCCATGTCTTTGCGCTGCTGGTCGCTTTGAACTCCACGGCTTAAAAATTCTCTTCCATTCTCTTCACCCAAATCCCACAGGATTGCCAAATGGTGACTGTAACGCGCAATCAACTCACGATAAAAAAGCCTGCGCTGGTTGCCGAGTTCGCCATTATCAAGCAGCATTTGATTTTCGCGCTCAGATAAAACAATATGCAGTGCGATACCGAGGCTGTCCATGTGCGTAAAAACAATTTCCCATTGGTCGAGTTTGGAAACATCGAAGCGCTCGCGGTCGGCTACATTGTGTGAAAGCCAGGGCCACACATCATCGCCATCGCCTTTCACATTCATTACGATGAATCCGAAAGCGTTCATTCCCTGCGCAGCGATATAATTCAACGAGCCGAGAATTGCTTTGCCTTTTCCATTTTGCCACGTGGGGTCGCCATTGTGCCAATCCTGCAAGTGGTCGGTGTATTGGTGCAACCCGTTAGGAAGCGTTGTTGCTGCTCCGCCCACATCATACGTGCCGTCAAACTCATGATAGGCGAGGAAATTTTCAGGACAATAAGAGCCGCCCTTCACGAAATATTCTCCCGTGCCTGCAAACTGTAAATGATGTTTTCCAACATAGCGCAGCTTTCCTTTTGCGCGGTAATCTGTTCCTGTTTTATTTGAGGATTGAATGGTGAAGGAGCCGGACAATCCGTTCAGCGGAGCAACCGCAGTGCCGGCAGTTGCAACAGCGCTCACAGCAACATAACTCCCTGTTCTGAATGAAACGGTATAATTCCAAACGCCTGTTTCATCGGGACAAAAATGTACGCGCCATTTGCTGCCTGCTGTTGCGCCTGTGTTTGCCGCGTTGCCATCGCCCGCGTAATAACCCGGCACGAGATAAGTTTTTGTTCCCTTCGTGAACGTGACATTGAGGCGATAGTCCGTGAAGGGATTTGTTGCTGCGATCTCTGAAGTAGCGATTCCGCTTTCAAGCGTGAGCGTTACTTTATGCCATTGCTTCAATTCGCCTGTTACTGCAACCTGCGCCCATGCAGTGTGCAGAAAAAACAAGAATAACGTGAAATGCAGAAGGAAGGATTTCTTCATGGAGGAATGCAGATGCAATTTAGAAAGTGTTGGACTCTACAAGTTAGTCCAAGCGTGAGTGATTTTCAAGTAATTCTTTTTCCTTTTTTCCGGGTGCTACCTTTCTATAATCAGGGTGACAGCCTGTGGTAGTGTCTCACTTTGAGCATGTGCGTCATGCTGAGCGAAGTCGAAGCAGCGCACTGGCTTGTGCTACCCCTTTGTTCATTCAAGTCTTCATGTGGTGGCATTTGGGGAGGCGATACCTGGATGCTTGAATAACTTGAAGTCTTCAGACTTCATCAGCCCGCGCACGGAAGTGGAAACACTTCTGCAAATTACAGCAACCAAGTGTGCAACCGCGCAAGAGCAACACAGAACACTTGATTGAGTCAGAGGGATGAAGGAGGAAGCCCTTGCGCGATGGCATGAAATAGCCCCGCCACCCGCTCGTTCAAGTTTTGACGCGTTGATTTGTGCGAATGCCAACTTGGACGCATTTATTCCGGCAAGTTTGCAACTTCATGCGTTGGCAATTTTGAATTAAGTTGAAAACTTAAAACAAATGAAAGCCACAAGAAGGCGGGCACTCATGGCAAACGCCTCGATTCTTGCGGCAGGCGGGGAGCCTTTTCTGTTTTAGCCCCCGTTCCTGCAAGGTTGCACCTTGCAGGATGTTCACTTAAAGCCTCCAGCTTTAGTGAGCCAGAAGCTCACCGTTCTCTCCTTCAAGCGACACGCTTAAAGGAACAGCGGTTGCTGCCATCGGCAGAAGTGTATTCCCCAACCCTGGCGCAAGCATTATAACTGGCGCAAAGCGTCCGCTTGTGCCATCATTGTTTCAGCGTCCGCTATCTTGTTTCCTTAATTATTTGTCCCCGCTTGGGCTAAAGCCGCAAAGACATGTCGTTGCTACCAACCTGTTATCCCTACGAGATAAAAACCAATGAAATTGACTTCTTAGCATTGACCCCCGAATATAGCGCAAGCGTCCGCTTGTGCATAATTCTCCTATAG
>Ga0163153_10001683_pt1 | contig 34556 bp, 28 predicted proteins | sample OliLakLV19MP6IB1_FD_148629 | JGI IMG/M metagenome (GOLD analysis project Ga0163153, IMG submission 148629) | Freshwater microbial mat bacterial communities from Lake Vanda, McMurdo Dry Valleys, Antarctica - Oligotrophic Lake LV.19.MP6.IB-1 | ecosystem: Environmental > Aquatic > Freshwater >... | reverse complement strand
TCCGGGGTATAACGCTGCGAAGATAATCAGCACCAGTAAGTAGTACGATTTTCACCATTTTCTGCGTAACATTCAGCACAAATCAAACAGCAAACGCTCTGTCGCAAATCCATGATATTGAATCATTTATGTCGTTTTTATGGTCTATAATACTATACGTATAACCAGTATTATTTGAGGACCAAGAAATGCCTGACATCACCCTTTCAGATAACCCATCTGTCGCTAATCCAATTACCTTCAAAGCCCAATTCAAGATTCAGGCCGAGGCGCGCCAGAACCATATCCAGCAGCTTGAAAACGACATCACCACGCTTGCTGCCCACATCGATGCGGCTATGTTCCGCTGGCTGGAATTGCTGCGCGAATTTGATAAGTGTGAAGGCTGGAAGGGTGAAGGCATCAAGTCGCTGGCGCACTGGTTGAACTGGAAATGCGTCATAAGCCTGGCGACTGCGCGTGAAAAAGTCCGTGTTGCAGTTGCATTAAAGGAACTGCCGCAAACCTGTGCAGCATTCCGTGAGGGGCGGCTGAGTTACTCCAAAGCCCGAGCCATTACGCGCGTTGCTACAGCAAACAACGAAGATGTGTTGCTGAACATTGCTTTCAACGGAACAGCCTTTCATGTCGAACAGGCAGTTTATGCCTGGCGCCGGGAAAAACGATTTGCAGCATTAAAAAAGGAGAATGACCGGCATGACCAGCGAGAACTTAGCTGGTTTACCGATGATGATGGCTGCCTGGTTATGAAGGCACGCTTCACCCCGGAACAAGGGGCAATCGTTCGAAACGCAATTGAGGCGATGATGGAAACCATCTTCCAGGAGCAAAAAGGCGTTTCAGCTGAAACGTCCGAGTTCGAGCAGCCTGATCCGATCAAGCAACACCCAATGCCAATCAGTTCAAGGCGGGCGGATGCTTTGGCACGGATGGCAGGTGAATGGAGTTTCAACTCAAACTCTACGCCTCTGTCGAGCAATGATCGCTTTGTTATCAACATTCATGCGGATATTGAAACTCTTCGTGTTGATGGTTTGGGGGGAGAATCCGAACTGGAAAACTCAGAAAACGTTTCAGCTGAAACGTCCCGCCGCCTGGCCTGCGATTGCAGTGTGGTCAACTGGCTGGATCACAAGGGCCATTCATTAACCGGAGCCGAGCCTCTCAGTGTTGGCCGCAAAACACGCACCGTTCCGCCATCCATACGCCGCGCCTTGCAACGCCGTGACCGCGGTTGTCGCTTTCCGGGCTGCAGTTGCACGCGGTTCGTGGATGCACACCACATTCATCATTGGGCTGATGGCGGGGAAACCCATATCAATAATCTGCTGTTGCTGTGCCGCCACCACCATCGGTTGGTGCATGAGGGTGGTTTTGGATTACGCCGCAGTGCGGAAGGCGAAATTCAGTGCACCACACCCGATGGCAAATACATTCCGGTGAGTGCTGAAACGCGTTTCAGCGGAAGCGTTTTTGCTCTGACTCACGATAACGAGGAAGAAGGTATCAACATCATCGCCAAAACCGCTATTCCTGATTGGTGGGGCGAATCCATGGACAGCTCTATCGTGGTGCATAATCTGTCGTTACGAGATCGAATGGACGAATAGCTGAGCCGGCTCGGTTACAATTCAAACCTGGCTGAAATCACCATCAAACTCATCACCTATGAACATCACAGATGGCTGGAACATCATCTGGCAGCTCGATCCTGAACAGAGAAGTCTGTGCATCGAGCGTGACTGGTATCGCTTTTTGTTTGCCAATGTTCCTGTGCAATCAGAGCATATCGACTTTGCCGAACAACCCTTACTGAGTAAAATTCTGCCTCAGTCGATCGTTTGCGCCTCCAGTCCCAACCTGGTCAGTGCTGCAGCATTGAGTGAATACCTGCAGCGCCTGCCCAGGCCGCGCGTGCTGTATCACATGAGCGATGAATTCCTCAAAATCGGACCAGAACTCTACCGGCATTGCGACCTGGTGCTGCGCAACGGCTCTGCACTTTTTTCAGGTTGTGAGAACATCAACCTGCTGCAATTACCGCTGGGCTTCAGCGTGGGCTTTGAAAATCGCGGCAGCATGGGTTTGGCGGCGAACCAGCGTCAGTATTCACTGGCCTTTTTGGGCAAAATGAAACATGAGCGCAAGGATGAAATGCTGCCCGAACTGCAAATCGTGCCGGGTGAGCATTATTTGCGCGAGACCAAGAACTGGGCCGAAGCGCTGCAGAACTTCAACCAGTCCAGCACTTCGATTTACCGCCAAAGCGTTTTTGTAGCCTGTCCCAAAGGCAACCGGAACCCGGAATGCAACCGCCTTTACGATGCGCTCGAGTGGGGCTGCATACCTTTGATACGCAACTACACCGATACGCCTTACCAGGATGCCTATCACAGCAAATTATTTGGCTCGCATCCTTTGCCGGAGTTTGACAGTTGGAGTGAAATCGCGGCGTTTGCTGCTGACTTGCTGCAACGGCCGGAAAGGCTCAATACCTTACAAAGCCGAGTGTTTGAGTGGTGGCAGAATTACAAACAGAATCTGCGGGAAAAGGTGGAATCCAGCCTTAAGGCACTGGTTTAAAACAACAGACCCTCAGGCCAACACGTTCATGTCCTTTGCTGCCTGCCACAGCCTCGACCAGGCCCTCACCGCCAGCCCGAAATCGTGGCCTGTGCCAGCCAGCCATTTAATTCGTTCTGCCTCATTGCTAATCGCGGGATTATCCTCCACCTCAGGCAAACCTCCTTTCATTTCGAGATCGATTTTGAGCTGCTTCAGTGCACGGCGCAAATCCTTGTGTACCTGTGATTGGGAGTCTTCAACCTGAGCCAGACATTCACTCATGACCTTGATCCGCCAACGCACACCGCGCGCAAAACTCTCGTGCATTTCATCGCGCAATAAATCGGCAGGTTGAGCGGCCCATTTCAGCCAATGCCCGGAAAGAAAATCAAGCCTGTCCTCAAGCGCATGAGCATTTGTAGCAAGACTGGAGAACTCCTCCACTTTCTTCCAGATCGTTTTGGCCAGCATGAGTTTTTGCGGCCGGTCAAAAGTGACATAGGCCCAGGGAACGGATTTTCGGGAATGCTCAAGCGCCCAGGGCAAATACAGGTGTGCCGCGTTGGGATGCAAATATTTCACCATGGCGCAAAACAGCGTGTCTTCACCTTTGCAGTGCGGCAGAGTCGGCGGCATCATGCTGCGGTTATCAATACCGGATGGGGTCGAACCCGTGCGACCGGCAATCACCGGGCCGTGAGTGACATTCCAGATTGCATGACCGCGGCGCAGCAAGCGGTATTGTTCTGGATCTACCCAGGCCGGCCTGGCTTTACCAGATGGCTGGTAGAACAGGTAAAAGCAGTTGGGCGAGATGGGCACACCATACTGGCCATTTACGGTGGTCAATATGACGCTGTTTTTATCCAATACCAAACGATCAGGGGGAATTCCCGCACTCGATGCGTCAAGCAGAGATTCCCCACCTTTACCAGTTGGCTGCAGACAATCCTCAACCCGGCGGCCGAGGAAATCCATGTGAGCCTCTACCGGGTCTTGTGCAAACTCCTGGCCAGCAGCGCGGGAGTCCCGGACCGACAGATGGGGCAATAGGTCCCGGGCAGGATCCCGCGAGTATTCCAGTTGCCTGCTGTGTCCCTGGCCCAAATGGCGTGCGCGATCCAACAGGTAGTCATCGTCAAACAGGGTAAAACGATGACCGGCCAATGCCAGCATGATCAGGTTGATCATGCGGCCACCGGTGAATACACCGGCAGGACGCTCGAATAATAACCAGCGGATCGACTCCGCATCAGCCGGCGAGCAGCTGACCAGCTTGTCAATAAATTCTTCCTGCCAGGTTTTTCCAAGATAGATAGCAGCATAGTCAAAACGCCGCTGGGCGCTTTGCACGATTTGTTGATTGTGCTGCTGAATCGTGGCATCGCGGCTGTCGTCAAATACCAAAACGCAAGTCGGGTTCTGAGCCTGTCGACGTGACACACTGAGCAGCAGGCGCTGCAAATAGGCCGGCCGGTTACAGGTTCGAATGGCAATGTAGTTAGTCTCGAGTTCAGCGCTCAAATGACGATTCCATTGGATTATTTATCGAGGGTTTTGCTGTCGCCGGATTATAGATTATAAATACGGAAGGCAGCATTTCAACACAATCAACTCTGTATGGGGTTAGAATTCTTCCCATTGAATTACATCTGGAACTCCGAATGACAAATCTCGCGCAACGCATCCTGCTCATCGCTTTTTCCTGCCTCGCAATCAGCAGCTCCTTACTGGCCGATACTGCCGACTTTGACACCATCATTCGACATGGGCTGGTGGTTGACGGATCGGGTCAACCCGGAATCCAGGCTGATGTGGGCATACGCGGTGATCGAATCGCCGAAATCGGTGATTTATCAGCCGCTACTACCGACAACGAAATCGATGCCAGCGGCCAGGTCGTGGCACCAGGTTTTATCAACATGCTCAGTTGGGCAGTTGGCAGCCTGATTAAAGATGGCCGCGGCCTCAGCGATATCAAGCAAGGTGTGACGCTGGAAGTATTCGGTGAAGGCTGGTCGATGGGCCCGCTGACGGATAATGCCGAAACCAAAGTCATGCTGAAAGAGTTTCTCGGCGACGCTGCCGATGAAATGAAATGGACCACCCTGGGTGAGTACCTTGAGTTCCTGCAGAATCGCGGCGTGTCACCCAACATTGCCTCGTTCGTAGGCGCAACTTCCTTGCGCATTAACCAGGTGGGTTTTGATGACCGGCCACCCACCGCCACCGAAATGGCCAACATGAAAGCCCTCACCCACCAGGCCATGCAGGAAGGTGCCATGGGCCTCGGTAGTTCATTGATTTACCCGCCGGCATTCTTTGCCACCACCGAAGAACTGGTTGAATTGGCCAAGGTCGTGGGCGAGTACGATGGCATGTATATCTCGCATATGCGCAGCGAAGGCAACCGCATCGAACAATCGGTGCAGGAGTTGATCACCATCGCCCGCGAAGGTGGAATCGGTGCGGAAATCTATCATTTAAAAATGGCCGGCAAGCAGAATTGGGACAAACTCCCTGCGGTAGTAAAACTCATCGAGGATGCTCGCACTGAAGGGCTTAACATCACCGCCGACATGTACACCTACGTGGCCGGTGGCACCAGCCTTTCCGCCTGCTTTCCACCCTGGGCCAGCGACGGTGGGCAAGACGCATTGCTGCAGCGCCTGCAGGATCCTGAAACCCGCGAGCGCATCATAGCCGCCATGCGCACCAATGCTGATGATTGGGAGAATCTCTACTACGGCGCAGGCCCAGACGGAGTTCTGCTCTCAAACATTGAGGCTGAGAGTCTCAAAAACTACATCGGAAAAACCGTCGAAGAAATTGCTCTGGAACGCGGCACCAATCCGGAAGAAACCATCGTTAACCTGGTGCTGGAATCAGAGAATACCATCGGCGCGGTGTTCTTCCTGATGAGCGAAGACAATGTGCAAGCACAGATGAAACTGCCATGGATGAGCTTCGGTTCCGATGCTGAGGCCGTTGCCCCCGAAGGCAAAGTGCTGGAGCAAGGAGCGCATCCTCGCACCTATGGAAATTTCGCCCGCGTTCTGGGTCGCTACGTACGTGATGAAAAAGTCATCAGCCTGGAAGACGCCATCTATAAATTGAGCGCTCTGCCTGCCAGCAATCTCAAAATTGCCGACCGGGGCAAGTTGCAGGAAAACTTCTATGCAGACGTGGTGGTATTTGATCCCAAGGCCGTCTCCGATCATGCCACTTTCGCGCAGCCACACCAGTTGTCTACCGGGGTTACACATGTATGGGTCAATGGCCAACAGGTGTTAAAAGATGGCGAGCATACCGGTGCCCTGCCGGGGCAGGTCGTTCGCGGCCCAGGGTATCGTGCCGAGCCGGAGCCACTGAAACTCATCAAGTAAACTTCAGTGCACAATCTGACCGAAGGCAGCATCAACCGACATCTCGTGCTGATGGCCATACCGATGGCCATCGGCATGGCGGTGCAGGTGCTGTACAACCTGATCGATATTTACTTCGTTGCACAACTGGGTGATGCCGCCATTGCCGGCGTGAGTGCGGGGGCCAATATCATGTTCCTGGTGCTGGCATTCAACCAGATTCTGAACGTGGGTACCGTGGCATTGATTGCCAGAGCAGCCGGAGCCAACGACCAGCAGAAAGCCAGCCTGGTATTCAATCAATCGCTGTCGGTTTCCATCGTGATGGGCGTGTTGGTCCTGGTGGTCGGCCTGCTCGTTGCGGCACCGTACATGCGGGCCATGGGCTCGGATGAAGCCACTATTGCTGCCGGCATCACCTATCTGCACTGGTTTATGCCTGCACTGGCACTGCAATTCGCCATGGTTTCCATGGGTGCTGCCCTGCGCGGCATAGGCGTGGTCAAACCCACCATGTTGATACAGATCCTGAGTGTGGTATTGAATGCCATTCTGGCTTCCATCCTGATCATAGGCTGGGGCACTGGCATACCCCTGGGGGTAGCAGGTGCAGGCCTGGCCAGCACCTTGGCGGTTATCGCCAGCGTCATCATGCTGGGCTGGTACTTTGTGCGACATTCACACTACGTAAAATTTCGCCGCGACATGCTGGCTTTCGATTGGCAGCAGATAAAGAGAATTGTCGGCATTGGCCTGCCCATTGGCGGCGAATTCTTTCTGATGTTTGTTTACCTGGTGGTGGTGTACTGGGTGATCAAGGATTTCGGCAGTGCCGCTCAAGCCGGTTTTGGCATCGGCATGCGCGTGATGCAAAGCTTCTTTCTACCGGTAATGGCTGTATCTTTTGCCATGCCCGCCATCATCGGCCAGAATCTGGGAGCTGGGCTGCCGGCCAGAGTACGACAAACATTTTTCAATGCATTGCTACTCGAATGTGTGTTGATGTCACTGGTTATGCTGATCTGCAAATGGCACCCCGACCTGCTCATCGCCATTTTCAGCGATGAAGCCGAAGTGATACTTTTTGGTGCGGAGTTCCTGAGCATTATTTCCTGGAACTTCCTTGGCATGGGTGTGGTGTTTGCCTGCTCGGGTTACTTCCAGGGCGTAGGCAATACCTGGCCAGCATTACTCAGTACTACCGTACGCATGTTGCTGTTTGCAATACCTGCTGTTTGGCTGTCTTTTCGGGAAGGATTCAACACGGCACAATTGTGGTATTTGTCGGTGGCCACCGTAATTGTACAGATGCTGCTGAGTCTGGTGTTGGTGCGGCGGTCGCTACGCAAATACGCACCGGCTTGAAATACAGCAACAGCAGGCTCAACTGCGATCAGCCCCCTGCTTTCGAATGGCCAGCCGGGTAGTATGATCTGCGCAACGCAAATCTATCAGGTACAGCCACCATGAGCGCACAAGGCAAAACGCCCCCACGGGTTTCGGCAGTCGGGTGCTGGCCTGTCACGATCGATAATCAGGCCGTGGGTGAATTGACCAGTTGTTGCTATTCACCGACCCTGGAACAGAACATTGCCTATATCTACCTGAATATCCGGTTTGCCCAGGCTGGCCAGCAAGTCTCAGTAGAAACACCCGAAGGTCCGCGCGCGGCAGCGTTGTGTGAATTGCCGTTTATCAAGAATCGCGCTATCGCTTAGCGGAATTCCCCAGTTGTTTCGCGACTGGCTGCTGGCGGAAATCCACCGCGACCCGGCCATGTCGCAAACGCGGTAATCCCAATCGGCCAGTGAATTGCAGAACATCCAAATGGAGAACACACATGACTCAGATTAACTACCCGATAGGCACTCCAGGCAGCAAGTGGGGCGATGCAGAAAAAGCCGCATGGCTGGCGCGCCAGAGCATTAAGCGTTCTTATGCGCAGGAAGTGCTGAAAAAGCTTGAACCCTTGCGCGAAACTTTTGATATAGAACAATATGGCGCGCTGTCTTTTGATCCGCAACGATACCCCCTATTCATCGCCCGATCGAAAGCATGGGACAGCAACAAGCCCGTGGCGCTGGTGACCGGAGGTGTTCACGGTTATGAAACCAGTGGTGTTCAAGGTGCGATTCGTTTTATGCAAACCAGTGCCGGTGAGTTTTTCGATGCATTTAATATTCTGGTGGCACCCTGCGTAAGCCCTTGGGGCTATGAAACCATCAACCGCTGGAACCCGCAAGCAGTAGATCCGAACCGTTCTTTCAAAGCGGACAGCGGCAGTGAAGAAGCGCAGTTGTTGATGGCCTATGTAGAGAAAGTCCCTGCAATGATCAAGGTGCATATCGACTTGCATGAAACCACTGATACCGACGATTCGGAGTTTCGACCCGCCCTGGCAGCAAGGGATGGGGTTGCATTTACAGATTGGGGTATTCCGGATGGCTTTTACCTGGTGGGTGATACCGAGAAGCCCTGCGCGCTTTTTCAGCAGGCCATGATCCAGGCGGTAGAGCAAGTCACACATATTGCTCCTGCGGATGAGAAAAACGAAATCATTGGTGTGAAGCTGGAACAATGGGGTGTTATCAATTATGCCGCTCGGCCTCTGGGTTTGTGCATGAGCATGACCGAAGCACCTTATGTAACGACTACCGAAGTTTATCCAGACAGCCCTAAAGCAGACGATGAAAACTGCATACAGGCGCAAATTGCTGCCGTGAGAGGCGGATTACAGCATGTGGTTTCCAATCTTACTCCGCCTTGATCAAGGCCTTTCAATTAAAAATTTGCGATGGACGCAGAATTTTCACAAAAAATATGCCATGATTAAAATCGTCAGGGGGGTTTTTTATTCCAGAAAGGAATCGGACGAATGAAAATCAAGCAATCTCTGGTGGTAATCACCGTTACCCTCCTCATTGTCCTGGTAGTTTCGGCAGCATGGAAGCAACAGAGCGGAACAAACCCATCTTCGGCAGTTGGCTTGCATGGCGGTGACGCTGGCATCACAGCCGACTCGACAAGCAGCCTACCCAAGACAAAGAAAAGCGCTGATGCCATCGGTGACCTGCAGGTCAGGCCGGTTCGGGACACCCAGAAGAGTTTTCCACCACCCACTATTCAAGGGCTTTTACCGGCTAGCAATGCCAAACCCGACCTGGCCCTTGGCAATGTCGGCGGCTTCAACTTTGATGAGCCTTTAATACGCGTAAATCCACTGAACCCACAAAATATTGTGGTCACTTCACATGGCGGACTCAGCCTTTCAACCGACGGCGGCCTGACCTTTTCGGCGCCCATCAACTATCCCAATACCCTGGGCAACAATAGCGGTGACACCGGCATGACCTTCGACAGTCAGGGGCGGATGTTCTGGGCCACTCTGTTTACACCACCGGGTGGCGGCGGAACCCGTCCGCTCCAGATCATGGAAGTCAATCCGCTGACCGCGGTCACGGTGCAGGCTCCAATCAATATCATTGCCGCCTCTGGAGACCCTAACCCAGCCAGTGAAGACAAAGAATACATTGTTGCCGATGAATACCCCGGCAGCCCTTTCACCGACAATATTTATATGGTGTGGACTAAACTGGTTGGGTCCTGGACTGTGTTCACCACATTCTCAACTGATCAGGGAGCCACCTGGTCACTGCCGCTGGCAATTTCCACGGGTGGGGATAACCAGCCCTGGCCTTCCGATATTGCCGTGGCTCCGAACGGTGATGTTTATGCGACTTTTCATGCTGGCCTTTGGGCCGGCGCAACCGGCTACACTCAAGTATTACGCTCCACCGATGGCGGCGTGACCTTCCCCAATGTCAGCACACCCTTTGCTGCGGGCCAAAGCGACGTTTCCGATAACGTGAAGGACGGCACCGGATCGGGTGTGTCGATTCCTGGGCTGCAATTCTGGATGCTGGGCTCCGGACAACCGTGGATACTTCCTGACCCGGCACAACCAGGAAATGTTTACGTGGTAACGAATGATGACCCGGATAATACACACGGCAGTGGCGACGATGCCGACGTCGTATTCGCCCGCTCCACCGATAATGGAGCCACTTGGGCGACATCAACTATCCCGGATGGAGGTGGAACTGCTCACCAGGTATTTCCAATGGCTGCGATTGACCAATTGGGCAATATCGCCGTAGCCTGGTTTGATACCCGCTCCGGTGCCACCAACAGCCTGGGTAATAACCTGCTGGATGTTTTTGCCACTTACAGCACCGATGGTGGTTTGACCTGGGCCACAGCTTTTCAGGTCAACGATGCCAACAACCCCTTTGATCCCGATTTCCCCAGTAACCAAAGGCGCATTCCTACCCCACAAATCACACCGTGTGCCAAAACCGATCCGACCGAAACCTGCCGTATCGGCGAGTACTTCGGCATCGATATTGATAATGGTGTGGCGCATCTGACCTGGATCGGCAATACCTTTAGTGGCGGCGGCACCGTGCAGGGCGATCAGTTGTGGTATGACTCTTTTGGCCTGCCAACCGACCTCTCCATCAGCAAAACCGATGGTGTGACGGAAGTGGCGGCCGGTACCGAACTGACCTACACCATCACTGTCACCAACACAGGCAATGTCAATGCCGCCAATGTAACGGTTGTGGATACTCTGCCTGCGGAATTGAATTTTGTTTCCAGCACCATTCCCTGCGTGCAAAGTCCTCCCGGTACCATCACCTGCAACCTTGGCGTGATGACACCTAACCAGCAAATTGTGTTTGATATCGTCGCCAAAGTGCCCGCTTTTACTGCTTCTGGCGCCGTCCTGATGAATTCAGCCACGGTAAGCTCCGACAATTTCGACAGCAACGCCGGAAATAACACCGACACCGACAGCACCAACGTCATCCGCCAGGTGGATGTGGTTATCAGCAAGGTAGACAGCATTGATCCAGTCGTCGCGGGCTCCGGTTTGGCCAATCTGCGCTATACCGTTACCGCGCTGAACAAAGGCCCATCTGACCTGACCGGCCTGATTGTTTCAGACATTGTTACCCTGCCACCTAACGTCAGCATTGCACTGGTTGAAACTTCAAACGGTAGCTGGAACCAGGGCAGCAACGAGTGGACGGTGAACTTAGGGCCTGGCGGCTCACAGCAATTGTTCGTGTGGCTGACTGTACCCCTGCAAGCCGAAGAAACAGACATCATCAGTAACACAGCTATGGCGACCGGATCTGCCGGTGGTGAAGTATTCATCAACACCGGTGATGACGCAGACACTGAAACCACTGCCATACGCTGGCCAACGGCGAATTGGGAAGTTTTCAAAGAATATGAATCCGGCGGTGCTGGCCCGGTTGAGGTACATCTTGAATGCACCGATGACATCGGTCTCGCTTTCGGCAATCCGGATACGGACACCACGACTGCCGCACTGCAATGGCGCCGATTTGATATCAACAGCGCTGAGTGCTCTGTGATTGAAACAGTACCAGCGGGTTATTACGAAGTGGATCGCACTGAGGAATGCGATGTTGATCCGGTTGCCGATACCGACGATGGTGGTGATTACTCCTGCACCATTACCAATGCCGTGACTCGCGCCACGGTAAGAATGACCAAAAACTTCACCGATGGCGATAATCCCACGCCGGTCACTGTACTGATGGACTGCAATACAGGCCTGATTCTCGATCAGGATAAGGTGATCACGGAAGGCCCAGCCAACTACGTCGAGTTTGTTATCACCAGCTTTACCGATGGCACTCTGGATTGCCTGGCCAGTGAGGATACCGACTTGTTGCCCGGTTACACTCCGAGCTATGACGGCGGCGTTACCCTGCAGCAGGACGACGATAATGTCGGCGTGCAATTGGAGCCATTTGGTTGCCAATTCACCGGCATCACCGGTGGAGCCGAACTCTACTGCGATGTCACCAACGACGCCGATCCACAGCCCGTGATAATCGCCAAGGAATGGATATTCGAAGGCAGCGCCAGCCCTTCTGATCTGGATATGGGCTACACGCTCACGTTGCACTGCGATGCAGCCGTGATTGAGGATGGTGACGAGTATTGCGGCAAGCAGAAGTTACTGGATACACCATTAGGTGAAAACGGCGACAGCCTGTATTGGTGCCGGAAATTCAGTGGTGATGGTCCGGAAGTCTTCAACGCCAGCGTAATTCCGCTCTATCCTTCCAACACCTGTTGGGTGATTGAAGACCTTAACAGTGACTTTGTGGAAGTCAGCGATGATTGCCAGAGCTTGCTGATCAAGGCCGGCCAAGGTGACAACTGTACCGTGACCAATACGGTGTTCTTCGAAGGCATTCCGCTGTTAAGCCAACAGGCAAAACTGCTGCTCTTACTGCTGATGCTGGGAGTTGGAGCTTTGGCCATCAGGCGCTTCACTTAAGCCCAGCCCAACTTTGTTTCCAGAAATTGCCCGGCACATGCCGGGCAGCGTCAGTGGTCGCGGTTATCCAGGCCCGACCCTTGTCTCACGTTGATCTTTACGATCACAACGAATGCATCTAAGCGCTGATGATGGTGGTAAAGTTATTACTGCTGAATTCTGCCAGAGAGGCTTACAAACAGTGGGTGAAATAATATTTGAAGAGTGGCGGGTTTACGAAAAGCTATTGATCCACGACTACATGGATCACCGGGCATTCTTTGGCAGACTACAACGGCAAATTTCCAGCCAGTATCAGCGACCCATTCGAATTCTTGACCTGGGCTGTGGTGACTTAACGCCCATACTGCCCTTGTTACAGGCGGTGCCACTTTCTCGTTACGTGGGCATCGATGAATCAAATGGCGCGCTGACCATCGCCAATCAAAGGCTGAACGAACTGGGTATACCTGGCGAGCTTATCCATGGGGATATCCTGTCCACGCTGGAAACATTGCAGGAAAATTTTGACCTGGTTGTAGCCAGTTTTTCGCTGCATCACTTATCTGATCCAACTGACAAACTGCGTACGCTGCGGGCGATTACACAACACCTGGCCTCAGATGGAATGTTTGCGCTGATCGACGTATTTTGCACCGAGCAGGAACCGCGCAGCGACTACGTTGAGCGCTGGATAGCCTATGCTGATCGACATTACGCAGCATTGCAGCCGGAAGAGAAAAAGTTGCTGTTCGACCACGTGCGGGCGCGCGATTATCCGATTTCAGAAAACCATTGGCACTCCCTGGCGGAACAAGCGGGTTTGGGACATTTCGAAGTGAAGCTACGCGACCAGTTGCAGCTCAATGGCCTGGTGACGATGATGATGAATTCATGACCTCCCAGGCCAGGCTGCCCTGCTGGCCTTTTATCCCGACGCAGAACGTTGAACCACCATGAAGAACAGAAGTAACAATCGATCGATCTGTCGGCTATTTCGCTGGCTCCCCTTGCAGATTGCTTTTGCCAGTCTGTTGATAACGGGATCAGCCGCAGCCCGGCCCGGTGCTGATTTCACCGATCTTCCAGTTGTCTCCGGCTCAGGTAGTGCCGAGCCAAATCTAAGCAAAGGACCGGGCGGTACTATTGTGCTGAGCTGGCTGGAACCCAAGGGCGAGAGTACTCGTTTGCTTTATTCGCAGCTCGGCGTTGACGGATGGGGCGAACCTCACACGGTGTCTGAAGGCGATAGCTGGTTTGTCAATTGGGCGGATTTTCCATCGGTACTGCCAGTTTCAGAAACTCTTTGGGCAGCGCACTGGCTGCGCAAACGTCCGGGCGGAAGCTACGCCTACGATGTGGCGCTGAGCCTGTCATCTGACGGCGGTGAAACCTGGGGTGATGCCATTACACCGCACCGCGATAACACCGCCACGGAACATGGCTTTGTCAGCCTGTTTCCAAGCTCTGATGGTGTGGGCTTGATCTGGCTGGATGGCCGCAACACGTCGGAAGCCGGCGGTGATCACGAACACAGCGAGGAGCATGGTAGTGGCGGTATGACTCTGCGTCATGCCCTGGTTAGTGCTGATGGCACCATCAGCGAGGAAGCAGAACTGGATGATCTGGTCTGCGACTGCTGCCAGACCAGCGTGGCGCTGGCCAAAGAAGGCCCGGTAGTTGTATATCGCAACCGCACTGAAGAAGAGATTCGCGATATCTATATCAGCCGCTTCATCAACGGCAAGTGGCAGGCTGGTCATCCGGTAAACAAGGATGGCTGGAAAATCAGCGGTTGTCCGGTTAATGGGCCCGCGGTAGCAGCCCAGGGCGATGCTGTGGCTGTGGCCTGGTTTACCATGGCGGAGGATATTCCACGCGTAAGGTTTGCGCGCTCATCGGATGGTGGTCAGACTTTCACTACCGCCATCGATATTGATGACGTCGCTCCCAGCGGCCGCGTTGATCTTGTTTTGCTGGAAAATGGCAATGCTGCCATCAGTTGGCTGGATGAGGGCGAAAATGGTCAAGGCGCCATCCGCGTTCAGCTCATGCACCCCAATGGCTCAATCTTGGCGGTGCATACCATCGCCACCACCGAACTCAACCGGCCCGCTGGATTCCCGCAACTGCAGTCCGACGGCAATAGTCTGATCGTGGCCTGGACTGACAGCAGTGAAGAAGCATCACGGGTGAAGTCAATGCGCATCCGGCTTGCTGCGACCAACCTGCATTCAACCGATTGAAGAGCGATTCTTCAGATCAGGTCTCGGCATGGCTGAATCAGGCTGCTGAGCATCTGCAGCAGGGTAAGGCTTCCGCCGCAAACCGGTTATTGAAACAGACCCTTTCACCGCAACCTCATCCGGGATTGGCGCGGGGATTGGAGCTGTGGCGAGGCGGCCAATCGCGGCAGGCTGCGCGCACACTCACTGAGTACAGCGCTGCGGAACCCGAAGATTTTCGTCCTTTGCAAGTACGCGCTCATATCGCCATCCAGGCAGGCGCCATTGATGAGGCCATAGCGCTTCTGCAGCAATGCCTGGCACTGCATTCAGGGATCATGGCCTTGCGTCCGGAACTAAGCCGGCTGCTGATGCGCCGCCAACGCTATGCCGAGGCGCTGGAACAGCTAAATTTCTTACTGGAAGAAGAGCCTGAAAAGCAGGAGTTCCTGCTGCTCAAGGCGGCCTTATTGGATCGCAGCGGGCAATATCAGCCAGCCATAGAGCTGCTTCAGCGGGTTATTCGGCAGCAGCAAGAACTGGCTCAGCCACCAACCGAATTAGCCGCCAGCTTTACCGCTCTGGCGATGATTCAGCGCACCGTGGGCGATCAGGCTGCAGCCATCCAATCGTTGCAACAGGCCATCAGCCACGATCCCCATAGCGGTTGGCCATGGTTCCAGTTGGCGGACTTCAAGGTATATAACTTTCAGACGCAGCAAATCGAACAAATCGAAGGAGGTCTGAAGCAAGCCAGACCCGGCAGCATGAATGAGGTGCATTTCGCCTTCGCCCTGGGCCGGGCGCTGGAGAGCCAGCAGGCTTTTGGCGCCGCCTTTGCAGCTTACGCACACGGTAACCGGGTGCGCGCAGCTTTGGCGCCGTTCGACCTGCCAGCTCATTTGCGTGAACTGGGAGCCATTCGCGCTCTGTTTGAGCAGCCGCAGAACCACCCAATCACTCAAAGTGCTCAGACAAATTATCCGGCTGATTGTCCGGCTATTTTCGTGGTGGGCTTACCACGTTCTGGAACCACGCTGGTAGACCAGATCATCACCGCACACAGTGCCGTGGATGGCACCATGGAACTGTCTATCATCAGCACGCTGATTCGGGAGCTGCAACAGCGTCAACTCAAAGCAGGCCAGATTCCCTACCCCGCACCTGGAACACAACTGCCCGCGGAAGAGTTGCGCGGCATGGGTAATCAATATCTGCAACGCGCCAGTATCCAGCGGGCCGACGCGCCATTTTTTGTTGACAAGATGCCGTTCAATTTCCAGCATATAGGGCTGATCAGGAAGATCCTGCCGGGAGCCCGCATCATAAATGTTCGCCGCCAACCTATGGCGCTGGGTTTCAGTGTGTACCGGCAACTGTTCCGTTTTGGCCAGGATTGGGCATTTGACCTGAAGCAGATCGCTCAGTATTGGCTTGCCTATGAAGATCTGATGCGTTTCTGGGACAGGCTGATGCCCGGGCAAGTCATTCACGTGCAGTATGAAGAACTGGTGCAGTGGCCCGAACAGAGTATTCAAAAATTGCTGCAACAGCTTTATCTACCAGAACAACCAGCCTGTTTCAGACCGCATGAAAACCAGCGAGCGGTGCGCACAGCCAGCTCTGAGCAAGTGCGCCAGGCCTTGTTCACCGATGCCATAGACTACTGGCAGAATTTTGCACAACAGCTACGGCCACTGCGCGACGCACTGGATCACGCGGCAGTAGCTTAGCCAAGCCGGCCATGGTGTTTCAAAAAGTAACTAACTGACTGTCGCCATTGAGTTTTTGCGCGACTCGTCCTATGCTCTGGGTTCGGGTAATGCATGAACAAGGATTGTTATGCGGCGCAAACGTGGCGGTAACGGCTTTAATATTCTGATAATCAGCTTGCTGCTTATCGGCTGGATAGCTGCCTATTTCATCTTACCGGGCGATTCTGCCGGTGATGGCCCGTTCTACACCGAAGCATTTGAATTTGATGCCGAAGGTCTGCCGTTCATTTCAAAAGTGGACCTCGAATTGCTCGGCGTTCCCCTATTTGTACTCGAATCACGCGAGAATCTGGGACCCGCTCCCGGCACGGTTTTTGTGCTCAAATCCCGTAGTGGCAAGATTCGCTGGACCCGCGTGGGTCCAGCGGACATTGGCCGCATTCGGCTGGAGCATCATTCTGCCGAATGGTTTTTGCCGGGTGGCTGGTTGGTTCAGATCAAGCCGGAATACACGGGCTTCGGAGAAATGTATATATCACCGCTCGGTAACTTCCGCTTCTTTTACCACCGCTGGTGAAAAGACTCGTCTGGCAATCGATTTTGCCTGTAAGGCAGCCGTGCAGTTCGGCATAAGTTTGCAGTTATGGGTTTCAGTTAAGGGTTTCAGCTATGATAACCAAGTCTTTTTAGAGAGCGACACATGAATAGACTGCACCTTTCCACTCTGCTGGTTTGCACGGTTGCTGTATTAGGCGCCTGTTCAATGTTTGACCCAAAAAACACCAATCCCTATTGCGGTGAGTCCATCAATTTCAACCAGGTAGAGCTGGTTGATATGACTGCTTTTGACCTGCAGGAAGACAAGATCACCGCTGCCTTGCAAGCCAAGCTGGGCAACTATCGCCTGGTAACTGAAAAGCCCGTGCAGGTACCGCGTGACTATGCCTATTGGAACAGCCGGAACATCAAAGGCATTGCCGGAGCAAAATCTGAAGCAGCTCAATGGGGCTGTAACCTGTTGGTGTTGATGGAAGTCAAGGCAGCGCGCACCAGCGGGGGTGTTCAAGCCAGAAATGAAGACCGGGCGTGGATGGTGCACGTAGGAACTGTAAGCCAATAAGTCAGTAGGCCCGATTGACGGTAGTCTTTAGACTGAAGGCTGTATGATGGTCGTATGGTCATCATGTGGCCCCGCGCGGCATCTGCATGAATGCAGTCACGATGCCGCCCATTATTCGGGACTGTTTCCATGTCTGCCGCCGATTTACCGTTACGGTTTCGTTATCAGACTCTGGACCTCGGCGAGCTGGAGCTGCACGTTCGCACTTTGCGTAACCAGCAAGAATATTCTGACCACGACGGCGCAGCTTCGCGGTTAGGCATTTCTTCGGAAACCTGGCCCTTGTTTGGGCTGATCTGGGCCTCCGGCACGGCCCTGGCGGAGCTGATGGTGACCCAGGATGTAGCCGGGAAAAGGATATTGGAAGTCGGCTGCGGAATAGGCTTGGCCAGCCTGGTACTCAATCATCGTCTGGCGGATATCACGGCCACCGACATCCACCCTGAAGCAGCCGGTTTCATGTCAGAAAACACCCGCATCAACCAGGATCGCGCCATCCCATTCATGCGCAGCGGCTGGTCTGATGCCGTCACCGAGTTGGGTGAATTTGACCTGATCATAGGCAGCGATCTGTTATACGAGCGCAGTCACGTGATTCCCCTGGCTGCCTTTATCGACCAGCATGCCAAGCGCGAATGTGAAGTAATTCTGATCGACCCTGGTCGTGGCCACCATGCCAATTTCAGCAAGCGCATGATCAAGCTGGGCTATTCCCATAGCCAGACCCGAACGGCCAGTGGAGAAGCAGACGACGCGCTGCCGCGTGGACGGGTACTTAACTACCGGCGCAAAGCGGATTAAAAGCTCAAGCAGACGCCCGGGTAAAAGGCACGGCTGCTGCGGGAGGCTGGTCAAACACCCTGCGCGTACCTTTTAGTGCGGCCCAACTGGCGATGCAATAACGTATGCCTGACTCGACTTTCTCTGCCTGGTGCTCGTAACGGTTATCGGATGGAAAAACCAGCAAGTCTCCGGCTGTTGGACGAAAGTGGAAATTGAAGTTGGCGAAAGTCAGGCCACCACCTGCGAAATCATCATTGAGGTAAATCAACAGGCTGAGGTCTCTGTCCTGAACCTTGTACCAGGTCTGATCAGATTTCTCGTACAAACAGCTATCCGCATGTTTGCGGTAGAAACCACCCGGCTCGTAACGCAGAATATTGGGAAATTCAAACCAGGCCAGGCTATGGCCAGTGTCTTTTACCGCCCATTCGTAACCACGCTCAATGGCATCGAAAACCCTGCTGCGCATGGTACCTGGCTTAACGTTGTCACAAACCCTTGCCGGGTTATCAACAAACTTCACTTTCCCCGCGCGGGTGCCGGCCACGTCGGTAGTTTGTGCTTTTACCCGCGGTTGTTTTTCCAGCCTCTTGACCCATTTCTGGCAGGTTTCCGGATCGAGAAAACCGTGATAAATCTGCACACCAGCAGGTAACTTTCGTTGCTCCAGGCGTGAGCCACAACATACAGCGAATGATTTTCCACTGCGGCAGAAACAAGGCTGTGAATCTTCGGGTGCGAAAGGTGGAACGGGAAAGCGCATATCGCAGGTCTCAGCATGGGGTCTCAGAGCAGAGTGGAGCACCTGGGGTCAGAGTACTATTTCCACTACGGCATTTGACTGTAGAAGCAAACAAGAGAAATAGTACTCTGACCCCAGGTTCGAGCGCTACCGGGCTGAGCCAGTGTGCGATCAAATCAACTCGCCGCACGCAGTTGTATGTTTTCCACAATACCCTGGCTTTGCAGGTATTCGTCGTAGCTGCCTTTGAAGTCGACAACACCATCAGCTTTGATCTCAATGATGCGGGTGGCCAGTAATGAAATGAACTCACGATCGTGGCTGACGAAAAACAAGGTGCCGGGATAATTTTCCAGCGCCAGGTTCAGTGACTCGATGGACTCCATATCCAGATGATTGGTGGGCTCATCCAGCAGCATGATGTTGGGGTTTTGCAGCATCAGCTTGCCAAACAGCATGCGGCCCTGCTCGCCACCGGAAATCACCTTGACCGACTTGTTGATTTCATCATTGGAGAACAACAGGCGACCCAGAGTGCCACGTATAACCTGCTCATCATCCTGTTTTTTAGCCCATTGTGCTATCCAGTCATACAGGCTCAGGTCTTCGCGGAAGTCATCGTTATGGTCCTGCGCGCAATAGCCCATGCTGGCGTTCTCGGACCAACGCAGCTTGCCACTGTCTTTTTCGGTTTCACCCATCAGGGTACGTAACAGAGTGGTCTTGCCAACACCGCTGGCGCCGATGATGGCCACCCGCTCACCTACTTCAACCTGCATATTCAGCTTTTCGAATATGACCTTTTCGTCATAACTCTTGCTCAAGCCTTCAACTTCCAGAGCCCGCCGATACAGCTTCTTTTCCTGATTGAAGCGGATATAAGGGCTCACCCGGCTGGATGGCTTGATGTCCTCAAGTACGATCTTGTCAATCTGACGCGCACGTGAGGTCGCCTGCTTCGCTTTGGAGGCGTTGGCACTGAAGCGGCTGACAAACTGCTGCAACTCGGCAATCTGGGTTTTCTTCTTGGCATTCTCGGAGTACTGACGCTCGCGCACCGCGGTGGAAGCCGTCATGTAATCATCGTAATTACCGGGATAGATGCGCAGCTCACCAAAATCCAGATCGGCCATATGCGTACACACGCTGTTCAGAAAATGCCGGTCATGCGAAATAATGATCATGGTGCTGTTGCGCTGATTCAGCATATTTTCCAGCCAGCGTATGGTATTGATATCAAGGTTGTTGGTGGGCTCATCCAGCAGCAGGATGTCCGGATAAGCGAACAGCGCCTGGGCCAGCAACACACGCAACTTCCAGCCTGGGGCCACTTCACTCATGGGGCCAAAATGTTGTGATTCAGGAATTTCCAGACCCAGCAGCAACTCACCCGCGCGCGCTGCGGCACTGTAACCATCCAGCTCAGCAAACTCGACCTCCAGCTCGGCCACTTTCATGCCGTCTGCTTCACTCATATCCGGTAAGGCATAGATACGGTCACGTTCCTGCTTGACGGCCCACAACTCGGCATAGCCCATGATGACGGTGTCGATAACCGTGTACTGCTCAAAAGCAAACTGATCCTGCCGCAGCTTACCGAGGCGTTCATCATCATCCACTTTGACATGACCTGCCGAAGGCTCCAGATCGCCGCCGAGTATCTTCATCAAAGTGGATTTGCCACAGCCGTTGGCGCCGATCAGGCCGAAGCGATTGCCATTGCCGAACTTGGCGGAGATATTTTCAAACAGCGGCTTGGCGCCAAACTGCATGGTGATGTTTGCGGTAGTGATCACTTCGTACAACCTTTATTCAACGGGCCTGCTGGCAACGCAAACTTCAGAGACGAGTACACCCCGGCTGAGCAGCAGCCTTACAAAAACCGGGGGATATACCGTAAAATCCCGACAAGCAACTAATTGAATTATCGAGACCTTCAATGAAGGCCGGTCATGGTAGTGAATTCGGCCCTTCAACACAAGCTTTCATTACAGTAAAAACAAAGGATTAGCGGCATTTTTAGGCCATCGTAAACCGTCTGAAGCTGGATATCCTGTTTGGCACCTACTACAGCCCGAAAGGGTTACGGCCCAGGGAATACGGTGTGAAAGGGCCGCAATTTGCAGAAAGCTATTGGGCACATTTGCTCGCACCGTTCAAAAAACAGTAGCTTGTCATAGCCTGAACAGGAGCCATGACCATGCCGACCTTCCAGCAAATAGTGCTTTACACCGCCGCCAACGGAAGGGCGGAATTCCGTGAGGAGCAAATTCCACTGAGCGAAGGCACGGCGCCAACGCGACTGTCAGAATTGTTGTCTGCCAGCGGCCTGCAACTGCGGCAAAGCCCAGCGGGTTTTCGCAGCCAGGTGCATGTCACTACCCAACCCCAATGGGTGTTTATCCTCAGCGGTGTGATGGAGATCGGTCTGGCAGATGGCAGCAGCAGATTGTTTCAAGCGGGCGAGCACTTCTATTCAGCCGATACCTTGCCCGCAGGTGCAACTTTCGATCCGGCGATTCACGGCCACTGGAGTCGGCAAGTGGGTGATGAGCCGCTGGTGACTGCGTTTGTGAGGTCTTGAGGAATTAAGCGCCTTCCAGCTCAGACCAGCGAGTGAAAACTACTTCCAATTTGCGCTCAACTTCTGCCAATTCATCGGTAACACGCTGAACTTCGGCAAAATCCGCTTTGAAGAAATCAGCATCAGACATGACGGCAGCCAGCCGTGACTGTTGCTTTTCCAAAGCCTCTATCTGGGCTGGCAAACTGTCCAGTTCGCGCTGGTCTTTGTACGATAGCTTACGGGCCTTGAGCTGGGCTGGCTCCGGCCTGATCGGCTCGACTTTGGGCGTTTCCTTGCTGGATGGTTTGCCGGCCAAAGATTGGGACTCCGTCAGCTTGCCACCGCGCCGTTCCCAGTCGCTGTAGCCGCCGACGTATTCTTCGATACCACCCTGCCCGTCTAATACCATCAGGCTGGTGACCACATTATCCATGAAATCACGGTCATGGCTGACCAGCAACACCGTACCCTCGAAAGTCAGCAAAATTTCTTCCAGCAGCTCCAGGGTTTCGATATCCAGGTCATTGGTGGGCTCATCCAGCACCAACAGGTTGGCCGGTTTGCTGAACAGGCGAGCCAACACGGCACGGTTCTGCTCACCGCCCGACAGAGCCTTGACCGGCATACGCACACGATCAGGTGCAAACAGGAAATCGCCCAAATAGGAGATGGCGTGGCGCTTGCGGCCATTGATCTCGATGAATTCCTGACCGCCGCAGACATTGTCGATGAGGTTTTTCTCACCATCCAGATAACCACGCAACTGGTCGGAATAGGCCACTTCCAGCTTGGTGCCCATCGTCACTGTGCCTTCTGTTGGCTGCAACTCGCCCAATATGATTTTTACCAGCGTGGATTTACCCGCGCCATTGGCACCAACAATACCAATGCGATCACCCCGGCGTATCAGAGTGGAGAAATTGCTGATCACTTCTTTGCCATCAAAGCGATGCGTGACATTTTCCAGTTCGACGACCAACTTGCCGGAACGGGCAGAACTCTCCACTGCGAAGTTGGCCGAACCACTGCGCTCGCGGCGATCGCTGCGCTCCGCGCGCATGGCTTCCAGGGCCCGCACCCTGCCCTCGTTGCGGGTACGACGCGCCTTGATGCCCTGGCGTATCCATACCTCTTCCTGCGCCAGCCTTTTATCGAACAGCTCATTGGCGCGCTCTTCGGCCAGCAATTGCTGCTCTGCATGGCGCAGAAAACCCTGGTAATCGCCCTGCCATTGGATCAGGCGACCCCGGTCCAACTCAGCAATGCCCTGTGCCACATTTTGCAGAAAGCGCCGATCATGGGTAATAAGGATGATGGCCCCAGGATAATCGCGTAACTGTTCTTCCAGCCAGCGAATGGCGGGAATATCCAGGTGGTTGGTCGGCTCGTCCAACAGCAGGATATCCGGCTGACTCACCAGAGCCTGCGCCAGCGCTACGCGCCGCCGCCAGCCACCCGATAATTCCGACATCAAAGCATCGCCCGGCAGTTGCAACTGGGTGATGGTGGTTTCCACCCGCAGTTGCAAGGTCCAGCCATCGCGGGCTTCCAGTTGTTCCTGAACTTTGGCCAGCTTATCCAGGTCGGGCATTTCGTCCTGCAACAAATGATGGTACTGCGCCAGCAAATGCCCCGTTTCAGCCAGCCCATCAGCCACAACGTCATAGACGGTTTGCTGATCAGCATGGGGTAACTCCTGCTGCAGCCAGGCTATCCTTGTACCGGGTCGTACCCAACGCTCACCAGCATCCAGGGCATTTTCACCCGCCAATACCTTGAGGAAACTGGTTTTACCGGCGCCATTGCGGCCGAGCAAACCAATCTTCTCGCTCCGTTCAATGGAGAAATCCACATTCTCAAGCAGTGTGAGCGTGCCATAGTGCAAACCGGCTTTATCAAGGCGTAACAAAGACATGGGAACCTGGGTGTAGCAGTGGGTGGGGCCGCATTCTACTCCATGAGGGCCGCGTGCGGACACACTTATTGCCGGGAACGAGCCGAACGATCCGCACACCCTGCCACCAACATGAGTGAACTTTGGGTGACAACGTAGTAGAATTTCAGCCCTATGTTAATTCAATTGTTCTGGTTCATTGGCGGATTGATCGGCCTGATTGTGGGCGCGCAAATCCTGGTAAAAGGTGCGTCTAACCTGGCCACGTCCATGGGCGTGTCGTCTCTGGTAGTGGGCTTGACCATCGTTGCTTTTGGCACCAGTTCGCCGGAGATTGCGGTCTCGGTCAGCGCTGCCATGTCCGGCAACTCCGACATCGCCGTGGGTAACGTTGTTGGCAGCAATATTTTCAACGTGCTGTTCATACTTGGGATTTCGGCGATCATTGCCCCTTTGGTGGTGGGAGTTCAGCTGATACGCCAGGAAGTACCACTGATGATAGGCTTCAGCTTGCTGCTGATTCTGCTTTCATTGGATGGCTTGCTGGGCAAGTTCGACAGCGCAACCCTGATCATCCTGCTGATCGCATATACCACTTTCCTGCTGATCCAGTCCCGCCGTCAGAATTCGGCTGCGGTGAAATCTGTCGCCGATTCAAATGCCCTCTCTGGTTCGCTGCCGACGAATCACTGGGCATTACAAGTCTGCTTCATAGCCATCGGCCTGGTTTTGCTGGTTGTTGGTTCAGGGTGGCTGGTGGATTCTGCTTCCAGCTTTGCCAGGGCCATAGGGATCAGTGATGTGGTTATTGCATTGACCATTGTTGCCGCCGGCACTTCGATGCCTGAAGTCGCTACTTCGGTGGTGGCGGCGCTCAAAGGCGAGCGGGATATTGCTGTTGGCAATGTCGTTGGCAGCAACATTTTCAACATCCTCGCCTGCCTGGGAATTTCGGGGCTGGTCGCAGCGGGTGGACTGCCTATCCCACCATCTATTCTGGCCTTTGATTTCTGGGTCATGCTGGCGGTTGCGTTGGCCTGCCTGCCCATTTTCATTTCTGGCCGGGAAATTGCCCGTTGGGAAGGAATCGTCCTGTTGGGTTATTACATTGCGTATACCAGCTACCTGGTGCTGGCGGCACAAAACCACGATGCATTGCCGGTATTTTCTATGGTCATGCTCATTTTTGTGCTGCCACTGACTGCAGTCGCACTCGTTGCCTCGATTTGGAGTACCTCCCACCAGACCAAAGTACGCTGAGTATGCTCGCTGGCAGTGCCGTTACGGATACTTGACCTGATTAACGGGTAAAAAAAACGGGGCCCTTTGGGGACCCCGTTCTACTGCGCGGACAGTATCTGATTACTGCGTAAATGATATAGCAATCGAAAGCGAAAATCACCTGTTAATTTTCAAGCTGGTCAATTTTCAACTTTTTCTGGATGAAGCAGGTCTGACCTCAAACCCGATTGCTGAATAGCTGCCTGCACGTGATCGGCATTGCCCATGGTCATCAGGTTGATACCTGAAACTCCAGGTACTTCAGCAATCTGCTGCATCAATTCGGCACAGATTGCCACACCTTCCTGCTCCGGAGCAGACGCCCCATCGAGGCGCTTGACCAGGGTATCGGGAATGCGCGAGTCGGTCATATTCTGCTTCAGCCAGCGGGCAGTCACGGCCGAAGGAATTACCGCCAGTGAAATAATGACGGAATACTTCCAGGTGATACGCGTATCCACCAGGCGTTGCATGTACTCGCGCAGAATGTCGGTATTGAAACAAAGCTGGGTTTGCAAAAACTGTGCGCCGCTGCCGGACCGCTCATTAAGCGATTCGGCATTCCAATTGCGCGGTGGCCGAAACGCACGCGCACCTACGCCAATAAAGAAATCCTGACCTGGAGGCCGCGGCTCACCCTCGCCAATTTGCGCCGCCAAAGCCACCAACTCACGCCCGCTGGTATCAAACACAGGGGTGGCTTTGACGGGATGACCATCGGGGATCTTGTGACCGCGCGTCAGCAACACGTTGCTCACACCCAATGCCCGCAAACCCAGCAGGTCGGAAATCAGCGCAATACGATTGCGATCGCGGCAATTGAATATAGGTATGGGGTCCACGCCGCGCTGCTGCAACAGCACGGCAGCGGACAAGGCCGACATTTGCGACCAGGCAAAGGGATTGTCAGTCACCTGCATGCCATCCACCCAGGGGCCGAGCAACTGGACCTGCCGGGCAATGTCCTCCGGACCTGAGCTGCTGGTCAGCGTCAGGTCGGCGGTGATAGCAATGCGCTCAGCCTGCAGCGCTTGCTGGAATTTCTTCACGGGTCAGTCGCTGGCCAGCTTGCCTTTTGGCGACTGATTCAGCGGATCGCCTGCAGATACCACTCCACCCAGCGCTGCGTAGAGCCTTCAAAGGTCGAGAATGGACCGGGCTGGAACATGCGTGAGCTAACACCCGCCTGGTTGTGTTCGATGATGGATTTATCCGCTGCGGTGGTGACATCCCATAACCAGATCAATTCTTCCTTGTTGTAGTCCTTGCCTTCAACCGCATCCCCGCGCACCAGCCAAGTGATATCGCAGTCGGCATAGTCCCTGGAGATGGGCTTGAAACTGTAAAGCATAACGTGGTCACAGTAAGCCAGTCCAAACAGCATCGGCCCTATCTTGAAGTCGTGTGCGCCACCATCGAAATCGCTGATGTCACCCAGCAACGGTGCCAGCGGCTTGCCGTCCTTGCTACCAGTGACATGACCGCGCAACAAAGGATAGTGCTCATACGAACGATCTGCTCCAAATTCCTCATCATGGGTGTAGGAATTGTTCATCTCACCATTGTTTAGTCCACAGGACGGCATTTTGGCGATCATTGCATCCAGTTCTGCCTGCCATTTTTCCTGTGGCAAGGCCAGGCTGTGTGCGCGGGCGTATTCAAGATGAGCCGGCGCGCAGTGGTAACACTCCTTGTAATTTTCTACCGCCAGTTTCCAATTCGATTTCATCGGATAAGACTGACGGTGTGCCACTTTGGCCTTATCCAGCCGGTAAGGCTGCAGGAAAGGAGTCAGGTCCTTTTCGATCACAGCAAAGGAGCTGGGGTTGTCAGAAAAATTGATATAAATCATACCGGAATAGACTTTGATATGAATCTGCTTCAGGCCGTGGCTAGATTTGTCGAAATCATCCTGCATGTAAGCCGCGGCAACCAATTCTCCTTCGGTGCTGTAGGTCCAGCCATGGTAGGGGCAGGTAAAGCGCCTGGAGTTGCCTTTCTTGTCCCAGCACACCTGCGAACCGCGATGGCGGCAGACATTCATCATGGCGCGGATTTCACCGTCGACGCCATGGGAAATAATCACCGATTCACCGGCCAGCTCGTACAGGAAAAAATCACCCGGATTGGGTATCTCGCTCTGATGCCCGGCATAAAGCCATACCTTCATGAAAATGCGATCTATGTCCCGCTCATAGATTTCCGGATTCTTGTAGAATTCATTATCCAGTGCATAGCCGGTTTTCTGTTTGTCTATCAGTTGGTTAAGATTTTGCTGATTCATATTCAATACCTTTTAGAGAATTACTTTCTTTGCCTTGGGGCGCGACACACTATCGCGCAACCCGAATGATTCAGACCTGATGCGCATCAGGTAAGTTTCAAACACCATCGAGGTCGGAACATCTGTGCTGGATCGACAATGCCACAAACGGTTTTGTAGTCTTTCAGCCGCCTACGCATGATCGTTCTTTCTATCTTGCCGGTGAGTGATCAAAGCGGCGGCGATAACACCCAGCGAAACCAGCACTATCATGACGGTTGCCAGTGCATTGATATCCGGTGTTACACCCAGCCTTACCTTGGAAAAAATCATCATGGGCAAAGTGGTAGACCCCGGCCCGGAAACAAAGCTGGCAATGACCACATCATCGAGTGACAGGGTAAAGGCCAGCAACCAGCCGGAAATCATGGCTGGGGCTATCATGGGCATAGTGATATCAAAAAATACCCGCATCGGTCGGCCTCCCAGGTCCATGGCCGCTTCTTCCAACGATTGATCCAGCGAGCCCAGCCTGGACCGCACCACCACCGCCACATAAGCCATGGAAAAAGTGATGTGCGCGATGGTGATGGTAGTAGCGCCACGCTGCGCTGGCCAGCCTATCCAATCGGCCAGCGATATAAACAGGAACAGTAGCGAAATACCGGTAATTATTTCCGGCATTACCAGTGGCGAGGTGATCATACCGGTCAACAGGGTGCGGCCACGAAAACGTCCCAGGCGATTCAAAGCCAACCCGGCCAAGGTTCCCATGATGGTTGCCACCGTCGCCGATATCACTGCGATCTGCAGGCTCAACAAGGCGGCGCCGAGGACTTCACCATCCTGCAGCAGGCTGCGGTACCAGCGTAGTGAGAACCCGCCCCATAGTGTGACCAGGCGTGAGTCGTTAAACGAATAAACCATAACCGAGATGATGGGCACGTAAAGGAAGGCATAACCGAAGGCGGCTATGCTCAGCAGGCCAATGCCACGATGTTTGCGGGACATGCTGCTCATTGGCGCCACGTCATTGTCTGTTCTGCACTTTCTGGAACCACATCATCGGCAACACCAGAATCAACAGCAGCACCACGGAAACCGCTGAAGCAACTGGCCAGTCACGGTTGATAAAGAACTCATCCCACAAAGCCCGCCCTATCATCAGCGTATCCGAACCGCCCAACAGCGCCGGGATAATAAATTCTCCGATTGCAGGTATGAATACCAGCAGCGAACCTGCAATGATGCCGGGCAATGACAAGGGCAAAGTCACATCGACAAACACTTGCCAGCGCTTTGCGCCTAAATCAGCCGCTGCTTCTTCGAGGTCTGGATCCCGCTTCTCCAGGTTGGCATACAGCGGCAGGATCATGAACGGCAGGTAGGAATAAACGATGCCGAGATAAACGGCGAAGTCGTTATAGATCAGCGACAGAGGCTGATCGATTACACCCAGCCACAGCAGTGCCTGATTGATAACACCGTGGGTATTGAGCAGACCTATCCAGGCATACACGCGCAGCAGGAAAGAAATCCAGAATGGCAGGATAACCGCCAGCAACAACATGCTCCGTCGGCGCGCAGGCTGGCGGGCAATGTAATAGGCCATGGGATAGCCCAGCAGCAGGCATAGCACTGCGCTGACAGCCGCCATTTTCACGGAATTGAGGTAGATGGTGACGTAATAGGGGTCCTGGAACAGGAACAAATAGTTATCAAAACTGGCTTGTACTTTGTTCCAACCTGCCGCCGTCCAATCAAACATGGCAGTGAACGGCGGCAAGGCCACAATAGGATCGGCCAGACTGATCTTGAGGATGATGAAAAACGGTGCCAGGAAGAACAACAACAGCCAGGCATAAGGGCCGAGCACGGCCCAACGCAGCCACTGCCGGCGGCGGTCCATGCGATTGATACCTATGGTCATTCCAGCAAAACCTTAGTGGTCCAGCAGAATGGCATTGGCGATGTTCCAGGAAACAAACACATCGTCATCCCATTCCAGTGTCTTGGTGGCACTGCGCTGGCGGTTCTGGCCGCTGACCTGCAATATACTGCCGTTTTCCAATGCAACGCGGTAAACCGACAAATTGCCGAAGTAGCCGAGGTCGTGCACAAAACCTTTCAATACAGTGAGGTTCTCGCGCGCAGGCGCTTCCTTGCTGATAACTATCTTCTCGGGACGCACCGCAATCCAACGTTCATCACCCACCGCAACTTCGCGATCACAACGCACCTCCAGATCGAGCCCCAGTCCACCTTCCAAATCGGTGCTGTGCAAGCACACCCGGTCCGCTTTTATGGCAGTCACTTTGGCCTTGAAGAAATTGATATTGCCAACAAAATCAGCCACAAAGCGATTGACCGGATACTCGTATACCTCAGCCGGAGTGCCGACCTGCTCAAAATGGCCGTTATTCATCACCGCAATCCGCGTAGACAAGGTCATGGCCTCTTCCTGATCATGTGTCACCACGATAAACGTAATGCCCAGTTCGTCCTGCAGTCCCATCAATTCGAATTGCGTGTGTTCGCGTAATTTTTTGTCCAGTGCAGCCAGGGGCTCATCCAGTAACAGCAGTTTGGGCCGCTTTATCAGGGCCCGCGCCAGCGCCACGCGCTGCCGCTCCCCACCGGACAACTGGTCGGGTTTGCGCTTGGCTTTGCCATCCAGTTTCACCAGCGCCAGCAGATTGGCCACGCGCTCGGCGATTTCCGCCGCTGACTTTTTTTCCTTCTTCAGCCCATAGCCAATGTTTTGCTCCACAGTCATATGTGGAAACAGGGCATAGGATTGGAACATCATGTTCACCGGCCGCTCGTACGGCGGCACGGCAGTCATATCCACGCCGTCGATCAGAATCGAGCCGGAAGTTGGCACTTCAAAACCCGCCAGCATCCGCAGCAAAGTGGATTTGCCAGAGCCAGATCCGCCCAAAATGGAAAACAGCTCACCCCGGTAAATATCCAGGTGCGCCTGGTCAACGGCAATGACATCGCCGAAATGTTTGGTCAGACCACGAATCTCAACGAAAGGACGGGCGGCAGCATCGCGCCAGGGCTCGCCCTCCAAGCGGTGATGATCCTGGTGTTCTGTTAATTGATTCAATTCAAGGCTCCACGACTCACTATTCAGATCAGCTACAAGCCAGTTTTGATACGTGACCAGGAGCGGGTACGACGGCGTTCTTCTTTGGGCCCGAATATATACCCAATTGCAGCATGCTGGCGTGCTTCATCTGAAGGATAAGCCGCCGGGTCATTGACTACCGCGGTATCCATAAAAGCTTTGGCTGCAAGATTGGCATTGCCATATCGTGTTTCATTGCTGATGTCTGCCATTACTTCCGGGCGCAACAGATAATTCAGGAACAGGTGAGCATTGTCGGGATGCGGCGCATCGCTGGTAATGAACACGCCATCAAACCAATAAACCCAACCTTCTTTCGGCGTGTAGTAGGCCAGGTCAACCTGGACCCCAACTTCCAGCGCCCGATTCATGGCCTGGGCATAATCGCCCGACCAACTCATGGCCACACAAACCTCCTGGTTGGGCAGGTCATTGATCATCTTGGTAGAGCTGAAATAACGGATATAAGGCCGCACCGATTTGAGTGTGGCTTCTACTTCCGCCATATCATCCGGCTCCAGGCTGTTGGGGTCATGCCCCAGATATTGCAGCACCATGGGAATGACGTCGGTGGGCTCATCGATAAAGCTCACGCCACAATCGGTAAATTTCGACACAACCTTCGGGTCAAACAGCATTGCAGCGCTGCCAAGGGGCGCATCGGGCATACGCGCCTTGACCATCTCCACGTTGATGGCGTAGCCGGTACTGCCCCACATATAAGGCATACCGTAGGTATTGCCCGGATCATAACCGGCCATCACATCCAAAACCCAGGGATCGAGGTTGCCCCACAGCGGCAGCTGGTCTTTCTGCAGGGGCTGGTAAACCCCAATGGGTATGAGCCTGGCTGAATAGCGCGCCGAATGCATCACCACATCGTAACCGGTGCGCCCGGCCAGCAACTTGGCTTCTACCACTTCGGTACTGTCGTACAGGTCATAATTGACCTTGATACCAAATTCTTTCTCGAAATTGGCGATGGTATCCGGGCCGATGTAATCCGCCCAGTTGTAAACATTCAGTTCTTTTTCTTCTGCTGCATTGAGCAAGGTTGGAATAGAACAAATCAGCAAGAAAAGTAGCAATAATTTATGCGGCCTGTTCATAGGCCGGACTTAATTCGCGACCAGGCCCGTGAGCGCAATCGTTCCTGTTTAGGACCATATATTCGACCAGCCTGCCAGCGGGCGCGTGCCGCCATGGGCGGATAAGCCGCTGGATCATTAGCCAGCTTGGGATTGACCAGGGGCGTAGCCGCCCAGTTGCCATTGCCATAGCCAATCACGTCACTGATCGGCGCAATCACTTCGGGGCGCATGAGGAAATTCAGGAACAAATGGGCATTTTCCGGATGGGGCGCATCGGCCGGGATCAGCAGGTTATCGAAAAACATCACGGTGCCTTCTTGCGGCACGGTGTAAGCCAATTCGACATCCGCACCGACTTCATCCGCTCGATTCTGCGCTTGCGTATAGTCGCCGGACCAGGACATTGAGATACAGATCTCCTTGTTGCCCATATCGTTCAAACCCATGCCCGAACTGATATAGCGAATATAGGGACGGGTTGCTTTCAGCAATGCTTCAACTTCCGCCAAGTCAGTTGCATCGATACTGTGCGGATCATGACCGAGATAAAGCATCACTAACGGAATCACTGTGGTGGATTCATCCAGCCAGGTCACGCCACAATCAGCAAACTGTCGCACGATCTCAGGTTCAAACAGCATAGCAGCGCTGTCCAGCGGCGCATTCGGCATGCGTTCGCGCACCATTTCGACGTTGTACATAAAGCCGGTCGTGCCCCACATGTAAGGTACTGCGTGCTGATTGTCAGGGTCGTAGCGGGACAGAACTTCCAGCACCCAGGGATCGAGATTTTTCCAGTTGGACAGACGCTCAGGCTGCAAGGGCTGAAACACGCCAATCGGAATCAGCCGCGCCGAGTAACGCATGGCATGCAGCACCACGTCATAACCCGTTTTGCCAGCCAGCAGCTTGGCTTCAACCACCGCAGTGGCATCAAAGATATCGTAGTTCACATGAATGCCGGTTTCGGCTTCAAAATCGGCGATGGTAGTTGGGCCGATATAGTCAGCCCAGTTATAAAAATTGAGAACTTTCTCTTCTGCAGCTTGCAGGCTTTCGTCCGCTAAAAACGCGGCGAAAAGTAACAGCAAGCAGCGCAGTTCAGGCTTCAAGGACTTACATGCCGTCCAGGCCACGCTTGTTCAAAGCCCGCGCGATAATCAGACGCTGCAGTTCGCTGGCGCCTTCCCAGATGCGGTCAACGCGGAGTTCACGGGTAAAGCGCTCAGCAGAATACTCCCGCAGATATCCGCGACCACCAAAGATCTGCACAGTGCGATCAGCCACACGGCCGGCCGCTTCGGAAGCGTAAAGCTTGGCAATGGAACAACGTGCGTGGAGTGCTTTGAGATCTTCGCCTCTATCGTGCGCTGCGGCTGCTTCAAAGGTAATGAGTTGTGCAGCCCACAGGTCGGTCACGCTGTCGGCCAGCATGGCCTGCACCAGTTGCTTGTCGATCAATGGCTCGCCACTGACCATGCGGCCTTGGGCAAATCCGGTAACTTCCTCGATCATGCGCGCCATGGCACCGCAGCAACGCGCGGCTATCATCAGGCGTTCACGGCGAAACCAGCTATGGGTGAAAGACATGCCATCGCCCTCGGCACCGATGCGGTTCTCGGTGGGAACAAAAACGTCATTGAAACGCAGGGTGGGATGGTGATGATCAAATGTGTGACTGAATAGTGGCGAGTTCAATTCCTCAATTCCGGCGGTGTCCTTGTCCAGCAGAAACATCGCATTTGAACCCTGATGCGGTCCATTCGCCAGGCGCGCCTGCAGGAACAGGAAATTTGCATGATTGTAGGTGGTAACAAACCATTTCTCGCCATTGATCCGGTAACCGCCCTCACAAGCCGCTGCTGTGCTGTCTATGCGCACATCCGAGCCGGATTCGGTTTCGGTGATGGCATAACATTCCTTGCGCTTGCCACTCATCAACGGCAAAACATAACGCTGTAACTGGTCTTCATTGCAAGCTTCGAACATCCACTGGTGCGGTTCAGAAAAACACCAGCACAGCGCATTGGTTACACGACCCAGTTGTTCCCAAACAGCCACCTGGTCCACCGTGCGCAAGGCCAGGCCACCGTATTCGGGCGCCACATCCATGCAGCTGAAACCCAACTCTATCGCCCGTTTCTTATGCCGGGAGCGTACTTCGGGCGCGATCACACCGCCATTCATCTCTGCTTCCACTTCAAATGGAATCAGTTCCTGTTCGGCGAATTGTCGCGCCTTTTCCTGCCAGGCAGTTGCGGTCGCGTCGAGCATGATTTTCAAGGGAATATCCTCAATTATTGGGTTGAGCTGCTTGGTTTAGGGCTTGGCGCGCTCAAATTCCAAGTGCAACATTATCGGGAGAGAATGTTGCATGGGAAGAAACTACAAGCAGTTGAGCATTGAAGAACGGACGATGATCCAAACGCAACTGGAGATGGGAATCAAGCCTGCAGCCATTGCCGCGGGGTTGGGACGTTCTGCTTCGACACTTTCGCGTGAGTTGCGCCGAAATGGATGGGTTCGACCGAAGGCTCGACGTGAGCGTGGGCGTCCGCTGATGGCTGGCGGGTATCGTTCCGAGGTGGCGCATCGGCGCGCCTTGGCCTGTACAACGAAGCCACGAGTTGAGCGACGACTGAGACCAGGCACACCGTTGTGGGAGCGAGTCTGCCACTACCTCAAGGCGCGGTACTCGCCGGAGCAGATTGCTGGCACACTGGCGCTTGTGCATCCCGATACGCCGTCCCTGCAGGTTTCTCACGAGACCATCTACACCGCCATTTACGCGATGCCTCGCGGTGCGCTTCGCACGGAGGTCATTGGCTGGTTGCGATTTGGGCATGCGAAACGCCGTCCACGCGCACGCGGCGAAGATCGGCGTGGTCGCATTCCAGAGATGGTGAGCATTCATGACCGTCCGCCTGAAGTGGAAGAACGGTTGGTGCCGGGCCACTGGGAGGGCGACCTCATAAAAGGGGCGTTTAACCGTTCGGCGATTGGCACGCTGGTGGAACGCACGACGTTGTTCACTGTGCTGTCCCGGATGGAGGATGCCAGTGCCGTGTCTGCGCTCAGTGGCTTCAGCCAGGTCCTCAATCGCATCAAGTCGCAGAAGCGCCTTTCGCTGACGTACGATCAGGGCAAGGAGATGACCGAGCATCAGCGCTTGACTGAAGCCACCGGTGTGAAAGTTTACTTTGCCGATCCGCACAGCCCATGGCAGCGCGGCATCAACGAAAACACCAATGGCCTGCTCCGGCAATACTTCCCCAAGGGGACGGACTTGGGTGGCTTCACTCAAGATGAACTCGATGCCGTTGCCTGGCAGTTGAACACGCGTCCGCGAAAATCCCTCGGCTTCAAATGCCCTGCCGAATTGTTTGCTGCAGACGCTTTTGACTTCAGGCATCATCACGCTTCACTTTTTGCACTTGGTCATTGAAACCGCC
>Ga0163153_10001682_pt1 | contig 34592 bp, 38 predicted proteins | sample OliLakLV19MP6IB1_FD_148629 | JGI IMG/M metagenome (GOLD analysis project Ga0163153, IMG submission 148629) | Freshwater microbial mat bacterial communities from Lake Vanda, McMurdo Dry Valleys, Antarctica - Oligotrophic Lake LV.19.MP6.IB-1 | ecosystem: Environmental > Aquatic > Freshwater >... | reverse complement strand
TTCGAGACGTTCATGCCTGCCGTCACCGAATTGATGCTCGCCGACGGCGGCGCGTAGACAAGCGATTACGTCCCCATCGGCGACTTCTGCAAGATCGTGGCAGACAACCCTGGGCTCGCAGGACCGCAGTACACGGCGAAGATCACGTCGATCGACGTCGTCGCCGATGCCGGCTTCGCCGTGCTCGCCGAAGAGGACTACATGGGTTGCAGCTTCGTCGACCACTTCTCGTTCGCGCGGATCGACGGGCGTTGGTGGATCGTCAACAAGACGTACGCGCACACGGGAGGCACACCCCCGCATTGAGACGGCGGCCGACCGTCAACCCATCATCGGCGGCCCGACGCGCCGAAACGTCACGCCTTCAGGAGTACTGCGCGATCGCGTCGGTCGCAGCCCCGACGTAACCGCCGCCGAACTTGATCGCATGCACGACGAGCGGCGCGATCTGGTGCAGCGGCACGCGATCTTCCCAACCGGGTTCGAGCGGGAACGCCTCGGCGTACGCGGCGAAGCAGTCGCCGCCCTGCACCTGCACCTGCACCGATCGCACGATGCGCGTCCCGAGGTCGGCCTCGATCGCGCGCTGCAGTGCGTCGTTCATCCTTCGCAGGCTAGGTGTAGGTGCCGGAACCGATCGCCTGGTTCAATGATGAGGTGGTGGAGAAACCTGATCTTGTCGAGGTCGTGACGACGGGGATGAGCGCACGCGGGGACGCGGTCGGGCGCGACACGCTCGGACGGCATGCGTATGTGAGCGGGGCCCTCCCCGGCGAACGCGTCCGAGCGCAGGTGCTGTCGGCGAGCGAGTCCCGCGTTCGCTCTCGGCTGGTTGCAGTCCTCGAAGCGTCGCCGCACCGGACGACGCCTCCGTGCCCGGAGTTCTTGCGCGGATGCGGTGGTTGCCAGTGGCAGTACGCCACGCCCGATGGCCAGCTGCGCATGAAGGAAGCGATCGTCGTCGAAGCGCTCGCCCGCCGGGCCGTTGCCCATCCGCCACTGCGGCCGTCGATACCGCTCGCACCATGGGCGTTTCGCACGACGATCCGCGCGGCAGTCGTCGACGGCCGGCTCGGCTTTCGCCAAGCGCGATCCCACGACATCGTCGGGGTAACACAGTGTGAGGTTGCCCACCCGCTCCTCGCCGAACTGATCGAGCACGGAAGGTACGACGGCGCCACCGAAGTGACGCTCAAGTGCGGCGCCCGGACCGGCGAACGGCTTGCCGCGGCGCAGCCGGCGCACGCCGAGATCGACGTTCCCGAAGATGCCCGCCGATCGTTCATCCACGAGGAAGCAGCCGGGCACACCTGGCGTATCTCGTCGGATTCGTTCTTTCAATCGCGCCCCGATGGCGCGGACGCGCTGGCTCAGGCCGTCTTGGACGCGGCGCACGAACGTGGGACACCTACCAAGGCGGTCGACCTGTACGCGGGCGTCGGTCTCTTCGCCGGTGTGCTCGCGACGAATGGATGGGGGGTGACGGCGGTCGAGCGCGCGCGCAGTTCGGTCGCGGACGCGCGGGTCAACCTCGCGTCGCTCGGCGTCCGCGTCGTGCGCGCCGACGTTGCAAAGTTTCGACCGCCTCGCTGCGACTTCGTCGTCGCCGACCCGAGTCGGGAGGGCCTCGAACGCACCGGAGTCGCCACCGTCATGCGGACGCACGCAGCGCGCGTCGTCTTGGTGAGCTGCGATGTCGACGCCTTCACCCGCGACGCGGCACTGATGCAATCGAACGGCTACGAGATGACGTCGGTACAACTCGTCGACTTATTTCCCCACACGTTCCACGTCGAGGTCGTCAGCATCTTCGACCGCTGACGCGAGCGGCTATGGAATGTGCAACCCGCTGATGCTGCGGGCCACGACGAGCCGTTGGATCTCACTCGTGCCTTCGAAGATCGTGCAATATCTTGTAGGGATGAAAGTAGGAATCGCGGTGGCCACAGGGTGCGTGGGCCAGTTGCCTTCATCGACTCATAATGTCGTGATATCATAGGGTCATGACGAAGCAGACGACCGTCCGCCTTCCCGAAGCGCTCGCCGACCAAGCCGAGGCCGTCGCCCGGGTGCAGGGCAAGAGCCTGAACGCCCTGATCGTCGACTCCCTCGCGGCCGAGGTCGAGCGGGTGCGCACCGACAAGGACTTCACCAAGCGGGCCCGTCGCCTGCTCGAGCGCGACAAGGAACTGCTCGACCGACTCGCCGAGTGACGCGCTACATCTCGCTAGCCGAGTACTTCTGGCTCGCCGAGCAGGTCACCGGCATCGAGGCCGGCGTGTTGGTAAAGGCCGCTCGCGTCGACCTTGCAGACTCCGCGCTGCACGCGCCACAAGCCGGCTTCGGCGATGAAGACTTCTATCCCGACCTCTTGGACAAGGCAGCGGTGCTCACGTGCCGACTCGCGTGGAACCATCCGCTCCTTGACGGAAACAAGCGCGCCGCATGGGCGACGCTCGTCATGTTCATCGATCTCAACGACGGCTCGTGGGAGCCTGACCCGCCGAATGTCGATGACGCGGAAGCCGCGATGTTCGCGGTCGCGGCCGGCGAGGTCGATGAAGAGTGGCTCGCGACATGGCTGCGCGGGCGCGTGCGATTCGAGTGATCTCCACTACGGAATGTGCAAGCCGGAGATGCTGCGCGCAACCACGAGGCGCTGGATCTCGCTCGTGCCTTCGAAGATCGTGTAGATCTTCGAGTCGCGGTGCCACTGCTCGACCGGGTGTTCCTTCACGTAGCCGGCGCCGCCGAGGATCTGGATGGCTTCCTCGGTCGCCTTCACCGCGACTTCGCCCGCGTACAGCTTCGACATGGAGCCTTCGCCGGCTTCGAACTTCTTGCCGGTCGCACCCATCCAGCACGCGCGCCACACGAGGAGGCGGGCGGCGTCGATCTGCATCTTCATGTCGGCGAGCTTGAACGCGATCGCCTGGTTCATGATGATCGGCCGGCCGAACGCGTGGCGTTCCTTGGCGTAGTCGAGCGCGTACTCGTACGCGGCGCGGGCGATACCGAGCGCTTGCGCACCGACCAGCGGGCGCGACGCCTCGAACGTGCTCATCGCGGCCTGCACCTTGGTGCTCTGACCCTCGCGGGCGCGCGCGAGGCGGCCGTCGAGCTTCTCTTTGCCGCCGAGCAGGCAGTGGCCGGGCACGCGCACGTCCTGGAGCACGACCTCGGCCGTGTGGCTCGCGCGGATACCCATCTTCTTGAACTTCTGGCCCATCGTCAGCCCGGGCGTGTGGGGCGGCACGATGAACGACGCGTGCCCGCGGCCCTTGAGGTCGGGCTCGACCGACGCGACGACAACGTGGATCGTCGGCACGTGCGTGATGCCGCCGTTGGTGATCCACGTCTTGGCGCCGTTGATGACCCACTCGTCCTTGGCTTCGTCGTACACGGCGCGCGTGCGCAGCGACGACACGTCGCTGCCCGCGTCGGATTCGCTCACCGCGAACGCGGCCATCTGGAGCGCGTCGGGCGTGCCGAAGCACTGCGGTACCCACTCGACGATCTGCTCGGGCGTGCCGTTGCCGACGATGCCCGATACACCGAGCGTCGAGCCGAGGATCGCGAGCGCGATGCCGGCGTCACCCCACGACAGTTCCTCAGAGGCGACGGCGAACGTGAGCCCCGTCGGGTCGGAGAACGCGTTGAAGACGAAGTCCCACGAGTACAGACCGATGCGGGCGGCCTCTTCGATGATCGGCCACGGGGTCTCTTCGCGCTCGTCCCATTCCGGGGCGGCGGGCCGAATGACGTCGGCCGAGAAGTCGTGGATCCACTTCTGAATCTGGAGCTGGTCCTCGTTCAAGTCGAGCGAGAAGTCCGGCATGTCGCCCTCCGGAGCAGGTGAAGTTACCTATCGGTAACCCCGACAATATCGCGCGCTCTCATCGGACCGAATCATTGACAACTTCGTCCGTGGGTTCGTTTAAGCGATTCCCGACCTGGGCCGATCCCATCCTCGTCCACTGTGCGAGGGGGAATCGCCATTTTCGGTCACCGCGTCCTGTTTGTAGCGCTGTTGGGCGCCGTCGCGCTCGGCGCCGGCGCGGGCCCGGCCGCGGCCGACACCAGCCCGACGGGTGTCGAGTACCGGCCGGTCACGTTCCCGGCCGAAGGCAAGGTCAGCTACCGCGACGACTTCGGCGACTGCCGGTCGGGGTGCTCGCGCGGGCACGAGGGCAACGACATCATGGGCGGGCAGATGAACCGCCTCCTTGCCGCGGCCGACGGACGCGTGACGTTCATCCGCGCCGATGCGTCGGGCAGCTCCGGCAACATGCTGACGATCAAGGACGGCGCCGGCTGGTCGTACTCGTACATGCACATCAACAACGACACGCCCGGCACCGACGACGGTGCGAACCGGCGCGAGGACGCGTTCGCGCCGGGCATCGAGGTCGGGACCAGGGTGACGGCGGGCCGGCACGTCGCGTTCATGGGCGACAGCGGGAACGCGGAAGGTACGCAAGCGCACCTGCACTTCGAAATCCACAAACCCGACGGCACGCCGTTCAGTCCGTTCACGTCGCTGCGCCTCTCGCAGGGATTCCCTGCGGGCGGACTGTGCCGCTTCCCGTCGAACCCGAACCACACGCCCGACGCGACGGCCAACCGCGGGTACTGGGCCGTCGACACGGCCGGCGCGGTGTACACGTTCGGTGCCGCGAACTACTTCGGCGGCACGAACGCCGGGCGCGCGCCGGACGCGCCGCTGATTGCCGACCTCGCGCCGACACCGACCGGTCTGGGCTACTGGCTCGTCGACCGGGCCGGCACCGTGTATCCGTTCGGGGATGCCGTGCAGTACGGCGGCATGGGCGGCGCGCCGCTCAACGCGCCCATCTCGGCGATCACGCCGACCGGTACCGGGCTCGGGTACTGGCTCCTCGCGAGCGACGGTGGCATCTTCAGCTTCGGCGACGCCGCGTTCTACGGATCGACCGGCGCGACCCCGCTGAACGCGCCCGTCATCGCGATGGCGTCGACCCCGACCGGCCGAGGCTATTGGTTGCTCGCGAGTGACGGTGGCATCTTCAGCTTCGGCGACGCGGTCTTCTACGGATCGACCGGCGCGACGAAGCTGAACGCGCCTGTCATCGGCATCGCGACGACCGGCACCGGCCTCGGCTATTGGCTGTTCGCCAAAGACGGCGGCGTGTTCACGTTCGGCGACGCGACGTTCAAGGGATCGATGCCCGGTACCGGGTGGTGCGACATCCCGACGTCGGTCTCGCTCACCGGAAGCAACAGCGGCCGCGGCTACTGGGTGTTGCTTTCGGACGGGCGCATCGTCTCGTTCGGCGACGCGGTCGGGTACGGCGAGCCGAAATCGATGAACGTGCGCGCGCTGTCGATCGACGTCGTGCCGTAGCCCTACGAAACCGAACCGTCGGCGACGACGCGGTTCGCGAGCGGCGACTGGAGCGGGACGAGCACCTCGTACTGCTTGGCGAGCTCGATGCAGACACCGTCGGGGTCGGAGGGATCGGATCCGGCGTAGAGGTTGACCGTGACGACCTCGGACTCCTCGACCTCGTAGCGGTCGAGGACGAAGCATGGCGCGACGCCGCCCCAGAACCGGATCAGGACCCCGCCGTCGACGGCTTCGGCCTCGCTCGGATCGAACGACACCGGATTCACGTTGACCGCGTTGCCGACCGGTTCGACCCGCTCGGCGCCGCCCGGTTCGGCCGGCGCACCGGGATCGACCGGGGGCGACGAGACCGCTGTGTCCGGGCCGAGGGTCGTAGTCGGCTCGGGGGGACCGGTCGTCTCGACATCGTCGTCGCTCCCGCACCCGGCGAGGAGGGCGACGGAGGCGAGCATCACGAACAGGAGCCGGCGCATCCGGCCACGCTACGTTCCCCGGCGATGCAAAGGTTCGCGGGGAAGGCGGCGATCGTCGGGATCGGCGAGACCGACTACGTGCGCGGGTCACCGCATCTGCCGGTGGAGTTGATGCTCCAGGCGGCCGACACCGCGATCGCCGACGCCGGGCTCACGGTGGCCGACATCGACGGGATCGTGCCGCCGCCGGGCTACACGTCGAGTGAAGAGCTGGCCGCCAATCTCGGGATCGACAACCTGCGGTATACGGCGACGGCGCACATGGGCGGCGCGAGCCCGGTCGCGTCGCTTCAGCACGCGGCGCTCGCGGTGAGCGCCGGCGTCGCGAAGAACGTGCTCGTCGTCGTCGGGTGGAACGGCTACTCGGCGTTCCGGCCGCGGGAAGGCATTCCCCGCCCGCGCCGCGGGCTCGACGCGGGCGCAGTCGGCGACGTCGTACTCGACTTCTACCTCCCGTACGGCGCGCGCGCCGCGGTGCAGTTCTACGCGTGGATCGCGATGCGCCACAAGCACCTCTACGGGACACTCGACACGGACACGGGCGAGGTCGCGCTCGCGTTCCGGGCGCACGCGCAGCACAACGAGAAGGCGTTGATGCGTGGAAAAACGCTCACGATGGACGACTACCTCACCGCGCGCTGGGTGTCGGAACCGTTTCGCCTGTACGACTGCTGCGTCGAGACCGACTGCGCGGCCGCCGTCGTCGTCACCTCCACCGAACGGGCGCGTGACCTGCCGCATGCGCCCGCGGTGGTGCTCGGCGCCGCCGAAGGCCACCCGTTCCCGGCCGACGACATCGCCAACCGGTCCGACCCGTTTCGCATCGGTCTCACCGACGCCGCGCCGCACGCGTTCGCGATGGCCGGCGTGGGGCCGCGCGACATGGACTTCCTCCAGATCTACGACTGCTTCACGTACGTCGTGCTGCTCCAGCTCGAAGCGCTCGGCCTGTGCGAGCGCGGCGAGGCAGGCGCGTTCGTGCGCGGCGGCACACTGGCCCACGGTGGCGCATTCCCCACGAACACGCACGGCGGATTGCTGTCGCAAGGACACATGTGGGGCATGAACCACGTCGTCGAAGCGGTCCGCCAACTCCGAGGCGACGGCGGTGCGATGCAGGTCGACGGCGCGGAGGTCGGGTGCGTCACCGGGTGGGGCGACTTCGGCGACGGCAGCCTCGTCATCCTCGGGAGGGACCGCTGATGCGAATGCTCCCCGACCCGGTCGGGCCGAACGCCGAGTACTACGGCTGGCTTGCCCGCGGGGAGTTGCGGCTCCAGCGGTGTTCCGCCTGCCGCGTGTGGCGGCACCCGCCCCGGCATCGCTGCGCCGCGTGCGGATCGGTGGCGGCCGCGTGGGAGCCGGCGTCGGGCCGGGGCCGGGTCTTCTCGTGGACGGTCACCCACCAGGCCCTCGACCCTGCGTTCGAGCCTCCGTACGCGGTCGTGGTCGTCGAACTCGAGGAGGGGCCCCGGCTGGTCGGCAACCTCCGGGGGGCAGGTCCGTCGGAATTGCGCCTGGGCCTGGCGATGCAGGCCGAACTGGAGCCCGTCACCGATTCAGTGACGCTCGTCCAATTCCGCCCCGCCTAGTTCAGATCGGCCACGCCGACGCCGATTTGGATCCCGTCGCGAAAGGATTCGCGGCGAAGGAACCACAACTCAAGGACGAGGTGGGCCATGGACGGCCGACACGCACGCTCCTTGCTCGGCGTTTGCGAGCATGCGAGCTTCGACGACATTCGACGCGCATTTCGCGCTCGGGTTCTTGCTACGCACCCCGATCTGGGTGGCGACCGCACTGCGTTCGAACTGATCGTGCTGGCATTCGAGACGTTGCAGCACGTCGACATTCGACCGGCACCGCGGATGCGCGACCTTCCGGGAGTACGACCCCGATTCAGCGCGTACGACAGTTCGGTGCGCCACCGACCGGAGCGGCAATTCGCCGACGCACTACGCGCCGCGATGGAGCGCGCCGACGCGGTGGGGGCCGCGCGCTAGCTTCCGTTCGTGGAGCTGTGGGAGTTGACGGCGCGCGAGGCGATTCGTCACACGGTTGCAAGCTACGCGCATTGCGCGGACCGCGGCCGGTTCGACAAACTTGCCTTGCTGTTCGCCGACGACGGCGTGCTGGAGGTTCACGGTGAACCTCCCCACGCCGGTCGGAACGCGATCCGTTCGTTCCTGGGCGACGTGAAGGGCGATCTCGCGGCCACGGTCGAGAACCCGCACATCCGCCACAACGTCACCAACCTGTTGATCGACGTCGCGTCGCCGGCGGAGGCGACCGGGTCGAGCTACTTCATGGTCGTGACCGAGGCCGGGCTCGACCATTGGGGCCGCTACCGCGACCGCTACGTCCCCGACGGCGACCGCTGGGTCTTCGCGCACCGCTACGTCCGCACCGACGGCGCCACCCCCGGTGGCTTCGGCGCCACCCGCATGGGGCGTCGATAGAGGGGAATAGTTACCCCCTACCGACGCACGGGGTTATTGGTACGCCTCGACGGGGGGGCAGGCGCACATGACGTTGCGGTCTCCGTAGGCGCCGTCGATGCGGCCGACCGGCGGCCAGTATTTCGTGTGGCGTAAACCGCCGACGGGGAACGCGGCGATCTCGCGGGGGTAGGCGCGGTCCCAGTTGTCGCTCACGACGTCTTCCGCGGTGTGCGGCGCGTGCACCAGCGGGTTGTCGTCGGCGGGCCACTCTCCCGCCGCGACGCGGTCGATCTCGCCGCGAATCGCGGCCATCGCCTCGACGAAGCGGTCGAGCTCGGCTTTGTCCTCGGACTCGGTCGGTTCGACCATCAGCGTGCCCGGGACGGGGAACGACATCGTCGGCGCGTGGAAGCCGTAGTCGACAAGGCGCTTGGCGATGTCGTCGACGGAGATGCCCGACTTCGCGGCGACGGGCCGGATGTCGACGATGCACTCGTGCGCGACGAGCCCGTTCGCTCCCGTGTAGAGGACCGGGAAGTGCGCCTCGAGCCGGCGGGCGAGGTAGTTGGCGTTGAGGATCGCGACGTGCGTCGCGCGCGTGAGCCCCGATGCGCCCATCATCGTGATGTACGCCCACGGGATTGGCAGGATGCCCGCAGAGCCCCACGGCGCGGCGCTGATCGCACCGACGCCGGTCGCGGGGCCGGCTTCGGGTCGCAGCGGATGGTTCGGCAGGTACGGCGCGAGGTGCGCCTTCACGCCGATCGGGCCGACACCCGGGCCGCCGCCGCCGTGCGGGATGCAGAACGTCTTGTGCAAGTTGAGGTGCGACACGTCGGCGCCGAATGCGCCGGGGCGGGCGACACCGACGAGCGCGTTGAGGTTGGCGCCGTCGAGGTACACCTGGCCGCCGTGGTCGTGCACGACCGAACAGATCTCCCGGATCTGTTCCTCGTAGACACCATGCGTCGACGGGTACGTGACCATGAGCGCCGAGAGCTGGTCGGAGTGCTCGACCGCCTTCGCCTTCAAGTCGTCGAGGTCGACGTTGCCGTTGTCGTCGCAGGCGACCACGACGACGCGCATACCGGCCATCGCCGCGCTCGCCGCGTTGGTGCCGTGCGCGGAGGCGGGAATGAGGCAGACGTCGCGCGCGTCCTCACCGCGGTCGTGGTGGTACGCGTGGATCGCGAGCAGGCCCGCATACTCCCCCTGTGAGCCCGCGTTGGGTTGCAGCGAGATGGCGTCGTAGCCGGTGATCTCGGCGAGCCAGCGTTCGAGGTCGGCGAACAACTCGACGTATCCCTGCGCCTGCTCGAGCGGCGCAAAGGGGTGCATGCGCGCCCACTCCGGCCACGTGATCGCTTCCATCTCGGCCGTTGCGTTGAGCTTCATCGTGCACGACCCGAGCGGAATCATCGTGCGGTCGAGCGCGAGGTCGCGGTCGGCGAGGCGGCGCAGGTAGCGCAGCATCTGGTGTTCTGACCGATAGCGGTGGAACGCGGGATGCGTGAGGAACTCCGACGTGCGGCGCAACGCCTCGGGGAGCGCGGCCTGGGTACGGGCGTCGACGACGTCGAAGTTCGCGGTGACACCGAACGCTTCCCAGACCGCCGCGACGATGGCCGGGGTGGTCGTCTCGTCGAGCGCGATACCGAGCGTGTCGGCGTCGACTTCGCGCAGGTTCACGCGGCGCTCACGCGCCGCGCCGGCGATCGCGGCCGCCTGCCCGGTCACGCGCACCGTGACGGTGTCGAAGAACGAGTCGTGCACGATCTCGACTCCACCGTCGCGCAACCCGGTCGCGAGGACAGCGGCCAGCCGGTGGACACGCCGCGCGATCGAGCGCAGGCCGTCGGGACCGTGGTACGACGCGTACAGCCCGGCGACGACTGCGAGCAAGACCTGCGCCGTGCAAATGTTGCTCGTCGCCTTCTCGCGACGGATGTGCTGCTCACGCGTCTGAAGCGCCAGCCGGAACGCGGTGCGGCCCTGGGCGTCGACCGAAACGCCGACGAGCCGGCCCGGCAGCGTGCGCTTGTACTCGTCGCGCGTCGCCATGAACGCCGCGTGCGGCCCGCCGAACATCAGCGGCACGCCGAACCGTTGCGACGAACCGACCACGACGTCGGCACCCATCTCGCCGGGCGGCGTGACGAGCGCCAGCGCGAGCAGGTCGGCGGCAACGGCCACAAGCGCGCCCTGCGCGTGCGCACGCGTGATGAACGCGCGGTCGTCGCGCAGGCGGCCGCTGCTCCCCGGGTACTGCAGCAACACGCCGAAGACACCGTCGGCCGGGAGCGCGTCGGGGTCGCCGACCACGATGTCGATGCCGAGGGGAACGGCGCGAGTGCGCACGATGTCGATCGTCTGCGGGTGGCAGTCGTCGTCGACGGCGAACACGTTGCCCGCCTTGGCGTTGAGCCGCCACAGCATGGTCATCGCCTCGGCCGCGGCCGTACCCTCGTCGAGCAGCGACGCGTTGGCGAGATCCATGCCCGTGAGATCCGACACCATCGTCTGGAAGTTCAGGAGCGCTTCGAGGCGACCCTGGCTGATCTCCGGCTGGTAGGGCGTGTAGGCCGTGTACCACGCCGGATTTTCGAGCACGTTGCGCACGATGACGGGCGGCGTGAGCGTGTCGCTGTAACCAAGCCCGATCAGCGACGTGAACACCTCGTTGCGGCCGGCGAGCTCGCGCAGGCGGTCGAGGGCGTCGTGCTCCGAGACCGGTTCGCCGAGTCCGAGGACGTCGTTATCGCGAATTGCGGCGGGGACCGCGGCGCTGACGAGCGCTTCGAGCGACGCGAATCCGACCGCGTCGAGGAGCGCGCGTTCTTCGTCGGCGCTCGGCCCGATATGACGGTCGGCGAAGCTGGCCATGGGAGAGGCGACGATAGCGTCAGATCCGGTCCGTGGCGGGAAGACGTTCCGGTTTCGAAGGAAGCGAGCACCGAAGAGGGAGGGTGGAAAAGGGGATAACCACCCTCCCTCCGGGGCGACGTCGCAGTTACCCGCGACGACGACCTCAATACCGAGTGCGGCGTACGCACTCGGTGGATGTCTGGCGCATCCCCCCTGCTGCAACCTGTCGAATACCGAGGTCCACGTCCATCTGGCTTCTGGCTTCTGGCTTCTGGCTTCTGGCTTCTGGCTTCTGGCTTCTGGCGAGCTGACATGGAAATGGGCCTTGAGCTGGATAACGTGCGAGCACCCAGGAACTGATATAGGCCGTTCGCACTATTCCGCGGTTCCAACGAGCTCACTCCCGGCGCGCGAAGCTGCCGCCTCGTGAAGGACGACGACGTGGACGACGCAGCCGACTTGGACGAGGCGCCTAACGGCGACGAGGGGGCGGCCGAGCCGGCCCGAGCCCACCTCGCACGGCTGGCCGATGCTCTGGCGGCCATGGACGACGAGTCGACCCGGCGTGCGCTCGCGACGATGAGCGAAACCAACCGCCTCGAAGTCGCCGTCGATCTGCAACTGCCCAAGGCGGCCATGCGCCTCGGCGACGCCCTCGTCGGGCTCGTCCGGCGCAAGGTCAGGAGCGTCCCGCCCGCGCGCCAGCTCACGGTCGCCTTCGCCCTGTGCGAGGCGGTAAACGACGAGACGATCGCCGCGCTCGGCGACCGGTCCGAGAACCCGTCACGCGAAGACATGCTCGACGTGCTCCCCGGCGTGATCGAACACCATGGACTGCCGACCGCGCGGCTGATGCTCGCGAGCTACGGCGCCAGCGACGCCCGCTGCCAAGCCGTGTTCTCCGAGATCCTCGAGACCGACGAGCGGTTCGCGGGGGCCGTCGAACCGACACCCCTCGACGACGAGCCCTCGGCGTTCGCCGCCACCGGTGCCGCCCCGGTGCGCGACGACGAGGCCCAGGCCGAGAAGCGAGCCCAGCGCAAGGCGACGAAAGACGCCCGCCGGGCCGCCGAAGCGAAGAAGCGCGACGCCGCAGCAACCGCGGCGGCGAAGCAGAAGGACGCCCGCCGGGCGGCGAAGAAGTCGGGCGGGTAGGAGGCCCCATGCTCGACTGCGTGATCCGAGGCGGCATGGTCGTCGACGGCACCGGCGCACCGGCCCGGCGCGCCGACGTCGGCATCGAGGGCCGCCGCATCGTCGCGGTCGGCGAGGTCACCGACGATGCGACCGAGGTCATCGACGCGACCGGCCTCGTCGTCGCGCCCGGGTTCGTCGACCCGCACACGCACTACGACGCGCAACTGTTCTGGGACCCGGCGGCCAGCCCGTCGAACCTGCACGGCGTCACGAGCATGATCGCGGGCAACTGCGGCTTCACGCTCGCGCCGCTCGAACCCGACGACGCCGACTACCTGCGCCGCATGATGGCCAAGGTCGAAGGCATGCCGTTGCCCGCGTTGGAGACGGGCGTGCCGTGGACGTGGCGCACGTTCGGCGACTACCTCGACGCACTCGACGGCAACGTCGGGCTCAACGTCGGGTTCCTCGTCGGGCACTGCGCGGTGCGCCGGAATGTGATGGGCGCGCGCAGCGTCGGCGGGGAGGCGACCGAAGCCGACCTCGCGCTGATGGTCGCGGTCATGCACGAGTCGCTTGCCGCGGGTGGGCTCGGGTTCTCGACGACGTTGTCGTTCACCCACTCCGACGGCGACGGCCGGCCGGTCGCGTCGCGGTGGGCGTCGAAGGAAGAAGTGCTCGCGTTGTGCGCGTCGGTGAGCGAGCACGAAGGCACGACGCTCGAATACGTGACCGACGGTTGCCTGCGCGGCTTCTCCGACGAAGAAGTTGTCATGATGGCCGAGATGTCACTCGCCGGCCGCCGACCGTTGAACTGGAACGTGCTCACGGTCGACTCACGCGAACCCGAGCGCTACTACGCCCAGCTCGCGGCGTGCGACTACGCGTTCGCACAGGGCGGCCGCGCGGTCGCGCTCACGATGCCGATCCTCGTCGAGATGAACATGTCGTTCCGCAACTATTGCGCGCTGTTCATGCTCCCCGGTTGGGACGAAGTGATGAACCTCCCGGTGCCCGAGCGCATCGAGAAGTTGCAGGACCCCGAAGTCCGCAAGTGGATGAACGACCGCGCCCGTTCCCCCGAGGCCGGCGTGTTCTCGCGGCTGTCGTCGTGGGGCCGCTACATGATCGGCGACACGTTCTCCGCTGCGAACGAGGGGTTGAAGGGCCAGGTCGTCTCGCAGATCGCGGAAGCCGAGAACCGCGGCACCTTCGACGTGCTGCTCGACATCGTGATCAACGACGAGTTGAAGACCGTGCTGTGGCCGCTGCCGTCGGACAGCGACCTGAAATCGTGGCAGATGCGCGCCGAAGCGTGGGACCACCCGCACGTATTGATCGGTGGGTCCGACGCGGGCGCGCACCTCGACCGCATGTGCGGCGCGCCGTACACGACGACGTTCTTGGCCGACTGCATCCGGGGCCGCCAACTCGTGTCACTCGAACGCGCGGTGCAGCTGATGACGCAGGCACCGGCCGAGCTGTTCGGACTGCGCAACCGCGGCGTGCTGCGCGAGCGGGCGTACGCCGACATCGTGCTATTCGATCCTGAAACCGTCGGGACCGGCGACGTGAAGTTGGTCGACGACCTGCCGGGCGGTACGTCACGCCTCTACGCCGACGCGATCGGCGTGCACCGGGTGCTTGTGAACGGCACGACCGTCGTCATCGACGGCAAGAGCACCGACGCCCGCCCCGGCACCGTCCTGCGCAGCGGCCGCGACACCTACACGGTCAAGATCCCCGCCGACCAATAACCACGAGGGATGCGTCGATAGCCCACACCACGTGTGGGCTATCGACGCATCCTGTTGGGTCAGGTGAACTCGGGGATTACCTCTGATCCGAAGAGGTCGATGGTCTGCATGACCTTTTCGTGGGTGATCTTGTAGGGGTTCACCAAACACAGGAGTAGGTCGACTCCCGCCCCTTCGTAGCGGCGGCAGGCGGCGACCGCGTCGTCGGGGGTGCCGAGCACGCACGCGCCTGCTTCGGCCAGATACTCGAGGCTCAAGAGATCGAGTGAGCCGTCGTCTGACGTCTTGCGCATGTCGGCCGCGTAGCCGTAGTTGCCGAGTTCCTGCTTGCGCTCTTCCATCCACTCGGCGACCTGCGCGATCTGACGGGCGCCGACCTTCGGGTACCACTCGAACGACTCGCGCGCCGTCTCCCACGCTTCTTCGCGCGTCGGTGCGATTGTCGCCATGGTGAAGGTCGCCGCCTGGTTGTTCACGAACTTGCCGAGCGGCTGGGTGCACTTCGCGATCGCAGTGCGGTAGATGTCGATCTTCTCCTTGACCTGCTCGGGCGACACGCCGACCGCGAACGAGCACAGCCCGAGGCCGAGCTCGCCGACCTGCTGGTGGCCTTCGTCGCTCGTCGTCGCGCCCCAGATCGGCGGGTGCGGGTCCTGGAGCGGCTTCGGCTGCACCCGCCGGTCGGCCAGACTCCAGTGCTCGCCTTCGAACGAATAACGCTCGTTGGTCCAGCACCCGACGACGTGCTCGATGGCCTCGCGCCACATGGCGCGCGTGTTTTTCGGGTCGACACCGAAACCTTCGAGCTCGATACGCGTCGCGGAACGGCCGGTCCCGAAGTCGACGCGGCCGTCGCTGAGCAGGTCGAGCACGGCGACGGATTCGGCGGTGCGCACGGGGTGGTTGTACGGCTTCGGCATGAGCCGCACGCCGTAGCCGATGCGCATGCGCTCGGTACGCGCCGCGATCGCGCCGTACAACACCTCCGGGTTCGAGCAGTGCGAGTACTCCTCGAGGAAATGGTGCTCGACGGTCCAGAACGCGTGGAACCCGGCTGCCTCCCCCGCGATCGCCTGCGTGAGCGTGTTCTTGTACGCCTCGTGCTCGCTGTCGCGTGTCCACGGACGCGCGACGGGGATCTCGTAGAAGAGTGCGAATTTCATGCGCGCACGTTAGGCAAGGTCGACACCCGTGAGCGAGACGGTGAGATCCCACAGGCGCCGGGCGTCGTCGTTCGTGACCGCGCCCTTCTCGGTCGACAGCGCGAACGGGCGCCACGCGGTGAGCGCGACCTTCGCCAAGAAGTGCACGTTGTGTGCGAAGCCGGTTCCGGTCAACCGGTTCGGAGTCCCGGCATTTGCGGTGATGCCCGATCCGTCGAGCCGGCGGGCGAGTTCGACGTTCACGATGCGCGCCGGCGCGTGCTCGCGCAGGCGCGGCAGCACCAAACATCGTCATCGTGAGGTACGCAAGATGGGGCCCAGGCGCCGGTCTCGGACACAGAGGAGTGGCGTCGTGCTCCGGGGGGAACGACCGGTCTGGCTCACATCCCGGCCCTGGCATCCGATTGAGGTACGAATGGTCCACATCGAACAGCTCGCGGGGTATGCGAGCGGGCCGTTTCTGGCGGCCTGCCTCCTGCTCGTCGGCGCGGGCATATCCAAGTGCCGGGGCGGATCCCTGCCGCTCGGCCTCGTCGAGATCGCGATCGGCACCGCCGGGATCGTCGCGGGCCGCGGCGCCGCGCTCGTGGTCGCCGCGACCTACCTCGTCCTCGCCGCGTACTCGCTGCGCCTCCTGATCGTCGCCCCGACCAAACCGTGCAACTGCCTCGGCGCGTCGTCGGCGCCGGTCACGCGCGGCCACGTCGCGCTCAACGCGGGCGCCGCGGTCGTTGCGCTCGTCGCCGCGGCCGGTGCGTCGCCACTCGCGCGCCTGGGTGAACTGCCACTTGCCGGTGTCCCGTTCCTCGTGCTCGTGGCGTGCTGTACGTGGCTCGGGGTCCTGATGCTCACCGCATTGCCCGCGTTGCGGGTCGAACAACGAAGAGGAGCGTCGTAATGGGGGTACTCGTCGCAGTCGAGGCGGTCGTCCTCGTCCTGCTCACCTTGCTCGTCACCGGACTGCTCCGCAGCCACGCCGACATCCTGCGGCAACTGCACGCGCTCGGCGCCGGACTCGATCCCGAAGTGGGTATCGAGTCGCCCGTCGCACTACGCCCGCGCGGCGACGTCGCCCGCGCCAACGAGTTCGGGCCCGCCCACGACATCGCCGGCGCGGGTCTGCGCGACGATGCGCTGATCGTCCCGGTCGTCGGGGTCCGGCACCGTACGCTCCTCGCATTCCTGTCGAGCGGGTGCCTCACGTGTCGTGCGTTCTGGGAAGCGCTCGCCGACGAACGCGCGCTCGGACTCCCCGACGACGTCCGCGTGCTCGCGGTCACGATGGACGCCGCCGAGGAGAGCACGCCCGCGCTGCGCGAACTGGCACCGCCCGATCTGCCCGTCGTCATGTCGAGCGACGCGTGGCGCACCTACGACGTGCCCGGCTCGCCGTACTTCATCCTCGTCGACGGCGCATCGGGCCGCGTGCAGGGCGAGGGCACGGGCGTGACCTGGGACCAGGTGCGCAACCTCATCTTGCAGGCGGGCGACGACATGGTCGACATGGCGCGCGAAGCCCAGGTCGACCACGAGTTGCTCGCGGCCGGTGTCGCCCCGGGTGACCCGAGTCTCTACCGGCGCATCGACGAGGTCGAAGGGGCAACGCAGCCGTGAACCGGCTGGCCGCGCACGGCCTCGCGGTGGCGCTACGAACGGGCTGGGAAGGCCGGATCCTTCGGCGCGCCACGACGGCCGAGGACGAAGAGACGTACGGGGTGCTGCACCTCGCCACGTTCCCGCTGCCGGAAGCGCGCGGCGACTTCGGCGCGGGCGTCACCGAACTCATGCGTTCGCCCGACGTCTTCGTCGTGCTGTTCGAGTACGGGCCGGAGTCACTCGACTCGCCGATGTTCGCCCCGCGCGGCGTGCCGCGGCTGCGCGCCGACATGTTCAGTTCGAAACGGCTCCAGCGCCCGCTGCCCGGCCAGCTCGGTTGCCAGCTGTTCTTCACCGAAGGCACCCGCCCGTTCTGCCTGTACGTCGTGGCCGGAAGCCGCGCGTACCTGCCCCGCATCGTGGCCGAGGTGAACTTCGTGCTCGCGCAGTTGGACATCGTGCTGTGAAGCTCGCCGACCGCGCCGTCGCGCTCGTCTCGGAACGGCTCGGGAACACGTTCGGGCGGCGCAGTTTCCTCGTGAAGACCGCAGTCGTCGGTTCCGCGCTCGCGGTGAACCCGCTGCGCTACCTGTTGCGGCCGGGGACGGCGTACGCGTCGGTGTGCGGGCCCGACGCGGAGTGCGCCGCGGGCTGGACCGTGTTCTGCTGTTCCGTGAACGAGGGCAGCAACACGTGCCCGCCGGGAACGATCGCGGCCGGGTGGTGGAAGGCCGACAACTCGCCGTTCTGCGACCGCGGGCCCCGGTACATCCTCGACTGCAACGCCATGTGCGGCTCGTGCGGCTGCGGCCGCGATGGCATCTGCGCACCGGGTTGCTACGACTGCTCGTGCCGCTGCGGTACCGGGTCGTGCGACGAGCGCCGCCACTGCTGCAACGAGTTCCGATACGGGCAGTGCCACCAGGAACTTGCGTGCGTCGGCCCGGTGGTGTGCCGCGTCGCGACGTGCATGCTGCCGTGGGACTGGGATCCGTCGTGCACGACGACGAGCGCGACGGCGAACCGGACCGGGTTGCACCACGCACCGTGCCTCGAAGGCAACGTCGCGGGCCTCGACGCGTTCGGTGCCGCGCTCGACGCGGGCGCGCCCGACGACGCGGTCGTCACGCGGGTCGTCGGTATCGAAGCGACACCGACGGGCAACGGATACTGGATGGTCGCCGACGACGGTGGCGTGTTCAGCTTCGGCGACGCCACCTTCTACGGGTCGGCCGGCGGGTCGGATCTGAACCGCCCGATCGTCGACCTCGCGAGCACACCGACCGCCCAGGGGTACTGGCTCGCCGCGACCGACGGCGGCATCTTCGCGTTCGGCGACGCGCAGTTCTACGGGTCGACCGGCGGAATCAAGCTCAACCGCCCGATCGTCGGCATGGCCGCGACCGCGACCGGCAACGGCTACTGGCTCGTCGCGACCGACGGTGGCATCTTCTGCTTCGGCGACGCGGTCTTCCTCGGTTCGACCGGAGCCATCCGGCTCGTCTCCCCGATCGTCGCGATGGCGTCGACACCTACCGGCAACGGCTACTGGCTCGCGGCCGCCGACGGCGGCGTGTTCTGCTTCGGCGACGCGGTATTCCACGGTTCGCTCGGTGGTCAGCGGCTGTCGGCGCCGATCACCGCGATCGCCGGGACCGCGACGGGCAACGGCTACTGGCTGGTCGGCGAAGACGGCGGCGTGTTCGCCATGGGCGATGCGCAGTTCTTCGGCAGCCTCGGCCAAGACGGTTCGACGCGCGGCCGCGCCGTCGACTTCGACGCCCGCCCCGGCAGCGACGGCTACTGGATCGCGTCGACGTAGTCCCGTCCCGACGAAATTGCGTCACACGGCGACCGTTTCGGTCGTCCTACGGCGCAATTTCGGCTGGGGGTGGGGTTAGCGGCGGTCTTGGAGGAAGGGGTACCTCTTGCGGACCTCTTGCACGCGAGCCGGGTCGATCTCGGCGGCGATGACGTGCTCGCCGGGCGCCGCGACGGCAAGGGTCTCGCCGAGCGGGTCGATGATGACCGAGTCACCCGCATAGGGGGTGCCGTTGCCGTCGCCGACACGATTGACGCCGACGACGTACGCCTGGTTCTCGATCGCGCGCGCCGGCAACAACGCCTGCCAGTGCGAGCGCCGCGACTGCGGCCAGTTCGCGACCACCACGTACAGGTCGGTGTCGAGTGCACGGGCCCAGAACTCGTCGGCGAAGCGGAGGTCGTAACACACGAAGAAACTGGTGCGGACCCCTTCGACGTCGACGGTGAGGGACCGGTCGCCCGCGCCGAAGTGCTCGTGCTCACCGCTGTAGCTGAACGGGTGGATCTTGTCGTACATGTGGGTCGCGCCGTCGGGTGCGGCGAGCACGAGGCGGTTGAACGGCTTGTCCTCGTCGTCGGGTTGCACCGCGACGGACCCGGCGATCCACACGCCGTGCTGCTGCGCCTGGTCGACGAGGAACTGCGTGCTGCGCCCACCGACGGGTTCGGCAATGCGCTCGGCCGCCATCGAGAACCCCGACGCGTACATCTCGGTGAGCACGACCAGGCGCGCACCGTCGGCGGCCGCCGCCGCGATCATCGGTGCGACATGCCCCTGCGTCTCCACCGGCGACTCCCACACGATGTCGTGCTGAACTCCAGCGACCTTCACCGTGTACTCATCATTGGGCCAGCACCTTCAAGCGGGCCACCGCGTCGTCGAGCACGTCGATGCGTTTGCAGCACGCCCAGCGCACGAGCGGTCTACCGGCCTCGCTGTCGTCGTAGAACACGACGTTCGGCACGGCGACCACGCCGCACCGTTCGGGGAGCGCCCGGCAGAACGCGAGTCCGTCGGTCTCGCCCAGCGGTCGGATGTCCGTCGTCACGAAGTACGTGCCCTGGGGAACGAACACGTCGAAGCCCGCGCCGGCCAGGCCCGCGCACAGCCGGTCGCGCCGGTCGCGCATCCCGGCCTCGAACCCTTCGTAGTAGTCGTCGCCGAGCCGCAGCCCCGTCGCGATCGCGTACTGGAATGGTCCGCCGCCCACGTAGGTGAGGAACTGCTTCACCGTTGTCACCGCGTTGGTGAGCGCAGGCGACGCGCACAGCCACCCGACCTTCCAGCCCGTGAACGAAAACGTCTTGCCGCCCGACGAGATCGTGACTGTGCGGTCGCGCATGCCGGACAGCGTGGCAATCGGCACGTGCTCGCCGTCGTACACGAGGTGTTCGTACACCTCGTCGGTGACGGCGATCAGGTCGTGTTCGATGCACAGGTCGGCGACGAGTTGCAGCTCGTCACGCGAGAACACCTTGCCGGTCGGGTTGTGCGGCGAGTTGAGCAGCACCAGTTTCGTGCGGTCGGTGACGGCGGCCCGCAACTCGTCGGGGTCGAACGCATAGTCCGGAGTGCGCAGCGTGACCACCCGGCGCTGCGCGCCCGCCATCGCGATCGTGGCCGCGTACGAGTCGTAGTACGGCTCGAACGTGACGACCTCGTCGCCCACCTCGCACAACGCGAGCATCGTCGCCGCGATCGCCTCGGTCGCGCCCGCGGTGACGAGCACTTCGGTGTCGGGGTCGTACGTGAGGCCGTAGAACCGCTGTTGGTGCTCGGCGATCGCGGCGCGCAGTTCGGGGACGCCTCGTCCGGGTGGGTACTGGTTGTGCCCGGTGGCGATCGCGTCGATCGCCGCCTGCTGCACGGCGTCGGGCCCGTCGGTGTCGGGGAAACCCTGTCCGAGGTTGATCGAATTCGTCGCGACCGCGAGCGCAGACATCTCGGCGAAGATCGTCGTGCCGAAACTCTGCAGCCGCTCGACGAGGTACGGGTTCACGTTCCCGGGTCGGGATAGAGGGCGGTGAGGATCGCTTCGGGGCCGAGGGGTGTGCGGTCGATGTGCACGCCGACGAGCGCGAGCGCGTCGGCAACGGCGTTGAACACGCACGGCGGGGCGCCGATCGCGCCGCCTTCGCCCATGCCTTTGTGGCCGCCGGGTGTGTCGGACGCGGTCTCGATGTGGCCGTACTCGATGACGGGCACGTCGGTGGCGGTGGGCACGAGGTAGTCCATGAACGTCGTCGTGAGCGGGTTGCCGTCGGCGTCGTACACGACGTGCTCGAGGAGCGTGCCGCCGATGCCCTGCACGACACCGCCCGCGACCTGACCCTCGACCACCATCGGGTTGATCATCACGCCGCAGTCTTCGGAGACGACGTAGCGCAGGATCGTCACGAGCCCGGTGTCGCGGTCGACCTCGACCGTGCATATGTGGCACGCGTTCGACCACGTGAACGGCGGCGCTTTGTACGTGAACGTCGCTTCGATACCCGGCGACATTCCCGTGGGAAGGCGCGCGGTCTCCATGTGCGAGATACGCGCGACCTCGGCCCACGCGACGTTGCGCGTCGGCGTTCCCTTCACCGCGACGACGCCGTCGACGATGTCGAGGTCGTCGGGCGCGGCTTCCATGAGGTGCGCCGCGATCTCGATCACCTGCGCGCGTACCTCGGCCGACGCACCGCGGCACGCGCTTCCGGCGATGACCGCGGTGCCGCTGCCACCGGTGCCGCGGCCGTAGGGTGTCGAAGCGGTGTCGCCCTGCACGATCGCGACGTCGTCGTAGTCGATGCCGAGTTCCTCGGCGACGACCTGCGCCATCGTCGTCTCGATGCCCTGCCCGTGTGCGCCGGTCGCGAGCAGCACCGTGACCTTCCCGGTCGGCGCGACCCGCACGAGCGCGGTGTCGGTACCCAAGGGGTCCATGGCGCCCATCGCCGTCGGCTCGACGTACAGGCCGATGCCGATGCCGAGCAACCTGCCTTCGGTGTCGAACGCGCGCCGTTGCTCGGCTCGGAACGCGTCGTAACCGATGATCTCCGCGGCCTGATCGAGCGTTTCGGCGGCGGTGACGTTCTCGATGGGGAGCCCGGTCGGCATGGTGTAGGGCTGATCCTCGGCCCGCAGGACGTTGCGCCGCCGCCATTCGAGCGGGTCGAGACCGATCGCCCGGGCGGTGGCGTCGACCAGCTGTTCGCGCGCGACGGTCTCGAACATCCACGGACCGCGGTACGCGCCGCGCCCGCACGTGTTCGTCCATACCGCGCGCGATCGGAACGCCGCCGCGCCCGCCTTGTACGGCCCGGTGAACAGCATGCCGACGAGCGCGCCCGCGCCGCCCGTCGCACCGGTCGGGTACGCCCCCGAATCTTCGATGTGGTCGATGTACGAGCCGAGCAACATGCCGTCGGCGTCGCACGCGAACGTGCACGTCGCGATGTCGACGCGGGCGTGGTTCGCGGCGATGAGATTCTCGCGCCGGTCCTCGATCCACTTGATCGGGCGCCCGAGCCGGCGCGCCGCGAGCGCGATCGTCAGCTCGTCGCGGAACGTGAAGAACTTCTGGCCGAAGCCACCACCGACATCGCGGCCCGTCACCTGCACGAGGTGCGACGGGATACCGGTCACCCGGGCGATCGCGAGGCGCGCTTCGTGCGGGTTCTGCGTCGACATGTGCGCGCGCAACTCACCGGTCGACGCGATGTACGACGCCACGATGCCGCGCGTCTCCATGGGCACGTTCGTCTGGCGGTGCTGGCGGAATGTCTCGGTGACGACGTGGGCCGAGTCACTGAGGATCGCTTCGAGCTCGGCGCTGCGCGGGAAGGGCATGTCGGTACCGACGTTCGACCCGAGCTCCGGGTGCACGATGTGCTCGGAGTCGGCCGCGGTCTCGGGGTCGACGACGGGCGGGAGCGGGTCGATGTCGACTTCGACGAGTTCGGCGCCGTCTTCGGCGAGGTAGCGGCTCTCGGCGACCACGATGGCAATCGGGTCGCCGACGAATCGCACGTCGCCCTCGGCGAGAGGTCGCAGCGGCGCGCCCGGCGCGTCGAGCAGCAACGTCGGTTGCATCGAACCGGCGTGGGGGTTCAGATCGGCCGCGGTGAGCACGGCGACGACGCCGTCGAGCGCCCGGGCCGCGTCGACGTCGACGCGAGTGATCGTGCCGCGCGCGCTCTCACTGCGCACGAACGCGCAGTGCAACATGCCCGGCAGTTGCACGTCGTCGACGAACTGCCCTTGCCCGGTGAGGAGTCGCGGGTCTTCGCGCCGCAACACCGACTGCCCGACGAAGCGGCCGGCGGTCGAGCTGCTCACGGTGCGTCTCCCGCGGCGCGCTGCACCGCTTTCACGATGCCCTGGTACCCGGTGCAGCGGCAGATGTTCCCCGAGAGCGCCTCGCGGATCTCGGTCTCGCTCGGGTTGGGCGTGTCGCGGAGGAACGCAGTGACCGTCACGACGAAGCCCGGCGTGCAGAATCCGCACTGCAACCCGTGCTCGCTGCGGAACGCGTCCTGCACCGGCGACAGTGCACCGTCGGGCCCGCCGAGACCTTCGACGGTCGTCACCTCGCCGCCGTCGACTTGTACCGCGAACATGAGGCACGCCCGCACGGCCTCGCCGTCGACGAGCACCGTGCACGCGCCGCATACACCGTGCTCGCACCCGAGATGCGTCCCGGTGAGCGCGCAGTCTTCGCGGACGAAGTCGGCGAGCGTCTTGCGGGCATCGACCCGGCGCTTCGTCCGCTCGCCGTTGATGACCACTTCGATGTCATGCACGCGCGTCCTCCCGCGCCTTCGTGACCGCGCGTGCGACCACCGTGTGGGCGATGCGGACCCGCGTCGCGGTCGACGCGTGGATGTCGTCGGCCGGGGCGAGGTCGCGCACGGCTTCGGCAGCCACGTCGGCGGGCGGCGCGCCCGCGAGCAGCGCCGCTTCGGCCGCCTGGCACCGGACGGGGGTCGATGCGACCCCGAAGAGGCTCAGCGCGGCCCGGTCCGGCGCGACCGCGCACACCGCGCCCGCGAGGGCGAAGTCGCCATGACGGCGGGCGACCTCGACGACGGCAAACCCGGCGTCGGCGCCCCACACCGGGAACCGGGCCGCGACGAGCAGCTCGTCCGGTGCGGCCGCGGTTGTCCACGTGCCCAGGAAGAAGTCGGCCGCTGCCACCCGCCGGGTCTCCCCGGCGCTCGCGAGGTCGAACTCGGCGTCGAGCGCGAGCGCGACGGCGGGATACTCGGATGCCGGGTCGGCGTGCGCGAGCGAGCCACCCACCGTGCCGCGGTTACGGATCTGGAAGTGGCCGACGAGCGGGGTCGCCCGCACCAGCAACGGCACGTCGTCGGCTTGTTCCATCGTCCGCTGGCGCGTCATCGCGCCGACCACCAGCGTGCCGTTCTCGCGTGTGACCCCCTGCAGGTCGTCGACGCGGTTGAGGTCGACCAGGTGGGCGAAGCGGGTCAGGCGCATCGCGAGGATCGGGACGAGGCTCTGCCCGCCGGCCAGGGCCTTGGCGTCGTCGCCATGTTCGGCCAACAGTGCAAGGGCGTCGGCGCGAGTCTCCGGTGCGTGATACTCGAACGGCGCCGGCTTCACGCGCCGGACGGTAGCAGTTCCTCCGGCAATGGGGTCGGTGACGAGGCCGTGTCGGGTCGCACACGCGTCGCGATCAACAGCGCGATCGCGAGCCCGATCCCCGCGCTCAGCGAGACCACGTTGCCGATTTGGTCGGCGGTGTCGTAGCGCTCGAGGTGACGGAAGTGGTACAGCGCATGCGGAATCGAGAACACGAGCCACGCACCGGCCGCGATGCGCGCAACGGTGCGCGACGACAGCACGATCGCCGCGAACGTCAGGAACGTCAGCGCGAGGTTCATGACGCCGAAGTCGCGCACAAGATGCTCGTTGTACGGCCCGTCCATCGCGACCCACTGCCGGTTGAACGGGAAGTCGTCGTAGAACGCGCGCGGGAAGAACTGCGCGTAGACGCCGAGCGTCAGCCCGGTCAGGGCCAGTCCCCACAGCAACAACCGGGGCACGAACCCGAGCGCGGGCTCGATCCCGGCTTCGCGTGCCGCCTTCGTCGCGATCTCCGGCCCGGTCGGCGTCACCGGCTCCCACCCCGTCGCGCGCCGGAACTTCTCGTTGCTCACACGCTGCGACCAGGCCAAGTGCGGCGCGGTCTTGCCGACCGCGGCGGGCGGACGCGTCAGGCGCCGGCGGCCGACGGCCGTGGCCAGCGCGCACGTGACCTCCCGTCGCGGGCGCGGATCGCTGTCGACCACGTCGTACGTCCCCGAGGGCGCGTCGAGAGCGGCGACGACCGCCGTCGCCGCGTCGTCGCCGTCGATCATCGGGAAGTACCCGTCGGGTGCGACCGCGTCGAGCACGACACCCTTGCGCGCGGCCGAGAGGAACATCTGCGTGTGGGCCGCTTCGGCCGCCCAGAACATCCCGAACCGGAGCACCACACCGCGCCCGCCCGCCTCGGAGACGCGCGACGCGTTGGCCTCCGCCGTCCGCATCGAGCCGGTGAACAGCGAGTCGACGATCGGCGTCGAGTCCGCGTCGATGACGTCGGCACCGTGGTCGCCGTAGAGAAACGCGATCGACTCCTGCACGTACACCGATGTCCCCGTGTGCAGCGCGGCGTCGACGAGGTTGCGCGAGCCCTCGGTACGGATACGTTCGTTCTCGTCCCACGACGACCGGCGGGTCGCCTGCGCGGCGGTCGGAATGTGCGTCGCGAGGTTGACGACCGCGTCGTGGCCTGCCACCGCGCTCGCCAACGCGTCGGCGTCGAACAACGACGCCGACACCGGCTGCGCACCGACCGCCCGGAGCTGCGCCGCCTTGGCCGGAGTGCGGGCGATAGCCGTGACGTCGTGCCCGGCCGCGACCAGCCGTGGGACCACGCGCCGGCCCAGCACACCGGTCGCGCCGGCAACAAAGACCTTCATCTCCCAGTCCCCATATTTCGGATACTAGATATCCGGATATATGAAGTCAATGCTTAGGACCGCGGCGCGAGTGCCACTATTTCGGTATGGACGCGATCGCGACGACCCCCGACCCGCCGTACTTCGCCGTGATCTTCACGTCACAGCGCCACGCGGTCCCCGGCGACGGCTACGACGACGCGGCGGCGCGCATGATCGACCTGGCGCAAGCCCAGCCCGGCTTTCTCGGCGTCGAGTCGGCGCACGAGGAACTTGGCCTGACGATCAGCTACTGGACCGACCTCGACGCGATCGCGGGCTGGAAGGCGCAAGCCGACCACGTGCAGGCGCAGGCCGAGGGGCGCGCCCGCTGGTACGAGCAGTACTCGCTGCGCATCGCGTTGGTCGAGCGCGAGTACGGGTTCCGTCGGGGCGGCTGATGCCCGCACCACCGATGCGCATCGATCTCGGCGACACCGTGCTGCGCGCCTACACCGTCGACGACGCGGCCGCCGTGGCCCGCTCGGTGGGCGAGAGCCTCGAGCACTTGCGCCCGTGGATGGCTTGGGCCGACGGCGACTCGGCCGACGAGGCGTTCCAACGAACTCGCCTGACGGGCGTCGTCGGCCAGTGGGAGCGCGGCGACGAGTACCAGTACGGCCTGTTCGATCTCGACGAAGCGCGGATCCTCGGTTCGTTCGGGCTCATGACCCGGCGCGGGCGGGGCACCCTCGAGATCGGCTACTGGCTCCACGTCGACGCCCGTGGCCGCGGGTACGCGACGCAAGCGACGGCCGCACTCACGAACGTCGCGCTCGCGGTGCCGCGGGTGACGCGTGCGCTGATCTACGTCGACGAGGCGAACGATGCCAGCGCCGAGATCCCGCGCCGACTCGGATACACGCAGTTCCGCACCGAGACGGTGACACCCACCGCCCCGGGCGAGACCGGTCGCCAGATCGTGTGGCTGCGCGAGACACCCATCGCCTTCGACGAACCGGAGTGGTCAGGTCCGGACACACTCACCGAGGGCGACCGCTAGCTCGACAAACGCCCGTTTGCGCGCGGGCCGCGCGAATTGGGCCGTCCGACTCCTTCCGTTCGTCCGGGTGCTCCCGTAATCTGAGCCTCGCCCACGGACGGCAGGAGCGCGGCACGGATGCGACGCGAGGCCTGGCTAACCGGGTGGGCGCCACCACGGGGGCCAGGTCGCAGGGGGTCGGGACGGCCGTTGGCGTAAGCCTCTGGCCGTCCCGACGCACTTCTCTGCGCTGACTGTCTGCCCTGAACTGGGCGCATCTTCCGCGAGTGGGCCCGCGGAGGTCCGCAGTTCCCAATCGGGACCTTCGGACTATACGGCACCATCGGCCGCGTTGGAAGTGGTCGAACTCGCCGGAATGCAGCCGTGTCGCTGCACGATCTGGTCGCCACTTCCGCTGCCGTAGCGTGGCTGCCACCGGTCCCGCCTCGGTGGAGTGGAAGCTCGACGGCGCCCGAATCCAGGTGCACCGCGCGGGCGACGACGTACGCGTCTACACCCGCAACGGCCGGTGGGTTCGTGATGGTCGGCAAGACGTTCAAGGGCCTCACCGACGAACTGCTCACGTGGCAGACCGAGCATCTCCAGCAGCGCGAAACACGCACCGAGGGTCACGTCGTGCACGTGCGGCCCGAACTTGTCGTCGAGATCGCGCTCGACGGCGTACAGGCTTCGCGCCGTTACGCCGGCGGTGTCGCGTTGCGGTTCGCCCGCGTCCGCCGGTACCGCGCCGACAAGACGCCCGCCGAGGCCGACACCATCGACGCGGTCCGCGCCCTGCTCAGCTAGACCGCGCGACCGCGAACGAACGGCAGCGCAGGTCGGCGCGACCGAACCGGGCCGGTGCAGGGAGCCCGGCGCGGATCGTGCGCGCCGAGAACGGTTCGGTCGGTACGAGGTCGGCGGGCAACGCATCGGGCGCGCGGGTCGGCGCGACGACTTCCTCGGAGAGGATGCGCACCTGCGCGGCCGACACGAGCGGGATCACCATCAGCTTCTCCGAAACCCAGGCGAGCACCCAGTGGAACGCGAGCGGTGCCCGCACGACGAGCGGGTGCCGGTCGATCTCTCTTGCGACGGCGCGCACCGCGTCGTCGAACGTCATCTCGTCGGGGCCGGTGAGCGCCACCGTCTGGCGGGTGAGGCGGCCGTCGACCAGCACGGCCACCATGACGCGCACGAGGTCGCCGACGGCGAGGGGGCGCACGCGGCGGGAGCCGATACCGACGTACACGGGGAACGTGTGCAGCGCACGCGACAGGTGGTCGAGCATGTGGTCGCCGCGACCGAACATCATGCCCGGCTTCACGATCGTCCACTCGAGGGTCGACGCCCGCACGATCTCCTCGGCCGCCCACTTCGACTCGTGGTACGGCGACCCGCAGTCAGGCCGGGCCCGCAGGAAGCTCACGAGCACGAACCGGGCGACACCCGCGGCCTCGGCGGCGGCAACGAGATTGCGGGTGCCCTCGACGTGCACCGCGTCGTAGGTCTGCGCGCCGATCTCACGGTTGATACCCGCGCAGTGCGCGACCGCGTCGCACCCCGCCAGCGCGTCCCGGATACTCCCGGGATCGGCGACGTCAACGGCACGGAACGTCACGCCCGGAAGAGCATGCACCCGTTCGGCCTGTTCGCGACCGTCGACACCACGCGCAAGGAGCACCACCTCGTGCCCACCCGCCGTGAGTGCCTCCGCGAGGTGGCTCCCGACGAACCCGGTTCCACCCGTGACTGCGATCTTCATGTTCCCTCCATGGTCTCAGTGACATGCGCCGCGATTCCCGAAACGAACGCCGATCTCGCGCGCCTCTGGATGGCGCGCACGACGGGCAGTCCGAGCCAGGTGACCGGCGCGGCCGGTTCCGACACGGCCTCGACCGTGAACTGCACCGTGTCGTCGGCCCGCCACTCGACGACGAACGCCTCGGTGCCGCCGAGCAGGTGCCCGGGCAACGTCGCGTACTCGAACCCGAACCGCCGCGACTCGTCGTACACCTCGACGATCCGGCACGCGCCGCTGACGTCGAACGGCCCGAGGCGCATGTCGACGACGACGTCGGTCCCGACTGCGATGGCTGCGCCGGCCGGTGTCACGCGGGCCCCGAACCCGGCGTGGGCGCGCCACTCGCGAAGTGCGTCGACCGCCGCGTGAAACGCAGCTTCGCCGTGGCCGACGACGCCGGCTGCGCGCCCGTCACGGGCACCGCGCCCGCTTCGATCCGCGGTCCACGGTTGCCCGTTCGTCGCAGCCGAACCGAGTTTGATCACACCAGCACCTCCGTGTGTTCGCCGGCCCGGGCCAGATGCCACCCGGCGAGTCCGCCGACCACGAATCCAAGGCCGTTCGTCAACCCATGCGTGCGGGCCATCATCCGCACACTCAGCGCGGATCCTCGCCCCCGCCCCGGCTCGTCGGCCGCACCGGCTACTACGGAGAGGCCCATGTGGCCCGGCTCCGCCTCGTCGCCGAACTCCAGGGCCGCGGCTTCTCACTGGCCGGCATCAAGGCGCTGGTGGACGCACGCGACGCCGGGCGCGATCTCACCGACCTGCTCGGCGGCGACGACGAACTCGTGCTGACGGCGGGCGAACTCGCCGAACGGTTCCCGCCCGGATCAATCGGCCCGGACGAGGTCCAGCGGGTGGTCGGGCTCGGCCTCGTCATGCTGCTCGACGACGGTCGCATCCGGGTCCGCGACCGCCGCTTCCTCGATACCGGCCTCGCCCTCATCAACCTGGGCGTACCGGCGGGCGAAGTACTCGACCAATTCGAGTATCTGGTCGTGCAGACCGACGAGATAGCGGCGCGCTTCGTCGACCTGTTCGAACGCCACTTCTACGAACCCGACGCCGGCGCGGGCAAGGCCGGCGAAGCGCTCGACGAGCTCCGCACCCTCGCCGCGCAGGTTGTCACCGTCACCCTCGACGCGTCACTCGCGCGGCTCGGCGCGCAACGGCTCGCCGAAGAACTCGCTGCGTCAGACAGCTGACCGTTACTGCGCGGCTTGCAACTGCATCATGTACTGATTGAGGTCGAAATAGTCGCGCCACGCGGCGATCTTGCCGTCGCGCAACTCGAACGTGCCCATGACCGGCAATTCGATCGTGGTGTTCGGCAGCACGAACACGTCGAGCCGTTCGGTGAGAACGGTGTCGCCGTCGGCGACGATGTGCTTCACCCGGAACTCGATGCGCTCGGCCGACGCGGTGAACATCGTGATCAGCGCGCGGATCGCGTCCTTGCCCTGCACCGGGTCCACGGGGATGTTGTGGTAAATGGCGTCGTCGGTGAAGAAGTCGAGCAGGGCTTCGTAGTCGCCCTTCTCCCACGCCGTGCAGAAGTCGCGAACGATGTCGATGGCAGTCATGGCCGCGCAGGCTAGTTCCGCCTAGTTCTGCGGGGCGACTGTCGTCGTCGACGTCGACGTCGGGGCCGCGGTCGTCGTCGTGGTGGTTGTCGGCGAAGGGGCGGTGGGACATACGAGTGTCGGCCCACCGACGAGCGTTCCGAGTGACTGGAGCACATTGCAGAACGACGCCCGTGACACCCGGTACGGCGGTCCGTCGAACACTTCGACCGAGCCGGTGGCGTTGACGCTCTGACCGTCGAAGGTGAACGTGATCGGAACCTCGACCCAACCGCTGCGGGCCGCGCTCACGACCGGTCCCGGCGTCACTGTGAGCCGGGAAAAGTCGACGCACCGCGGGTGCGTACGGATCGCGGTCATCGCCGGGCCGAGATCGCTCGAATCGTCGACGAGCGCCAGTCGCTCGGTGTCGCTCGTGCTCCGAGCGAACAAGGTGACGAAGAGTTGCTGCACGGCGTGGTCGCGCTCGGCGATCTCGGGCGGAACCGACGTCGTCGGACGACCGCGGCCCACCTTCCGCAGTCAGGCTGCCGTCGTCGTCGCCCGACCCCATCGCGAGTGCCGCCGTCGCCACGAGCACGACGATGCCGACGCCGCCCAAACCTGTCGCCACCATGCGCTGCCGCTTCCGGTGCGCGACACCGACCCGAGTGTCGAGATCGTCGAGGTCGGCGAGTGGTTCGATCGTGCCAGTACCGCAGCACGATCGCGCTGCGCTGGCGCGCCGGAAGTTGCATGAGCGCGTCGGAGATCTCGTCAGCCTCGAGGCTCGCGACCCGCGGCCGTTCCGCCGGGAGCTTGCGCTGACGAGCGACGCGCCGGTGGTGCGAGTTGCACGCGTTCACGACGCTGCGCCGCAGGTACCACTCGGCTTCGCGCACCCGGCGCCACGCCTGGTGGAGGCGCACGAACGAGTCCTGCACGAGATCCTGCGCGGTCTCGGCCGAGCCGGTCATGAGGAACGCGAGGCGCACCATGTCGGCATGGGTGCGCTCGTAGAGGACTACGAACGCCTCCCGGATGTCGGTCACGGGTTCGACATTGGCTTGGACTGGGGCTTCCACCGGCCCGTCGGGGCGCGCGAAGGGTCCGACGAACGGCGTGGTCGGCACCTCCAGCAGCCTGTCGAGCACACTTCACAGACGCCCGGCCGCACGAAAACAGTCCATCGGCCGGACAGATTCTTTTCGGCCGAACTCGGGAAGGAATCAGCGGTGGTCCCGGATGGCCCGCCAGAGCCGCTCCGGGGTGCAGGGCATGTCGATGTGGGCGATGCCGAGGGGCGCGAGGGCGTCGACGACCGCGTTCTGCACAGCCGGGGTCGACCCGATCGTGCCCGACTCGCCGATGCCCTTGGCGCCCAGCGGGTTGAGCGGCGTGGGGGTCTCCATGGCGATGCGCTCGAAGTACGGGAGCTCGGCCGCGGAGGGGAAGGCGTAGTCGGCCAGGTTGGCGGTGCGGGGGTTGCCGTCGTCGTCGTAGGCGAACACCTCGAAGAGCGCCTGGGCCGCGCCCTGCGCGATGCCGCCGTGCACCTGACCCTCGACGAGCAGCGGGTTCACGATCGTGCCCGCGTCGTCGCACGCGACGTGGCGGACGAGCCGGGCTTCGCCGGTCTCGGTGTCGACCTCGACGACTGCAATGTGCGCGCCGAACGGGAACGTCGCACCCGGCGGCTCGAAGTCGTATTCGGCGTGGAGGCGTTCGGTACCGGCGACCTCGGCCCATCCGCGCGCGATGGCGGGCGTGCCCGCGACGTGGAACCGGCCCGTCTCGATGTCGAGCACGATGTCGTTCGGATTCGCTTCGAGCAGCTCGGCCGCGCGTTCGCGCGCCTGTGCGATCAGCGCGTCGGCCGCTCCCTGCAGCGCACTCCCGCCCGCTTGCAACGAACGCGAACCACCAGTGCCGTTGCCGCGCGGGATGTCGTCGGTGTCGCCGTGGCGCACCTCGATCCGCTCGAACGGGATACCGGTCTGCGCCGACACCACCATCGCGAACGACGTGGCGTGGCCCTGCCCGTGCGCCGACGTGCCCGTGCGCGCGATCGCGCCGCCGTCGGCGAGCACTTCGACACTCCCGTATTCGGGTTCCCCGCCCGGGTTCGTGACTTCGACGTAGATCGACAGGCCAATACCGAGCTGCACGGGGTCGCCCGCCGCCCGACGCTCGGCCTGTTCCTTGCGCAGCGCGTCGTAACCGGCGCCCGCGAGCGCGTTGTCGAGCGCGGTTTCGTAGTCGCCGCTGTCATACGTCGTCTTGGTCGGCGTGGTGAACGGGAACGCATCGGGCGCGATGAGGTTGCGCCGGCGTACCTCGGCCGGGTCCATGCCGATCTCGGCGGCGAACCGGTCGACCATGCGCTCGATCGCGGCCGTGGCCTCGGGCCGTCCGGCACCGCGGTACGCCTCGGCCGGGGTCGTGTTCGTCACGACGTCGACCACGTCGACGTCGACCTTGGCGATGTCGTACACGCCCGACGCCATCATCCGCGTCATGTACGGCAGCATCGTCGCGCCCGCCGGGTACGCGCCGACGTCGTGCACGATGTTCAACCGGTACGCGAGCAACCGGCCGTCGCTCGTGCCGCCGAGCGTCGCGAATTGGAGTTGCCCGCGGCCGGTCCCGATCGAGACCATGCTCTCGCCGCGCGTCTCGACCCAACGGACCGGGCGGCCCAACCGGCGCGCGAGCCACGGGACGAGCACTTCCTCGGGGTAGGTGCCGTGCTTGGCGCCGAACCCGCCGCCGACATCGGGCGTGATGACGTGCACCTCGTCGCGCTCGACGCCGAGCGCGGCGGCGATCCCGTTGCGCGTGTGGTGCGGGTTCTGCGTGCACGCCCAGTGCGTGAGCCGACCGTCGGCTTCCCACCGCGATGCCGCCGCTCTGACTTCGAGCGGGCACGGTGCGACCCGCTGGTTCACCATCCGCTGCTCGACGATGACGTCGCACCCATCGAACAAGTCGTCGCCGGCCCGCGACGGCATCGTGAACGCGACATTCGTGCCCGCGTCGGGAAACAAGAGCGGGCTGCCGTCGGCCGCGGCCCGCTCGATGTCGACGACCGCGGGCAGCGGGTCGTAGTCGACGACAACGGCTTCGGCCGCGTCGATCGCCTGCGCTCTTGTTTCGGCAACGACCGCGGCAACGAGCTCGCCGACGAATCGCACCGTGTCCGTCGCGAGGCGGGGCCGCGCCATCGACTCATGCACCCGCTTGTGCGGCGTGCTGTCGGGTCTCATGTCGAGGTCGGCCGCGGTGACGATGTCGACGACGCCGGGCCGCGAGCGGGCGGCTGTCGTGTCGATCCCGAGGATCCGCGCGTGCGCGATAGTCGCCGCGACGTACACGACGTGCAGCGCTCCGGGTACGTCGATGCCCTCGATGTAGTTGCCGCCGTCGGTGAGAAAGCGGGGGTCTTCCGTGCGCAGGACGCGCGTGCCGAGAATGCTCACGGGCGCATTGTGGGCCCGTGAGGCATTCTCGGCGCAAGAGTGGGACTAACTGGTGGGGTCCTGCGGAACCTCGCCGCGCCACGCGCCGGTCTCGGTGCCGCGGTCTTCGATGAACTCCTTGAACCGGTTGAGGTCACCCTTGGTCCGCAGGCGGACGACGCCGAGGGCGTCGGCGGCCGACTCCACGAACCCCTCGGGGTCGAAATCCAACTGGAGCATGACCTTGGTCGTCTCCGGAGCGATGCGGTGGAAGGTCACGACCCCGGCGTTTTCGGTGCCGTCGGTGCTCTTCCACGCCACGCGCTCGTCGGGGATCTGCTCGGTGATTTCGGCGTCCCATTCGCGCTTGACGCCGGCGATCTCGGCCTTCCAGTGCAGTTGGGTGTCGGTGACCTGACGCACCTCGTCGACGCCCTCCATGAAACGGGGGAATTCTTCGAACTGCGTCCACTGGTTGTAGGCGGTGCGGACAGGTACTTCGACTTCGATGCTTTGTTCGATGGTGGACATGCCTTCGCACTACCCGCGCGCCCGCATGTTTAATCGAGAACGACGTCGGGTTTTGGCAGTCCTTCGGCTTCGCACAGCATGTAATACGCCTGAAGAATTCCTCCCGCGTCAACAATGCTCTCAATGTTGCCGTCGGCGTCCAGATTGAGGTTTGCTCCCCAGATCGCGAAGAACACGTCGGTGGTCTCGGTGTTGTCTTCCGGGACGATGAGCGTGTGCACCGAACCGGCGGGTTCGTAGAGAAACGACCCGGCGCGGTTCACAAAATCGGACTCCTTGTACTTCCACGCACCGCTCGTCGTGAACGCGTACACGGGACCGGTGTGTTTGTGCGTCTGCACCGCGTATCCGGCTTCGAAGCGGTTGCGGATCACCCAGAGCCCTTCGCGTTCCTTCACCTGGAGCACTTTGAGCAGCGAACCGCCGCCGATATCGACCCACGGCAACTCGTCGTCGCCCCGATGAATAGCGCTGGGAAGCTCAAGCATGGTCATGGACACGAGCGTAACCGCGCGCCAGAATTGCGTCGCCGCGTCGCCGCACTCGAGCGGATCGCGTTGAAGCTCAGGCGGGGGTGACGTCGCCGTCGACGGTTGGGGTGGGGACGACGACGAGTTGCCG
>Ga0163153_10001679_pt1 | contig 34631 bp, 35 predicted proteins | sample OliLakLV19MP6IB1_FD_148629 | JGI IMG/M metagenome (GOLD analysis project Ga0163153, IMG submission 148629) | Freshwater microbial mat bacterial communities from Lake Vanda, McMurdo Dry Valleys, Antarctica - Oligotrophic Lake LV.19.MP6.IB-1 | ecosystem: Environmental > Aquatic > Freshwater >... | reverse complement strand
CGCACGGAGAACGCGGAGAGCACGGAGGAATATTTTTTTTTGCGTTCATCTGTACTTCTGTGGCATGGAGATAATTGATTTACGTTTCGCACGGAGAACGCGGAGAGCACGGAGGAATATTTTTTTTCTGCGTTCATCTGAGCTTCTGTGGCATGGAGATAATTGACTTACGTTTCGTACGGAGAACACGGAGGAATATTTTTTTATTCTGAGTTCATCTGAGCTTCTGTGGCAAGCACTGAGGAGGTATTTATTCTGAGTCCCTCTGTAATGCTGTGGCAGGACAAATATCGACAATACTTATTTCCTATCTTCGCCCCATGCTGGCTCACCCTGGAGCTTCCCGGCTTTATACTCCGCCTTTTTTGATGCTTTGTCTTTCCCATGCCTTGTTTGCCGGGAGTTTTAACATGATGTTGCCTGAATTGCCCCAATACCTGAGGGCAATGGGCGGGGCTCAATACATAGGATTGATCCTTGCTTTATTCACATTGACTGCAGGTATTTCCAGACCATTTAGCGGAAAACTCACCGATACCATAGGCCGGATCCCCATCATGTATTTTGGTGTATTTGCCTGTATATTTTGTGGTATGCTTTATCCGGTGGTGCATACGGTGGCCGGTTTTCTTTTGATCCGGTTTTTACATGGATTTTCTACAGGGTTCAAACCCACGGCGTCCTCTGCGTATGTAGCTGATATTGTGCCCTGGAATCGAAGAGGGGAAGCTCTTGGGATATTGGGTATAAGTTCCAGTGTGGGTTCGTCCGCGACACCTCCTTTTGGAAGTTGGCTGGTATCGGCGTATGGAATCAATACGATGTTTTATTTTTCTTCTGTGCTGGCCTTTTTATCACTATTGATCCTAATCCGTTTACCTGAAACCCTAATAGTCAAACAACGATTTCACTGGTCGCATTTAAAAATAAGTAGGGCAGACATCTTCGACCCCCTGGTTTTACCAGCAGCTATTGTCATGATCTGTTGTTATTTTTCTTATGGGGTATTATTGACCCTGGCCCCTGACCTGAGCGATCGCTTACAAATTGGTAATCGCGGTATTTATTTTACCTTATTCACTTTATCCAGTATATCTACCCGGTTTTTTGCAGGTAGGATTGCGGATCAGATTGGAAGGATACCCGTGCTCAAGTTTTCCATCTTTATCATCATTTTGTCCATGCTGGTATTTGCACACAGTATCTCCCCGGCCTGGTTTTACGGGGCATCCATATTATTTGGTCTTGGAGTTGGGGTATTTTTTCCGACTATCAGTGCCTGGACGATTGATCTTGGGGACGAGGCCAAACGGGGACGGGCTATGGCAACCATGTATATTGCGTTGGAAATAGCTATAGGCGGGGGAGCCTTAGTGGCAGGCAGTTACATTGGAGAGCATGTCGAACGATTACCCTACATGTTTTATTTTTCTGCTTTTATGAGTTTAATTGGTTTGATCTATTTGTACCGGCTGGATAAAAGTACGCTGATGGGATTATACCGGCAACAAAGACAGCTTAGGAAATAAACAGAATTCTGGTAATAGGAAGTCACAAAGAACTACAACAAATAGAACAAAAAATCTATCAAAAACCAATAATTTAGATTGCTTATAGAAACTCATTTGTATAAACTCTCCTTTGTCTTTATCTTCAAAAACATTTATCAATGAAATCAATTCTGTTTATTCCCCTGCTTCTTTTAGTAGAAGCCACCTGGGCTCAGACCAATTCTTCCTGAAAGTCCCTGGAGGGAGTTTGGGAACACGACCATCCTTCCTTGAGAGGAATCTGGTTTTGCAGTAAAGACAAGTACCTCTGGGTAGTTATGCCGAGGACCAGGAATTCTATTGCCGGTTCACAACCAACCATCTAGGAAAAGGCCCGCACCTAAGATGAACTTAGTATATCCACCGGCAATTAGACTTGTGATGGAAAACGGACTATCGTTACTCCTGTTTATTCTAAAAATCCTGCAAATAATATCCCTTTTCAGTTTGATTATGAAATCAACAAAGACAAAATCAGGTATTGGGTAATTCAAAAAGAGGGAACAAGAGATGAAGAACGCAGCGCACGTAAACTGGCAGATTTTAATTCACCCGCAAGACAAGGCTGTGATCAAATGAATGGTTTTGGGGAATATGATATTCCGGATAAGACCGGAAGGTATGTCTATGCGGGTGGTTATTTTGGATGGATCTTATTGGATAAACCCGTGACTGAACCGGGAATAAATATTGAGTCTATGGAAGAAAAAGCAAAAGCCTATGACCAGATCCTGGTATTTGCAGGAAAAGGAATTTGTGACGATAAAGGCAGATATACCTGGACCAGGCAATATGCAAAAGATTGTCGCGAAGAGGACTCCTATTCGAGATCTGTCATTAAAATTGAAAAAGACGGGTCCAATGGGGATCCTGGATCAGCAAGGGAATAGGCTGGAAGGTCCTGTAGCGGCGACTTCAGTCGCTGGAATCGAAGTTCCTTCGATTCAAAGTCGAACTATGAATCGATAAATCGATTCACCAGCGACTGAAGTCGCCGCTACAGGAAAATCGTGCAATTTCACGCCACATCAATAAATTGAAGGCGATTCAATATAATTTAGGTAAATGAACACCATGTATCTAAATCGCCTCCCCCATCTAACTCCAAAAGGAAGGTGCTTTTTTGTGACTTTTTGCACCCATGAATCCATTCCAGTTCATGAATCTATTAGAAAACAGGAAACGGATTTTATTGAAAAATTTGCTGTCTATGACCGAGTCCATGATCTTAATCGTGTGGGGACAAATATTACGGATCCTGCACTCGCACGAATCATTATCAAATCATTGTTTGAATACGACAATAAGTTATATGAACTTTTATATTATTGTATAATGCCAAATCACGTTCATTTGGTTATCGATACTTTTAATAATTCAAATTCTACAGTATTAGCAACAATCTTAAAATTGATAAAAGGCTGCACTGGCCGGAAGATCAATTTATTTTTACACAGAACAGGTACATTTTGACAAAAAGCCAGTTATGATCGTATGATCAGGGATGAAAAGGAATTAGGCAATATTGGAGATTATATTCTGGAAAACCCTGTGAAGGCTGGATTGATATGCAATTGGGAAGATTGGCCGTATACATATTGGAGGTCCTGTAGCGGCGACTTCAGTCGCTGGAATCGAAGTTCCTTCGATTCAGAGTAAGACTTTGAATTGATTAATCAATTTACCAGCGACCGAAGTCGCCACTACAATAAACCAATCTTTCAATTATCTTTAAATCCATGTCCAAAGAAAAAATCCTCCTCATCACCGGTGATGCCGGTGAAAGTTTTGAAGTACTCTATGCTAAACAACGGCTCACGGAAGCCGGTTACCAGGCTCTGATAGCTGCACCGGTGGTAAAACCATTGAACCTGGTCATTCACGATTTTGAACCGGGATGGGATACCTATATTGAACGAAAAGGATATTTGGTAAATGCGGACTTATCCTTTGATGAACTTAACCCGGCAGAATATCTGGCGGTATTGTGCATAGGCGGGCGGGCCCCTGAATACCTGCGCAACAATCCAAAGGTCATCGAATTGGTCAGGCATTTTAACCGGGATGGCAAATATATATTTGCAATTTGTCACGGAATCCAAATCCTGGTCACGGCTGGTCTGGTGGATAAAAAAACAGTCACCTGTTATGAACACTTGCGGTTTGAAGTGGAATCCTGCAGTGGAAATTATGTGGATCACAGCGAAGCGGTACGCGACGGTAATATGGTGACCGGCAAAACCTGGCAATCCCATCCGGAATTTTATGCACTGGTAATGCAATGCCTGGCACAACATCATATCGTAACCACAGACAGCGCTTTGACCAATTAAATATATTTTGATTTAATTCATGTGCGTTTACAAATCTTACGATCAGGCAGCGCTCAATCATCAATACAACAACCGTGAACTCGTGCCTGATTATGCCATCTACCTGGATGATTGGGAAACACGAAGTCAACTTGTACTCAACTCGACGACAACCTCCCACCGGAATTTAGCCTATGGTGAACTGCCGGCTGAAAAACTGGATATATACCCGGCAAACAAAGTTGGGGCACCTACCCTCATCTTTATACATGGAGGTTATTGGCAATCGATGGACAAAGAGAGGTTCCAGTTTGTAGCCAGTGCTTTCCTCCCTTATGATATAAACGTGGTGATTCTGACTTATCCCCTTGGACCAGAAACCGAAATGGATAGAATCGTACAATCTATCCAGCGGGCCATGATTTGGATACAGTCCAATATTGCTCAATACCATGGTGATCCCGATCAGCTCTACCTGAGTGGGCATAGTGCAGGCGGCCACCTATCGGTGATGATGATGACCCGTGAGTTTGGTCCGGCGGAAATAAAACTCAAAGGTATAGTGGCTTTGAGCGGTTTGTATGATTTGAACCCCATTAGATTATCGCATGTCAATGAGAAATTGAATATGGATGATGCCCTGGCCACAGCCATGAGTCCGGTTCGGCTTCATCCAAATGAAGGTTGCCAATTAATATTGGCTGTTGGAGGGGACGAATCGGATGAATATCACTGCCAGACCAAAGACCTTGCCAAAGCCTGGGACAATATGGATAATTTACAAACCCGGTTCCTGCCGGGTCTTAATCATTTTTCTATATTAAGTGAGTTTGCAGATCCTTTATCCCCCTTCCATCAACAAATCATCTCTTGGATCAATAGAAGTTAGTTAGTTGACAGTTAGTCAGTTGACAGTTAACCAGTTGACCGCTGAAACCTGATCGCTGAAACCTGACCGCTGAAACCTGATCGCTGAAACCTGATCGCTGAAACCTGAAACCTGATCGCTGAAACCTGATAAGCTGATCGCTGAAACCTGACTCATCTCGTTCCCACGCTTATCGCCTTTCCCCCTTCAAACTGTATCTCTACCAGCTTTTCACTTTCAATGATTTTAGCCACTATTTTTTTGGATGCCGTTTCGATTACATCACCGGAAGAAGGATAGACATAGGTACCATCAATCCCAAAAGTGATCCATCCGTTTTTACCGGACAGTTTGATGTCCGCGATCTTATGATGAGGTTGACTGGTACAATCAAATACATGCACATATGGCCCGGCATCATTGGATACCCAGATCTCTTTTTCATCAGGTGGGAAGTTGACCCCATGACTGGTGGTGAGGTGAGAGCCTCTTTTCTTTTCAAAACCTTCGACTTCTACCCGGCCAATTCGTTTACCTGTTTTGATATCGCCGATTTCATATCCCAAAATTCCATCCATATTGACATAACAATATTGATCATCGTTGGAAACCGCAAAAGGGCGGATGCCCTTGGGGCCGTTGTGCTTTTTTTGAGTCCAACCCCAGGGATCGTCGGGATTAGCCTGAAATGGACCTACCTGTTTTAAAATCTTATTGGATTTGACATCGGCGACATATAAGTATTCATTGCCCAAAGCGGCGAGGTACATTTTGCTGCCATCTTTGCTGGCCCAGGTATTGTGCGGATTGCCGTAAGGGATCGGGATATTCGCGATGATCTTGCCCAGGTCTGCATCGATCACATCCCAGCTCCGGCCATGTCTTTTAGGGAGGTAAATGTATTTGCCATCCGGAGTTTGTGCATGACTGTCGGGATAGCTCATAATGGGAATTGACCACAGTCTTTTTTCTGTTTTTAAATCAACACATACAAACTGATCACCAGTATAAGAACTCAGATACAAACGTCCGCGTTTGGCATCCGCGCTGACTCCTTTATATTCACCGGTACCGGGCACTTCAAATTTTTTCACCAGACTGTGGTTATTATTTATATCGTAGACATATACCCATCCCTGGTCTTCGGCGACGTAGAGATAGCGCTGGATTTGTGCTTCGAGGGTATTTATAAACCAAATTAATACGCAGGGGATAATCAACTTAACCATTGGGCTGTTTTATTTCGATTTAAAATTACCAATAGATTGTGAAGACAAGTAGGTTGTTTTCAAGGTTGCCTGGCTTTAGGTGAGAACATCGATTTGGTAAGTATATTACATCTACTGTATTTCCGGTGGTTCGAAGTTTAACTGCTCACAAACATAGAGGACACAGAGAATTTAGAGAATCGGGTGTTACAAATGCAATAAATGAAATTAGCCGGAAATAATACTAAACAATCAAATTCTACCCTTAACCTCATTTTAAATTCATAAATTGATGAATGTCGGTGACTTTAATCTTTCAATCCGATATATTTGAGCTCTAAATCTTTGCATGATGTACATCTTTCTCATTTCTTTAATTTCCTGGATCTTTCCTTTGATATCCCCGGACCTCAAAAACAAACCTGAAATTATTTTTGATGGCAAAGATGTCTCACAGCTAAGAGCCTATAAATCAGATCTGTTCCCCGATGATGCCTGGGAGGTCAGTGAAGGTGCCATTAAAACCAAAACCATAAAAAACAATGTGGACTTGGTCACCCGAAATAGATATAAAGACTTTGATTTGAGTTTTGAATGGAAGGTATCCAAAGCGGGCAACAGTGGGGTGTTTTTTCATGTCCAGGAAGATTTTAGCCATCAATCGGGCAACGGCAACAGCCCAAACTGGTTGCAAAATTTTGAATTCCAGATCCTGGATGATATTGATTTTCCGGATAAGACCCCTAACCGATCGGCTGGTTCAGTCTATGACCTGATCACTCCGGAAAATAAATCTTTAAAACCGGTAGGTGCATACAATACGGCCCGGATCATTGTTAAAAAAGCAAAAGTCACGCACTACATCAATGGGCGAAAAATTATCCAATACACCATTGGCAGCCCGGAAATGAACCAATTGATTGCCAAAAGTAAATTTAAGGATAAAAAAGATTTTGGTGCTTACAAAGAGGGCCATATCATGTTTCAGCACCACGGCCAGGAAGTCTGGTATAAAAATATTACGATCAAAAAACTTTGATCCATGGTTCAGGACGATCCTTGCCGGGCTTTATCTTAAAATTCATTTCTTCGCTTAGGGCGTACTGGTGGAATAATTGAAAACGCTTTTCAAAATGGTATTGGGTGATTAAGGGCGTTACATTCATTAGGAGAAGGTTTATGATTTATTTATAGTTGTATTAACAAATCTAATATGGATCCTTATTTGGGGTATGAATAAAAAATCTGGTTTTTTCCATACAAAGCCAAGGTACTGCTCGTTATCCTGGTGACCGTATACGGGCAACCCTGGCGTCCAAAAGCTTAAGTCGGTTTCCCGGCTACTTAAAAATCTAAAAAATTAAATTTTTATCTATATTTATATACAAATTACACGATTACTTCATACCGTTTAGACCTGAAAAATCCTTTTATTATGAAAAAGCTTGCTAACTCTCCTTTGGGATTAATTTTTATTTTAAATTTTGTTTTTGCCTCCTTTGCCTCCGCTCAGAATGGTTCCCCAAAATCCATTTTCGATTGTGTTTATGATGCAGAAGGTGTTCCGGTGATCAAAATCGAAACCAACTGGAATAAACTCATCAATCAAAAAATGGAAGAGGAATACCTCCCAGGCAAGGTGACTTTGCCCTGTGGTGACTTTGATATCCGGGTCAGGGCCAGGGGCATGATGAGAAAACAAGTTTGTTTTTTCCCACCCGTGAAAGTCGACTTTAAAAACGGTCAGCTGGAAAAACAAAAACTGGATACCAGCATTGACAAATTAAAAGTAGTATTCCAGTGCCGTGCCGGAGAAGCCAACAGCGAATTTTTGTTGCGTGAAAAAATGTGTTATGATTTATATAAAGTAATCAGCCCGGATTATTATGTATACCACAAACAAGTAAAATTTGAGTGTATGGACGAGGGCAAGGTAAAATATGCCCTGGATGGTTTGTTTGTTGAAGATGAAGGCGAAATCGCCGACCGGATAGGAGCCAAAGTCATAGAAGTCGGCAAGGTCATGGCTCCTGCCCTGGATCATGACCTGTATGTCCGGATGACCTTTTTTCAATACATGATCGGCAATACCGATTGGTCCATTCCGAATAAACACAATGTTGAAATGATCAAAGTACCCGGGATAGCTAAAATAGTGCCCATGGCTTACGATTTTGACTACGCCGCCCTCGTAGGTACCCCTTATGCTGTTCCCCATGAATCCCTGCCCATCAAAAGTATCTATGAGCGGTATTTTATGGGTCACGGAGTGACCGAAGCCGACGCTTTAGCTACCGCCAAATACTTTGTCTCGAAAAAAGATGCTTTGTTGCAGGTAGTCACTGATTTTCAAGGGTTGGATGAAAAAGCAAAAGCCAACATCAAAAAATTTCTGAATCCTTTTTTCGAAACCGTTCAGAATGAAAAAACAGTAAAACGGACTTTTGTCCAGGAATAGCTTTAATCATCCTGTTTCCAGATCGCCCCGTATAAGTTTACCAGCTGATCATCATAATAATCCGCCTTCTCCATCAGGTGTTTGATCTGGTGATAACCCTGCTGCACATCGAGCTGACGGTCAACCATGATCATAGATAAAATGATTTCATTGCCACGGAGGCTCAGGCTGCTGTGTTGCATTTTATAATTCTGACGCAGGAGGTATTCATATAATTCCTGGATTTGCGTTTTAGGCAGGTAACACAGTACCGCATCGCACAGGATCAGTCCGCTTTGGTCGTGATAAGCGATTTCAATGGTGGCACTACCGTGTATTAACTCCCAGTTGTTGGGACCGCGACGACAGATATTAACCTGATAACCCAGCCTGATCAGAGTATCCTCTATAGTCCGTTGCATGCCTACAGCCTCATAAGGTTCAGCATCGGAAGGCATTTTGATTTTTGTACCGCAATGAAAACAATAATGGCCGGTACTGGATTTACCAAATACAATATTAGAACAGGATTCACAACGTGTTGCTTCATCATCCAGGCCTTTGCTGAATGCCTGGATGGTTTCGACGAGGTAATTGGCGGGTAAAGAAAAACCAATGCTGTTGCCATTTTGTACGATAAAGGTATTGACGCCTACTATACGACCATGTTCATTGATCAGGGGACCGCCGCTGTTGCCCGGATTAAGTGCTGCATCGTGCTGGATGTACTGAATATCATTTTGCATGTGCATGGTGTTGGACACAATGCCCTGGGTGGCTGTATACTTGAGCCCAAATGGATGGCCTACCGCAATGATGAGGTCTCCTTCATGCAATCGGGTCTTGTTCTCGATTTCAATCCATTCAGCATTTCCACTTAAAGGGGGCGCTTTGATGAAGGAAAGGTCATATTTCTGGTCCAGGTAAAGCACCTTCGCCATTTGTTTTGGAATCAAACGACCTTCTACCACCACCTCATTATTATCCCGGACTACATGTTCATTGGTCACGATGAGCCCTTCGTGAGGCAATAAAAACCCGGTACCCGTACTATAAGGAGTAGCGATCTGAACTACATAATCTTTATAGGTCTCGATGATGTCTTTCATTTTGATTTTTGCAACTGTAGGGTACGGATCATCCTGAGCAGGCTGTATGAAAAGGCCAGGATAGAATCGTATTTTAATAATTTGTGATCGAGGACCAGCGCCGGATAATTTTTCTGATGCAATTTTTCCAGGCGAACCAATTCTACCCGAATGGCCCCGCGGTCCGGCAATCCCTTGTGGACAATGGAAGTGAAACCCCGGATACCCGTACAAAAAGCCCATTCCGTAGCCCGAAACAACAAGTGCAACAAATCTTTGGCCGGAAGTGGAAGTGCATAATTGAATAAACTGATCCCCGCTATATACTCTACAATGGCCTGAGCGTAATCCGTATAATCATGATCCAGGTACCATTGAAGTGCATGAAACTCCCGATCCATCAATTCATTTAAGGCGGAGGGTGAAGCGGGTGTGGTAATCCCAAAAGTAGAAACGGTATGATAGATTTCCCTGGCTATTTCGTCTTTGTTGAGTTGCCGCAGTTTGGCCAGTTCCTGGCGCATATGTTTGAGCTTGTGCTGGAGATTTTTCTGGTCCTGGGCAAAATAATTTTTATGGATTTGTTCCACCCGGTCCACGAGCGCCCCCTCCGGCCGGATAAGATAATCCAATTTGTAAATCAGAGCCAGCATGATATATCCGTTGGCTGCGGGATATTGTTCAATCTTTAATCGGCCATGGTCTACGAGTTGTAATGCCTGATCGATCCAACGCATAAAATAAGTCGTCTTATGGATGATCTCGTTTTGGGTTGCCGGGACTATTTTACCGGAAAGGATAGGACTTAAAAAGGCAAATTCATGGATCAACAAATCATCTTGTTTATCCGCATGGATGGCCATTTCTTTCAGTGCAAAATAAAGTTTGTAGGGCGAGGCATCGGAAAGTAAAGTATCAAACAAGAGGATAATCACATTCTCATCGGTAAGCCCATACCGCACATATTTTAACTCATAATTGAGGTCAAGCAATCTCCTCATAAACCCGATATTCATCTGAGTGGTGCTGGCGATCCGGCATTCTACAAATACAATTCCGTTTTTTAACCTGACTTCAATCGTCTTGGATCCCTGCCAGATATCAAAATGGACCAGTTTTTCATCGTGCATCAACACATTGGCCGGCTCGGACCCTTTGATGTATTCAACAAAGTCCAGCAGTGCGTTTTTATACTCTTGTTTTTCGAAATTTTCTATAGCGCGGTCCCAGGCTTCATATTGAGCGGGAGATTTATAGGCATCGGTATATCTTCCAAAAGCGGTTTCATAAACATCGGCTTCGTCCGGTGTGCTTTTTTTTTTAAACCAATGATTCAAAAAGCTCATTTTCAGCCTCAAATATCACACAAAATAAGCAAGTGTTTGGTCTGCACAAATGAACTTAACTTGTGATCGTGTCTTCTCCAATGTTTAGGACCGAAATTCGACTAAAATCACCCGGCTGGTATATCCGGTACCCGGATAAATTCTTTTGCATCGGATCCTGCTTTGCTGAACACTGGAATAAAAGATTAACAGATAGCGGTTTTAGCAGTTTTGTCAATCCAGCGGGAATCGTCTACAATCCCCTCAGCCTGGCACATCAGCTTAATCAATGTATGTTATTAAAGCCCTGGACAGAAGAGGATATCATATTTCACCAGGATCTTTACCACGGTTTACACCACCACGGATTGTTTTCATCTAAACAAAAGTCCGCTGTCCTTGAATATATGAATCACCGGTTGAGAATGGCCCATACCCAGTTGCTGAATTCCAATATATTAATTATTACCCTGGGGACCGCCCTGGTCTTTAAGCACAAACCTACCGGTTGGGTAGTCGCCAATTGTCATAAAATACCTCCTGATCAATTTGAAAGGAGGTTTCTGGGTGTAGAAGAAATTGTAGATGCATTCGATCTGATCCTGGATCAACTCAAATCAGCATTTCCCGGTCTGAGAATCATCCTGACCATCAGCCCGGTAAGATATCTTAAGGAAGGGTTTTCAGATAACAGCTTAAGTAAATCGATTCTAATTCTGGCCGCACATCGATTGATTGAAAACCATGTAGGCCTGCAGTATTATCCGGCTTATGAAATTTTGCTGGATGATCTGAGGGATTACCGGTTTTATAAAGAGGATATGATCCATCCCAATGACCTGGCTATCGATTATATCTGGTCCAGGTTTACCAATTTATTTTTTGAACAGGACACCCTATATATCATGGATCAAATCAATAAGCTCCGCAAAGCCGGGCTTCATAGGCCACTTCATCCAGAAAGTGCTGAGCATAAGTCATATATATCCACCTTGGATCAAAAAATCCTGGAATTGAAAAACCAATACCCTTTAATTGTATGGGAATGAAACTTGGATTTTGACCCCAATAGGGACAGACGAAGAAAGACTTCGACGACAATCCCTTTATTTAGCTAAAATTGCGCCTTAAACATAATTCATCAAAAACCCCGATATTTGACTGCGAGATTGACCTGCCAGGGCCGCTGGATGAAGTAAAAAAAACCCAGCAGTATTTTCAGGGTAGGAAAACACTCTGGGTTATATGAAAAGACTCACTCTAAATTTCAACTTGCAAAATCAATAATCGTTGATGATGTCAGGCTCTTCCTTTTAACAATGCCTTCGCTTTGTTTAAATCCAGGAAGTAAATCATTTTGACGGTCAGATTATTGGTTTGTGGGATGCTCCAGGTATGGGCAAAATTGTCATTATACGTTTCCTGGAAATATATTTCTGTGCCATGACGTGACCATCTTCTAAAAACAATTTCATTTTCTCCATCATAGCCGGCGATTCCGTACTTGAGATCCAGCCTGTCACCAATGGTGCTTTGTCCGGCATAATTAATCCTGCCATCTATAGAAAACGGCGTATGGGTATACGTATTGGCGATATAAGGGGATAAAGACAATCTCAAAGGGGGTTGATTATTTTCCAGCCCGGTTATTAAATCACCACATTGAAATACCATGCCATCTACTTTAGGATCAATGGTCTGACAGGAACCGGATTCACCAAACCTTTTAATATGTCTTGAAAACTGAAGACCCCAGGTTTGATTTTTTATTTTTGGGAAATGCAAAGCCATATAGGGAATTTTCATTTCCACTGCCCATCCGGCTTTTTGAATGAGTACCGCGCTTTCCCAAATCGCATCCCAGCTATAGTCGATTTTGGTCCAGCTATTTCCATTGCCCATAGCTACAAAAGGGGTAGGTTCCAATGCGATAAACTGACTGGCTGAAGGAATATTTGCCCATAATACATCATTCCACCTTCCATCAATTTTGGGACTGGCCTGCACTTTAGTGGCCACATATTGTCTTCTCGATGCGGTATTGGCTCTAATTAGCCTGTCCGCTGGATTTGCTCTGGACTCCAGAACGATTGAAAGAAGACAGATTAAAAAAAGATATTTCATAATAACGCCGTAAAAAGAAGTGGATTTAAAATTTATGGTTTGCAGCCAGTCAAGAGTTGAAGTAAGTTTATACATTAATTTACCGGACAAAAATAGAATTCATCTTTTCCATTCGTTCACCCCAAATGGGTGAAACAAATCATTTCGTCTATTAATTAATTGTTAATCTATAGAGTCTGGTAAAAATGAATAACAGTATAACTTCAGGACGATAAAATGGTTACAGGTTTTAACACCTGCTCATTTGTTTTCATTCTATTCGATTCAAAAGATGTTTAAAAATAAATCTATCACCGTCAATTTTTCCGGAGATACACATTGCCGTATTTGGATTTAAAACTGTATTTGGTTCCGCGTCCGGGTTTGGCCATGACTTCCGTGTGAAAGTCCTTTTGTTTTAATCCCTCGCCTGAAAACTTAATACTGAGATTGGAATAAATAGAACCATAATCGGTGGAAGCAAATAATTCACCTATGGCGGAAGTATGAAGAGCCGCATCTACACCTCCATACGTGGACATCGCAGTAAATGGCATGGTTTGATTGAGTTCTTTGACCTCGACCACGCCGTATATGGATTTGACTACGGTGGCCATGTTCATAGGGACTTTGATATCCAGTACGATTTCTACGTCGTGTCCCCAACTGGTCATATCAAAACCACCCCCCTTTTCATTTTTGTATTTTTCAAATTCGGATTTGTTTTTAAAGACCAGGGTTTCTCCATTTCGCCTCACGGTAATGCGTTGGGGAAGGTCTTTGATTTTCGGTATTTCCCCCTTGACGGCAACCCGGTCCGCGGTGACTATGGAAGTGAGCTGAAAGGCATCATCGTTTTCCCCCCCGTTGATGAGTACGGTACCGGTGATGGAGATTTCATTTTTGTTCCAGCTACTGACCCGGATCAGATTGGGGTAATCAAAATTAAAATCGATGCTTTGACCTGAAGTTACAGGGATGGTTTTGTTGATGGAGGTTTGCGCAGTGCACATCAAACTCCAGCCCAGGAAGCCCAGAGCTAAAAAATTTCTCATAATTAAAAATTGAATTCCTTGAAAAAATAGAAAGTCGGAATAAGGGATGTTCTTTCGTGTTTCCTGATTACTTTTTTCTGAGGTAAATCTTACTGTAATCGGAACGCAGGTCCAGTTTTAATCCGCCTCCATTGATTTTACCCAGGACTTTATTGCTGCTCATATTGACCATCTCACCGTCTTTGTCTGTCGTTGTTTTGGTCAGTTCGATTTTAAATTCGGGTGCCACAAACATTTCACCATAAGAGGTTTTCATGCTTAGGTCCGCTTTAAGGGTAGCTGGTAAACTGACATCGACGGTGCTGTAAATGGAGATCAGGGAAATAGGGCCTTTGACATTGGATGAAAAATCGGCATCGATTGAACTGTAGATGGTCTTTACCGTAGCGGGGCCGGTCACGTTTTCTAATTCCACGCCATTGTAAGTAGCTGAAATTTCAAGCTCATTTTCGAGGTTTACAAAACGGGCTTTGCCACCGTATTGAGATTCGTATTCATAGGATACGATGACTCCTTTAGGGACCAGGATTTTAATCGCCGGGGATTTAGTTTTGTTCAATTGATTGACCACTACCGCTTCGGTTTTATTGGAAACATTGATACCCAGACCGGTATTGTCTTCCATACCAGACCCGTTGATAGCCACTAATCCGACAGCCCGCTCATCTTTCTCATGGCGTGCATCTTTGGAAGAAAAAATAATTTCATTGCCCGCGTGGCTTTCTACCGTCACACTGCCAATATGCAGCTCAAGCCGGCCGGTAGATTTCTGGACTTTATATTCCTGAGCCTTCAGAGTCACCAGGTTTACGATCAACGCGAGAGAGAGTATGAATTTTAAAGTATTCATGTTGTGATAGATTTGTTTGGAAATAAAAAAAAAGGTTAAAGAATATGTATTTAAGTTAACTTGAATATGCCTTTGTAAGCCTCATCCTTTACTGCTTTGACCGGGTTGTTTTGGCGGGTGAGGCGTTCTAAATCAGCAAGAATGGATTTTTCTTTCATCTGTACCAGGAACTGAATGAGCGCAATCTGGATGACCGGGTCTTTTTGATGCGTCAGGGATTTAATCAGTAGTTGTTTCACATTTGGTTCATGATAAAACCGGCTCAAGGCCTCCAGGGCTGCGAGCCTGACATTGGAACTACCATCGCTTTCCATGGCAAAGGCCAGGGCTTCAATGATTTCGTCGTCTGCAGCGGACAGGGTATTGGTTGCATATACGCCTAACATCCTTTGACTGGCAGATTGATCATCTTTCAATTGATCCAGCATCAATTGTTTGGTTTGTTTTAGCTCAAGTTGTAGCCGGGCCAATTCGTGTTTTTGATCCAATGAAGATTGGACCATCCACCACGCACCTCCGGCAAGGATCAATACAAGGACAGATGCTGCTATTCGATAAAGATGGATTCCGGATAATGTCCTTGTTTTGGGTTTGGAGTCGCGTGCTTCCAGCCAGGATTCAAATCGTTGAGTCATTTTTCCGGAGGGCACTTCGGGCAGAGGTTGTTCCATCTGGCGAAGGAGCTGCTGGATTTGTTGATATTCAGCATAGAGGTTGGGATCATTATCCAACCATTCCCGGATTTCGACTTTTTCTGTTTCGGATAACCGGCCATCGATAAAGGCGATGAGTTTTTCAGTTATATTTTCTTGTTCCATAGGGTTCTATTTGGATTCCAGTTGAAAAAATGAGGTCCTGAGTTTTTCAATCGCCCGGAAGACTTTTACTTTGACATGGGTTTCCGTGATACCCAGGATAGCTGCAGCTTCATGGTATTTTAACTTCTGAAAACGGGTCAGTACCAGGATTTCACGGTCTTCTGCAGGAATATTCGCCAGCGCCTGGTGAAGGCGTTCGTCCTGTTCCTGCTGGTCTTGTTCATTGTGGTCGCAAAGGTGTTGGTAAGGTGCCATATCGGTATATACCAGGGTTTTCTTTTGTTGGGTATGATCCAGAAAACTGTTCCGGGCTATCCGGAAAATCCAGGATTCAAAGTTCATTTCCGGATTAAAACTGTTTTTATACTGAATCATTTTGATGAACACATTTTGTGTCAGGTCTTCCGCCAAATGATAATCGCCGCTCATTTTTCCCAGGTAATGGTAAATTTTGCGATGGTATTTCTGAAATAATAATGCAGCTTGAGAGAGGTCGCCCTCTTTGACCTTTTGCATTACTACCCCGTCTGACATAAGATCCTGTACTGGTTGTATCTTCTGAAATGAATACAGTAAATTAACACAATGGTTACAGGTGAGCAATAAAAAATTTTAAAGAAATTTTAATATCAATAAAAAAAGTATTTTAATTCTTGCGTAACAATATGCCTTAAAACTATTGCAGTGCAAGGGTTTTAAGGCATATATAATTTAGGATAAATAAAAGGATATCATCGTATAAAGAATAATTTTAGTCGAATAATTCTATCGTTTCGGGAAGAAACTATTGACAAACAAGCAACCTTTAGTGTAACATTGTTCTCATTCTTCGCATCTGACTCATCTAAATCGGGGACAGAACGGTCAAAAAGAATCTGCGGTACATTGAAAAGCTAAACGCAGATTGGCTCTGATCTTACGATAAGACTCCACACTAAATTTTAGAAAAGAAAAACTAAATCTGTGCATCAGTCAACCTAATCCACCAGGGCAGCTTATGTCCTGACGGTAACGGTGGATTGTACATAGCTCTGAAAATTATTTTATTCAATAACCTTATATAAAATCCTATTATTATGAAAATCCTGTTTTTAGTAGTCTTAGTTGCCGCGGTGAATACCGGGTTATTTGCAGCTGATCTCCCCGTAAGGATCATGGCCAGCAGCAAGTTGATTATTATTGAAAAAGATCAATGGAAAGCCCCATCTATTGAAATTACGATCAGCGAGGCGAATGGTAATGTATTGGTGCATGAAAACATCAAAAAATCAACCAGGTATAACCTCAAACATGTACCGGATGGCAATTATATCCTGGAAATCGAAGACAACCAGAAAGTCAAAATTCAACAATTGGCCATTCAACAAGGCAGTTTGCTGAGCGAAGGGGTTAGTACCATTTACAAACCCGTGATAAGAACCCAGGACGGAAAGCTTGACTTAAACCTGATGGCTCAGGGGCAGGATGCCGTCATCACCATCCGCAACAGCGACAACCGGGCCACCTTTACGGAGCACATCAAAAATGAAGTGAGTGTTACACGCCGGTTTAATCTCGAAGAATTGGAACCCGGTGAATATTATATCGATGTTGCTATCTCGGGTAAAACGTTTACCCGGCTAATTTCAAAGTCTTCAAATGCTATTCTGCTTTAAACAACGCAGTCATACCATTGGTCAACAGTAAGGCTTCTTGCATAGGAAAACTGGTATTAACCCCTTACTGTTTATTTTTAATTATTCGGATGACCCCGGACAAGACTAAATTTTCCCTTATCCAATTTCGAATGAAATCAAATGACCCCTGGAGCCTGGCTCACAGGGGTTTTTGATTTTCGATCTTTTACCTTTTCTTGCGGTTTAATGTAGAGCGGGTTTTAGTAGCCTTTACTTTTGTATTTCCCTTTTTACCGGAGACCGTCGTCCTGGTTTTGGTTGCTTTAACCTGGTGATTCCCTCTGCCGGCCGTGACTGTCGTTTTGGTCCGGTTGACCCGGTGGTTATTTACCGCAGCATGGTGCCTCGTCCTCACGGTTACTGAACTGACCCGGACCGGTGTATAGACTCTGTGCGCCCTTACGACCCGATGTACCGGTGATACTATATACCCGGTCCGGTAATGCATTCTAAAAGGGTGAAATACATGCCATCCCAGGGGACGCCAGGGTCTCCACCAACCGGGGTAATTTCCCCAACGCCAGGGGGAGACCCAAGGTCGGTATAGCGGAGCATAAATAAATCGGACAGAAGGCCAATACCAGACATTCACGATCAGGGCTTCATCCATTGAAACCGAAGGGCCCTTTTTTGATTTTATTGCATCTTCTTCTTCCTGCGGTTCCACGATCACCGCATCGCCATAAATTTCTTCATCTCCTATAATTTGAAGGACAGCTGATTCCTTGCCATCCTGTTCGATTTCAATGACGGCGATATCCTGGTTTTCAGACGATGATACGGTCGCTTGCAATACGAGGGCATGGACATCTTTATCCATATGATCAATGACTTTTATATAATCAATTTCGCCGTCTCCATTAAGATCCAGATTGTTGACGTGGTTGTTTTCAGAATTAAGCAGTTTTTCAAACTCTTCCGGGGAACTGGCTTTTTTGAATAGCTCCAGGGCGCCTTCGAGACTAAAATCATCCCCGGGAAGTCCTGTGGAATCCGTTTTAACGGAAGATTGAGAAAAAAGGGGACTGAGGGTAAACAATAAGCCCACAGTCAGCCAAAGATTTGATGTTGTTTTCATACGATGTTTGATTAAAGCATTTATGATTGGATCATTCCCGAACCAAATAGTTTAATTGGTGATACAATTTTGTTATTTATTGATGAAAACTCCCTCACCCTAAGGGGTAATTTTTATCTAAACCCAAACCCCAACCCAGCATAACAATTCGTTCAGGTTGAATTTATCCCGGTAAAACTATATTATATTATCTTTATTTTTTTGAAAAATGCCGGGTAGCCCAGCAGCAGTGCCACTGATTCGTCCGCCGGCCACACTAAATTTTAAAAAATAGGAAAGAAAAGTCTTTTCAGATAATTATAAAGAGACCAAAAGCCGGGATAGCTCAGTTGGTAGAGCAACTGATTCGTAATCAGTAGGCCGAGGGTTCAAGTCCCTTTCCCGGCTCTGAATAATAGGAAAGACGCCAAAGCAAGCGGCCGGGCCGAGGGTTCAAGTCCCTTTCCCGGCTCAAATTCAATGAAGATAAATTAAAGAATGAAAAAATGAAGATGCGGTGGCGTTGATGTTTAAGTGGGCCGCATCAAAAGAATGAAAGAATGAAAAAATGAAAGAATGAAAAAATGAACGAATCATGAGCATTGATTTAAATGCACTCGACAAATATTATTTGCAGCAGGAAGAACCCATTAAAAGCTGTTTATTTGCTTTAAGGGCAATTGTACTTTCTCAGGATCCGGATATCACCCATGAATTGAAATACGGGATGCCTTTTTTTTCTTATCATGGAAAAATGTTTTGTTATTTATGGGTTCATAAAAAACTCCATCGCCCTTATCTCGGCATGGTAGAAGGTATACGGCTGGACCACCCAGACCTCATGCAGGAAAAACGATCGCGAATGAAAATCATGTTGTTTGACCCGAATAAAAACTTACCTTTGAAGACCATCGTAACCATACTACAGCAGGCATTGAATTTCTATAAAAAAGGGGTGATTAAAACCGGAAAACGTCAACGTGCCAAATTTGTTTTCAGGGAAAGTTAAATTTAGTGGTAAATACATCAATAAATAACCTCGGGGCTCCATAGTCATTTCGTACCGCGAAGGTTTAGTTTACCTTTACCGAAACCTTCAAAGAAATTTTATGTCCGCACGTTACAGGAATTGGGGAATGACCATGTTGATCAGTCTGTGTTTTATTTCAATCCTGACAGCCCGGTTGCGCCTGCCCGCCCTGTTTTCAGACCATATGGTCCTGCAACAAAACCAGAATGTGGTTTTCTGGGGCTGGTCTGACCCGAATGCTACCATTACGATTTCCTGCAGCTGGGAAACTGAAGTCCATCGGGTCAACGCTGACAACAAAGCCCATTGGAAGACCCTGGTGAAAACACCGGCTGCGGGTGGACCTTTTACCATATCCATCTCGGAACGAAATACGATCATCTTGCACCACGTCATGGTCGGTGAAGTCTGGCTTTGCAGCGGACAATCCAATATGGAATGGACTCCCTCAGCCGGAATAGACAACAAGGCGGAAGAGATTGAAAATAGCAACAATCCGCTGATCCACCACATCCGGATCCCCAAAGGGTCCTCCGATTACCCCCAGGAAAATGTGGATGCATCCTGGGAAGTATGCAGCCCGGAAAGCATGCCCCATTTTAGCGCAGTGGCCTATTTTTTTGCTAAAGAACTCACGGAACGATTAAAAATACCGGTTGGTATAATACACAGCAGTTGGGGTGGGTCTGCTGCAGAAGCGTGGACCCCAAAAAACCGGATTGATGCGGATCCTGAATTTTCAAAATGGAAAGAAGTATTTCCGGAGAATTATCAATGGCCCTATTTACCGGGGACTACTTATAATGCGATGATCTACCCTTTGACTCCTTACCGTATTGGCGGAGTGCTCTGGTACCAGGGGGAATCCAATACCAGTAATGCCCTGGTTTATCGCAGGTTGTTTCCAGCGATGATTTCCAGTTGGCGGGAAGCCTGGGGTTATGAGTTTCCTTTTTATTTTGTCCAGATTGCACCTTATAATTATGGACGTCCACTGCAAGGTTCCCTGGTCCAGGAAGCCCAGCTCAAAACCCTGGATACCCTCAACAATACGGGGATGGTAGTGACCACCGATATCGGCAATATCCAGGATATCCACCCTAAAAACAAACAAGAGGTGGGCAAACGACTGGCCCTCTGGGCATTGGGTAAAAACTTCAATCAATCCCTGACTTACAGTGGCCCTCTATACAAATCAATGACCATTGAAAACAATAAAGTCATCATCACGTTTAACCATACCGGCGAAGGTTTAATCATCAAAGGGGATAAACCAGAACTGTATAAAATAGCAGGGGAAAACAGGCAATTTGTAGAAGCCCAGGTCGAAATCGACAGGGATAAGCTGATCTTTTCGCATGAAAATGTACCCGAGCCGATTGCAGCCCGTTATGCATTTTCCAATGTATCCGAAGGCAATCTGTTTAATACAGAAGGTCTGCCTGCCTCTCCTTTCCGAACGGATGACTGGCCGATTGTGTACAGCAATGTAATGATCAAATCCGTTTACGATCCAGCCAGTCAGGGATTCCTGGTTACGATGGAAGGCGAAAACACAGACCAGATCGTGTATAATCTTGATGGCAGTGAACCGGGAATGCAATCCAATAAATACACGGGGCCATTTCTGGTAAAACAAAAAACACAGATCACTGCAAAAGCCATTACCCAACAGTTGCTTTCGGAAAATACTGCCGCTAAAGAAGTATTGATGCACAAGGCAACCTACCGTCCCATTAGTTACCTGAGTTCCTATAGCACCAAATACGGAGGTTCCGGAAACTATACGCTGATCAACGGACAGCGCGGAAATGTCAATGCGGTCAATGATAAAGAATGGCTGGGCTGGGAAGGCAATGATATGGAAGTGGTATTGGATCTGGGGGAGAATACCCGGACGAGGAAGATTGAACTCAGTTTTTTGCAAAACCAAAATGCCTGGGTATTTTTACCCAAATCCGTGGAAATCTCTGTGTCCTCTAACGGTAAACAATACAATGAAGTATTTAATCACGAAGAACCTTTAAAAAACGATCGGGTTAATTTAGACAGGATCCTCACGGCACATCTGAATCAAAACGTACGGTATGTTAGAGTAGTGGCTCGCAATCAGGGGATTTGTCCACCCTGGCACCCGGGTGCAGGAAGTAAATCCTGGTTGTTTGCCGATGAGATCATAGTGGAATAAGGTTGAGGTTGAGGTTGAGGATGAGGTTGAGGCATGCTGGTTAAACTCATCTGACCCCGATGGCCAGAGCCTGTGTGATTTGATCCAGATGATGCTTGCTGTGCCAGGCCACTTTGTCGATTTCTTCTTTAAGGGTCCGATCGCCGGTCTCACTATGTAAAAATGGATTGGAGCCCAGTTGCTCATAATACAACCGGGTAAAATGGATAATGGCAGTCCTCACCGCGGAAAATATATTTTTATTTATTTCCAAAGGAAGGGAATGATACTCCAGATCACGGCACCAGCTATCCTGATCAAACGCCCAGACCATGGGTTTGGGTTGTTCCGCTATAGCCCTGCGTATCCTTTCATACAACACCGTTTCCGCATCGGCGATATGATGTAATAATTGGCGAATAGTCCACTTTCCTTCTGCATAGGTCAAATCATATAAGTCAGGAGACAACTCAAAATACTCGAGGGCCTGCGCTTTGGTAGTTTCGAGTTGTTCTAGGATATCCATCTTATTTCAATGCGCTCATGACCTTCTCCAATAATACGGCAATTTTGGGTTTAGGGTCACCGGGCCCTAAGGTTTCTATAGGAAGATAGCCCTGATACACAGAATTTTTGATGATGGTAAATAACCGCGGTAAATCCGTCTCTACTTCTTTGCCCTGGACAAATATTTTTTCTTTGATCTGCCAGTTGACAGCATAAGGAATCGTTTTTTCAATGGCCTGGTAGGGGTCTTCTTGCCGGTAGCTGCCAGTGTCCAGGATCAAACCAAACCAGGGAGAGGAGATGGTCTTCATAAATTCAATGACATGATCGGAGGTCAGGATAAAATCATTGTGGTTTTGTAAGCCAATGATGACACCATGTTTTTTACCGTGTTCGACACAGCGGTTGATTTCAGGTATCATCCACTCCATGACCTGGGCACGGGTATATCCGGCTTGTTTTTCCTGTCCGCCGAAGATGCGGAGTACCGGTGCCCCTAGCCTGGCAGCTACTTCTATCCAGGACAACACCCGTTGTACCTCTGCTTCACGTTTTATTTTATCCGGCAGAGTAAAATCATTCCTCACCCCGGTTCCCGTGATTTCAATGTTAAGTGCATGAGCTTTGCGTTTGATGCCAAACAGATAATCATCGGCTGGTACCTGGGGATATCCTTTAAAATAATATCCGGTAATGTCTACTCCGTCAAAACCAAGATCCGCACAATACGTCAGCAAATCCATGATATCCATGCTCCCTGCCATCAGAGGCGCATTAAATGAAAATGCATTGAGGCTGGTTTTGAGACGTTGTTTCGTGGTTCCACCAAAAGGGATTTCTGCCTTTAGCTTTTGAACAGGTATACCGGAAGCCACCAGTGGAAGAGCCAGCATATTTTTGATCGTTTTTCTTCGGGTCAATTTCATCATATTAATTTTTCTGATACTAATGTTGTGATTATACTTCAAAACCAGAAGGGTACCCGATAGTTAATTAGGTATAAGGCTTACTATTGGATAGAATTGTTTTATAAAATCAAAAATTATCGAGTGTCCTGAAATATATAGTCCAACCCACCAGGGACCTGGATCAGGAATTAACCGTACACCTCTATATGGATCTGGGTAAGGAATCCCTCGAGAATCTCATTGAATAAATGGGGATGTTCCATCATCGGGGCATGGCCACAACGATCCAGTAAAACTAATTTTGAATTGGGAATCAGTTCATGAAATCGTTCCCCCACAAACGCCGGGGTAATCGAATCTTCTTTACCCCAGACCAGCAGCGTTGGGGCTTGAATAGTTGCCGCCAATTGCTCTACATTGTTGCGCATAGCGCTTTTAGCAGTCAATACAATGCGCAGTCCCTTCATACGATCGTTGACAATATTAAACACTTCATCCACCAGTTCTTTATCGGCCATGGCGGGATCGTAAAATGTAAGCTCAGTTTTGTTTTTTATAAATTCATAATCACCCCGTTTTGGGAAAGTAGTCCCCATGGCGGATTCAAATAAACCCGAACTACCGGTCAGCGTCAGTGATCTGATTTCGTTGGGATATTTTAGGGTATACAATATAGCCAAATGTCCCCCCAGCGAATTGCCCAGGAGGTCCAGCGAAAAAATTTGTTTATAGTCTACAAATGCTTTGATGTGTTTTACCAGTCCTTCGAGGGACACTTCGGTAATAGGAAGTTCGAATATGGGTAAGATCGGAACCACCACATTGAGTTTGCCTTCAAAATGAGATAATATCCCTTTGAAGTTGCTCAGTGCACCAAACAGACCATGCAATAAAAGCAGCACCGGTTTACCGGGGCTGGTCTCAATGTATTTAAATCCATGATCTTCGGTCACTCTATAATCCATGACGATTTTTATTCAAACTGCTGGTGTTGCTACCCTGTTATAAAACGACGAAGATAATTAAATGAACATGCCCTTCAAAATTTTATTGCATTTGTAACTTTTACCATTGGGCTCCGATTCTTACTATATACACCCAGGTTAATCATAGCCCGGGAGAATGTTTTATATCCATTGCCGCTTTAATAAGCTTTGCTTCCTATTTTAGCTTCAAGTTTAACGGGTTGAATTGAACAAGGGGCTTATCTTCAAACCATGAATAAATTCACCTCATTTTGGTTTTCACACGGGTATAGTTTATTGTTTATTTTGTTGAGTTTAAGTCCTATCCAGGCCCAGAAAAATCAAACCTATGTCCAACCCGTATTTGCCGATCCAGAGAGGGTTCAGCGGATTGAGCGTATGCTCCCTGCGATAGATAGTTTATTTAAGTCCTATGCCGATGCGAGGCAATTCCCTTCACTCAGTTATGGTATAATAGTAGATGGCCGGCTATTGTCTTCGGGAAGTTCAGGTTTTATTCAGACCACGGCCCAAATTAAAGCAAGCTCCTCGTCGATGTACCGCATAGCTTCCATGAGTAAAAGCATTACCGCCTTGTGTATCCTGCAACTGAGGGATGCAGGCCAACTCCGGTTGGATGACCCGGCCAGGATATATATCCCTGGTCTAAAAACCAATAAATTATTAACAAAGGATGCCCCGGAGATCACCATACGGCATTTATTGACCCATGCTGCTGGTTTTCCGGAAGATAATCCCTGGGGTGACCGTCAATTGGACGATAGCAAAGATGATTTGACAGGGCTTATCCAGCAAGGTACCTGGTTTTCCAATGTGCCGGGAGTGACCTATGAATACAGCAACCTGGGCTTTGCCCTGCTGGGTCAAATCGTTGAAAAAGTCTCTGGACAAACCCTGGAGGCCTACACTAAAGAAAAAATATTCAAACCGCTCGGCATGACCCATACTCAATGGGAATACTCCAAAGTTCAACCCGCCCAACTGGCCAAAGGTTATCGGATGATGGATAAAACCTGGGTGGAGGAACCCCTTTTGCATCACGGGACTTATGGAGCAATGGGTGGCTTGATTACCTCCATCGAGGATTTTTACCAGTATGTATCTCTCCATATGTCTGCCTGGCCTCCGCGCGATGAAACAGAGAGCCCGGTATTAAAAAGAAGCAGCCTTCGCGAAATGCATATGCCCGCCAATTTCAGTGGATTTGATCCGGGGTATAAATATCCATCGGGTCGTGCTTGTGGGGTGGTGGCGGCCTATGTATACGGATTAAACTGGCTGAGGGATTGTGAAAATCGTATTTATATTGGCCATAGCGGAGGATTACCGGGTTTTGGAAGTCAATGGCGTTTTTTGCCCGAATATGGAATAGGGGTGATTGCTTTTGCCAATCTCACCTATGCTGGCTTAGGTAATATCAACCTACAGGTATTGGATACCTTGATTCGAAGGGCTAAACTAACCTCCAGGGTTTTGCCGCCATCAGCTATATTAGATACCCGTAAAAATCAATTGATATCTTTATTGCCGGACTGGAATGAAACAATGCTAAAACCTTTAACTACCGCAACAGATCAGATATTTGCTGAAAATTTTTTTCCGGATTATCCTCTGGAAACAATGCGCAATAACCATCAGGCATTATTTAAATCCATGGGCAAACTCCTTGCTATTCAAGAATGGAATCCAGAAAATCAATTGCGCGGAAGTTTTATCCTGCGCGGGGAAAAAACAAAACTCCGTGTATTCTTCACCTTAAGTCCTGAAAACCCGCCGCTGATCCAGGAGTTATCTATAAATGAAATTAAATAACACCATCATGCAATTCAAAACGTTTATGCTCAGTTTAACCGTTTTCAGTTTTTTCGCTAACGGTCTGGCCCAGCACGCCCCGAAAGGTAATTTATTTATCATAGGCGGAGGTGATCGACCTGCTGCCATGATGAAAAAAATGGTAGAGGCTGCCAGGTTTCGGCCCGGGGACTACATAGCCATATTGACCATGTCGAGCGCCAACCCGGATACTTCTTTTTTTTACATCAAAGAAGACCTTCATCCTCATTGTTCTAATGCGATCAGCAAACTGCATTTTACTAAGACCAATGTAAACAATCGCCTGATGCTGGATTCACTTAAAAAAGCCCGGTTGATATTCATTACTGGTGGAGTTCAGAGCCGGTTTATGGATGTAGTTTTAAATACTCCTGTATTTGAAGCAATTCATCAGGCTTACCAGATGGGTGCTACCATTGCCGGTACCAGTGCAGGAGCTGCAGTAATGAGCAAAGAGATGATCACCGGTAGCCAGATCAGAGCGGATACCCTCTACGATGGCAGCTTTGACCGCATAGAAAAAGGTAATGTCGAAATTAAACCAGGACTGGGTTTGATGACGAATGCCATCATTGATCAGCATTTTATTGTTCGTTCCCGGTACAATCGTTTGTTGACGATATTGGCTCAATATCCTGAAAAGACAGGTATCGGGATCGATGAAGCAACAGCTATCCTGGTCAATGGGAATGAAGCAGAAGTCGTCGGAGAAAGCCAGGTCATAGTAGTCCGAAGCCCTCAACATGTAAAAGCCATAAACGGAAAAATAGTATCGTTTAAAAACGCCAATCTGGGTATTTATACGGATGGGGAGAAGTTTAAGCTTTGAGGTAAGAGTAACGAGTAACGAGTAGCGAGTAGTTGAGAGCAAATGACAAATTCAAATGGAAGTTTTTTAGCGGGCATAAAACATGAGGTGAGAGCTTCGAACTTCGTTGATAGTTTGAATTGACCTTGCGGCTTTGCGTGTCTCGGCGAGAAAAAATATTTAATCAAATTTCAAGGTCCCAAAACTTTTATAGTCATGAAAATTAGGGCTCGTCGGTTGCCACCACCAATGTGCTGTATCCGAATCGTAATCGATGCGGTAAGTATTTATTCTCCAGGTTGTGCCTTTTCGGGGTGGTACATTGGCCAAGGGTCTCAATAAGGCATAGGGGATAAAAAACTCAGCGGACCAGCCGGTGACGGACTCACCCTGGGTATAAATTTTAGTCGCACGGCGAGTGAGTTTATTGCCACTATAATTCCAGGGGCGCCATCCCATAAAATTGCCGTTGAGATTCGGTACCAGGATGGCCAGTTCTTTGTTATACGGAGAGAGTTCATATTCAAAATAGATGGGGTGTTTTTCTTCTGTCCAGAAAAAAATCTCGACGACATCTTCATTGAACAAATCCGTAAAATCTTCTTTTCGGGTAGAAGTTATCTTCTGGTCTTCACACCAAAACAGGCAATAAACTCCGGTGGAAGAATACAACAATTTAACTCCAGTGACATTTTTCGATTTGGCGGGATCGCGAAGGCTTAGCCGGGTCCATAGAATTTTTTTCCAGGCATCGCCCAGGGTATCTCCGGTAACTTCAAAGTCGACCGTGTGTTTTATGGTCCAAGCTGCTTTTTTGCCTTTAGGAGTTGAAGATTTTTGGGCGGATATTAAACCAGGCAGGTAAAAGAGGATACCTATGAGCCACCATAAATTGAATCCTCTCCAGGATTCCGGAATTAACATGTTTGATCCCTTCATCTTAAAGACTTATTTTTAAGGATACTTTATAAAACTCATTGATATGCGAAAATTCATGCTCCTATGGTCACTAATATACGTGGTTTCTTTTGCTCTGTCGGGGCAGACTACTCCCCTTCGAATCATTATGATAGGGGCCCATCCCGATGATTGCGACCAGGGTGGTGGCGGTACTGCAATTTTATTGTCATCAATGGGACATGCGGTGAAATTCGTTTCGGTGACTAATGGGGATGCCGGCCATCAGAGCCAGGGTGGTGGCATTTTGGCTAAAAGAAGATTTGCAGAATCTCAGGAAGCAGGAAAACGATTTGGGGTGACCTATGATGTATTGGGCAATCATGATGGTGAGTTGACACCCAATCTCGATGTTCGCCTTCAAATCATTCGCAAGATCCGGGAATGGGACGCCGATGTTGTGATCGCACCCCGCCCCAACGACTATCACCCGGACCACCGGTATACAGGGGTACTGGTGCAGGATGCTGCATACATGGTGGCGGTTCCTAATATCGCTTCCGATGTCAAACCCTTAAAGAAAAATCCGGTTTTCCTTTATTTCCAGGACCGGTTTCAAAGGCCTAATCCATTTCGTCCTGATATTGCGATTGATATTTCAACGATATGGGATAAAAAGGTGTATGCCATGGCAGCTCATGAGTCACAATTTTTTGAATGGTTGCCCTGGATTGGCGGCTATGCGGAGGAAGTGCCGGTATCTGCTGCAGATCGCCTGACCTGGTTGTCAAAAAATAGGTCAAGAACCCTTACTCCGGAAATTTTAAAATCGTTGGAAAAATGGTACGGTGCTGATAAATTGCTCCAGGTCAAACAAGCTGAAGTCTTTGAAATCTGTGAATATGGGAGCCAGCCCAATGAAGAAACGATCCGAAAGATTTTTCCAATGTTGAAAAAATGACTGTTATTTCAGGCATCCCCGCCTTTGTTATTTCAGGCATCCCCGCCTTTGTTATTTCAGGCATCCCCGCCTTTGTTATTTCAGGCATCCCCGCCTTTGTTATTTCAGGCGTCCACGCCTGAAATTAAAAAGCGGGATGACTTATGCAGTCACCCCGCTCACGTTTAATTAAATCTTATCGGTGTATTTCTGACCCTCTATTTGTCCGCCATGAATCTTCAAAATATTTGGCATCTTCCTCGTTACGAGGATCAACACCCATCACTACATGGCCATTCTTTAAACCAGATTCGTAGAGTTTTGCTCTATCTTCAGGGATTCCGGATCCCACCAGAGCACCCACTAAACCTCCTGTAATACCACCTGCTCCAGCTCCAGCCAAACCCCCTGCAATAGGACCTGCAATAAGTATTCCGAGGCCGGGTACCACAATACTGGTTCCTATGGCTGCAACAATACCTACAATGGCACCAATGGTACCACCAATTACAGAACCAGTACCAGCACCTTCTGCAGCTTTAGTACCAAGATCCGTTTTCATGGAGTCATCGGAATAATGTTTCTTACGGGTATCTTCTGACATGATCAGGTTAATATCATCTTTTGTGTAACCTCTTTCATGTACACTATTGTAAGCCTTTTCTGCACTCTCACGGTCCGAGAACATTCCGGTTAACATGCGTCGATCTGATTGTTTTTCAACTTTCCTTGGAATTGTTGACGTTTGATTTGAACTATTCATTTGATTTATTTAAATGATAAAATATTAAATTTTAAACTTTTGTGATAATTTGGTAATGCTTTTAAAATGGTTGGTACGTTTCTCTTGCTTCTGATAATAATAGTTGGCTTGTTTTGAACTGCTCCGTTAAAAAAATCGATCCTCTTGCCCAATTGTTAGTTTTAAAGCCAATAAAATTCTAATATGGGCAAGTTCAATCTATCTTGGATTCCATATCCACTCTTTGCTTAAATCGAATAAAATTTATTATAAAAATTATCTGTGTTCGTTCTCTGCACGATATGGATAGAAGTTGATTATTACTACAAAGTTGAGTACTTGACAAATGATAATGTTATATGACTTTCTCTAAATCTTATATGATTCCATATGTTATTTCAGGCGTCCCCTCCTGAAATCCCTGTTAAGCCCGCCTGAAAAGCCGTGTTATTTCAGGCGTCCCCCTCCTGAAATCCCTGTTAATCCTCCGCAATACATACCGGATGGTGATGAACCGGAAAATTTACTGAACCTGCAATAAAACATTGTTGACTTGCTTTATGGTGCAAGCTATTGGCCATATCGATCATCGCCACTGCATCCAGCGTGACCATTGGATTTAATGTCACTTCAGTAAAATGACCACCCCCCTCCGGGGTTTGGATCATAGTACCGGTGGCTGAATCGGAATATGCGGTAACAACCACACCAGCATCCGCACATTTATGTAAAAACGACAGCATGTGGCAACCGGAAAGGGCAGCCACCAAAAGTTCTTCCGGATTGTATTTGGATATGTCCCCACGAAAAGCAGGGTCCGAAGAAGCCAGGATAGTTGCTTTGTTTTCGCCGGAGATCGTATGACTCCTATCGTAGGTACGGTATACTGAGGTGCCAGTGCCCGTATTCCCTGTCCATTGGATGGTCAGATGGTAATGATGTTCTTTGCTGGTAAACATTTGCAACGGTTTTTTTCCCTTTCTTATCGATTGGAGTGGAATAGTAGGGCTCCCAACAATAGTTGTTCTGGAGATAGGAAAGAATAGGGTACCCAAAGTCCAATTCTTTAGAACTTCATTACTAAGTCTTCAACATTTTAAGGATCAAAGATACCGGCTGGAGAAAATCTTCTTAGTAAATTTTTTCACCCAGGTCAACCAAAAATTTACCCTCTTTATTGAAAAATGATTGCGACCATAGGATGCCTTGATGGTCAGTAACCTCAGGTTGACTACCGTTGATTAAGATAAAAGTACGTGTTTTGAGGTCCTTTTCTGGTGAGGCTATCATGGTTATTGATGCATCATATCGATGCATGGGGGAGATTGCCTCATTATTTGTTTTGGTCACATTACCGAATGCATAAGGATGCGATTTTTGAGGTAAAGGCTTCGGGGTCTGATCTTTGAGCTGGGTATTCATAAAACTTCTTCAATTTGCATTGGTCAAAGTTGCGCTGCTGCCTGGGAAATAGTTTATACAATTCTGGTAAAAGATTACAAAATTCAAATATCTGGGATACTGAATATTATCTATAGACCCTGAATCCGCTTAACTCCAGGAAATTAAACCCATCTTAAAACACTCAAAACCGGATGGTCGCTTTGAGCTTAGTTGTATATTTTGCCCGATCCGCTTTGATGCCTGGCGTTCGTTTTGGTCAATCATGGGGTGGGTAAACGCAGGTCCGGTGCTTGGTTTATAGCACTATCCACTTTGCTTGGTTTGGCAGCCCTATTTTGAAGAGGTTTTTTTGTCCCCCTTTAATTCAAATGTATAGTCCACTACTAGATTGACCAGAAACATACCCTCCCAGGTCATGCACCACCTGGGGATTTTCACAGTGATTCTATTTCTTTCTGCCATTGACTTTTAGTCCCCATACCCGGAATAAACCCATTAATTTAGCCTCCAAGCTTACTCCCTCACAAATTTCCTTTATTTCATTCTTGACCAATTAACCCATATGGCCAGTTATACTCTATTAATCAATGGTAAATCACGCACCTTTCAGGCAGAACCCGATACCCCTTTATTATGGGTACTTCGTGATGAACTGGGATTGACAGGCACCAAATATGGATGTGGTAAGGGATTTTGCGGAGCCTGCACGGTCCATCTCAACAATTCTGCCATTCGTTCCTGCAGCATCCCGGTTTCAGCGGTCACAGGCCCGGTCACTACGATTGAGGGATTATCTGAGGATGGTACGCATCCACTGCAGAAAATGTGGATGGAAGTGGATGTACCCCAATGCGGTTATTGTCAGGCTGGCCAGATCATGTCTGCCGATTGTTGGACTACTATTCTAAACCGGTATAATGGATCTCCACGCTTTAACATACAAACACCCCAAAGCCGCAATGCCATTGTAGGAAGGCTTCCGGATTCCGGGGTACCTATTGCAAGAGTTACTTCCCGAAATCCATGGACCAGGCAGGCCGCTAGTTTTATTCCTGTGTTCAGCTGGAAACCCAAATGGCATTTTGAGGATAGTTATCAGGTCGATGAATGCGACAATTTAAAATTAAGGATATTATACTTTGGCGAACCCGAAGATGACGCCCGAGTCACTATCAAAAATTCAACAGGCCGGACCATTTTACAAGGTTATACGGGTAAAAAAGATAATCCCTATCGATATGGCCTTAGACAAGAGGAAGGAGAAATTATTATCCGTGGCGCACATAGGGGTGACCTGATCACCGTTTCCTCTATCAGGTTATTAATTATAGAAACTATTCAAGTAAGTGGAGAATACCTTACACTCGAAATCAACTTTGAAGGATGGCAGGGGGGATCGTTTTAAAGATTACATTCCATTCCCTCCTGGTAGTGTTTGTTAAGGTTATCATTTTGCTTGTATTTTATAGGACTCAATATTTTAAACGTTGTCGGATGGACGACTCCTATTGGATTAGGGCCTTGAAACTATTTCTCCTGACCAATCCATCCCAAATGAGTATGTTTAAAATGATCCTGGTATTTCAAGCCGTAGCCCATAATTCTGTCAAAAGAACTATGGCCTAAAAGCAATAACCCGCTGAACTGCAAAGCGGGTGATGACATAAAAAATCCTATCACAAAACACAATACAGCCAGTCCCTTATGATGGACCAGGTTGTAACAAAAAGCTCCGATTTTAGTATTAAATAAGTACCCGATCATGGAGAGGTCAGGAACAAGGAAAAGCACCCAATACCACCACCAGGCATAGGGTTGTAAGTGCTGATTGAGTAAGACCGCAAGCCCAAACAGAGCAAATTCTTCGGTTTTTATCAGGTTTTTCATAAGGAGCATACTTTCATTTGAGACAAATTAAAAAAAAAACTTTAAAAACTGCTGTCGGAAAAATCCGTTTGACTCATAGCCAAAGCAGGTGATGCCCAGGCAGGCCGATATCGCTTCATTAAATTTCTTTTATTCAAGGTTTTAAATCAGCGCTTAATGGTGTAAATTTAAGGTGTCCAGAAGGGGTTATTTGTTTTAAAAAGAAAATTTCAACTCGTTACAACATTGATCTGGCCTTTTTGGCTGATCTGGGACAATACTATTAAGCTCGAATAAATGAATTAACCACGATTTTTACATTGTCTGACCAGCTTTAGTGTTCTTATCCTATATATGGCAAAATTAAAACCCATCCATTCCGATTTCCTTTTCCTGTTGGATTTTAAGGAGCAAAAGCTCATTAAACTGTTTAAGGATTTGAGAGCATATATTCTCGAGATTCATCCCGACAGTAATGAAATTTTGTATCATACCCACGCGTTGACAACGGTATTTTCAATTTCAGAAAAATTGACCGATGCATTCTGTATGATACCCATTTATACCAACCACCTTAACCTCGGATTTAATAAAGGGACTTTACTAAACGATCCTTTCAAATTATTAAACGGGACAGGAAACCTGATCCGGCATATTCCCATAAGCGCACCGGAGGAATATAGAAATCCCAAAGTCAGGGACCTGATACAATCTGCTGCCGATTTTGCAGTGAATGACATGGACAAGCCAACTAAAACAAAGGGTATGAGCATATCCAAGATCAAAAAGTTATAAATCCGGTTGATTATGGAGCGTTCACACGATCAAATTTTAAATCAAAACAACCCTATACCATGAGCTGATGATCTTTGACCAACATGATTTTGATGTCCGCCTGGAATGGGGCAGTCATGGCGTTGAACAACTTGCACCTATATCTGATGTGATCATAGAAGTGAAAAATTTAATTTAAGGCATTTGATACCGGCTGAAAAAGTCCCACAATAAATCATTGGCGTTGATCACTTTCGAAGGCGTATCGCTAAATGGTCCGCCTGGTTTACCCCCCGGCCAGCCATGTCCTCCATCCCGGGTGAGATAATATTGGATGGTGACCTGACCTTTACAATTGGACCACTCTGTGAGTTTGTAGTCGTTATTATCGATTAACACCACAGCAGGTTTGAGGCAACTTTTGATGCCGGACCATACCGTTAACCCGCTATCCACCGGAGGATAATAGACATTGGATATGCCAATACCACCGAGATAAGGAACTCTGGAATCCAGGACAGAATGAAAATGCATAACCGATACAGGACGGGTTGGCTTACAATCCCGGGTGACTACCATTGTACACCCGCTGACTGCAATAGCCGCAATTTTATCAGACAATTCGCAAGCCAGGCGGTATGACATCATGCCACCATTAGAATGTCCGGTAGCATATACTTTTTTAGGGTTTATTTTATAAGTCGCGAGCAAGTGATCAATCAGGAGGCTAAGGAATTTTACATCATCGATATTATTGTCCCGGGCATATTCACAACATCCACCTGCATTCCAGGTCCTCAGTCCAATAAGCCCGTTACTGCGCACACCTTCCGGATAACCGATGATAAATTTTGCATTGCTGGCTTTGTCTGTCAGTTTTGAAGTTGACTCAAATTGCTCCGCATCACCGCCACCCCCGTGCATAGCAATCACCAGGGCAAAGTCACTTGAAGAGGTATAATTTTCGGGTAATTGGAGAGTATAGGTCCTTGCCCTCCCATCGACTACGAGACTACCTTTTATCCTGGTTTCGATAAGGTCAGGATCATCAATCTTGTCACAACTTAATGCTGGTAACAAAATCAGGGCTACCATTGAATACATCATGGAGGCAAGAACAAACTGAATCAAACGGCGAGCGCTCATCATATTAAGACAGCAGAATCGGGTTTTAGTTTAACCCAGAATTCAGATATAAGCAACTTGTACAGTTTACCAACCTAACTTTACGCATTGCTCCTGGTGCTGCTCTTGCAAAGTATCCACCTCGTAAAAAGTATCTAAAAAATTTTTCAAGCCACTGAGGCCTGTACTTAGGCAGTTCTGAATATTGGTTAACAAACTTCGGCTCGAAAATGTAATAAATCCTTCTATCCTGTAGGGATTTATTATAGGTAAAAACACGTAAGGGTAAATAAGGCG